>VFQN01002301.1_pt1 | contig 29966 bp, 22 predicted proteins | sample 3512371 | NCBI WGS metagenome assembly VFQN01 (sample SAMN10412370, study PRJNA504923) | tailings metagenome | isolation source: Replicate 2 from Balatoc abandoned mine | place: Philippines: Itogon, Benguet | collected 2017-08-28 | reverse complement strand
ACGGGCCCCACTGCTGGCTGGCCAAGCGTGAGCGGATCGACGAGTACGGCTGGCGCCACTTCGGCGACGTGTACGGCGATCACGAGGCCGTGTTCCACGACGGCCCGACCCCACTCGTTTCGCACTGCAACAACCAGTACGACCCGGTCCTCGGACTCGCGCTGCACTTCCTGCGCAGCGGCACGCCGACGTGGATGGAGCTCTGTGACGATCTCGCACGGCACGTGGTCGACATCGACATCTACCACACCGATGGCGACAAGTCGGCCTACAACCACGGGCTGTTCTGGCACACGGCGCACTATATCGACGTCGGCAAGGCCACGCACCGCACGTATCCCCGAGCCGACGGCGCGCCCAGCGGCGGTCCGGCAAGCGAGCACAACTACACGTCGGGGCTGCTGTTGCACTACTTCCTGACCGGCTGTCCGCGCTCACGAGAGGCCTGCCTGGAACTGGCGCAGTTCGTCATCGACATCGACGATGGTTCCAAGACAATCTTTCGTTGGCTCAGCCGCGGCCCCACGGGGCTGGCGTCGTGCTCCCGTTCGCCCGACTACCACGGGCCCGGACGCGGACCCGCCAATTCCGTCAATGCGCTGCTGGACGGCTACCGTCTCACGGGACAGCGCCGATTTCTCGACAAGGCGGAGGAACTGATCCGGCGCGTGATCCACCCGGAGGACGACATCGCGGCCCTCGATCTGCTCGACGCGGAGAACCGGTGGTTCTACACGATGTTCCTGCAGACCCTGGTGAAGTACCTGGCGACGAAGGAAGAGCTCGGTCAGTTGGACGAGATGTACGCGTATGGGCGAGCCAGCCTGCTGCACTACGCGCGCTGGATGGCCGAGCACGAACGACCGTACCTCGAGGCGCCGGAGCAACTGGAGTATCCGACGGAGACGTGGATCGCACAGGACATGCGGAAAGCCGATGTGATGTGGGCGGCGGCACGATATGCACCGCCGCCTGACCACGAGTTCCTGCTCGATAGGGTCGGGTGGTTCTTCACCTACGTTGTGCACACGCTGAGGCACGACACGAGAAGGCACCTCACTCGCCCCGTGGCTGTTTTGCTCACAGTCGGTGTTGCACGGCAGCCCGCACCAGCGCCGCCCACCCATGGACCGGGCCGAGCCCAACCCTTCGAAGGACCGTGGCCTCCTCGTGCCGGCTTCCGACCGCAGAGGGCCAGGGCGCTCGCACGGGCAAGAGCATTGGTGATCGCTGCAGGTGCAGTCGGACTCGTGGGAGCCGTGCTGGCTACACTCTTGACCCTCGTAGGGCTTTGAGCATTTGAACCAAGGAGGAACCCATGCTGCTGGATGAGATCGATGAGTACCTGCTCGAGACCGAAAGCATCGAAGGCTGGGTCTTCCCGGTCGACGCCTGCTTGTTCGCGCTGATTGACGAGGCACAGCAGGCGCGGGGCATCGTCGGGAATCTGTTCGAGATCGGCGTGCACCACGGGAAGACGGCGTTACTGCTCGATCGAATGCGTCGCGCTGGTGAGCGCATCGGATTCTGCGACGTCTTCGGGCAGCAGGACCTCAACATAGACGATTCTGGCAGGGGGAATCTCGCCATCTTCTCGCATAACCTGAAGCGCTTTGCTCGGGCCGCTGACACCGACTGGTCGATTCTCGCGAAACCATCCGACCATCTCACGACTTCTGATACGAGCACGCAGTGCCGCTTCTTCCATATCGATGGCGGACACACCGCATCAATCGTCGAATCCGATATTGCAACAGCTCACCGCGCCATCAGTACCGACGGTGTGATCGTTCTGGATGACGTATTCCATCCCAGCTGGCCTGGGGTAGTTGAGGGTCTATTTCGGTATCTCAACGCCAATCCTGGTCACTTGGCACCTCTCATAATCGGTGGCAACAAGGTGTACTTGTGCAAACCGAACGCCGTTCCACACTACGAGGTGTCACTCGATGAGCTTCGGCAACTTCGCGGCCGCGTCCCCTACGCCTTCGACCGGAAGGACTGGATAGGGCGCTCAGTTCTCACGGCCATAAGGCCGCACTTGGTGGACTTGAACCCCATCAAGGCGGCTCGCGAACACTACCGACCGCGGTCCCTAAGAGGGCGGCTCCTCAAGTGGCTTCTCTCTCAGCAGAGCTGACACCGCTGCGCAGGCGCTCGTGCTGAGTAATCCACGAGCGGTCCGCCTGAAGGAATTCCCGCAGAATTCTGGCAGCGGCATAACCGCTCAGTGTAACGATGACACCTCGCCCTCGAGCAGGCCACTTCAGCGCCGACGGGCCTGGTGGGAGGTCCTTGACACTAGCGCAAGAGCTCTGGCTGTCTCATAAGTGAATGCGACAGGCAGGACTGCCCAGACATCAAGCCCCCCCCGCAGATGGAGCCGCCAGCCGATGACGGCCACCCGGAACAACGTGGTCAGGGCGAGGGCCAGTGCACCAGCTGTGAGCCATGACCTGCCGCCCTGCTTGAAGGTCAGCAGCCCCACGGCCACGGCCGCGAATCCGGCGAGACTAAGCACGGGGAGCAGCACGCTGGGGAGTTCGCGTAAGGTCGGCCGCCGCTTTAGGGTTACGCGAAGATTGTCCTTACCTCTCCAGAGTTCGCCACGAAACAGCGCTGACAGTGTCTTCGGATCCCCGTCGTGAATGATGTGTAAGTCACTGTCATTCAGAATCTCGCCACCGGCGTCACGTACTCTTCGACAGAGGTCGACGTCTTCGCAGGTTTCGAGCGTGGTATCAAATCCCCCAGCCTGCTCGAAGGTACTGCGGTGCAGCAGCAAGCCGCCCGCTCCCAGCCAGTCGGCCATACCCACGCCCACCGAGCGTGACCGCAATCCGTCGTAGACGGCCTGAACCCACGTCGGCTGCTCAGGCGGAAACGGCGAAGAGCCAACGACCGACAATGGATGGGCAAGGACCGTCGCCACGCCACGCTCGATCCAGTCTTCCCGGATCCGTTGGTCAGCATCGATGAAGGCCAGAATCTCGCCTGTCGTCGCCCGAGCACCTGTGTTGCGCGCGATGGACACGCCGCCCGTGGGCACGCTGACCACGGACGCCCCGAGCGCCGCGGCGGCCTCTCCCGACCCGTCCGTTGAGCCGTTGTCGACGACAGTGATCGTGTGCGGCCCTGGGTAGCGTGCGGCTCTGATCGACTCGATGCATCGGACCACGCCAAGCCGATTGTTCTTCACGGGGACGACGATGGCTACCGATGGCCACATCTCGCGGGCTCCAAGCGCCGGCTCGTTCATGCGTCTCGCCTGGCAGACTGACGCTGCCACAACTCGACGATGAGCAGAACCTGCAGCAGATAGCCGTACTCCCCGCGCCCTCGCCTCATGTCCTCGATCACGTCCACCAATCCTCGCCTATCCAGAATCCCTCGATCCAGTGAAACGTCACTCAACAAAATCGTCTCGACGCTCTCGAGCAGCATGCGTCGCATCCACGCATCGAAGGCGTGGTAGTGCCGATAGCCATACACGCCCAGGCGCTTGAGCACCGTGTTCAGCTTGTCGAGGCCCCGCTCCACCTGAGGACCTGCCCAGAGCGGCGCGCCGGTGTTGGAGTTCCGCACGTGCATGAGGGAACGGCTCGTCCGGTCCACGATGCACCGGTGCAAAGTCGTGTCGTCGCGCAGTGCCGCCTCCCCGCTCAGCAGGACCCGTAGGAACGCCAGGTCCACGAAAGGCATCTGCACGTCGAAGAGGGATCGGAACACCTCCAGCGACGCAAGCGTGTAGCGCCGATGGTGCTCGGTCAGGTAGAGGTATGAGCAGGCGTCCACGGGCGACAGATCGACTCCGACCAGACTCTCCTCGAGTGATGCGAGGGCACGCTCAGCCAGGTCTCTGGCACGTTCCGTGCCGAACAGCCGGCCCAGGATGTCGTCCTGCGCCAGATAGCCCACCCGACGGAAGAAGTATGGCCGGAACTCATCGAGGGAACGCATCTGCCGCACCGCGGGATCGGTGTGAAACGGCCAGGCCAACGAGGCTTTCGCGAGTTCTCCTCCGTGCCCCCGCAGCAGGACCCGGAAGGAGGCGTCTTGCAGGAACTGAAGGGCCAGCAGTTCCGTGAGCCCGTGGGTCATGTAGAGACCATCGGTGAGGCCCACCATCTGGTCCAGATTGCCGAGAAAGTCCTTCAGGTACGACTCGTCCAGTTCGAAGAATCGGTGCGACGTGCCAGTCATCCTGGCGAGGCGGTCACCAATCACCTGGTCGGCACAGCCCCTTTGTCCAAGCGTGTACGTCTGTGGCTTGGCACCAAGAGACGCCAACGTGGCAAGCAGGCACCGTGTATCGAGCCCTCCTGACAGCGCGAGGCCCATGTCCTCGTCGCGGTCCAGAGTGCGCGCCACACTAGCAGTGAAGGTATCGACAACGGCCTGCTCGTACTCGCGCCCCCGGAGCTCCCCTGGCCTGAAAATATCGGCCGCGGAGAAGTATCGCCGCTGGCGTATCGTGTCTGAGGCGACCTCGTAGGTCAGTATGGTTCCTGGTTCGAGCAGCCTGACGTCTGCGGCGAGCGTCTTGTTCCCGAGCGGGAACCCGAAATGCAGATAGTCGGCCAGTGCACGCTCGTCCAGGCGCGGCGGCGAAACGTCGCAGGCCAACACCGCCGCCACGCTCGCGCCGAAGCGGAAGTCGCCGGGCACGTGGCGCCAGTACAGCGGGAACGCCCCTAGCGGATCGCTCTGCAGCCGCAGTTCGCCTGTCGCCTCGTCACCCACCAGGATCGAGAAATCCCCCTCTATCTCCTCCGGCGCAACCTGCCGTCCCCGCTCGAGTGACTGCGCCAGCCACTGGGCCACCTGAGGGGCGCCCGAGCCCGCGGGCGACCGGGGCGTGCCGAACACCAGCACCGCAATGCCTCCTCCGGGCGAGCGTGCCGTCGCCACACTGCCGTCAAGACCCACTGCCCCCGCTTCGAGCCGCCCATCCAGCGCGGTCAATACTGGCGCTGACCGAAGCCTCCCCCGCTCCAGGGACGCCGCCATGGGCGTCACCCCTGGGCGTAGAGCCGCGTGAGGCGTCACTCTGCCAAAGAGGCCTGGCACCTAGGATTCCCCTCGGGCGTACGTGTGTGTGCCCTGCCAACCGGACGCATCAGGAACGGTGTACGCCGGCTCCGGTACCTGCTGCCTGAGGGCCTCGAGCGTCATGCCGATGCCGATGAAGTGCCACACCATCTCGTTGTACTGCATGGTCACGAACGTGCCGCCGACGCAGAAGACGAGCATCGACGTCTCGAGCATGATGCCCGCCTGGTACAGCATGGAACGGTCCGGCGAGTCGCGCATCATTCGGCGCGTGGCGCCGCCTGCACGTAGCGTGAGTACCATGATCGACACGAACAGGAGCAGACCCACTACGCCAAGTTCGGCCAACGTGCCAAACCACGAGCTATGGACCGCTCGACTCTCTCCGTACTGTCCGAGGGACGTGTCGTAATCGTTGTAGGCGCGGCTGTAGTTGGAGTGACCGACTCCGAAGATTGGCTGGCTCTCGGCCATACTCCGTGCGACGGACCAGAAGTGCAGGCGTCCTCTGGCCGACGAGTCCTCGACGACCTGCCCTCCGGCCACCTCCGATCTGATCTCGCCGGGTGTCAGGATCGAGCCCATCCGATCCCAGAACGCCTCGGGCATCACCGGCAGGATCAACGCCGTGACGAGGGCAATCGCCATCAGTGCGCGCCCTCGTCGCTTGGATCGCACCAGGGCAACTCCGCCAAGGACCAGGGCGCTCAGGAAACCACCGCGCGAGTATGTCGCTAGGGCCCGATACAACACGCCCACCGCAAGGAACTTGTGCAGGCGCCGCTCCCATCCAAGGGTCGCAGATGCGCCAAGACTGCCGAGCACCGGCACGAGCATCAGCATGCCGACGGCCACGTGGTTGTTGTCGCCAAGGAACGGCACCTGGTTCGTGTTGACGGCGCCGGGATTGGTCACCAACTGAGCCCACCCTTGTTTGGCGCCCTCGAAGCCCAGTGACAGGCCCATTGTCAGCAGCAGAAGCCGCAACTTCTGGTCGCTGTCCACGAGCAGAGGAATCAGGAGGGTGATGATCGCGGCCTTGGCAAACTGTTCGAAGGCGATCCAGCTGAGTTCGTCCGTGTACGACGACACCATCAGCGAGATGAGGTTGTGTATGAGGAAAACGGCTACCAGCCCCGTCAGTGGCGTGAGCCTCACTCGCCCAATCCGGGTCACGAGCGTCGTCAGCAGCAGCATGGTGCCGAGCACCAGCGACAGATTCAGGCTGGCGATGAGCGATGCATCCCACACCCAGGTATCGGGTCGGAAGTACGCGTACCAGACGTAGAAGAGCAGCAGATAGAAGGGCCCCTTGAACGAGTACGCAGCGCCGAGTGCGATCACCAGGAAGACGAACAGGAGTCTCAGCATCGTACGCGCTTCCGCCGACCGAGGCCCGCTCGGCGGCCGTTGGAGAGGCCTCGCATGTCAGGCACCCCACAAGCCCAGCCGGGCGAGCCAGGCCCCGATACGATCGGCGTCGCGAACGAATATCTCACGGCCCCAGGTCGCACAGAGCCCGGTGAGCAACCCGACGGCGGCCATGCTCCGCCAGGCTGACGCCGCCAGCTGTCTTCGATGAGCGAAAACCAGGCCAGCTGCCGCGTAGATCATGAGAAAGGGCATGAGCGGCAGGCGGTATCGCGGATGGCCGAACACGAGCGAGTGCATGGCACAGACGTAGAGAACGAGCAGGACGACGACAACGTGCTCGCGAGGCCTCGGCCATTCCACGAGCACGCCACCAACAATCGCACTGGCCGCCACGAGCGGAAAGGCGCCAACGACGAGAAGGGTGAGCGGGATCATCACTGCTGCGCTCAGCTGGAAAAAGCCACGAGCCGAGCCACCGACGAACTCCCGATCGAGTCCCCACAGATCGCCGAGTTTGAGCACGGACCGACGCAGCGTCACCCCCGGATGCGCGAGCATGTACGAGAGGGCCGCCTGGCGGCCCCACCGATCCTTCTGGCCCTCACTGAGCGGTCCCGGCCCCAGATCCGCGCTGATCGCTGCCGCAAACGCCTCGGCGGCTCCCTGGTGGACGCCGTCCCACATGCGGTCCTCAGGGGTAGCGGCCGAGTTCCCCATCCAGAGGTTCAGGCCCGACATGCTCTCCACGACAACCGGCACTCCCTGGAGCACACTATTGCGTACAGCCCACGGGGCGAGCACAACCGAGTGAGCCGTCAGCAGAAGCCCGGCCATCACCAGCCGACGACGCCAGGGCGCCGCAACCAGCAGACAGGCACCCGCCGCGGCCAGGGGGAACAGCCAGACGACGCTTCGGGTCAAACTCGCCGCGCCCAAGATGGCGCCAGCCGCCAGAGCGCGGCCTAGTCCAAACCTCGCGTCTGAACGCGGCATGGCGAGTACGGCGCCAAGCAGCAGCACGATGAAGACGACCTCAGCCAGGATCGTCGCGTTGGCCAGCAGCAGCGGCGGATACACGGCACAAAACAGTGCAGCGACGTACCCGACGCGCTCGTCGAACAGGCGGCGACCGAGGAGCGCCGCCAACGCAACCGTGACCAGCGACAGCACGGCCTGTACGCCACGGACAGGAACGAGACTGCGCGAATCAGCGAGCCACCACACGGCCGCCACGAAGGTCGGATACAGGGGCGGCCGCATTGAGGTTGGCGTGCCATTGGCCCAGGCGAGCCCACGACCATCGGCCAGGCTGGTGGCCAGTTCCAGGTAGTGACGCTCGTCCACGATTTGAGGCGACGCATCCCAGACCAGCCTGACCAGGGCTATGCGGATGGCGACAGCCCCGATGGCAAGCACCAGCCACGCGCGTGCCGAGACCGGCCGATTCCCGGGCGTGTGACTTGCCTCCTGTGCCATCATTCCCTGAGACATTCGGCTGCCCGAGCGCAATTCTGCAGTCCGTGCGGGCGCCATGCTTCGCCAAGCCGCCCCTGATGACCACAGCAGAACGCCCTATTGTACTCGTGACCGAACTCTTCCCGCCGGACGTCGGTGGGTCGGCAAATCTGCTGGCCAATGCGTACGCAAAGCTTTCGAGCATCTCGGTCGACGTCATCACGAGCGCCCCGGCCGCCCCGGGGGGGCTGGGGCAAATGCGCGTCCACCACTCTCCGCTGGCCCGCCCCCAGACGTGGAGTCCTTTGCGGCCAGCTGGCGCACGCTACTACGTGGCGAAGGCTCGCGAGATCCTCAAGCTCAGCCAAGAAGGTGATCCGGTGGTCCATGTGGGCCGGGCATTGCCCGAGGGGCTGGCCGCCGCCGCCGCACGGTGGATCGGAGGGCCACCGTTCTTGGTCTGGGTCCATGGCGAGGAACTGTCCTACTACCGTACCTCGAGGGAGTTGCGGATTCTTGCCCACTTCGTCTTCGCTCGGGCGGCTGGCGTCCTTGTCAACAGCCGGAACACGGCAGCCGAACTGGCCAGCTTCGGGGTGACGCCGAAGCGAGTCGGCGTTGCCCATCCCGCGGTCGACGCCGACGTCTTCTCGCCGGCAGTCGACCCATCCACCGTCCGGGCGCGCCTTGTACCAGGCAAAGATCTGATGATTCTTAGCGTGGGGCGCCTGCAGAAGCGCAAGGGCCACGACCTGACGCTGCAAGCACTTGCCCGCCTTCCGGCCAGGGTGCCGCCTTGGAGGTACGTCATCGTCGGTGACGGCGACGAGCGGCAGACACTCATGCACCTGGCCCACCACGTCGGCATCGCCGACCGAGTCACGTTCGTGGGGGCCGTGGCGCAGGACGAGTTGCCGGGGTTTTTCGCCGCATGCGACCTCTTCGTCCTGCCGAATCGCGTCGAGGGTGGCGATTTCGAAGGCTTCGGCATCGTCTTCCTGGAGGCAGCCGCCACTGGCAAAGCAGCCATCGGGGGACGATCAGGTGGGGTCATCGAGGCCGTGGAGGATGGCCAGACGGGCCTCCTTGTATCCGGAACCGATGTCGCTGAACTCGCCGAGGCGCTCACACGACTTCTGTCAGACCCGGAGCTGCGCGGCGCGCTCGGCGAGCAGGGTCGGCAGCGAGTGGTCCAGCACTTCACCTGGCAACGGACCGCCGAGGCGATTCTCATGTGCCATCGCAGCATTCAGGCAGCGCGCTCGGCCGGGATCGAACCATGAGAGTGATGCAGGTCGTGCTCAGCCTGAGTCCAGGCGGCACTGAGCGACTCGTACTGGACCTGGTCGAGTCAATGTCGTCGCCCGATGACGCCATCGTCTGCTGCCTCGACACCCGCGGACGATGGGGAGATGAACTGATGAGTTCTGGCGTCCCGGTTCACGAGTTGCGTCGTGGCCCTGGATTCCGGCCTGCGCTCAGTCGGTCAATTCTCGCGTTGGCGCGTGCACATCGCGTGGACGTGCTGCACTGCCACCAGTACACGCCATTCGTCTATGGTTCGCTCGCCTCGCTCGGCCCTTGGGCACCAGGATTGGTTTTCACCGAGCATGGACGACTATCCGACGCCCCCCCGTCGCAGAAGCGACGCTGGGCAAATGCCTTCCTCAGTCGTACGCCTGGGGCAGTCCTGTGTGCGGTCTCGGAGGACGTACGCCGGCACATGTCTGCGGAAGGGCTCCCTCATGACCGCATCGAAGTGATCCACAACGGGATCCCTCCGGGCCGTGAGCCAACTCCCAGCGACCGTCTCGCGGCGCGCCACACGCTGGACGTCGGGCGCGAGGACTCTCTGGTCATCGGCACGGCAGCCCGCCTGGATCCGGTGAAGGACCTCGAATGCCTGCTAAAGGCCTTCAGCCTGGTCCGCCAAAGGCGCGACGCGGTCCTCGTCCTGGTCGGCGATGGGCCCGAGCGTGAGCACCTCGAGCGATCGGCCGCCGAGCTGGGCGTGCGCGATCACACACGTTTCATGGGTTACAGAACTGACGTGCGCCACTTGCTGGCCGGCCTGGACGTCTACGTCAACTCTTCAATCTCCGAGGGCATCTCCCTCACCATTCTCGAAGCGATGGCCTCGATGCTGCCTGTCGTGGCGACGGCTGTCGGGGGCACGCCCGAAATCATCGATCAATCGGTGGGCGCACTGATCCCTCCTCGCAACGCGGACGCACTTTCGGCAGCAATCTTGCATATCGGAGAGTCAGGCGCCGCCAGGCAAACCCTGGGGGCAGCCGCGCGCCGACGGGTCGTCGATAGGTTCTCGCTGGCGCGGATGACAGCACGCTACCACCAACTGTATCGGACACTTGCAGGCGATCCCGCTCTTGGGAATTCTTCGACGACAGGCGCTAGCGGGTCTAGCGACCGCTCGGCCGTCGGCCGTGTCTGAACGCCGTACGCGTCCATCCGGACGCTGTAAGAAGGACGAGTCGAATGTCAGGACACTACACGAGGCGTGACTTTCTTCGCACGGCTGGCGCACTGGCTGCGGCGTCGGGTGCCATGGAGGCAGGAGTCACAGCCCAGGGGCCGTTGGCCCCTCGCAACCTCCGGAGCAACGCCCAACAGCTGTCTGCAGCCGATTTCACCTACCTGGGCTGCTTTCGCTGCCCGCCGTATGCCTTCTTCCCAAACCGAACGCTAGAGAACGTTCAGGCGGCGAATACGGCGTATTCCTCCTACTCTCCCGGATCAGCCCCCCTGGCCTCTCGGGTGGTCGGAGGAGAGCGGCGGTTCTTCATCGTGGGGCACGGCGGCGCACAGAATCAGGTCATCGAGATCGCCCTGCCGCCCACTCTCTCACCGACGGTGAACGAAGCCCCAATCGCCGAGACGCGCGACTATTGGAACGGCGGTTCGGGCGGCGTCTACGGACCGGGCAACAGCCGCCGTTTCTCTCGAAATTGGCCCCTCGGGGGCGCGGAGGTGCGCACGTGCGGTCTCCTGTGGGACCAGCAACGCGAAGTCCTCTGGTGGAGCATCGGCGAAGTGTTCCAGACGTCTGCCCTTGGCTCCCCCTGCCTGGGATACGCGCGACTGACGGGCTCGACGGGAAGCCCCTCCACGCCCGCGTCCGCCACCGCCTTCGGCCCGTGGGACCTCAACGACACGGTCAGCAACCACACCGCGAAGGGCATGATCATCGAATTGCCACAGGAAGTCCGGCCCTTTGTGGGTAACCGGCGGCTGGCAATGGGCGGGGCGCACTTCCACTCGATTCTGGGCCCTCACGACTTCGGCCCTGCCGTGATCGCCGTCGATGAACCGACCGACACCAGCGTACCCGTGTCGGGCACAGGGTATCCGTGGAACAGCAACCGCCAGGTCCTGTCCTACGCCAACATCCTCCGATACGGCTCAGGGAGCCCCGGTTCGCTGGACGAACGCGGCAACTATCAGTACCTACGGCGCGCTCATCGTCCCACCGACTACAACCTGCTAGGGCAGTTTGGACCGTTCCCCGTGGTGGGTGCTGGCGGAACGACCGTGAACTCGGAAGGAGGCATTGGGTTCTGGACGCACCTCGATGTGACGCACGGTGCGGTCTGGATAAAGACCGCCACGCGTCAGGGGCTCGTGTTCACCGGTGGTACGATGTCGGGACGGACGTGGTACACGACATCGGGCTATGTTCCTCACGACTGGCGACCCAATGTGTCAGGGTCGGGCGAAGCCGTGCCGGACATGTTCGATTACGGCGAGCGACTGCGGATCGGCTCCGAGTCGTACAATCCTGCCTTCTTCATCGTGTCCGTGGATGACCTCATCGCTGGCGCGACGCGCGGATACGGGCACTACCGTCAGGACCTGACCATCGTCAGACACCCGAAGCAGGCCCCGCAATCGACGAGGGAAGGGACTCGTGCATGGCCCTACGGCGCGCCGGTGTACGATTCTGCCTCGCGTCGCCTCTACGTAATCGACCCTGCGGCGTGGAACTACGGCACCGAGGCGAAGCCAGCCATCCACTGCTGGGAAGTCGCAGAATAGGCCGAGAGCGGATTCCGGGTGATGCCAGATGCGTATGGCCGAGAACGTACTGTTTGCCCTTGCCAGACTCATGTATCGCTCGGAGGTGGCGCATTCGGACCAGATGAAGACGGCCCTCGCATCACCCCGCGCGTATGCACAGTACCGAGCAAGTCGCGCCCAGGTCGTCCTTGAAGGCGCGCGGGCGTCCGGTATCGACGTGACAGGTCGAGTGGTGGTCGACCTTGGCTGCAACGACGGCGCCATCACGCCAGCGTACCTTGATGCCGGTGCGTCCCGCGTCTTCGGCGTGGACGTCGACTCGGAGGCGATCCGCAGAGCGGGCAGACATTCCATCGAAGATCGACTGGTCTTTCTCGAGAGCTCGGTCGACCGGCTGCCCCTCGATGACCAGGTCGCCGACATCGTGATCTGCTACGACGTGTTCGAACATGTCGCCAGACCCGACGCGATCCTTCGGGAGTGCTACCGCGTCCTCCGGCCAGGCGGACAGATGCTGATCGGCACCTGGGGGTGGTACCACCCATACGCTCCGCACCTCTGGTCCACCATGCCTGTGCCGTGGGCACACGTCTTCGTATCCGAGCGAACCCTCCTCCGAACCTGTCGGCGCGTGTACCACTCCCCCTGGTATCGACCGACGATGCACGACTTCGACGCGGATGGCAACCGTCTCGCAGACAAGTTCACTGAGGAACGTATCTCGACGGACTATCTGAACAAGTATCTGATTAGGGATTTCGAACAGGTCTTTGCCAGGTCTCAATTTCACACCACCGTTCGCCTCCAGCCCTTCGGATCTCGCTTCGCGCGATGGACGAAGCCCCTCTTGCGCGTCCCTTTCGCTAGAGAGTTCGTCACGTCCTACATGTGGGCCACGCTGACACGACCAGGAAGCGACGCCATCTCCTCGGTCTCTGGCGCGGCTGTGTGACCCGTAGTCCCCTCCTGACTCACACCCGGATGCGCCTTGCCACCCGGATCGATCTGGCCTCCGTGACCGTCTTCGCGGTGGCATTCATGACTTGCCTGCTGGTGCTGGTCCTCACGGAGCGCTACTACGGCGGTCTTCTGTGGGGCTGGGACGCGCAGTTCTACTATGCCCGAGCGCGGAGCCTGGCTGTGCAGGGGAATCTGGACATCACAGATGACCTCCCCCTCACGGCAACGCCAGCGCCGTTTGGCCCCTCACCGGACGGACGCCTGCAGCGCGTTCCACGTGACGACGAGAACCGCATCGTTTCCAAGTACCCCGTGGGCCTGTCGCTCGCAGAGATCCCTTGGTTGGCGGCCGGCAGGGGCATCGAGAAGCTGACTCGTGAGCCGCGAGACGCGGCCGACGGCTACGAGCCGATCGTCCTGCGCACGGTGGCAGGTGGCCTCGCAGCCTACGGGTGCCTTGGCCTCGCGCTCACGTTTGCCTGGCTGAGGCGCGCGGTAGCAGCAAGCGCCGCCGCTGCTGCGAGTCTGGCAGCCTGGCTGGGAACGAGTGCCTTCTACTACACGGCGGTCTTCCCGTACATGGCTCACGCGCTTGGTGCCACGCTCGTCGCGGCCGCGCTCTGGCTCGCGACCAGACTCGACACGGCCCCAGACAGGCCAGTACACCGTCATCTGACTGCGATTGGGAGCGTCCTGGCGCTTCTGCTGCTCGTAAGGCCCCAGCAGCTCACGCTCGCGGTGGCGCTGGCTCTCTCGCACCGGCACATCCTCACCAAGCCGGTACGCCTGTGGGGACATGGACTGATCGCCGGCATCGCTCTAATCAGTGCAGCGTGGACCCTTCAGGTCGTGGTCAACGGCCTCACGACCGGCCAGTTCACTTTCAGCGTCTATGCGGCTGGCGGTGAGGGCTTCTCGCTGGCCCACCCGGACATAGCAACCGTGATGTGGAGTGCAGGGCGAGGCCTACTGGTCTACAGTCCTATCGTTGTCATGGCTGGAATCGGCCTGTGGTGCAACCGCAGCCCATCGCCTGTGGCGACCGCGGCCCTGCTGCACGCCTTGGCTCAAATCTGGCTGATCGCAACGTGGTCAAGTCCCGGACAGGGTGACGCATTCGGCGCGAGGATGTGGGTCGAGTGCACGCCGGTTGTCGCCCTCGGACTGTCGCGACTGTTCGACCATGCCAGAACCCTGGCAGCAAGAGCGGCCGCAAGTCTGGGGGTGGCACTGTCCATCGCCTGGACGAACATTCTGGTGGTGACGTACATAAGGGCAGGAATCCCTGAGTCAATATCCTACGCAGAACTGGGACAACGCACGTTGACGGCTCTCGGCCTGCGCTGATTGATGGGGGAGTTCTCGATCGGCCTTCTAGTTCTCATTCCAGGGGCGCCCAATGCCTGAGACCAGATCACGGACGAGGAGAGAGTTCCTATCTGCGGCAACTACTGCCTTGGGTGTCGTCTCAAGCGTAGGTGCGACCGCACAGGCTTTGGTGCAGAGATCTGGGCGAAGCACGGCTTCTGCTGCACTGACCGGAGCAGACTTCAGCTACGTTGGCTGCTTTCGCTGCCCTCCTTACGCCTTCTACCCGTCGCCCGTGCTTCGAAACAACACGGCTGCGAACACCGCGTACTCCTACTACGCACCGGGCTCTGCTCCACTCGCGTCACGCGTAGTAGAAGGGGAGCGACGCTTCTTCATCGTAGGCCATGGCTCGGGCATGAATCAGGTCATCGAGATCGCGCTGCCAGATCGGCTGTCGATGGTTGTGGAATCAGCGCCGATTGCACAGACACGCGACTACTGGGCTCGCGGCGGAGTGTACGGGCCGGCCAACATCCGTCGCTTCTCACGCACGTGGCCGACGGGTGGTGCCGAAGTTCGAACATACGGGCTGTTGTGGGACGAGGACCGTGAAGTGCTCTGGTGGAGCATCGGTGAGGTTGGCCAGAATCAGGCAACAGGATCGCCCTGCCTGGGCTACGCAAAGCTCACGACCCCGACGGGCAGCGAGAACCCGCCGGCAGCGGCCGAGGCCTTCGGTCCCTGGGACCTGGATGCCACCGTCAGCAATCACACGGCCAAGGGGATGATCATCGAGTTGCCGACGGACGTGCGCCCCTTCGTTGGCAACCGCCGACTGGCGATGGGAGGTGCCCACTTTCACTCGATCCTCGGCCCGCACGACTTCGGGCCAGCCGTCATTGCGGTGGATGAGCCTGGGGATTCGACGCCCCCCATGCGGCCGGGCGGTGGACCTCCGTGGAATCGCGATCGCCGCACGCTTTCGTACGCGAACGTCCTTCGGTACGGCACCGGAACTCCCGGAAGCCGAGACGCCAGGGGCCGCTTCGAGTATCTTCAGCGAGCCCACCGCCCTCCGGACTACTCACTGCTCGGCGTCAGGGAACCCTTCCCCGCCGTTGCTGCCGGTGGCACAACCGTGAATCCTGCGCAAGGCGTCGGTTGGTGGACACACCTTGATGTCACGCACGGCGCTGTGTGGATCAAGACAGCCACCAAGCAGGGACTGGTGTTCACTGGCGGCCTCTGCAGCGGCCGCACGTGGTATACCACCACGGGATACCTCCCGCCCGGGTGGCGACCAGGCGACGCCGGCTTCGGAGAGGCAGTGCCTGCGATGTTCGACTACGGCGAGCGAACGAGGATCGGCGCTGAGTTCTATCATCCAGCGTTCTTCGTGCTCGCTCTGGAAGACCTCGTCACCGGAGCGACGCGTGGGTACGGCCACTACCAGCAGGAAGTGACCGTGATTCGGCATCCAAAGCAGGCGCCCCACGCCACCAGAGAAGGCACGGTCGCCTGGCCATTCGGTGCCCCAGTGTACGATGCGGCGGCGCGGCGCCTGTACGTCATCCAGGCACCCGGCTGGCGCCTCGGCGAGGAGTCCCATCCCCTGATTCACTGCTGGGAGGTGTCCGACTGACTCCGCCCCGAGGCTCCTTCTGAAGCACCGAGGAGGCTGTCATAAATTGACTGAACCCTCCCAACGTGTGCCTGGACACTGAAGTGAGATTCAGCCCTGCGCCGCCCGGCGTCTCCCATCGACCGAGCCAGATCGGGTGCCTTGATTAGGCGGCCGAGCGCGTCCGCAAGGCGTAGGGCGTCCCTCGACGGAGTGAGCAAACCGGTGGTCCCATTCACAATCATCTCGGGGATGCCTCCGACGTCCGATCCGACCACGGGTCGCCCCGCGGCCATCGCCTCGAGCGTTGCGTTGCCGAGAGGCTCGACATGAGACGGGACTGCCACGATGTCGAAGAGCGAGATCAATGATGGTGCGTCCTTCCTGAAACCGAGGAACGTGAACTGCTGTGCGATTCCAAGCGCCTTGACGCGCGCCTCCGCATCCCGGCGTATCTGCCCACCGCCCTTCAGATCATCGCCCAGGACTACAAAGTGCGCCGCCAGTCCCTGAGCGACCAGGCGGGCGGCCGCCCCGATGAACTCCCAGATCCCCTTGACCTCCGACACCTGCCCAGCGATGAGCACCAGTGGGACGTCCACGGGCAAGCCCAGCGCCGTGCGTCGCTCCGTGCGCTCGGCCAGCGAGGGCAGTGCGGGAATCTCCACACCGTCGTGCACCACCTCCGTGCGATCACCGAAGAACGCCTCATCACCCGTCACCATTTCTCGACGAAGGGCATCGGACACGAAGACCGCACGCGTGAAGCCTGGCTTCAGCATCCATCGTGCCGCCTGGTCACCGAACGGGAAGCGAACGTGGCACACGGAAGGCAGCCTCAGAAGGCGCGCCGCATAGCCGGCGGTCTGAAAACTCGGGAGTTCGTTGACATGGATCAAGGCAGCATGATGACGCCACGCCAGCCGCGTCATGCGCGCGACGCCCGCCAACCACGGGCCAGGCTTCGACCGATCGGTGTGCACCAGGGGCACCACAGCGTGCGGGATTCGCGCGTCGGCCAGGCACTGCGTGAACTCACCGGCCACGGCGCACACCACGAAGGGGCGGTACCGATCCAAGTCGAGGTTCTGCAGCAACAAGAGGAACGCGCGCTCGGCACCGCTGAAGAACGGCGCCCACGCCACATGTAGAACGGTGCGCGGCCCACGCCGCGCGTGCCTCATGCCCAACCTGCCCTCTCCCGTCCTCTCACTCGTCACGCATGGTCTCCGGCCATCACTGCTTGATACTCGCTCGCAAGAAGCGCCACGCTGCGCCGGACGTCGAAATGCCTCCGCGCACGCTCAGCGCCTCTGCAGCCAAGTTCCAACCTGCCCGCGGGATCCCGAACAAGCAGTCGAACAGCCGCCAACAACGCCTCGGTATCTCCGTCAGCGACCAAGACTCCAGCGTCGCCGACCACCTCCGGGAGCGACTCGGCGGGATAGCCCACCACCGGGCAACCGCACGCCATGGCCTCCAGCACGGTCATGCCGAAGCTCTCACGCACAGAAGTACTGACCAGTACGTCCCACGCGTAGTACAGCGGCTCTACGGGCTCGACGTACCCAAGAAACCGCATCGAATCCGCAATGCCAAGGCAGACCGCCAGTTCGCGCAACTCCTGCTCGACGGCCACGTCCTCCGGAAAATGCGCGCGACCAGCGTGCACTCCAACTACGTCGAAGCCTTCACCCCTGAGCGCCGCCACAAGCCTCACAAAGTGATCGACTCGTTTCCTGGGTGAGATGGCACACGCGCTCCCGAGTACGATAGTTGAATCGGCAATGCCGAACTCGCGCCTCAACCGCTCGCGGCTACCGCCTCCCTTCCCAAAACGCCCGAAATCAATGCCATTGCGCACGACGCGCCAGCGATCAGCCGCGACCACGTTGCGAAGGGACGGCTCGCAGACCCGCTGCAAAGTCCGGCTGTTGAAGACGAGGCGCGCCGGGACGTAAGTGGGCCCGAACAGCCAACGCGCGTACGCCGGTTCGATCGCGAATCGAACGTGGCAGATCACGGAGACGCCCGCCAAATGGGCGGCCCTTGCCACGACAGGGTACGATTCGTGCTCATTGACGTGCACCACTCGCGCACCGCTCTCGCGAATCACCCGCATCAGGCGCCATACCGCCCAAGCGAACGGAAATGGCCACACCTTGCGGGGTACGACTCGCAGCGGTACCCTGTACGGCGTCACCCCCCCGTTGGAGAGCGCACTCCACAGATGCCCCTCGCCGCCCACCGAAACCGCCGCCTCAAGCCCATACTCGGGAAGCCCGGCGACCAGCGCTTCGATCAATCGGGAACCGGCTCCTCGATCCCTGCTGTCGGTGGCGAGCAGGACCACTGGCCTCCGAGTCATGTCAGATCGCTCTCTGAGGCCGGTTGGGCGCGGCACTGTTCCAGGCGGGATCTCCCCATCCGTGGAGGTTTCGCCGAATCTCCCAGTTCCCCTCGTAGTAGCGCCTGTTCCTCTCCTGAACCCGGGCCACTGAGTCGACATCAAGCGACGCGAACTTCGGGTGCCACTGGTGAAGGTAGAACGTCCTGTCCTTGACAGAAACAATCTCCAGTCCGCTGAGCATGAATCGCTTCTGGAGGTCCGAATCCTCGAAGCCCCACTCGCGGTAGAATTCGTCGTAACCACCGACCATGTGAAAGAACGCACCGTAGGTAATCAGGATCCCAGGGTTGCAGTCCCCGATCGAGCGAGGCGTGGTGAGCGTCTTGAGCGCGAGCAGGTCCTCTTCGCTGCCGATATCACCCCAGCGTTCGACGGTCGCGGCGCTGGTCTCCGGCAGGTCGAGCGCCCTCGAATAGACAACGGACAGTGGTCGCGTTCGCAACAGGTCGACAGCCGTCCTGACAAATGTTTCCGACAGTAGGATGTCGGCATCACACGACATGACGTACTTCGTACTTGCCAGCCGGATACCTATATTGTAGCAGTGTGGCTTGCTCCAGAACGCTCTGTTCGTGATACGCAAATGTGTAGCTCCGAACTCCCGACAGTAACCATCTATGGTCTTCGCGCTCTCCGAGTCGTTATCGTAATCGACCACCAGCGCTTCGACCTTGACACCTGCTACAACCTGCCGTGCAATCGACCTCAGTGTATTGCGCAACTTGTGGTCAACGCGGTTCTTTACACCGACCACGACTGTCACAGCCTCGGGGCCTTGTGAAGCAACCCGACGAAGCGCGCGACGAAAGCGGCAACGCCACAGAGATGCTCGCACGAGCGTGTTGTACAACCCGCCTAGCCTCGTCACTCTCCACGGAAGCATTCCCATCGCCGTTCACATCTCCCGGTGCGCCTCACCAGTCAGTCGACAGACGAACAGTGCAGTTATGGGGTCGAAACCCGGCGCGCGAAGACGTCACCCCAGCCCTCACCATCGCCACCTGGCGAATATTGACCAAGGTGATCCATCAACAAATCTGAATCTACCCAAGAGTCCAGCCGCAACTTCAACGGAGTGCTCAGCGTGTAGTTGAATTCGTATCGTCCAAGCCTGCGAAGCTCGAGGAGGCACGGCTCGACCGCGGCGAGATTGTCCTTGGTGTACTCGAAGGATAGGCACGCCAATGGTTTTGTTAGTCCCTGGAGAACGTTGACCTCGAATCCCTCGACGTCGATCTTGCAGTACTGCGGCATACCATGACGCTCGATGAGATGGTCCAATGTCGTGATTGGCACCCTGATCTCGCCCCGACGTGCCTTGTCCGACAATTGGCTCGGATTCCGTTCGAGCCAGTCTGGGAGCATCGAAGACACCGTGCTGGAGTCAGCAAGGTAGAAAATTGCCTCTCCTTCGGCCTCAGCAGCTCCGACGGCCTCAATCGTAACATCCTGCTTACTGAACCGGCTTCGGAGAAGCTCGATGCACGTCGGGGTGGGCTCGACGGCCACCACGCGGGCACCGAGGTGAAGGAAGATATCCGTCTTCTGACCGACATTTGCCCCAACGTCGAAGCAGAGGTCTCCTCGGCGGACGAACTGAGCATAGAACCGTGCCTCCCGCTCGATCCTGGCAATCCACTCGGGGTGGCGGAGTCCGTGGCGGAGGTACCGACCCCAACGATACACCCTGCTGTTCTTTATCCAGGTAGGCACTTCCATCGGTCTACTCCTTAGCCCGCATCAGATCGACTCGGGATGGTGCGGCCGCGGAATGAGCAGGGGAGCGCCGACCCGCACGATACCGAGCGAGCGGAATGTGGAAAAGCACCCATGCCCAGGCAAGGACGACTATGCCACGCAGCGCGAGAACATGCCACGCACCGAAGTCTTCCGTGGTATGGGACCCAAGGACGAGCACCGTCAGCCCCATCCCTGCCACCGCCAAGGCAATTCGCTGAAACTGGTACGGGTACCTCGCGATTCGTCGATACGCAACCAATCCAGCCGCCGCGAAGACCGCGAAGGACAGTGTGCTTGCCCACGCAGCTCCGGTGGCGCCGAGGCGCGGCACCATGAGTAGGTTCGCCCCAATGTTGACTACAGTAGCGAGCAGCATGACCCACAAGGAAGAGATGGTCCTGCGGGATACGGTTGCTGGCAACTTGAAATGGTCGTGCATACTCCAGAATAGGTAGCCGAGGCAAATGACCGGTACCAGTGACGCAGCTCCCCAGTACTCGCGCGGCGTTAGTATCTGAATGACTTCACGCGAATACAATGAGAACGTCATGAACGCGAGCGACAGGCCAAAGACAAAATACTTGAACACCTCTGCATAAGTACGCTCGGCGTCAGGATGATCGGCGATCTCCAGTGCGATGACGGTCCAGATCGAGGCGAATGGAACAAGGAGCATCGTATTCAGGCCCTGACCCATCTGGTATGCAAGCGAGTAGACGCCGACGTCCTCGATGCTGACGTACCGCAAGAGTATGTACCGGTCTGCCTGGTGCATGAGTGTCCCGAGTACGCCAGCCCCCATGAGGGGCCAGCCGAACCCCCACATCTCGCGGAGGACATGAGCATCTGGTCCCACAATGGGGATCCGTCCTGCCAGGAAAGCGAACTGAAACCCTGCCGAACACACCGCGGTTACCAGATTGCCCAGCAGCACGCCGGTGAGTCCCAGACCAAGCGAAACGACGAGCCACACATTGAGGATGACGTTTAGGAGCAAACGACTCAACGAAAGAGACACAAAGAGGCCAGACACCTTCTCTATACGCAGGTAGATGCCCAGCAAGTACTCGACACCACCCAGCACAATGGTCGGCAGGAACAGCGCCAGGTAATGACTGCCGGCCTCTACGCTACTTCCAAGAGTCCAGCGCGCGAGCCAGTCCCGGGCCAGCCAAAGCGGTAGAATCGCTGCAGTGCTCGAGCCTATGGTCACCCACATTGCAGTCCACCAGACACGGCCTCTCCAACCGAGGTCAGAGCTCTCGAAATGTAGGCGACCGGCTGCGGGTGCAAATGCCGAAGCGACCAGCATCGAAAGCAGTGCGCCGAACAAGTCGAGAATCGCCTGGATGCCGTACGCTGCTGGATCGAGATACCTTGTGTAGAGCGGCAGTAACGCGAGTGACGCAAGCCGAGAAAGCAAATGGCCCGCGCCGTAAATCGCAGAGTGCTGAGCAATCTGCCTGTAGATGCGCCCCAGACCGGGTGATATCTCAGACATGTCCTGCCGCCATCCCATCCGATCGGCGCCGAGCGACCCGGGCGGGAACGCCGACCGCAACCACCGCGTTGGGTAGTTCCCTTGTGACCACTGCACCCGCGCCGATGACGCAACCGCGCCCGACACTGGCCATCACAACGGCGCCGGCCCCCACCCAACTCCCAGCTCCGATACGAACACGCGTCAGCGCACCGGGTTGCTCTCGAATCGGCTCGGACAGCGACGCCATCCCGTGCACTCTTGCACCACTCGGCACATGGACGCCAGAAGCCAGCAGCACATCCTCTTCGATGTCGGCCAGGCCGATGTGACACGACGGTCCGATGTACGCCCGTGCGCCAACGCGCGCACCGGCCTTCGAGAACACCGTCCCGAACTCGATACACGCTGTCCGATCGCAGTGCTCCAGCACACTGGCGTAGTAGGCGGCGCGCAGGTACGTTCCGGCCAGTCCCGGCACGAGGGACAGCAATTGGCTCGAGGCATGCAGCGCGCGGTCCCGGCCCATGATGCGGGCACGCACCGCGAAGGACAGGAGCGCGGGCGCCACTGCCATTGACGCGACGAACCCTGCTAGACGCTTGACCGTGTCCCTCATGCCGGCGACTCCACCGCCCGCACGCCGTCGAAGGGCTCGCGCCCTGCTGCCATGTTGTCGTAAATCCTCTCAAGGTTTCGCATTCGAGCGGCAAAGGAGAGCTCGTGTTCGACACGGCGTCGCGCAGACTTCGCCCAGGCGAGGCGGCGATCGCGGTCGACCATGGCCACCTCGATGGTGCTGGCGAGGTTGGCGGCATTCCCCGCGCTCACGACAAGGCCATCGAGATCGTGTCGGACGAGCTCAGCCGTACCGCCGGCATCGGTTGCCACGATCGGTGTCTCGAAGGCCATCGCCTCGAGGACGGCGTTCGGCGTGCCCTCGTAGTCAGATGACTGCACGAACAGATCCAGCGCGTGGTGCAGGAGCGGCACGTCGTCGCAGTGGCCCAGCAAACGAACTCGTTCACCGAGCCCGAGGTCTCCCACGAGTGCCTTCAACTGCGCGTCCGCGCTACCTGTGCCCGCGATGACCAGCAGCGCTCGAGGGTTCGACCGGCTGACATGGGCGAACGCCTGAAGCAACAGGTCGAACCGCTTCTGGGGCTCCGCGCGCCCCACCCCACCGATGACGAACGCGTCGTCAGGCAGCCCAAACCGCCGCCGCGCCTCGTCGTGGCGCGCCGAGTCGCGACGAAAGGCTTCGTGATCAATTCCGTTCAAGATGGTGCAGACCCTGCGTGGCTGCGTGCCCGTCCGAATCAGTTCGTTCCTGATGTCCGAAGACACAGCCACGAGGGCGGGAAAGCGGGCCAACACCCACTTGTCCGCCGGGTAGTAGATGCAGCGTTCCTTGAAGCTGTGGCCCGTCCAACCATGGACCGTCGACAAGATCTTGACGCCGAGCTTCCACCCGAGTGCCAATGCCAGCAGGTTGGTCTTGTAGTCGTGCGCGTGGACGATGTCGATCCCACGTTCGCGAACCACAGCCGTCAACCTGCCCCAGACACCGACATCGAACGAATGCTTCTCCCGCACCTCGGCGTAGTCCACATCGGCTCGCCCGAGCAGCCCCCCCACGCCGAAGACGGGGTCGCGTTCGTCGCGGATGTAGCAGACCGTAACAGCGTAGCGCGCTCGGTCGGCTCGTGCCGCACCGAGAATGATGGTTTTCTCCGGCCCACCGCCGGTGCCCCATACCGAGCGAAGCTCGAGAATCCGCAGCACCCCCATCTATCCCCTGACCGGCAACGGTCCCGGCGCAGAAATCGCCGTCCAGGCCAGCCGCCGTACTGTATCACCCGGCCTCACTAGGCCCGTCCTTTCGCGGTACTGACGAGGGCTGCGATAAGCTTGAACGTGCCGTGACCTGCCTGAACGCGATGACCATCGACGTGGAGGACTACTTCCACGTCAGCGCGCTCGCTGCGGCAGCTCCTCGCGCTCGATGGACTGAATTCGAGAGTCGCGTCGTCGCCAACATGCATCGGCTGCTCGATCTCTTCGACGAGCACGGCGTGCAGACAACCTGCTTCGTGCTTGGCTGGGTCGCGGAGCAACACCCCGCCCTCGTCCGCGCCATCGCGGCCCGCGGTCACGAAATCGGCTCGCACGGGTTCTGGCATCAGCTGGTCTACGACCTCACTCCGGAGGAGTTCCGGCAAGACGTGTCGCGCAGCCGCCGCCTGCTTCAGGACCTGTCGGGGCAGTCGGTTGACGGGTACCGGGCCCCCAGCTTCAGCATCACACGGCGGTCTCTGTGGGCGCTGGACGTACTGCTCGACGAGGGCTACACCTACGACGCCAGCATCTTCCCGGTCCGTCACGACCGTTACGGCATTGCGGATGCGCCCCGCGCGTTCTACCGCCTGCCGAGACCCGGAGGCACACTCACCGAAGTGCCACCAGCCACGGTCCGCATCGCCGGACAGAACGCCGCTGTCGCCGGCGGTGGCTACTTTCGCCTTCTGCCGTACAACTGGCATCGCTGGGGTATCCGCCGGATTAACGACAGGGAGCAGCGCCCCGCCGTGTTCTACCTTCACCCATGGGAGATCGACCCCGCACAACCCCGACTGCCGGCGACGCGCCTGAGCGCCCTTCGGCACTACACGAACCTCCATCGGACGGAACGGCGACTGGGGCGACTACTGCGGGACTTCACCTGGGCGCCGCTCCGGGAGGTGCTGGCTGCTCATCCCCCTGCCACTGAGGTGCGCCAGTAAGCGTGATCATGTCAGCGAGGCCGAGAGGCGCCAGCAGCGCGCTCCCAGAGATGCAGCAGCTCACGCATGCTCTGCCCCTCCGCATCCCTCGCGCGCGTCGGCGACAACAGGTTCAGTCGCCGCTGCCCCGAGAGCGACGTCGCCGCGATCGCAGTCGGGCTGCGCAGCGTCCCCACGTACTGGAACACCCACCTCGAGGGATCGCTCCTGAGGGCCGTCCCTGACGTGCCGCTCGTCAAGGCCGACCTCAGGAGTGGACGAACGTCGAGTTGGCCAACTGGATCCGGAATCGTGACCGGCAAGTTGTTCACGATGAAGGGGATGCGTGTCTGCGCGTCGTTGACGGCATAACCGTGTCCCAGAAAGCCCTCGTCGAACAGGCTCTCCCCATGGTCGGCGATCACGACCACACCAGGCTGCCGGCCGGTAGTCAGTGCCACACGTTCCAGTAGGCGCCCGAGCGCCGCGTCCACGTTGGCCAGCGTGTTCAAGTACATGCGACGGAGCAGCGTGGCGTTCGATGGCGAGAAATCCTGCCGCCGCACGGACGTCCCATCGACCAACGGCAGGATGTCGGGGTTCGTGTACGGGAAGTGACCGTCCTGCAGATTGAGGTGCAGGAAGAGTGGCACGCGCGCATCCCGCCCTTCCAGGAACGTGGTGACCCGTTCCTCGAGGACCTTCCAGGAGACGGTCAGGCTGGCCGGCGTCGCAAACTGCGTGAATCGCAGGTGCCGGTCCACCCGTGCGTCATATCGCACTCGCGCTCGCTCGAAGCCGACGTCGTAGTCGTTGCCGAACGTCTCGTCCTGCGCAGAGAAGAAGGCCGTCTCGTACCCGTTGGCGTTGAAGTCATCCACAATCGAACCCGGATTGCCCGGACCGACGAGGTGTCCCGTGAACGCGTGGTACCGCGACTGGATCGTGAAACCATTGTGGGAGTAGGCGCGAGTAGCTGCCGCCCCATCACGAACGAGGCGGTCGAGCGTTGGTGTGACAGGCTTGCCGTTCAGGGACGTACCGACGGCGTCCGCCCGGAACGACTCGAGAATCACGAAGACAACGTCCGGCCTGCGCGTGAAGGTGACCGGTGGAAACTCGGGCTCCCGGTAGGCCTCTCCCGGAGGCAGATCTCCACCGAGTCCGTTCTCGTCGATGCCATTGCCTGGCATGTCAACGGCATAAGGGTGAATCGCCGCGTCGAACGGGGCGGGATCGGCCGGCGTAGCGAGCAGGCCGTAACCATCACGATCGACGTCAGTGAGCCACTGGGTGAGGCTGCCCATGACGCGCCCACCAGGCTTGAACCGCATTCCTCGATCGAACGCCGGATCGTTCAGGCGCGCGACGGCCCCGAGCGTGAGTGCAGTGCCCAGCACCAGGACAAGCGCAGCAAACGTGGTGCGCCTGGCTCCCGGGTCCTGGCGCATCTGACTCGGGAACCACTGATCGAGGACGACGCTCGCGCCGACAATCACCAGGGCCCCCAGGCTCAGGAAACCTAGCCAGTTGAGCGCAGGACTGACGGTGAAGTACAGGATCTCTCGGATGTCTCCGCCGATCAGGTCAACGAGGACGCCGACGTTCACGAGATCGCCGACGTAGCGTTGGAGTTCGTACACGGCAACATCGGCCGCGGCGACCACGGCGAGGGTGAGCGAGAGAGCGAGGAACACCCGCGAGACCGCGTGCATCCATCGCAGGCGCGCTACCCAGAGCACAGCAGCGACGATCGGAGCCAGCACGGCGACGTCTGTCAGCACGCTGAGCGCCAGAAACAGCGCAATTCGACCCGGGCTGTCGATCCGGTGTTCTGCGAGATAACCTCCCGAGAAGAGGCCCAACTTCCGGTCCAGCAGGTACACATCGACGAGAGTGGCCGGGATGGCACTCGCCAGGGCGAGCACGAAGACCTCGCCGCGCCAAGTGGCGGGTTGTTGCAGCATGCCCTGCAGGCGCCCATGCGGCCTCGGCGTCGACGGACTCACGACGCGCTGGTCTGCGAGGTCCCGAGAGCGGCTGCGGCCGCGCGGAGCAGATCGTTGACGAAGGGCGTCGGCTGACCGTTCACGAGCACGTCGCCGTAGGCGAACAACAAGGTGAGCGGCCGCCTCCCGGTCCAGAGCGTGCCCAGGGCCGACGCCACCTGGTGGACATACGGGTCGGCCACCCACTGGTCGCCGTAGAGCAAGGCGTAAACGGCAGACTCGCCACTCGTCGCGTTCTGCAGGAGGTAGATCGGCTGCGCACGTTGCCCCGTCAGGACCCCCTTGCGAAGAGGACCGAATGTGCGGCCGCGGAGCACGCCAAGCTCTGGGTGGTGATAGAGCTTCTTGTGATCGAATCCCCGGACGACGAAGAGCGACACACGCCCACCTCCAGGCGCCTGGTACACCCGTTCGGCCCAGGACTGGGCGTCATATGCGCCCACCATGCCGCTGGCCGGCAGTGTGTGCGGCACCCCGGTGACACCAGCGACGACTACCGGCACGAGGGCCTCGGTGACCGCTGGGGCCACTTCGATGTGGCCAAGGTAGCTGTGGCGGACCGTCGGCAACAGCGCACCCAGCAGCAAGACGACCAACGGCACCGCGTAACGCCCGCTGATCATGCCGCCGACTCCTCGATGGGCCGCGCCGGCCCGCCGAGCCAGAAGATGACAGGCAACGCGACGAGGAACGTGACGATGCCGGACATCTCGTGGAGGGCGGTGGCGAGCACATCGGTGCCCTGCCAGTAGACCAGCACCACCAGCAGGGCCACCCGCACGACGTTCACGGCGATGGCGATCGGCGCAAACAGCAGCGCGACCAGGAGGCGGCGCAGCGTGGACGCGCTCAGGTACATCGTCAGCAATGCCACCGCACCAGCCGCATACAACGTCGAGAACCCGCTGCACGCGTCGGCCACCAGCAGACTGGCGTTTGGTGTGTGGAGCGTGGTCTCGATCCGCATCACCGGGATCCCAAGCAGCGGGACGATCGCTTCGCATGCGTGAGCCGCAATTTGCCGCAGCACGAGGTGGAGGCGCTCGGTGACGGCAAGGGGAATCGGCAGCATCAACACGACGAAGAGCAGGGGAAAGCCGATGCGCCGGGTCCGATCCGCACCGAGCAACAACAGCGAGAGGCCGGGCAGCAACACCACGAACGACAGGGCCGACAGCAGCTGTGTCTGCATGCCCTGGTCGAGCACGTGCAGCAGGAGGGCGGAGACGACGAACAGCCAGCCCCACGCACTGGAGGCTGGCCCGGCCTTCCACGTGGGTCGGAGTTCCTGCCACATCAGCCAAGCCGCCACGGGCAAGACCAAGGCTCCGTGTGCGTTGTGCCAGATGCTCATCGTCCACCGCTCGAACAGCCATGCCGCTGTTGGCGCATAGACGAGGGTGACGAGCACCCCCGTCAACGCGACGAGCGCGGGCGAGGCAACGCGATCGGCCCCATCGGGTCTCGCCTCCGATCCAGCGGCGACCTCGGAAGGTCGGGTGGCTACGGCTTGCGCAACGGGATCTGGCGCCATGAGACCACGCTATTGAGCTTGCGCGAGCAGCGTGCGGGCGTCCGCCGCCTCCGGGAAGTTCGCGCTGATCTTCAACGCCGACTGCAACTGCGCTCTCGCCCGTTCCTTGTTGCCACTCTTGAGGTATGCCTCGCCCAATCGGTAGTGGTACGTGGGGTTGTTCGGGTCCTTCTCCACCGCCTTCAGCATCGGCGCCACGGCGAGCGTCGGGATGTTCTTCTTCAAGTAGATGTAGGCCACCGTGTCGTTGACCTCGGGCTGTTCGGGCAGCACCTGCTGGGCGGCCTGGGCGTACTGGAGCGCCTGGTCGAGATTGCCGCCGCTGGTCGCTTGCATCCAGGCGAGGTTGTTGGAAGCCACCGCCGCCCTGGGATCGAGCTCGACGGTGCGCCGGTACTGGTCCATGGCCTCGGCCTCCTTGCCCTGCTGCTGGAGGATCATGCCGATGAGGGTGTGGGCCCCGACCGAGCGTGGCTGCTTTTTCACCAGCAACTCGAACTCCGCCCGCGCCTGATCGAGCTTGTTCTGGGCCAGGTAGACCTGCCCCAGCATCCCGTACGCATCCATCGCGGAGGGGTCGGCCTGGATCGCCTGCTTGAGCGCGGCCTCGGCCGCCGGCATGTCGCGCCTGGCCACGGCTACGCGGGCCTGCTCCACGCGATACCGGCCGTCCTTGGGGAATTTCTCGGCCAGCGAAGACGCGCGGGCCCACGCCGCGTCGGGCTTGTTCTCGGCCAGCTCGAGGCGCACGAGGCCCTGGTTGGCCTCCCACGATTCGGGATTGAGCGTCAGCGCCGTCTCCCACGCCGTGCGAGCCTTGCCGAACTCCTTGCGAACGGCGTAGTACGTGCCGAGCTGCGCCTGCACCGGCCAGGCTCGCGGGAACTCCTTCTCCAGCGCCGCCATGGCCACGCCGGCTTCCTGGAGCTGACCCTGTGCCAGCAGCGTCCGTGCCTGGATCAGCCGCGCCATGGGATTTCCCGGCGCATTGCGGAGCGCGTCCTCCGCCATGGATGAACTCTGCTTCACCTGCCCCTGGGCGAGATACAGGTTTGCGAGTTGCAGCTGAGCGGCCGATGCACGCGGGTTGAGTCGAAGCACCTCGGTGAACGCCGCGATGGCCGGCTCGAGCTCGCGCTTGGCCGCGTGCGCGGCGCCGAGCGCGAACTGGGCGCCGATGTTGGTGGGTTGCGCGGTAACGGCGGCTTTGAAGGTCACCAGGCCGTCATCCAGCCGGCCGTCGTTGATCTGCATGCGCCCCTTCAACGACAGCGTATCGGCGTCCTTCGGATCCTTCGCCAGGATCTCCTCGACCTGCCGATAGGCATCAGCCTTGCGGCCCTCTGCGTAGGCCAACGACGCGAGGCGGCGCGTAGCCGGGGCATAGGTGGCCTGTTGCGAGGCGGCAGCAAGTAGCGTCTTCTTCCCCTCCTCGGTCTTGCCCGTCCGCAGGTAGAACTCCGCGAGCGCAAGTCTGCCCTCGGTGTTCTCGGGGATGTCGGCGAGCATCTTGAAGTATGGCTCGGCCTTCTCGGGCGTCGGCCCCGTTACGTGGAACGTCGCCATCAGGCGGTTGGCCAGAGCGTTCTTCGGCTCGAGCGCGAGCGCCTGCTCGAACGACTGCACCGCCTCGTCGCGCCGGTTGGCCGCCCAGAGGAAGTTCCCGAGGCTCAGGTGTGCCTGTACTGACTTGGGTCCCACCTCCACGGCCTTGCGGAAGGCGGTCTCCGCGGCTGCGGCGTCGCCCTTGGCCAGCTGCACCATCCCGAGGCTCGCATACCCGCGGTCACTCGAGGGCGCGAGCTGGATGGCCTCTTCGATCTCCTTCAACGCACCGTCGAGGTCCTTGAGCCCGGCCGATGCGTTGCCGAGCAGGAGCTGGGCGTCCACGTTCTTGGGATCGACCTCGAGGGCGCGTTCCGCACGCACCTTCGCGTCTTCGTTGCGCCCGGCCAGCATCAGCAGCGTGCCCGCCTTCACCTGCAGCGCCGCGTCGCGCGGCAGCAGGTCGGCCGCGCGGATGTACTCGCGGAACGCCTGCGGCATCTCGCCGAGCTTCTCGTGCGTTTCGGCCAGCTTGAGGCGCGCGGGCCCATTGGTGGCTTCCTTCTGGACGGCGTTGCGATACTCGATGAGCGCCTCGCGGGTCTTCCCCTGCTTGAGGAACTCGTCGCCGCTGGCGAGGTAGTCGGCGGCCGACTTCGAACACCCGGCGGAGAGCAT
>VFQN01002300.1_pt1 | contig 29968 bp, 38 predicted proteins | sample 3512371 | NCBI WGS metagenome assembly VFQN01 (sample SAMN10412370, study PRJNA504923) | tailings metagenome | isolation source: Replicate 2 from Balatoc abandoned mine | place: Philippines: Itogon, Benguet | collected 2017-08-28 | reverse complement strand
TGGAGCCCACCCCCCCCCCCGCCCTTTTTTGGTATCTGGCACCCTCTGGGCATGCCCTACGCGTACCGAGTGCCATTGACCCGCATGCCACCTGTAAACCTCACCAGCGGGCTAGCAAGCATTGCTCGAGAGTGCGCAATAGCGTGCCTCGGTTTGCCAAGCATAGGCGCGCGGACGCATTGAGTGCTATTGCGAGGCCAAAGGCAGTCTCTGGTGTATGGGCCAACAAAGGTCAAGTTCAGGCCAGGCCAGGCCCATGGTCCAGGCCCGTGCAAGTCATTTGTGCTGGACACTGCACGTAATCGTGTCATGTGAATGCCCCGGCCACTCCTCACGGAAGTGCGTCATAATGGTCGTAGCTGGTCGTAGCCGCAAGCTGCCGCAAGCGCATACCGCAACAGCCCCACCATTAGCCTACCCTGCCGCCTCCTTCAACCTACAACGATCGTCCCCAGAACCCACAGCCCCCACGCAGCCGGCAATCCATTGCCAACATGCCATCCAACCCTAGCTGCAACCGCGGCTGCCAAGGCAAACGCCGTCAGCATGGCATGCCAACGTGCCATGCCCGCATACACCCTGCCTGTAGCTGCTGATGAAAGCCGGCACCTGCGTGCAGCACCCCACACCCAAGGCACCTCAACCAACACCCTAGCTGCTGCCACCCCTGCAACCACGACCACAACCGCCCGACTCACTAATCCTCCTCCTCCTCCAAGTCGTCCATGTCCTCAACCTCCAGGGAAGGGTCGTCCTCCTCCTCCTCCTCGCCCATCTCGTTGTACATGTTGCCCCGGTCGATCTCGTGCTCCATCTCGCTGATGATCGCCTCCTCCTCAGTCATGCCGTAGTCCTCACCAAAGATAATGAACTCGCGGTCAAAGTTCTTCCTCTGGTCGATGCTGGCCAGGTGGCCGGTGCGCTCCAGCAGCTCCTCCGTCTCCTCAATGTACCGCACGCCCAGCGAGTGGTAGTCCTGGGGGGCGGGAGCATGTGTATTAGCGCTCGTGTGTACTAGCAGGTGGTAGGCACGTGTGCGCCCGCTTGGTGTGCCGCATGCCACGCGAATGGTAGTACCGAATGGCGGTTGCGTGTGTAGTTGCAGTCACGTGTGTGAGCAGACTTCACGCCCTCGCGATTTGCCGCACACCCGGCACGTGGCAAAGCCGTGGGGGCCTGTGAAACAGCCGTCATGTGTGCCAGCGCAAGCGTGGGTCACCAGTAGCTGAACCAGTGCATCGAAGGAATAGCAGCTTGTGCTCCGTCGCAAACGCCCAGTGCGCGATAGCCTACATGGGTGTGTCATAGCCTACACCGTCCAGCCTATAAGGGGACTGCCTACTAGCCAGCACGTGCACCAATAGCACCACCAGCAACACCTCCCTTGCCCCGCCCCCAACGACTACAAGGACCGACCACATAGTGTACGTGTTGCCTACTGCCACGCCTCACGTAACAGTGCGGAGCAAAGCTTGTGGCCACTGGACAAGCACTGACGGAGCTAACTACCGCCTCGATTGAGACACCCGGGGTACACAACGTGCCACAACGGCACACACCTGCACAGCAGCAACCCTGGTGAGGCCTCTCCTGCTTGCTCTGTCACAATTGATCTTGTCTAGATACGGGTCATGCATCCCGATTCCCGCACCAGCAGCTCTCACACCCGCGCACACGTGCACAAGCGCACCGCGCCTACACCCCGCTTGGGGCCGCGGGTTGCCCTAGGTGAGTAGACCCCCGCGTGCGCTGTCGGGCGTAGTCCCGTGTTTCGAGCCCCGGCTCGTGCCTAAGGCCCAAAGAGGCTATCGCTGTGTCTTGCTCTGATTATGGACCCCTGGCTTTTGCCCACAGTGTAACACTGGATCACCCCGCACCGCACGGCCCACACACCTGTGCCGCCAGCGGGTTCTCCACCACCGCCCCGTGGTCCTTGGGGTCCAGCGCCAGCCCCTTGTTGGTGATGAGCAGGTGGATCTGCTCCTCCGTCCAGTCGTACCTGCAGGTGGGAACACGGCGGCAGGGGTCACAGGCCTGGCCTTCCGTGTGTCGTGCGGGACAGGGTGTCGCACGTGGAGCGGCATGCAACGGACACGACGCAAAATGACCCGGAGCAAGCGTGCACTGCAGCATAGGGCAACAGCCAGGTGTGCCTGTTTGCTGGTGTGCCATACGGTTCAAAGGCTGGGCGCGCTCAAATACGAGGGAGGTGCACGCAGGTGCCCAGCGTGCTGGTGCGCGCCAGAAGCCAAGCACCACCGGCACCATCCCCGCCGCCGGTCCAATACGGCGCGGCATTGTACGGCATGTGCATGCACGCCACGTGCCGTGCCCGCTGCACAGTCAACGTACACGGCTGGCGCGCCACAGGTCCACTCACCTCACCCAGCCACGCCATGCACCTCCACCCGCGGCCAGCCAGCGGCAACTGCCACCCACACCCACACCCACACCCCCTGTCCTGATACACGCTGTGTTATCCCTGCACAACGTCCTACCCCACCCACGCCCACCTGTACTCCTCCTCCTGGTCCCTGGCCTCCCGCACCCGCACGTCCCGGTCATCGTCCATGTGGGGGTATATCAGCCGCCCGATCTCGGACTGCCTCCGCCGCCACTCCATGTCAATCAGCTCCTGCTGCCTGCGCTTCTCCGCCTTCGCGCGCAGGTCGCACAGCGAGAGGGGCGGGTTGGGGTCCGCCACCACCGGCTTCATGGGCGGGTTCAGGTACTTGTCCTCCTCAAACATGTCCTCCGAGTGGTCCGTCCCAATCCAGTTGATGATGTCCGTGCGCATGTCCATCTTGGTGAACGTGTCGATGAGTTTCTGAGCGCGTCGGAGCGACTCGTCCGGCCCCGCCATGATGCCCTCCTCCGTTTCCAGGTCCTCCACCTCAATCTCCCAGTTCGTGTGGTTCCAGAACTCCCACCAGTCCTCCACCTTATCCATCCAATCTGGGTCGTCGTAGTTTGGCTCCGTCGTGTCACGGCTGATGTAGCGGAAGCCTGCTTCCTCAGCCACCTCGTCAAAGAGGGGCGAGGGAGTGAGGGTCTTGCCGTCAGCACGGCAGACGACGGTGGACTGGGCTGGGAAGGAACGCCGGGAGGGGGCGGGCTGGTGGGGACTGGGGGCGCTCCGCGGGGCTGGTTGACGGGGGTGCCGGGCCATGGCCGGCGGCATCGCCGAGCAGCGGTGGCTGGGCCCCGCCGTGAGGTGCTGCATGCGCCTACTTGCTAATTGGTGGCAATCCATGGCTCCTGGACTCGCTGCTCTGGTACTTTGCAGCGGAGAGCCTCTGACCAGGAGCAAGCGGCGCGAGCCTGTGACTAGAATTGCGGCCCCGTTTGTGCTGTACAATATAGTATAACGATTAAGTTACAATTGCACCGTCAGATGGTTAGGGCCTCGCCTGCTAGTTGCTACAAGGCGCCGTATTCCAATGCAGCCTGCGAAGCAAACGCGCGTCAGAGTTGTGAAGACATGTCAGCATCATATAACTACGCTGTCAAAATGAGCTGAGCTTACTGAAGCTTTCCCTCAAAAAGCCGAAAATAACGGAAATGGTAAATCGCCTAGCCCCAAACCACTCCCAGAAGCGCATCGGGGCGATCGCGTTATGTCCCTGTTGCTTCTTATCATGCATTTCCAACGGAGACGGCCAGCCCCTTCATGCAGCTCAGGGCACACGTGCCAAGCGGCAGCACCAGGGGCACTTGAGCTGCTGCCGCTCTCACGTTTTGCGTCAGTACTTAGAACGGTGGCAGACATGCGTAGACTCTCAGCAAGGAGTGAGCGCCAAGGAAGGAGTGTTAGGGACAGTCCTATGTGGCCTGGGGCCACGACGGCTATCTGCTCGACAGCAGCTCAATTGCACATGGGCAGCACGACTGCTGCCTTTCATCCCTTTGATTAGGGGCGCGCTCGCTCGCCTGCGCAGGGTGTTGACTGGTTGCAGACCAGCGGCAATAAGCGGCCATGCTACTGTGTGCCATGGAGGCTTCCTGTTGGTGCTGTTCCGCCAGCAGGCTGACAGCCATTCCCTCCAGTTCACGACAAGTCACAACGCTGTATTCACACATGGCACGTGAGTGCAGACCAGTGCCCCATGGGAACTGACTGAGGCTCGACGTTGGCCTTCACCCTGCGCGAGCAGCGTACCTGTACCCCGGCATCAGCCACAGAATGAGCCGGGGACACGTGCGGCTGAGCCTAGCCTTGACTTTGACCCCTGTGTGGCGTACAGCACATCACAGTATACTAATCAAATGCTTGCGCTGCGCTCATGGCGCTTGCTCGCCTGCTGTAGGCCTGGCCCTGCCTGCCCGCCCAGGACATGGGTCACGCTGCTCCTGAGCGTTTAGGAGCAAGCGGGGGAGCCGGCCAAGGGCTGCTGTCGGGCCTTGTTCTGTGCACAGAGCGGGGATGCCTCTTCTCGTGAGCCCATCGTGCAGGCTGTCAGTGTGTCTTGACCTGCGAGCGGGTCGGCGTCTGCGTCTTGTGCCGTGCTGTGCCGTGACATGAAGTGACAAGCGTATATACGCACGGCTGCGCAGTGCAAGGCGCGTGGCAAGAGACACATTGCGTGTCACGCGCACCACGTTGCCAAAGCGTGCCACGGCGCGTGAGGAAAGGTGCACGGATTTGCGCGGGTGAATTACGCGAAAGCACGTGTCGGACCCTCGGGCTCGAGGGCCGTTCGCATGTGGGGGAGACCATATGAGCAGTTGCTGGCAGGGATCCTCGTAAATTAACTGTTGTTACCGTTTGTTTACATGGCTGTGTTGTTAGTATTTCGTAGATTTGAGGGTGTGTAAGTATACTCGAGGCATTGGCAGGTTGTATGTGGGTGAATGCGAGGCCTCGGAAGTTGGTGCGAGTGGGCGAGCGACGCTGTACGGCCAAAGCAAGCGGCAACATAAAGGCGCCACATGCCATGATAGCGGTACCGTGGTAGCCTCGGAGGCATTGGTAGTGCACCTTCGGCCTGCGGGCTCGGTCGACCCTGTTACAGGGCTTGTGTGCACGCGCCCCAGCGGCAAATCAAAGATGGCAAGCGAGGCAGCGACCCGAGAGGCGTTTAGCCCTGAACGAGGCGTCAAGGTCATCGTGCTTGGTGCGTAATAGTCAGGTGTATTTCTGTGAAGAGGCCGTTGCTATCGCGCGCACTGCCGTTGCGGCATCCATGGTCTGCACCGCCCGGCCAGCTTTTGCACCTTCGCCCACCAAGCAACACACAGCCGCACACGCTGTGTTGTACAGGGCCCAACGCAGCTGCCAATGCACTGTCCTCCGTGCGGCCTGGTCGATCCATGTTGTTGTACCATTGTGCTCTGGGGCTGCCTGTGCAGATGAAGTCGAGGCCTCCAAGGTCCTGGGCCAGACCAAGATGCAGCAGCAGGAGAAGGGCCGCCTGCCCCGCTGGGCCAAGGCCGTGTTTGGCAGTGCCTACACCTGGATGGTGAGTCGGGGCTTGGGACACGTGGCGTGAAGCTGGTTGCAGTCTTGCCGGTACAGCTTGCAAGGGGACCATTCCACACCTGGCGTGCCAGCAGCAAACAAATTTAAATAGGGATGAAAAGTTGAAGCGGTGTGATTCAATACGCTGAGAGCAGCTGCATGTTGTGTATGCATGGGTAACTCCCCGCGTGCCTGGCCAATACCCCTGTTGGTCCAGAAGTGCTGCCCTTCGAATTGCAACGCATTGTCCACCACACGCCGCCCAGGCTCTACCATTGCATATGGTCTGACTTATGCCTCGCCCATCAACCCGCTGCACCTGCTAACCCACGCCCACCCCCAGGCCCTCCTCATGGTGCTGCTGGTGCTGGCCAACGTGGCCCTGACCATGGTGGTGGTGCGCAAGACACGTGTCATCACGGTGCGCGACGGCGCCCTGACCGACGAGGCCACCGGCCAGGTGCTGCGCACCAGCCCCGGCAGCATCTCCATCAGCGGCATGGACGTAGCCGCCCGCAGCTTCGCCTTCGCCTCCGCCGCCGCCGGCTGCCAGCTGGTGGGCGAGGGCCGCGTGACGCTGCCGGTGTACCTGTGGGGCAGCGGCTCCAGCGCCGTGTCGTACGTGTTCCGCGTGGGCGAGGTGCACGGCTGCGACAGCAACGGCAACGTCGTGGGCTACGACTGGAAGGCGGCGCAGGCGGAGGCAGCAGCGAAGGTGCCCGCAGGCACTGGCGCCGGCGACACCACCTCCCCCTTTGACGCCCCCATCTGGCAGCAGCTGGACGCCTCTCTGTCGCTCAACGGCTCGCACGTCAGCAGCGGCCGCCTGTTTGCCGCCCTGGAGGTGGAGGGCGGCGGCCCCGCTGCCCCGGTGCTGCTGGTGCACTGCCCCAACCCCGCCGCCGGTGCGGTCGCGGACGACACTGCCGCCTGCGCCTACGTGTGGGGGGCCACAGACCCACAGACCGGAGACTTCAAGCTGCTTGTCGCCGGCGCTGACACTGCCGGCCAGGACCAGGGCCAGGAGCTGAGCACCGGCGGCCGCCGGCTGAACTTCCTGTGGATTGGCCCTGGCATTGGAGCCTTCAGCACCGGTCCCGCCAGCTTCATCCCGGTGATCACCCAGGGCTTCAACCAGGGCCGCAAAGCCACCATCATCTGCACCCACCTCCACTCTCTGGGCCTGCTGCCCTCCGACGTGCTGGCCGGGGACCAGCTGTTTGGCGGCCGCCTGCACGCCGCCCTGCCGGCAGCCTACCAGGGCTACCTGCTGTGGGCTCGGCCGCTCATCAGGCTCATGACCGCCCTGCCACGTGGCTTCACGGAGTACGGCGTGGCGCCTGTCGTACGCGTGTGGGCGCGGCACGCGGCGGCGCTGGCGGGACACGTGTCTGGCGCTCGGAGCGTGGAGGGCGGCGTGCTGATGGGTCTGGGCGTGCCGCTGTGTGCGGGGCTGGGCTGGGCGGGCGCCGTGCTGCCTGCCGCGGTGGCGCAGGGCCTGGGTGTGCTGGCTGCCGGCTGGGTGGTGCTGGCGGGCGGGCTGGTGCACCTGGTGGCGGTGGTGTGCGGGGCGGTGGGCGGGGCTGCTCCTGGTGCCACGGCGGGCGTTGCGCTGGCGGCGGCGGTGGTGGCAGTGACTGCGGCGGGGAAGGCGGGGCCCGGCAAGACCCGCGTGTGGTAGTGCCTGTCCGTGGCTGTGGTTAAGGGTCTGGCACGGCTTGCGATGGCGTTGTTGTCATGTAGCTGGAGCACGTAGCATGTAGCTGATGCATAACATAGACTTTCTTGCACAGTTTCCGTCGTGGGGCAAACATCTTGCACACTCCCGTTGCTGTATTGCGCCACAGTAGCGTGTTGCACTGTTGCACGCCAAATTCTTTTCGTAATACTTGCGCTTCCCTGCCCATTGTCGGGCCTCCGGCCCAATCGACCCTACTGTTTGTCGTAGACAACTGTTCCCTATATTTGTGAGCTCACCTGTGAGTAATACCTGGATTTCTGTTAAGCCACGCCAAGCCTGGCGTGTACAGTACCATGCAACCGGCTGGCGCAGACACCGTACGTGTACCTGCGTACTAGAAGGAGACAGCACTGATCCACGTGTGGGCTAATATTTGCGCTTACTGCACAAGTCTGTGGTGCATGTGTGATGGCAAGGCGGGAAGACAGGAGCTCCCCTTGTGTACACCTCGTGCGTTGCGCTGCGGTTGGCAGGGGAGGGACTTGCACTGTTGCACAGCTGTTCCTCGACTCGGCCACATCACAGTTGCAAACGCAGGGGTATATCTTTATGTAAGGTCTCTTCTGGGCCAAGCCGTGTATTTGCAAGGGCTGCACCTGGCCCCACCTGCACTCACATGTGTTCATGAGGGACCAGGGCGTACCTACCGTCTTATACACGCGGCCCTGAGTCTGACTTGCGCGCCAAGCACCAGGCAACACCGCCGCACCAGGCAATACGGCAGTCACCCCGAAATGACAAAGAACCAGCTGGCCCTGTGAGCACCTTGCCCCTGAAGGTACTCGCCACATGGGTCAGTTTGCAGTCTACACAACTTCACAGTACGGCAATGTTCGTTTCTCACAACGGGCAAATCAGACCTCCTGCATTAGCATCAACCACTGGAAAGGATAGGCGCCGGGGCAAAATGCGCCCTCTGTGAAAAGTGTCCGAATTTCACGAGGTGTAGCACTAGGGGTCCAACGGAGGCTGACAGGACAGGCATACTGCGTCGCAGCCAAACCAAGGCAGCTGCTAACCTCGTACAACTTGATGCGTGCGAATTGAGCCTCATGGGACGATAAAAGCATCCTCAAGTTCTCACAAACAGGGTGCACCATAGTGCATTGCAACCAGTTTACCACCACAAAGGGCGCCAGCAAACCCGCGCCGCATATCACTGTACACAGGGGGCCCCTGAAGGGACAACGTGCAAGCAGTTGGTAGCTGCCCGCAACCTCGAAACATATGGACCCAATGGGTCCCAGCACAGTAAAAATAACCTCTTCATAGGGTCAACCTGTGGAACTTGCCATTGCAGAAATCCACGGGTGTAAGCAGACTAGACGGAGACTCCCTTGCACACGCAGCGCCCAGCGCTGCGGTGCTGTTCCCTTCGCGTGTGCGTGCCTCCACACCCATGCACATAAGCAACACACCCCATGCACATAGGCAAGCGGTGTAACACCCACTCGTGTCAGTACACACGGTACTTAGCCGCTGCGCCAGCAAACCGTACAAGTGAAGCGCTGGTCTTGACATCCATATTGACGAAGGCTAAACACATGTGCGCAGACAGCCAGCTGCTACTGCGAGAACAATGCCACGTGGCTGGCTGTCGGAGTGATCACACGGCAGGCGTGCCCATCATCTCCATACCGTCACCAAGCGCAGCCCTTCAGCTTCCTTGCAGTTACTGCCACCACCGCCGCCGCCACCGCAACGCCCGCCGTGGCACCCGGAGCAGCCCCGCCCACTGCCCCGCACACCACCGCCACCAGGTGCACCAGCCCGCCCGCCAGCACCACCCAGCCGGCAGCCAGCACACCCAGGCCCTGCGCCACCGCGGCAGGCAGCACGGCGCCCGCCCAGCCCAGCCCCGCACACAGCGGCACGCCCAGACCCATCAGCACGCCGCCCTCCACGCTCCGAGCGCCAGACACGTGTCCCGCCAGCGCCGCCGCGTGCCGCGCCCACACGCGTACGACAGGCGCCACGCCGTACTCCGTGAAGCCACGTGGCAGGGCGGTCATGAGCCTGATGAGCGGCCGAGCCCACAGCAGGTAGCCCTGGTAGGCTGCCGGCAGGGCGGTGTGCAGGCGGCCGCCAAACAGCTGGTCGCCGGCCAGCACGTCGGAGGGCAGCAGGCCCAGCGAGTGGAGGTGGGTGCAGATGATGGTGGCTGTGGGATGGATGTGGTGACATGGACGCGAAACAGTGTATCATCAGGTTCCACGAGAGGATTGGCGCAGTTGGACAGTACGAGTAGGGCTACAGGCCCAGGCGCAAGGGGGCTGCATGTCATGTCACAACGCACAGTACCGAAACCGGCCGCAGCATACATGCGTGCAGGGCGCAGTTCAGACGAGCGTTCTCGGCGAGCTGACGACAGGCGTGCGAACTTGGTTGGGTTGGTTGCAGGGCACGTTGGTGGGCACTGTTTCAGTTAGGGCAGAGGGGGCTGATAATGACAACCGTGCGGAGTCGGTTTACGGGCATGTCGGTAGGCACTGATACGGTTTGGGGGCAAAAGGTCTCCTTGCTCCGCAATGGGTTTCGGCCAAGAGGGCTCAGGTACTTTGTCAGTCCGGCGGTTATGTACAGGCACGGTTTGGCCCATAAGCAGGCTTGCACTTACGGAATCCAGCACTTGAGGCCCTTACAAGCCACGCAGGTGCAGCTGGTCAAACGTACGGGACCTTGTGCCCGCGCGCTGCTTACGACCCGGAGGGGCAACGACGCAACGAAAGGCAATATAAAGCACCAAACTTCCTCGCTATATATGACTAATAGCCCTTTACGCAAGCGCTCCGGCATCAACGGCTTACCGTTGCAGGTGCCGTCCACCGCGCTGAAGGTCGCGTTGACGTTCGTGCAGTTGCACGTGTAGCTGCCTACCGAGTTAACGCACGTGCCGTTAACCGCACCGAAGTTCGTGCAGACGCCTGGAAGCTCAGTGCACTCGTCGACATCTACACGAGCACGGGGCAAGGGCGAAGGTGGGGGCAGGGGCAGGGGTGGGGGCACGGGCTACGGGCAGGGAAGGTAGCAGCAGCAGGATGTCACGCAGGGGTTGCGGATATAGCAGCGCATCGCACATGCGTGCGAATGCACGGGAGCAACGGAGAGCTATGCATGCATGTATGCCCGTCCTACATGCCAGACATGGCTCCTTGTGTCTTACCAGCGCATGAGTTTGTAAGTGGGTCGAAGTCTTTGTAGCCGGTTGTACAGTTGCACTGGTAGCTTCCCGGTGTGTTGACGCAGGAGCCCGGCGCAAGGCCTTGGCTCGGAAGGTTGCAGATCAAGCCATTTGCCGCGCACTCGTCGATGTCTACAGTATTCACGGTCAGGAGGAGCGAGGGGCGGGGCCATGGCGTGGGGCTGAGGGTGGTTGGGGCCGTGGGTGTGGTTACCAAGGGGACAGGTCTGGCGGGGGCAGCAGGGCACCTTGCAGCGTTCCAGGGTTGAGGACCGCGTGTCAATGACATAATACTGCGAGTAGGAGCCGGGCACAGCTGCGGGCTTGAGTCACCGCAATCAAGTACGGTATGCGATGCAAGCGGTTGCAGACTGTATGTGGGGTCCCGTGCCTTACGCATTTACGATGTGCAGCAGTGGTTTGCACCCAAGGGTAGGTGTCGGCATGTAAGCGTCACGCCGCGGTACATGCCCCCGGTCTTTTGCTCCATCCGGGCCTCCCCTGGCTCCATCACCCTGCGCCTGATGACGCGATGCGATACTTGAGCGGGAGCCGTGCCGGCGTCAGCATGCGCACCCGACGGTATGTTGACAAGGCTCAGCATGTCCAGGCCGTTCAGTCAACAGCCAGACGAGGGCTGAGTGCACTGAATACGCATGCGGGCAACGTAGCGTAGTGCGACACTCGCAGGCCCACGTGCCTTGATTTCTAGGTTTGGCCCACCTCACGACCGTACCAATGCACACGATGCTGGATGCCGCTGGGGGTCCTTACGAACCCCGTGGGGCAGTTGCAGGTGAATAGGCTGTGGACATTGCATGTGTATTAAGTGCACAGGAGCAGCGGAGGACTTCGCGCGCAAGAGCGTTATGCACGTAGCAGCATGCAGCTCCCCGCCTTACCAGAGCACGTGTTTGTAGTTCTGTCAAAGCCTGAGTAGCCGCGGAGGCAGTCGCACGAGTAGCTGCCTGGTGTGTTGACGCAGGTTCCCGCAAGGCTCGGACCGCTGCAGAGGGTGGCATTCGCCGCGCACTCGTCGATGTCTACGGTGTGCATAGGCAAGGGGCGGGACAGGGGCATGGTTTGGGAGTAGGGTGGTCGGGGTAGGGATTGTGCGTGGTAGGTTGGTGGAAAGGGGGCCGCAGGGAACGGGGTCGGGACCCGTAAGAACCACGTGGGGCATTTGCAGATGTACGGTACTGGCTACATGTGTTGCATATGTGCCCAAGCGCACGGAAAAACGTTGCGCACAACAGCGTTATGCATGCCAGGCGCATCCCCCTTGTGCCTTACCAGCGCATGTGTTGGTGGTTGGGTCAAAGCCTCGGTAGCCGGTGTTGCAGGCGCACTCGTAGCTGCCAGGTGTGTTAACGCAGAAGGGTGGCACAAGGCTTGGGCCGGTGCAGAGTGTGGCATTGGCCACGCACTCGTTGACGTCTACAGCAGGCACGGGCAGGAGGAGGGGCAGGGGCGTGGATCGGGAATAAGAGTGGTTGGGGTCGGCGTCGCGGTTAGGTTGAGGGAACGGGACGGGGTCGGGCGCAGGCATCGGGGCACACCCCAGCGCCAAAGAAGGTAAGCAGCGAAAATCTGCGAGCAAGGTATGAATACAGTTGCGGCGGCTTTGCGCGGTGGAGTGGAGTACGGGAGGCCACGCAAGCGGTAGGTTGCGGACTTGGAGAGATGGCCCGTGCCTGGTGCATGCTGCGGCATGCACCTGTGGGCTGTGGCTATCACCCAAGCAACACGAAGCTGTCGGCGGGTACCTGGCAGGCCACCATACATGCATGCCCTCATCTCCCTTGACCAAGGTGCATGCCCTTCGTGTGTTGCTGCAGCAGGGTCAGGCTGGTGACATGGTGCGTTTTGCGTGCGGGAGCCGTGTCGGTGTCAGGGGCGCACACGTGTCATGTGTGCCAGGTGCAGCTCCCCGCCTTGCGCCTTACCAGAGCATGTGTTTGTAGTCCGGTCAAAGCCCTGGTAGCCGGGTTTACAGGTGCACTGGTAGCTGCCCGGTGTGTTGACGCAGGAGCCTGCCACGACGGTCGGATCGCTGCAGAGTGTGGCGTTCGCCGCGCACTCGTCAATGTCTACGGTACACATAGGCACGCAAGGGGCGGGGCAGGGGCATGGTTTGGGAGTAGGGTGGTCGGGGTCGAGGTTAGGTAGTCCTTGTTTGTTCCTTACATGCTAGGATCCGGAGAACAGCATACAAGGGCCCGTGTACGAGCCAGGGGCTACAGGGGCTCCAGGGTCAGCGCAAAGAGTACACCAGATGTGGTTGAGGGAAAGGGGCCGGGGTCGGGCGCGGGCGACCGGCCGCGCATTGACGTGAAGGAAGGTATGATGTCGAATGACTGCAAGTAAGAGCTGGGCACCCCTGCCTTGTGCCTTACCAGCGCATGTGTTTGTAGTTCGGTCAAAGCCCCGGTAGCCAGTGTTGCAGCTGCACTGGTAGCTACCCGGTGTGTTAACGCAGGAGCCCGCCACGAGGCTCGGGCCGTTGCAGATTGTGGCATTCGCCGCGCACTCATCGATGTCTACGGTATGCATGGGCAAAGGGCAGGGCAGGTGCATGGTCTGGGACTGAGGGTTGTTGGGGTCGGGTTTGTGATGGGTGGAGGCAAAGGGGACGGGGTCGGGCGCGGGCAGCAGCGCACAATCAATACGCACAGGAGCAACAGAGGACTTTGCACGCAAGAGTGGTATGTATGCCAGGTGCAGCTCCCTGCCTTGTGCCTTACCAGCGCATGTGTTGGTGGTTCGGTCAAAGCCCTGGTACCCGGCGTTGCAGCTGCACGAGTAGCTGCCAGGTGTGTTAACGCACGAGGTCGCGACAAGGCTCGGATGGCTGCAGATTGTGGCATTGGCCACGCACTCGTTGATGTCTACAGCAGACACGGGCAAGGGAAGGGGCAGGGGCAGGGCCTGGGAGTGAGGATTGTTGGAGTCGGGTATGTGGTAGGTTGATGTAAAGGGGCAGAGGCCGGGCGTGGGCAACAGGGCGCACCAAATATGCACAGTAGCAACGACGGACTTAGCATGCAAGAGCGGTATGCATGTCAGGAACAGCTCCCCGCCCCCTGCCTTACCAGAGCATGTGTTGGTGGTTGGGTCAAAGCCCCGGTAGCCAGTGTTACAGCTGCACTGGTAGCTGCCCGGTGTGTTAACGCATGAGCCCGCCACGACGCTCGGACCGCTGCAGAGTGTGGCATTCGCCGCGCACTCGTCGATGTCTACGGTACGCATGGGCAAGGGGCGGGACAGGGGCATGGTTTGGGAATGAGGGTGGCTGGGGTCGGGCTTAGTTGTGGTTGAGGGAAGGGGGCCGGAGTCGGACAGGGGCAGAAGGGCAACGCAAGCGGTTGCGGTAACCCATGCCTTGCGCAGTCTACGGTTTGCAGCTGTGGCCCACCCCAAGCAAGGGTGTCGGCAGGTATGTGGCACGCCTCCCCACGTGCTCTATCAGGGCCACCCTGGTGACAAGGTGCGTCCGCGTGCGGGAGTCGTGAAGGTGTCAGGGGCCATAAACAGTCATTGGTGACGTACAGGCAGGCCCAGGCCGTACGATGAGACGATTAGCCGAGTGCCCAGCGCCGAGTCAGGGTGCGCATGCTGGCAACCACGTGTGCTTAGCCCACAAGCAGCCCCACATGCGTTGATACCCGCCGGGTCTACTATTAGGCAGTGGACGCCATGCCGTTGGGGGTCCGTACGAAACCCGTGGGCATTTGCACATGTACGATCCGCTACACACCACTGCGCATGCGTGTGAACGCACAGAGAAACGGGAGACTTTGCGCGCACGGAGGCTCGCATGCAAGGCGGGAGGCGCCGCTCCCTTCAGTGTGCCTTACCAGCACACGCGTACGTCGAAGCCTTTGTAGGCATACGGCGTGCATTGCGCCTAACTACTTAAGACTGCTAAGGTCTTGCATGCCAGGCACAGCTCCCTGCCTTGTGCCTTACCAGCGCATGTGTTGGTAGTTGGGTTGAAGTCCTTGTAGCCGCGGAGGCAGTCGCACGAGTAGCTGCCAGGAGAGTTGACGCAGGTCCCCGCAAGGCTCGGACCGCTGCAGAGTGTGGCGTTCGCCGCGCACTCGTTGATGTCTACGGTATGCATAGGCAAGGGGGGGGGACAGGGGCATGGTTTGGCATGAAGGGTGATCGGGGTAGGGATTGTGCGTGGGGAAGGGAGCGGGGTCGGTCGGGAACAGCAAGGCATTCGAGCGTCAAAAAGATACCGGTATGTCATTGAACGAAAGACTGCGAGTAGGGGATGGGTACAGCTGCGGTGGCTTAGGTAAGGCAGAGAGTTGAAGGAAGCAACGCACGCGGTTGCGGAGGTGTGCCGTGCACTCGGCATGCTACGGTGTGTAGCGGTGGCTTACTCCCCAGGGTGTTCCCAGGTATTCGACACACCACTACGGTATGCATGCCCCGGCCTGTTGCTTCATAAGGGTCGCTCTGGCGCGTCCTGTGTGCGCGACCCGGTGCCGGTGTCCGGGCGCACATCCGGTAATGGGCAAGGGTCATGAAGATCCAGGCGGTAGCGCCCCGCGCCCAGCCACGGATGCGGGCAACGACGTGCGATGAGCCACAAGCAGGCCCGCATGCAGCAACACAACTTGGCTCCACCACACAACGTACCTGTGCACGCCTTGCCGGTAGGGGTCTGTACGAACCCCGTGGGGCAGGTGCAGGTGTACGAGCTCTTCCTCTTCAGCGGCTTGCAGGTGCCAGGCGAGCACGGGTTGCCCTCACAGACGTTGGCCTTGGCTGCGAAGGGCAGAGGGAATGGACGCGGATGAGCTGCGGATGCACGGATTTCCCGTGCCAGGGGTGCAGGTCCTGATGAGCTGCGTGTGGCAAGGACTAAAGGACGCGTGGGTGCTCGTCAGGCCATGCGGCTGCAGTACACCAGCAGCAGATATGCATCATGGACACGGTGGACCTCCTGCACGGCATCGCTGCAGCAGCCTTGCAGTACATGTGGCGAGGACTGATGACTCCACGTGGCGCTGCAGGATCAACCGGGATGAAGCGCATCTCTTTGCTTACCAGTGCAGGCCTTGCCGTTGCGCGACTTCGCATACCCCGCGGGGCACTTGCAGGTGAAGGAACCGTTCTTCTTTTCCTTGCAGGTGCCGGGAGAGCATGCGCTGGCGTCGCATGCGCTGTACGGCTGCTGGCCTGTGGCACAGCCGCACGGCGGGGATGTACTTTCTAAGCGGAGTCAGACGGCCGCCACGTGCAGCGGCCAACGGCGGTAGCAACCAGTGCAAGGAGGCGCCACACCTGCCCCCGCGCAACTCCGGGACCACGCTGATGAAAAGCAAGCAGCACACCGCGTGAGAAGGGTGGGGGTCAGGGGAGGGTCAGGGCTGAGCCGCGCGCACCTTCATTCAGCACGCGGTCGGTCCTGACCGACGTGGCAGCCCCCTCCTCGCCAAGCCCTGCAACTCCGGCAGCGCCTGCACGCAAGGAGCGGAGGAGAATACAGATAGACAGATACAATTGAGGACGACGCCGAGCAAAAATGCCAAAGCATGCACCAAGGAGCGCGCGAAACGGGTCGGGGGAGCCAGTAGGGCAGCTGTTTCCCGCCATCCAGTAGGCCTTACAACGTGCAAGGGAGGAAGGGGCAGGGGTACGCGTAAAGCGTAAGGAATCCATACGCAGGGGCAAAGGGGGGGAGTGCGGGGAGCTGGTGACAGATGGCAGGGGGATACAGGGAGTGTACCGGTACGGTAACTGCGTGGGTATGCACGTACCGAACTGCTGCTGGGATGGCTGCACGAGTGACGCTCTGTAGCACCCCAGCGTGACAACCCAGGCCGCTTTCACCAATATTTGGTAACACGTACGATGTGTGCGCGCTTCCAGCGGTTGAGGAGTAGATGGCAAGGCGTTCCAAAGACACCATTGTTTGCAGCTTTGCACCCCTGGCTGCCCCTGGTTCACACTTCCCTCAGTGCACGCGAGTACACGTCGGACAGGGAACTGCCGGCAAGTATTTCAGTGCGAGGCTGTATAGCATACCACTCCCTTGCACTAACCAATAATGAACGCAGGCGACGAAGTGCTAAGGCAGCCCAGTTTCCTGACAAGAGCGTCTTACCCTGGGCCGCCCGTCCGGCATGGGTGTCGGCCGGAGCCGAAGCTGCCAGCAACACCGTAAATAGCACCAAAGGCGTTGCCATATGTGGCATCGTACTGTAAGCTTGTTTAAGTCGCTTGCCTCGCCTGCGCGGGCTTTGCAGGTCGCCCGGCAAGCGTAGCGGATGAGCGAAAACGTAACCAGCAAGCGTGGATGTAAGACGACTAGGTTCTTTTGTTGCAGCATGCATCACTCACTGTGGGTGAAACCTGTTGAGACAGTGAAAGGCGCGGTAGGAAGGACTCAACAAGCTCAAATGCCAGGCAGTGCCAGGTTAAGCAGCAGAGCCGCTTATCAGGTATTAGAAGATTATCTGCACAAATATTACACTTGAAGCGCTGGAGTTAACGACGTAGCAGGAGGCCTTGGTCTCAAGTCTGCGCTCGCCATCCTGCATGGTAGGGGCGGGCCAAGGCCCTTGCAAGGGTGGGCCAACGGTTCCGCTGCAAAAGGTGCCGCGACTGCGGACTGCCCCCAAGAACTTATTTAGAAAGTAAAAATTTCTGTCTATTTATTTCAGCTGGGCCCGTCGCGGCTTATGGGGCTGTACTAAGCGCCAACTGCCCGCACTACCCGGAGTACTTGCCGAGCTACATTGCAGCATATATTCTGTGTCTTGCTATAGTTTGTCACAAGACAAAACGTCGATGGCACGAAGTTTTAGGCTCAACATGCTCGCGCAGAATACAACACGGAGTTGGCCAACCATCTGGGGATGGCTCCACGTGGGATGGCTCTGCACGATGCGACTGGCGTGTCCGCGTCATTTGCATTCAGTCTACAGGTTCGCCGCATACCACGACCCACCCATCACCTGCGGCAAACCAAGCGGCAACCTTATCGCTAGGCGGTGGCTGGCCAAAAGCAGTCCCTACCGCGCCCACGCACAACGGACCCAATGTGGTCCCTCCACATGCTGTGGTGCTTATCATGGACGTGCTGGCCTAGTTGCCCACAGACACACCTGCCGAGTTCACCCCTTACAGCATGCGGCATAGCCACCGGGGTGCCGCGGCCAACAGCCAGGGGGCCTGCCGCCATGCGCAGGTTGCCCACCACATGTCGCACACAGCCCCTCACCCACAACTCGCTCAACCTCGCTCATCACTCCACCCCTCCCTCCACCCTAACCCACACAAGCCCGCTCGCCCAACCCCACCCCTCACTGCCGCCCCATGCCCCCGGCCTCCTCCCCCGGCCCTGCTCCCTCCCCGCCCTCCATCCCAAACACCCGCCCCGGCTGCGGCCCCGTCCGCGCCTGCCCCGGCTTCACACAGAACGCACAGCAGAACGACGACGGCAGCTCATTCTTGTCGCCCTCGTCGTCCGAATAGGCGGGCACGGCGCGCAGGGGGTTGTGGATGGCGCGTCCTGCGCCGTCGTGCAGGCGCGGGGGCAGCCACTCGGTGGGCTTGTGGCTCCACACGTTGGCGTTGCGCAGGAACAGCGAGCGGGATCGACCCACGGGTCGGTCCTCGGGGGTGCCCACCAGGCCTGGGTTGGCGTCGTACAGCTCCTCCACCGGAACCTGGAAGAACCTGTGGAGAATGCCGGCAGGACAGGCAAGGGGGTCTGTTGGGCAGCGTCTCGCTTCTGCCGTGCTCCACCACGTCCACAGCGCCCCTCAACCCACAGCACCCCTTACCCAACCCGCCCCCTGCCACCCTCACTGCCGCCTGCCCTTGTCCCCCACCTAGCCACGTCGATGAGCCTGCCCTCCGGCCCAAAATTGGGCCGGAGGGCAGGTGCCGCTTGGCACCGCAGCAGTCGTGGGCCTGCTGTACGGCTGGACGGCTGCCGTAGTAAGCCAATCAGCGGTTCGCTGTCCCGTGTTCCCCCCGTTCCCAGCGACCCTTAACCCACTGCGCCCCTCAACCCACAGGCTCCAGCCCCACCTGGCGACGTCGCTGAGCCTGTCCTCCGGATGCAGCGTTATGACCACGTCCCTGTGCTGCACGTAGAAGTGGAAGTCCAGGTAGTTGGCGGCGGGGTCGTCGGCCGGCAGCGGGGCCACGAAGGACAGCACCTTGTAGCTGCCGGCGGGGCAGGGGGCGTCGGGGAAGGAGCACTCCACCGCACCGGTGCCGTGGTTGTCAACCAGCACCTACATTGTGGTGCATGCGTTGTGGTAAGTGGCGGGTGGTGGTTGGTGGTTGTAGGTAGGTGCAGTGCAGGTAGGTTACGACTGTGGTGCATGCGTTGGGCCCGCGTTACGCATGCGTTTGCAGGTGGGTACAATGCAAGTGTGGTCATGAGTGATGGCCCCATACGCGGCGAGCGCTAAAATGAGTCCAGGGGCCCGATAGGGTGCATGAGGTGGAGGAGGGGGGGCTTACAGAGAACCTAACGGTTGCGGTACTGTATGAGGAGGAGGACAGAGAGCTAGTGGTGCTGTGGTGGATGGTTGGGGCCAACCGCCATGCGATGACCTTCCAAATCCAAGGAAAGACAGCTGATGTTCTCACGGTAGCGAGGGCAAGTCGCCGGCCGTCTGCCGTCTCCGTAATAGAGGCGGAGATGTACGACAGCCTTGCCGAACGTGCGTGAACTCTCACGCGAGAGCATACGGCAAAGACTAGCTTCACAGCAGTCGTAAAGCATGCTGTCCGAGGTGCTTGGCCCCCACCTGCTTCACGAACTCCCTGCAGCTGGTGACGGGCGGCAGCTCCTCCTCGCTGGGCACCTCCGCCCGCCACGCGTCGCCAGGCGCCGCCACGTCCTCACGGTCCGCCTGGTAGTCTGCGGGCGTGGGCGTGTGGGCGTGAGCGTTCGTGTGGGCGTGAGCGTTGGCGTGAGCATTTGGGGCTACCGGTATGCGGCTGCCTGGTGACTAACCTCAATGCGGCAGGGGGCATGACGCCTTGGCAGCGGCCCTGTATGAGGACGTGAAATCCCGATAGGCACATGCCACTAACCCACTAGCAGCGGCTCCTGTGCTGTCGCCTCGTCTGTACTGCACTGCCTACTACCACTACCACGCGGGCGGCTGCACCGCCGCAGCATTGCTACTTGGTATCCTCTTCCGCTGCGCCACCGATGCCACGGCCACAAGCCACACGCGCCAATGGTCGACGGTCAACGGTCAACGCCTCAATGGTCAACCTACCCTGCATGGCCCAGCTGTAGCTGCCGTGCGTCACGTCATCGTTGTCCCCAAACCACCTTGCGTCGCGGTCGTCGTACACGGGTTCCGCGCCCGACAGCGGCAGCGTGTGGCGGGGCCTGCGACCGGGGCAAAGGCACAGGGGAAGGATATGAGCGAAAGGCAACAAACACGCATGCCTCTCCATATCCTCTTTGAACACTCTGCAACTCGTCTTGGTCATCACATACGATGGTTGGGCAGGAGGAACTGCTGATCAGTTGCATGCCGCATACGGTAATGAAGAGGCTGTGGGCGCCCCAAGCGGGGGCGGAAGCGTTAGCGACTAGTTGTATGCCGCATACCGCTAGAAGAGGCTGTGGGCAGAAGCGTGTGGCGGGGCCTGTGCACAGGGGCACCGACAGCGGGGGTGAGGGCAAGGGGAGCTGTCCGGTGGGTGTGCAATGTACCATGCACGGTCTTAGCGCACCCGACAGCGGCAGCGTGTGCGGGGCCAGTGAAGGAAGCGCCAGTGTGTGGGTGTTAGGGAGGGCGGCCGGGTGGAGCCGGTGGCCCACATGCAGGGCGTCTGTGGCCTTCGCATCACGTGCAAGGACCAGCGTTTTCTGTCACGTGTAGGGACACATGGGATTCCATGATGAGTTCGTAATCCCATGGGTTAATGGCCTCAGCGAGCAGCAACAACTGTACTGGGCGTGGTGCTTCAGGTACTTGGCGGGCGAGGTGACTGCTGGATTCCACAATGGCAAGTTGGCTTCCGGAATTCCAGAGACCCACGGGACGCTCCGGTGCGTGGGACGTGCCGTACAAGACAGACACTGTGAAGTGCCGGTATGATGATTTGAAACGAGAAGCGCCTAGTTCATATGCAAGTGGTGCCTGCATGGCATCCTGCTACGCCGTGCGAGAGGGGCCTGGTGTGGGGCTCTTGGAGCCTGGGGTCGGTCGGCCCCGCACCTCACCATGGAGAGGGGCGTACCACGCGCACGGGCACGTACGGTCAACGTCGTGACAAGGTGAGCTACTGTTGTCCCTTACGTGCTTGCAGGGAACGACGCATCCCTGCACACCCACCGCAGTGCGATGCTCCGTTTGCCCACGAACCGTGGCGTCTCCTCCGCGTATTCCATCCGCATAGAGACGGACGGGCCTTGCCGCCCCCCTGCAGCAGCTGTTGCTGCTTGTGTGCTGCTCCCACTGGTGCTTGCTGCCCCTCCACGCCGCAAGTTCGACGGAGTGAAGCCATTAGACACGAGCTGCGCGAACTGTTGCACAGTGCGGCTGAGGTCCGGGCGTGCACTGCGAGATGCTGCCTCAGGCGCGGGGCTTTGCTGCCATGGCGGAGGCGGGAGCTTAAAGGGGCCAAAAGACCAGCCTTGTTGAGATGCGTTTGCTTGGGATTGATGTCCACTGGCAGTGCCTAGCAAGCCGCTGGGGATTGCGGCCTGCGAAAACATGCTACTTTCGCGCTTGGCGGCGCAGCCAATAAGAATGATGCTGAAGGAAATGTATTATTGCGGTACCGATAACTATCAGCATATCATGTTGCTGGCCAGACGTTTCATACGTCAATGGGCAAGGCTTGTGCACTTCTCGTGTTGTCGCAGGCTACCAAAAAGCTGTTTGTCAAAAAGGCTAACGGGCTGCTTAAAAAGCGTGTTCGGTTGAGGCTTCGTCGTGCCGACCCGTGGACCATGCCGACAGTACCGTTTGTACGGCAAGTGCAGTACTGCAGGTGTTGGACACGTCCCATGATCCCTGACCCATGTAATGGCAAGAATAATTCAAAAGGAAGAGGGTGACCTAGTTGTTTTCAGGGGGGCGTGTCCGACGACCCCATTCAGGGGGCTTGAAGTCACGCTAAATTCTGGATCACTGACCCGCTGCGGGCATTCCTAATATCTTTTGGCTCCAAGGGCCTGGACAGCCCAAGGCCTCCCAAGGCCCAACCTTCATGACAGGGCTCCAGGGCCTAACCTGGCCTAACAGGCCTGTCCTCAGGCGCACCCAGGTCCTCCGGAGCCCCAAAAGCTTTCAGCGCTTTGGGCATACATTGCGTCGTTGCTCCTTCGGGACATAGGAGCTTCGCTAATAAAAACGAAGTGCAAACCAGTGTTCTTGTTTTTGCGCTATCAAAATTTGAGTCTCCAGAGCAGGGTCCACTAATCCAGAGTCTTGACACATGGCCTGCCCACACACCGCCGCTCTAGGTGCATGACCACGGGCCAGCATCGCTCTTGTTGGTTATGACTCAGGAGGCAGCAAGCAAGCTTGGCATGGCGAGGACACGCTGCGCCATGCTCCGGAAACGGTTGAAAGGCGTATCTTGCCGACCTAGACTCTCCGTCATACATGCGCTTTGTAGTATAAGTAATCTTTTCTGCGTCACTATTCATGGTTGGCAACGGCTGCTATGCCAGAAGATCCTTGGTGTTGACGCTTGGCGTTGCACTCATACCGGCCAAACAGCTTTTGTGAACCACCATAGGAGTGCAGTCACACTGGCGACTGCTGAAGCGTGTCAGTAGCGTATTGGCTCACAACTGCTCGAAATTCAATGCGCTATGTCCCTGAAAAGACTTCTGGACGGCCTCGATACCGTTGTAAACACTGTCCTGGGAGCAAACCGGTCCAGCAGTTTGGGGCTAACGTCTGACCAGCTGAAATCTGCGTGGGTTCACCTCGGGACCTGCGCCAAAGCTGTTCTCAACTCAGGGCCGGACGGTCCGAGCGCCTCCAGCATTACCGCCCTCGGTCGACATGCCTGGGAACAGCCACGACACCGCGGAGCACTAGTCCAGCTGCTGGCTTTTGTCCTGCGGGAGGTCGAAGCGTCCCTGGCCGGCTCGGATGGCAGCAGGACCAGTCCCAGCACCGCCTCTGACCGCAAGCTCAACAGAAGCGACACGGAGCACTGCATCTACATCATCTGGTCGGTTGCAAAGGTGATTGAAGTCCTCTTCAAGCTACCAAACGCGGGTGTGTGCGCAGCACACCTTGCGGACCTGCTGCTGCGCACCCACACGTTCCAGGCGCTTAGCAGGGTGTTCGCCGCATTCAGTACTGCCCCGCGGGAGGAGCACGCGCCATACGCCATTGAAGCCCTGGGTGGCGCAGTGGCGTGCGTCATCAGCTTGCTGCAGTTGGCGCTGCATGCACCGTACCAGCCCCTCCCATGTGGGTCAGGGCAGCCAGCCCCTTGCCTCCACGCCAGCACCAGCCAACGCACAGCCAGCAGCACCAGCACCAGCACCAGCACCAGCACCAGCACCAATGGGACCAGCCGCCGAGACGCCGGGCGTGCAGCCTCCGCCCAGCCCGTGTGTGTGGCCGAGGCCACGTGGCAGGCGCTTGCAGACAGCCGCCTGATGGAGCACCTCTGCAGGGCAGTGCTAACCGGCAGCTGGGATGGCCTTGACTCGGCCCTCATCATGACCTCCAATTGCCTCTCCATGCTGGGCACGCTGGCGATTGCACTGCACCTGCACGTTCACGGGCAGCCTGCCAGACCTGCGACCCTGGCCGCCCGAGATGCCATCCTATCGGGGCCCTGCCTGCAGTACCTGCTCGCAGCGGACGTGATCTCGCAGCTGTACCGCACCGGGTCGGGACAACTGTACGGCCTTCCCGTACGGCACCTCATGCCCCGGAAGCAGTTATACCGGGACGCGCAGGAAGTGATCCTGCTGCTGCACATGGCGTGCGTCAGTGCGCCCGGGCCCATGCTGCTGCAGCACGAGCTAAGACACAGCAAGGTGGCAGCTGCGCGCGCGTGCATGTGGCACGTGCGGGAGGTGCTGCGCAATTTGGACCGGCCCGACGGCGGGGGCAGGGACAGGCGGTGGGCCCCCTACAACGCAGTGAACGTGCTACGGGCTGCGTTGGGCATGCTGCGAGCGATGCGCCTGGGGCCCGCGTACAGTGGCAGCCCTGCGGGCGCAGGGGACAGGGGCCCCGCGCATGTCGCGCAGCAGGGGCTGGCCAATGACGCCCCGCCTGGCGGCGGCAGCGCGAGGGGCGGCGGCAGTGGTCGCGGCGGAGGCACGGGCGGTGCGCAGCAGCTCCAGGCTGCCATGGAGACTTGGACCCCCGGCCCGCGGCTGGGGCGGCAGCTGCTGGAGGAGTGGTGGGGTGTGGCGGTGCTGCTGGTGCAGCAAATGTTGGACACGGGGCTGCGTCTCCCCAGCGGCGTTGAGGCGTACACGGCCGAGGGCGTCCGCGGGCACGAGCGGGCGGTGGTGCATGACGCCGTGGCTTCGCTCACCCTGGAGCTGACGGTGCTGGACTCGCTGCCTCCTGGTGAGCGTGCTTTGGTGTATTTGCCAGCCTAAAACGGCAAGCCGAGCTCCTTGGGTGAGTCTTGATGGAGCTCCTGTCCGTTGCCGGTTTCAGCAACCAGGCAAGTAGAGGTCGTGCGGTTGCGCCCCGTTACTCAAACGTTGCTTCATCCCGAGCGTGCCTTGGTATGTTGCTAGGGCAGCCCCATGCTGGTCGGGGCAGCTGACGGAGGGCCGCAGGGGCGTGCACTGTGGCTCATGCAAGACATGGAAATGCTTGTCGCGTATGTGAGTTAGTTCGGGTTGACACGTGTTCGCTTACTGTGCTGCATGATTGGCACGGGAGCCGGTCAGGGTGCCGCGATGGCCGCTTGTTGCACAAGCGGGGCACGGAAAATGAAAGACGCTGCGGGTGCTGCCGTCGATGCACTAGACGGTCCCAGCCGGGCCTGACGCGGTCCCGGGTGTCGCGAGGCGACGTCCAAGTTGCGAGGCACCATTAGACCATCTACAGAGCAAGGCCTACCAGTGTGCAAGCACCAACAACACCATACACCAACTCATACCCCGCACGAGCAACTTGCACCTTTCACCAGTCCTTACAATAGCCTGCTGACAGTGCTCACTGCGCAATCGTGCTGCGCAATGCCTCCCCTGCCCCAGGCCTGCCGCTGGCGCCCAAGCCCACTCCCAACGTGGCTGCCGCGCTGTCCGCCGGCTACGTCCCTTGCCTAGAGCGGCTCATGCGCAACGCCGAGCGCGCCATCGATGCGGCGTCCACGGTGCAACGGCTGCAGCAGCCCCTGGCCGTCACACTGCCACTGCTGCTGCAGCCACTGGCCAAGCAGCCCCTGCTGCTGCAGCTGATGGCGTACGGCGATGTACGGCAGGTGGCGGCGCTGGTGGTCACGGCGGGGAAGCTGATGGGCCGGCTGGCGCGCGGCGGCTCGCTGGCGGAGGCGTCGCGCCGGGCAATGTGTGAGCAGGATCTGTCTGAGGACGGGGAGCAGACGGTGATACTGCCCACGTACGCGCCCCACCGGTGGCCCTGGGGCATGGTGGAGCAGCTGATCCAGGATGAACTGCTGCCCGGCTGGCACTGGGACAAGCAGCTGCGGCAGTGGCAGGAGGGCGGGCGGGGATCGAGGACGGCAGCCGCTTGCAGCAGCAGCAGCAGCAGCAGCAGCAACTGCGGCGGCACCAGCGGTGACAGCGGCAGTGGCGATGGCGGCAGCAGCGGCGGCGGAAGGGGCAGCAGCGGTGGCAGCGCGAGCAACAGCGGGCCATCTGCCTCCATAGCCGCGGTGGCAGCGGGCACGCCGCAGCTGCCGCCTCCCACCCGCCAGGCGCTGCGGCTGCTATCCCTGGCTATCGTACGGTGGACGGCTGCGTGCCTGCACAATGTGAAGTGGGCGGCGGAGCAGGGCGCCAGGCCCGATGATGTTGCCGCGTCCGCCACCGCAGCCATGGATGTAGTCAGCTGCATTAAACTGTGCCTGTGCGCCCGCAGCCTCGCTGTGGCACGTGGCGACACGCGTGCCGCTGACAGCTGGCGGCACGCGCTGGTGCACGGCATGGGCCTCCCGGGCAGCCTGGGGCAGGTGCTGAGGCTGCTGTCGGCGTTGAAGCCGAGCTACCCCATTATGCGCTACGCCGTGCCACATGGCGGGCTGGCCGTGGCGTGGTGTGCGCTGACGCTTCCGGAGGAGTGGGGTGCGGCGGTGGGAGGGGCGGCGGCAAGCACTCCGCTGTGGGCCGCGGTGGAGGGCCTGCTGGGCCCCAACGGGCCGGACCGGGGGTCGGCCTTGGCTGGAACTGTGTACGTGGCGTTCAACAAGCTGCGGCAGGGGGCTGGGGAGCCGGAGGAGATGGAGGGCGTGCGGTTGATGATACAGGCAGATGGGGAGCGCACAATGCCCATAGCGGTGCTGCTGCCCCCGCCATGTGAGGTGGCAGAGGCGGTGGGGCTGTCGCTGTGCGCTAACCCACGGTGCGACAGGCTTGAGGGGGACAGCGAGGCGGGGCGGCCGGTGCTGCGGTGCGGGGGGTGCAGGGCTGTGACGTACTGCTGCCGGGAGTGCCAGGCGGCGCACTGGAAGGAGGGGGGGCACAAGGAGGAGTGCAAGGGCAAGGGCAAGGGGTCGTAGTGCTTGCTGGGGCGGCTTTATAGGCGTTTGTGGGACGGCCGGCCCCTGCACGTTGTGTGGTGTTGGCATTGCTGCAGGGTGGGTGCAGTCGGTGGGTTTCCTGTTGGGTTTGTGGATGACATGCGCAGGGATGCGCAGCAACTGGGGCAGCTGCAGGAGGTATGCAAGGGTCTGATCATGCTGGTACACCCCATCGATGTCCCAGCGGGCAGTTCCATGCGTCCCCGTGCGTTGGTCGTGAGACTTGGTTGGTGTGGCTGGTTTGGCATAGGTGAGTTGCACTGAGTAGGGCTGCAAAGCAAGGCCATGGGACGGAGAGAACAAGGGTTAGATCAGAGTGGGGTCTGAACGCACAGCTGGCAGAGCTTAATGCGCAGCGCCAAATGAGAGGTGGCCATGACTGGCATGTTGACACTACCTGAGCTGTCTCAATGGCCCGCTGTTGTGGTGAGTCAGGAGTTTACGCAGTGCATGCAGTGAAGACCGTTCGCCTCAGCATGGCGAGGCGTACTGTGGACGTGCAGACCTGATGAAGGTCGTGGGCTTGCGTCACGTCGACCTGGGACCCAGTGCCGCATGCGCATCGGACCAGGGGCAGACTGAAGGGAGCTCCATTGCTGGGTGGGGCATATTTGCCAGATGGCAAAGCAGCATCGGCGCAAGCCTCCTATGCAACCTACGGATGGATACTGGCCGTTTTTTTTTTTTCTTCGTGAGAAGGTTACAGGGGCTAGGAATTCGGTGCTTGGCAAGCACTAATGTCAGTCATACACAATTGGTTCAATGAAGTGGCTGTCTGGTTAATTCCATGGGAGCTCCCCTGGTTCATCCAGTCAGGGCGCAACCGCGCGTGAGCTGATAGTACGTACGACAGTACATCATGTGCATAGTGTCCTGGTGACGCATGTGCACGTCAGGGTTGTTGTTGACAGAGCACCTTTTGCAGTTATTGCCAAACAGCCAAGTGACTTACAGCCACTTTCAGCAAGTACAGCTCCGACACCAAGTGCTAGCCGCCCATCCCACTTCCTCAGTACGGTACAGCCTGTATGGCTCCCTTTGCCTCAACAAGGAACCACCATCTAAGTAAAACAGTCGTTTGGGTAAGAGCTGATGTACCCGAAATGCAGGATGCCGTGACATACCTGGATATGCTTTGCGCCGCCCGACAAAAGTACAACTGCCTCCAGTTCCCGGTCAGGTTGCCTCCATAAAGCAAATCAGGCCATAGTTCCCTCCACACGCCAATGTCTAGTACACGCACAATCGTCCTTACGTACCGTATCCACCGTACAGCAGGGCACCGACGGTCCTTTGCGTTGGCTGCTTGGGTGGAAGGTGCGGGAGTACACAGCTGCATATGTGCCGACGCTGTTGCTTCCAAGCATGCAAACTTCCCTGCGCACATTAGCCATGAGTCCAACTGCACACAACACGCATGCACCTGCAGCAATGCCGGCACGGCACGGGCCTGGCGTCCCACAGATGCCCACCAGCAAACACTACCGCCCCTTGCCCTTGCGCCTGCATTCCTCCTTGTGCCCGCCCTCCTTCCAGTGCGCCGCCTGGCACTCCCGGCAGCAATACGACACCGCCCTGCACCCCCCGCACAGCAGCAGCGGCCGCCCTGCCTGCTGTCCCCCTCCAGCCTGTCGCACCGTGTGTTAGCAGCGACAGCCCCTCCCCCTCCACCGCCTCACACGGCGGGGGCAGCAGCGCCGCCGCCGGCACGTGGTCCCCGTCCGTTGTCAGCATCACCCGCATGGCCTGCACCACCACCGGCTCCCCAGCGCCCCTCCGCGACACCTGCCGCCACGTGCTGAACGCTTCGTAAAGAGCCTGGGCCAGATCCGAGCCACGCCCCGACCCATTCGGGCCCACAAAACCCTCCACCGCGGCCCACAGCGGCGTTGCTGCCGCCGCCCCTCCCACCGCCGCGCACCACTCCTCCGAAAGGGCCACCGCGCACCATGCAATGGCTACGCCCCCGGCAGCGGCGGCGTAGCCCATAGCGGGGCAGCTTGGTTGTACCACGGACAGCAGCCTCAGCACCGGCCCCAGGCTGCCGGGCAGCCCCATGCCGTGCACCAGCGCGTGCCGCCAGCTGTCGGCGGCACGTGTGTCGCCACGCGCCACAGCGAGGCTGCGGGCGCACAGGCACAGGTTCATGGTGCTCAACATGTCCAGGACGGCGGTGGCGGACGCGCCAACCGCTTCGGGCGGGGCGCCCTGCTCCGCCGCCCAGTTCACGTTATGCAGGCAAGCAGCCGTCCACCGTACGGCGGCTAAGGACAACAGCCGCAGCGCCTGGCGGGTGGGAGGCGGCAGCTGCGGCGTACCCGCTGCCGCCGCGGCTGTGGAGGCGGATGGCTTGCCGCTGCTCGCGCGGGCCCCAGTGCCGCTGTACCCGACACCGTTGCTGCCGCTGCCACCGCCGCATGTGCTGCTGGTGCCAACCGCTGCCGGCCCCGACTTCCCCCCGCTCTCCTGCCATCGCCGCAGCTGCTCGTCCCAGTGCCAGCCGGGCAGCAACTCCGAGTGGACCAGCTGCATATACATGGCCCACAGCAACCCGTTGGGCGCGCAGGTCGGCGCCCGCAACAACGGCCCTGCGTCCCCACGCCTCTCACGCTGCTCGAGCGCCAGGCGCGACGCCTCCGCCAGCGAGCCGCCGCGCGCCTGCCGGCCCACCAGCTTCCCGGCCGTGACCACCAGCGCCGCCACCTGCCGCACATCGCCGTACGCCATCAGCTGCAGCAGCAGCGGCCACCCTGCCAGCGGTCCCAGTAGCACCGTTGCCCCGTGTGCATCGGCGCTGGCGCCGTCACCTACAGACCGCTGGGTCAGGCGCATTAATCGCTCCAGGCATGGGACGTAGCCAGCGGACAGCGCGGCAGCCACGTTGGGAGTGGGCTTGGGCGCCAGCGGCAGGCCTGAGGCAGGGGTTGGACATGGACCACATTTTCTGCACCTTGCTTAGCAGCGCGGAAGCGGCAACTGGGGGCGTCTGCACGCCGCGCCGCGCGGCATACCCGGCCATGCTGTGCATGGTTTCCAAGTCCCATGTCAGACAATGCCGCGTCGGTGCGGCAACTACGCTGTAGGGCGCCGGCAGGGCCCGTCGACACACAGTGTCAAACGGCACCCCCCGCAGAGGCGATACAGCGTGCGCGACATGACAAGGTAATGACCCTCCTGGCCCCGAACGGCTCACCCGGCAGCAGCCTGTCCACCACCGTTGCCTCGATGCTGACCGTCTCCACCAGCTCGCGGACCGCCTTTTCACTCAGTGCGACGCGTGCCCCGTCAGCGCACGCGGCGGCGCCGGCGAGGGGCACCAGCCCCTTGTCCAGCACTGCATGCACCACAGGCACAGCCGCCGCCCACCACTCCCTCAGCAGCTGCCGCCCCCCGCGCCGCCCCGGGGTCCACGGCTGCTCCTTGGCGCCCTGCCCACCAGCTGCAAACACAGCCGCAGCCGCGGGTGCGGCACCCACGCTGCCGCGGCGCCGGCTGCCCCGCCCCGACACCCGCGTGCAAGGCTTGTTGCTGCGCGAGCCCGCCTGCGGCGCGGCCTCCCTATCGACCGCCCCTGCAGTCGTTGTCACTGGGGTGGCGGCGTTGCTGTATGAGGGTCCCAGGCGCATGCCGTGCAGCAAGCCCTTTGCCGCCGAAACCATAAACAAGCAGCCAACCGGGTTCCGTTTGGTGCGCTCAGCCAGGGAGGGTTCCCCAGCAGTCCGTCGCAGCACCTGTAGCACCTCCCGGAGGTTCCACATCCACGCTCGCGCCACCGCCACCCGGCTGTGTCTTAGCTCGTGCTGCAGCAGCATGGGTCCCGGCACCGCCGTGCACACCAGGTGCAGAAGGTGTATGACCTCCAGCGCGTCGGAGAATGTCT
>VFQN01002299.1_pt1 | contig 29987 bp, 17 predicted proteins | sample 3512371 | NCBI WGS metagenome assembly VFQN01 (sample SAMN10412370, study PRJNA504923) | tailings metagenome | isolation source: Replicate 2 from Balatoc abandoned mine | place: Philippines: Itogon, Benguet | collected 2017-08-28 | reverse complement strand
CGTGCAAAGCTGAATCTCAATTCTACTCACCAACCTGATTGTCAAAGAACATTGCAGCGATCCAACCAGTCTCGGTCGGCTTCACTGCTGTGCCGCGTTCGGCGAGGGGAATAATAACCGCTGCAGCGGAGAGTTCAACCGTCCGGCGAAGATTTTTTTACAGAACTTCGATAGTGGCAAATACTGATGCGTTCCCCCGGCTTGCCCCGACCCCAATTCCGCACCACGGACCAACTGGATTCCGCTCCGGGACGAGCCGGCCCGGAAGCCTGTCGGCAGACAGGACCGCCCTGCGCTTCCGTCCGCAGTTCACTCGCAACAGAATTTTTTTAGAATTCCGGGCTTTCCCGGGAATAAACGCCTGATCGCCGCGTCCTGACTGGTGAAACGCCGGTCGCGATTGTCGCCGCCGGTCAGGAAAGACAAGGTTGCGGTCCACCCGCGAAAGGCATGTCTCAATGAAGAAGTTCACTGCTCTCGCCCTGTTCTGTGCGATGTCCATTGGTTGCGCCGCCAAGCCGACCGAAACCACTCCGCACGCGACGGAAGCTCATCCCGAAGCCCACAGCGATACCCCGGCAATGGACGCCGCTACTCCGGCCCCGGAACAGCCGGCTGAACCTGCCGCCACCGAGCCCGCAGCTCCTGCCGAAGCCGCTACTCCCGCCGAGCCGACCCCGGCTGCTGAAGCACCGGCCGCCGAGAAGCCGGCCGAGTAATTTTGATCTGGCACATCTCCGGGAAAACCGGAGTCCGCTGGTGATGCATCAGGGCGTCCGGAATCAGTTCCGGACGCCCTTTTCGTTGACAGACATAACAGGCGTTCGATCGCGAGTCCTCTGCTCCGGAAGGATCGGATGGCAGCAGGTCCAGCATCCGCCACTGATCGCGGGACCGGCAGACGGTGGGAATCGCATGGCGGTTCCCTTATGCTTTCGCGAGCCCCCGGCAACTTGACCGGCTGCGGCGAATCCCCCGACGTGCTGCGCTGCACTCTCAGACCACCGTTCAACCAAGGACACGCAGTCAACATGGTTCAGACGCTCATCGGCGCCACGAAAGCAGAGCTGGACACTCCCGTCCTGTGCCTCGATGTCGAACAGTTTGAACACAATTTGCGGCACATGGCGGAAGTGGTGGCAGCCGGCGGCAAGGCGTGGCGACCACATTCCAAATGCCACAAATCGCCGACCATCGCCTGGCGGGAACTGGGCGAAGGCGCAGCGGGAATTACCTGTGCGAAACTCGGGGAGGCGGAAGTCTTTGCCGCAGCAGGAATTCATAACATTCTCGTAGCCAATGTCCTGGCAGGACCGCGCAAGGCAGAGCGAGTCGCCGCACTCTGTCGCTGGTCGACGCCGATCATCTGTTGCGATCATTTCGTGCAGGCGGAAGCAATCTCCGCCGCCTGTCGCCGGCTGGGAGTCACAGCCCGGGTGCTCATCGATATCAACATCGGCATGAACCGCACGGGCATCCGGCCGGGCAAGGATGCCGTGGAACTCGCGCAGGCGATCGACCGTATGGACGGTCTCGAACTGCTGGGAGTCATGGGCTACGAAGGACACTTGCTGCGGCTCACGGATGCGGCGGACAAGACCCGGCAAATCCGCGAGGCCATCAGCATTCTGGAGAGCGCCAAGGAAGCCTTCGACCGACACGGCCTGCGCTGCGATATTGTGAGTGCCGGCGGTACCGGTTCGGTCCACATTACGTCGCAATGTCCTGCCGTGACAGAACTTCAGTCCGGTGGCGGCGTCTTTGGCGACCCGATGTATTCCGAGCAGATGGGACTGGAAGGCTGCGCACCGGCAGTTACGGTGCTGGCCACCGTGGTCAGCCGCCCGGCGCTGAACCGGGCAGTGCTGGATGCAGGCCGCAAGACCACCAATCCCGACCTGTGCATGCCGCGTCTCAAGGGCTATCCCGATGCGACGATCAAGTTTTTGAGTGCCGAGCATTGCACCCTGGAACTTGGCCCCGAATCGCAGGAACTGAAGATCGGCGACCAGGTCGAGTTGTTCGTGGGCTACAACGACTTCACGACGCCGCTGCATGATGAATTCCACGTCTTCCGCAAGAACCGGCTGGAGGCGATCTGGCCGATTTCGGGTCGGGGGCGAATTCAATAGTTCCTGCACTGCGACGGTGTGATATCGTGTTGTCTACGAAACTTTGATCCCCGGATGAAAGCCGTTGGCTGCTCCGGAGATCAGACTCTGTTCCCGTTCCCGAACAGTCATCGCATTCCCGAACAAGGCGGTTCACGAGCGCGGAAGGAAACAGTTTCATGCCACAGCAACTGTTTTCCCGTGTGTGTGTGATCCTGTGCTGTTGCCTGGCGGGATCGGATGCCAGAGGGCAGAGTCAGTCGCCCTCCGGCTCGCAACACTCCACGGTGGTCGGCTCGTTACGTCTGCGGGTCGATCGCGCCGATGGTGACGTGTTTCGTGCCGCGAACGAGGCCATCACGGAACAACGCTACGCCGACGCCCTGCGTCTACTGCTGCAGTTGCCGGATGAGGCCCTGATTCCCGTGGAATCAGGGGCCATCGCCCGCGCCGAGGCTATCGCCAGGCTCCTGCGACTACTGCCGAACCAGCGGACACAGGCGCTCACGGCCAGCGGGAACATGGAAGCCGAACTCGCCTGGGCCGAGTGGCTGCAACACCCTGCCGGTGAAGGCTTGCAGGACTTTTGCCGCCTGCATGGGACCACCCGGCAGGGAGTCCGCGGCTGGATTACACTGGCCTTGCGCTTGCGTGACGATCAGCGCTGGCAGCTGTCCCGCGCTGCCTGGAATGAGGTGCTCAGGCATCCCGGGACAACCGTCGCCGACCGGAACCTGGCGGAAGCCGCGGTCAAATCTGATCCCACACAGCGTCAGGCCAGCGAATCGACCGGACAGCACTTCAGCGAAGATGCGCTCCGTCCTGCTGCAGATCCGGTCTGGTTCCAGCCGTTGACGCTGACGAAAAACCTGGCAGCTGGACGTCACAATTTCGAGCAACATCTGCGGGCGTATGGGCATGTCGTCTGGCCGGCAGCCGAACCGGTTTCCATCAATGATCGACTGTTCCTGCGCACGCTGTCCGGTGTCACAGGGTATGAGGCCGGCACCGGCGCGGAACTCTGGCAGGTGGCATTTGAAGATTGGGGAATGTACGAGAGTCCGGCCCTCTTGAACCCGGAAGCCGGAAAACTGGCCCGTCTGTCCCTGCAGGATCTGCTCAGCCGTCGCCTGGCCGCCGACACGGTCCTGAGTCGCCTGACGCACGACCGGACACGCTTGCTGGTCGTGCAGCCAGGACGGGAGAAATTTCAACAGCCCCCCACTACGTCACCCTTTCCGGTGCCGGTGATCAACGGGCGGATGGAAAATCCGGAACCTTTCAATTTTCTCGCGGCGTATGAGCAGGCCACCGGGAAGCTGCTGTGGAGGATCGGCGGACGTTCGATGGGACCGACGTACGCCTTCGCCGACATGTTTTTTTGCGGTCCCCCGCTGGTGCTGGATGACCTGCTGTTTACGATCGCCCAGCATGGCTCCGAACTGATGTTGCTGGCCCTGCGCGCCGATACGGGCGAATTGCAATGGAAGCTGGTGCTGGGTGATGTCTCCCGATCGTTGAATGCCGACCCTGCACGCCAGCGAACGGCCTGTACGCCGGTCTGGCATGCAGGACTGATTTTCTGCCCGACGGTTGCCGGAGCGATCGTGGCCGTTGATCCGCTGACACGCTCGATTCGCTGGGCCCAGCGCTACGGTCTGACGATCCAGACTTCGCCCCAGGCGGCACGCGGCGAAAATTCCGGTTCCCTGCCAGACCCCTGGTGGGATAGCTGGCGTGAAGCCGCGATTGTCGCCCGGGAAGACCGCATCTGTCTGGTCTCGCCGGAATCGGATGAACTCCACGCCTTCGCCGTCCGGGATGGCGCGCGCTTGTGGACGGCTCCCCGTGCTGCGGGACTGCGAATCGACCGGCACGCGGAAGCCGGGCTGATTGTCCAGGAAAAGCAGGCGGTGCGACTGCATGACTGGGCGACAGGACACGTAACCTGGCAGCAGGAAACCGGAGAAATTTCAGGCAACGGCTGCGTGGTGCAAGATCTGTTTTTTGCACCGACCCAGCGTCGGGGAATCACGGTCGTTTCGTTGACCGATGGCCGGATGACGCGTGACGATCTGCCGCAACATGGTCCTGCAGGCAGTGTGCCAGGGAATCTGATGCGCACTCCGCACGGCTGGCTGACCCACTCTCTGGAGGCCGTCGCTGCCTGGAACGACATGGCTTCGTCGGAAGGCGCCCGGACAGCAAACGCACTTTCGATGAATCCATCCGCGAGGAACACTCTCTCAGGAGACGAGTCCACTGAGACCGGCGATGCGCAGTCCCTCGCGACCGCGCGGCAACTTCTCGGGCAGGGGAAGATTGCAGCAGCGCTGGATGACCTGGCGGGTCTGAACTCTGCCGCAGCTAACCAGGTGCGGCTCTGGTGCTGGATCGCTGATGTGCGCCGCCACCCCGCGCACTGGCGACAACGATTGGAGCAAATCAGCGAACTGCAGTCTGCCACCACGCAGCAGGCCGAATTCCGGGAAGTAGCCATCGCTGCCGCGGTGAAATCCGGGGCCAGCGACGAAGCCGCCGGACTGGTGCTGGCAGAACTGACACAAGCCGGACGTTCTGAAACCCTGCTGCTGGAAGATGCCACACGCGCCGTGCGTCTGGACCGGGCGTTCGCCGGTTGGCTGGCAGACCTGATGTCGCAACCGTCCGCCCCCGGTCCGGAATCTGACAACGCTCCTGTTTCCGCGGTCTCTGGAACACAGATCGTGGAACCGTCAGCTGTCGAACAGCAGGTTCGCGCGGCATGGGTCGAGGCGGCGGCGGGCGATCCGTTTGCCCTGCCACGGCTGTCTGAAGCACTGAAGCCGCTGGAAATTGGCGACGAGTTGCTGCAGGGAACAGCGCAAAAACCATTTCTGGGCCAGGCACACCTGGCCGTCGAACTGCGACTGCTGAAAGCCAGCGGGCATCGCCGGCCGGAAATCGCAGCCAGACTACAGGAGCAACTGCTGCAGTACCTGCGCACAGCAGGATTCGCACGGGAGGCTGACGACTATGCTCAATTTTTTCAGGCGAATCGAACGGCTGACGACAGCTCATTGAGCAGTGGCAGCACCACGCCCCGCCCCGCGACATCCAGGTCATCAGTGCCGTGGTCGTCAACGCCTGAGTTGGAACGTACGCGAGTCCGCAATGACCACATCCATTATTTTCCGGTACCGTTCGATGCGGCCTCCTCGCCCTGGTTTGATCGACTCGATGTCCAGATCGAACGTCAGGGCCGGCGACTGCGACTGGGCGGCGGCGGACATGCCGGCACGTGGGAAATCGAGCTGCCGCCATCGCCCTCACAGTATCGTTATCTGCAACAGTACGTCGCAGCGTGGGGCCGCGGCCGGGTGATTGTGTTGAGAGTCGGCTTCGAGCTGTTCGGAATCGCTCCGGTCGACGATCGCGGCGAACCGGCTGCCAGCATCTTGTGGCATCTGGATATGCTCAACGGAGCGATTATCTCACCGGATCGCCTGCGGATTGAGGTCGTCGCTGCCGCCAGAGGGCGTCACGATGAGGAATACCGGATCATCGACTCGTTCGGCCAGACGGTGGGCGATGTCGGCCCCGTTCGCGCGGACTACGTCTGCTATCGCGAACAGGGGCGGTTGATCTGTATCGATCTCTGGACCGGGATGCGGAACTGGGCCCGGAACGACTTGCCTGCCGACTGCGTGCTGTGGGGTGATGACCGCCACGTTTACCTGCAGGAACCCGCCCTGCAACAGTTGACCTGGCTGCGCACGGTTGATGGCAAAACGATCGGGCAGCGGCCGTTTGCCTGGTCTGCCAGGCAAATCGTTCACGAGAACGGCGGACGAGTCTGCTTTGAGTCGCTGCAGGATTCCCGGCGCTGGCTCATCTGCGAGGATCTGGAAACCGGTCGGCGGGTGTGGGAACTGCCACTGAGCCCCGAGGCAGTGGTCTGTCTGCTGGACGAGCAGCACGCAGGCATCCTGTCAAAGGACGGCGAACTGCGTTGCCTCTCATTCGCCACCGGCGAAGAGCGCGTTCGGACGCACTTGCACAATCTGCCGCCAATCATCGATCGCCTCGTCGTCGCCCGCGATCACGATCGCTGGTACCTGGCGATTTCCGAGCGTGTGCCCCAGCAGGCGATGCTCAAGCTGGCCCAATTGAGAAACGGCTACCGTCTGCCATTCATCACCGGAGTCCTGGCCGCCGTCGATCGCCATAGCGGCCAGTGCCTGTGGCAGCGTGCGATGGAGCGTGAGCCGTTCGCCTGGGATCAGCCGAAATCACCGCCCGTCCTGTTGCAACTGTACCGGAACCCGCAGGCGGAAGGGATGATCGGACCGCTGGCAGAGGGAGTGGTGCGTTTGCTCGACAAGCAGACCGGAACCGTGGTTTTTGAGCAGCGGGGATCGAACGTCGCCAGCTATGCAGCACTCTCGGCCGACGCGCCGAACGCGCTGGTCACCCTGGCTCTGGAACACGAGACGATTCGCCTGTCGTGGCGACCGCGACCACCTGCCCCGGAACTGCCGGTCTGGGAATAGTGTCGGAACCTGCAGGTGCCGGTCGTGAACCTTCCCGGAACCATTCGCTGGTATCGCCCGGACAGATGCAAAGCTCTTATTCCCGCGGCAGCCGCAAGCTGACTTGCGGGCAGGGGCAGGCACAGCCAGGCCCCGCAGGCTGCTGCCGGGCGGGAGCTTGCAGGGAAGCGGGAATCACTGCCAGGAAGGCGTCGGCATCGGCACTGGTGGTCTGGGTACTGACCGCCTGAATGCGGGCGCGGGAGATGCCGACCTTGCTGCCGATCACTCGCAACACCGCCTGCCGACGTTCACCCGGTGCCAACTGACCTAACGGCATCTGCAGGCGATTCCCATATCGATGTTGCAGATTCTCCGGCAGATCTGCCCAGACAAAGACGCCCGACAAGGGGGTGTTGCCATCATTCGACACGACAATGGTGAACTCGGCGACTCCCCGCACCGGGATCTGGTCTTTCCCGGATACGCTGCAGGCAATCGAGGGGGCTGCCGGAGCCGGAATCTCGCGGACCGGCTCTGCGACCGGACGCGGCTCTTCAGAAGGCCGCGCCGCTGCCGGCGGTGGTCCAAATTCTTCGGGAGGCTCGACGATCACGGCCGGACGGCGCACCGGTTCCGGAGCAGGATCGGGCACCGGTTCATAACGGGGTTCCGGCTCGACCTCGATCACCGGCGTCACGATCACTTCCGGTTCCGACCGCACCGGTTCAGCAGTGACAGGCTCTGGAGCCGGAGCGACGTCGACGCTGGCCGCCACAAACACCTCGGCGAGGATGCGGGCCTCATGGTGGCGATCTCCCGAATTGGGAGCAGTCCAGTCGAGTTCCAGGGATTTCTCACGACCTGCTCCCAGACGGTACAACTCGCGATACAGCGTGCTGTCAGCCAGGGCTGCCGGAGGATTGGCGCTGGTCACCTGATCCAGCAGACGGATCGGCTCCTGAATCTCGATGCGGCGAATGGCTTCATTGCCGGTGTTGCGGACCACCAGTCGCGACCGGTTCGGTTGCAGCACCGTGGCTGAGTGTGGTGCATAAAGCTGCACTTGCAAGGCCACGTCCGCCTGATTGGGCCAGGCAGAGAAATCGTCCCACAGCGATTCGTCCGGCTGTTCCATTTGCAGCCGGGAATCGCCGGTGTAGGCGCTAATGGTCTGCGGCTTCTGCGGGCGTTCCCGATACCAGGTCCACGGGCTGGACTGGTTCCAGTCGAGCGGCGCGGTGCGATTCACGGGCCGGTTTTCCGACCGGGCAGTCGCCGTCTGTTCCTTGCCGGCGGGGACATCCGGAGCCGCCGGTTGACGCCAGGACTGCACGTCCAGCAACAATTCCGGTTCAGCAATCTGGACAACGCTCTCCGATGCCGGCTGTGCATTCACCACAGGCTGACGTCGGGGTGGCAAGCGTTCAAACGGAACATCGACCGGTTCTGCGACGGCAGGTTCCGTAACCACAGGTTCTGCGGCCACAGGCATTGAGGGCCAGAGGTCTTCGGGCGGCTGCGTCGGTTCCGCGGGCCGCGCCGAGCGCGACGGAGGACGACGTTCAATCTGGGGCAGGTCCGGCAGTGGCTCTGCGACGCGCGGAGCGACCGGGGCCTGATAGTCGGTCATCATAATGCCGCTGTTGCGATCAAACTCTGCAGGATAAGCGGCGATCACCGGCGGCGGGGCATCGAGACACAGCCGGGAATCCAGCAGGCCATCATCAGCAGCCAGCCGGGCCGGTTCGATAATCGGTTTCGGAGCAGCGACCAGGGATCGGTCGACAAACAGCTCCTGAGCGAGCATGAAAAACAGCAGAATGGTGAGGCCCACGCCGAGCGTGCCGACACTCGCAACAAACAGCCAGGCGGGGGAAAAATCCAGCGACTGCCAGATGCGGCGCCAGAAGTCCTCGAAGTCGTCGAAGGCATGCAGAACGCCCAGGATGCTATGACGCACCGAGTACGGCAGTTCCCGCCAAACCAGACTTCGCAATCGATGTCGCACGCCGGCAGCTTCCCTGGCCCGGAATCTCTTTCTCTCGCATCCACCCCTGCAAGGCACTGCGATTTCGCTCGCAGACACCGCTTCAGGCAAGATCCGATGCTGGTGGACAGGGCGTCACCAACCGTGATGAACCGACCGCTTTCCGCGGCCCCCCGCGTCACACCAGGAAGGATGTACCAGATTCCGCGATCCAGGGAAATACCGATTTTGCCATCCTTCGCAACCGGGGGATTGATGTGGTAGTTTGGTCGAGAGTCTGGAGACCAGAGTCCGGAGCCGGACAGAAGTTAATGACCGCGGATGGTTCATCTTGAATTTTCCGGCTCTGGACTCTGGTCTCCAGACTCTCGACTACCCCAAGGATCTTCCCATGTTCACCGCCACATTCCTCCTCACCATCTGCCTGAGCCAGCCGCCATCGGCTGTGGTGACCGACACCGAACAGGAATCGGCACATCTCGCGAATCTGCGGCAGGTGACGCAGGGATTGCCGCGGGCGGGCGAAGGCTATTTCTCGCCGGACGGCGAGTGGATCGTCTATCAGGCCTATCCGGTCGGCTATCCGTTCTACCAGATCTATGTCCAGAAACTGGACGAGACCACGCCGCGACTGCTCAGCACCGGCCGGGGCCGCACGACCTGTGCCTACTTCTCGCCGGATCAAAAGCAGATCCTGTTCGCGTCCGCCCATACCGATCCGAAGATCGACGAAACCGAACTTGCCGCCCGTGAGGAAGCCGCGAAAGGTGGCCGCCGACGTTATATGTGGGACTTCGACCCGTACATGGATCTGTACGTCGTCAACGTCAACGGCACCGGGATGAAACGACTGACCGACACACCCGGCTACGACGCCGAAGGCAGCTATTCGCCCGACGGGAAGCAAATTGTCTTTACGTCCAACCGCGATGGCGATCCGGATCTGTACGTCATGGATGCCGACGGTTCCAATGTGCGGCAACTCACCAACCCCCCGGGATATGACGGCGGGCCGTTCTTTTCACCGGACGGGAACTGGGTCATTTTCCGCAGCGATCGTGACAAGGAGCATATGCTGCAACTGTTCGCGATTTCGGTCGACGGCAAGCAGGAAGTGCAGCTCACGAAAAACCTCGACCAGGTCAACTGGTGCCCGTACTTCCACCCCAGTGGGAAGTACATCATCTGGTCGGGAGCCGACTACAGCCGCGGCCCGACGGGCGCCCATTTCAATCTCTTCAAAATGGACATCGACATGACGCCGGAATCCTTCAAGGGCGGCGACGTCGAACAGATCACCTTCAGTTCCGCCGCCGACGTCCTGCCTGTCTTCAGTCCCGACGGGAAAAAACTGATGTGGACGTCGACCCGCACACCGGACGGAACGAGCCAGTTGTGGATTGCGGACTGGAAGTAGTGAAAAAAGTTGAGGGTTGAGGGTTGAGTGTTGAGAGTCAGCAGTTCAGGGAATGCAGCGGTCTTGTGCTTCCCACGCTTGTATTTTCTGATTCTCAACTCTAAACCCTCAACTCTCAACTTCCTTAAGGAAGCCACGGATGGTTCGCGATTTTGTCAACGAGAGTCTCTCGCACGACCCTGTGCATGGCTATATTCCGTTCATTGCCAGTTCGGGATTGCCGGCGGGGGAGGTCGCGGAGCAGGAGATCATCGACCATCCGTGGGTGCAGCGGATGCGGCAGATTCACCAGTTGCAGACAGCCTGGTGGGTCTTTCCCTCCGCAGAGCACATGCGGTTCCAGCACATCCTGGGAGCCATGCACCTTGCATCCCAGGCAACCGAACACTGGTACGAATCGCTGGTCGAATCGTGCCGGAACGTGCCGTCGCGGGCGTATGTCGAATCACTGTTGCGGATGGCAGCCCTGCTGCACGACGTCGGCCACGGTCCGTTCGGCCACTTCTTCGACGATCACTATCTCGACCAGTTCAACATCACCCACGAAACCATCGGTGGCGTGATCATTGAACAGGAACTGGGCGATCTGTTGCGGCGCGTGCGCCGCAACCCGCGCGGCCAGTTGCAGACGCTGGAAGAACTCGACCCGGCCCAGATTTCCTGGCTGATTCGTCGCCCGCGACCGGGCACCGCCGGCGAGGACGGGCATCCCGACTGGCTGAAGAAACTCCGTTCGCTCTTCAGCGGCATCTACACCGTCGACAACATGGACTTCGTCCTGCGTGACGCCTACATGAGCGGCTACAGCACCCGTTCGTTCGATATCTCCCGCATCCTGCATTATTCGTTCTTCACGCCGGCGGGACTCACGATTCACGCCCGTGGCCTGCAGACGCTGATCCATTTCATCCAGACCCGTGCGAACCTGTTCCGCTCGATCTATTTTCACCGCACCGTCCGCGCGATGGATCTCGCCCTGGAAGACCTGTTCCCCGAAACCATGCCCCGGCTGTTTCAGGGTAATCCGCTCGACAACCTGACGGCTTACCGCCAGTTCACCGAGTCGTCGTTCCTGGTCGACGTCCAGCGCTGGGCCTATGCGGCTGATCCGGAACTGAACGCTCTCGGTCAGAAGTGGGCCCAGATTCTGTCGCGCCAGGTGCAGTGGAAAATGGCCTGCGAGAAAACGCTGAATTTCCATTCGGGGATTGCCGAACGGACCTCGATCTTCTCGGCACCGGATCTCGTACTGCACCGCGTCCGCGAACGGTTGCCGCTCGACATCCGTCAGATCCCGCTGAAGATTGACGTTGCCCGGCACTACCACCGTCCCAGCGGCCGGTTGCCGGCAGGCGGTCAGAATTTCCTGTTCGATCCCGGCGTGGGCACGACCCAGGAACTGCACGACGACGACCTGTTCCGGGCCCTGCCCGTCAGCTTCTGTATTTTCCGCGTCTACTCGAAAGACCATCAGTACGACGCGGCCGTGGCCGCTGCTCTGCAAGGCGTCCTCGGTGATGTGACCGACGCGAAAACGAACATGTAAGAAACGCAGAAGTCCAGGGATGGCGATCCCTGGACTTCCCGGAGCGATGAATAAAATCCGCAGTCAATGAATCAATGCACGCGCATCCCAGGTTGCGCGCCGCTGTCGGCACCTAGAACAAAAATCTCCTGACCGCCGGCGCCGGCAGCGAGGACCATGCCTTCGCTCAGGCCGAACTTCATCTTCCGGGGAGCCAGGTTGGCACACATGATGACCAGCCGCCCGACGAGGTCTTCCGGCTTGTAGACGCCCTTGATGCCCGCGAACACGTTCCGCTTTTGATCGCCGCCGAGAGACAGCGTCATCCGCAGCAGCTTGTTGGAGTCCTTGACTTCTTCGCACTCCAGCACGCGGGCGACGCGTAGGTCGACTTTCACGAAGTCGTCGATGCTGCAGTGTTCGGCCGTCAGCGGTTCCTTTTCGAGATATGCTCCCGAGTCCTGGGCGGCTTCCGCAGCCGGAGCAGCGGCGTCGGTGGTCGTGGCGGGAGCGTCCTGTTTGCCTTCGTCGATCATGGCCTGAACCTGTGCGAGTTCGACTCGCTTCATAAGGTGAGTAAACGGAGCGACCGGCGTGCCGGTCTGCGGAGTCTGGGCTTCATCCCAGTCCTCCAGCGGACAATGGAGCAGTTCCCGCACCTGATCCGCCAGTCGCGGCAATACGGGAGCCAGATAAATCACAATCTGCCGGAACAGGTTCAGCGAGACGGTGCAGACGTCCTGTAGTTCCTGCTGTCGGGCGGGATCTTTCTTCAGCGACCAAGGGGCCGAGCGTTCCACATATTCATTGGCAGCATCGGCCAACTTCATGATCTCGCGCATGGCGGCCGCATAGTCGCAGTCTTCGTACAGAGCAGCGATGGTGTCGCTGGTCGCAGCCGCAGTGACAAAGAGATTGTCATCGTCCGGATAAACCTTCGACAGTCCGACGTCCTGAATGAACTTCGCGGTCCGGCTGGCGAGGTTCACCACCTTGCCGACGAGATCCGAATTGACCTTGGCCGCGAACTCTTCGAGGTTCAAATCCAGGTCGTCCAGCCGCGACCCCAGCTTCGACGCATAGTAGTAGCGCAGATACGCCGGGTTCAGATGTTTGGCGTAGGTTGAACCCATGACGAAGGTGCCCTTCGACTTGGACATCTTCTCGCCATCGACCGTCAGAAAACCGTGAATGTGAACCTTGTTCGGCAGGTTGAAGCCGGACGAATGCAGCATCGCCGGCCAGAACAGCGTGTGGAAGTAGGTGATGTCCTTGCCGATGAAGTGATGAATTTCCGTCTTCGGCCGCCAGGGATGACCGGGCGACGAACCGGCCGACGTCAGCGAGTGCGACACCGTCAAGGTGGACTGGTGATCGCTGGTATCATGCGTGGTGACGTTGTCTTTCCACCAGTCTTCCAGCTTTTCACCATGCTTCGCGCACCAGTCGGCGGTGGAGCCGATGTAACCGATCGGCGCATCGAACCACACGTACCAGTAGTTGCCGGGACTATCCGGGATCTCGAAGCCGAAGTACGGAGCCGGCCGCGAGACGTCCCAGTCCCGCAAGGGCTCGCTGAGGAAATGGCCCTTCAAGTAATTGGAGACCTCTTCCTGCAGTCGCTTCCCGGTTTGCGTCCAGATGTTGAGGAACCCATGCAACGGCTCCAGTTGGACGAACAGGTGCGACGCCGTCCGCACTTCCGGCGTGGCTCCCGAGAGCGTGCTGACGGGATTGATCAGGTCCGCCGGGGTGTAGGTCGAGCCGCACTTGTCGCAGTTATCACCATACTGATCCGGCGATTTGCAGTTCGGACAAGTCCCTTTGACGAACCGGTCGGCCAGGAACGTCTGGGCTTTCGGGTCGTACAACTGGGTGACGTCGCGTTCGACGATCAGCCCTTTTTTCCGCAGCGCGGCCCAGATCTCGTGACAATATTGCCGGGTCGACTCGCTGTTGGTGCTGCCGTAGTTGTCGAATTCGATGTCGAACGCCGCAAAATCGCGCAGATGGGCTTCGCGCATATCGGCGATCAGTTCGGTCTCGGGCCGGCCTTCCTGGCGGGCACGGATCATGATCGCAGTGCCGTGAGTATCATCGGCACAGATGTAGACGCAACGGTTTCCGCGCAGCTTCTGGAACCGCACCCAGATATCAGTCTGGATGTATTCCACGAGATGCCCCAGGTGAATGTGCCCATTGGCATACGGCAGCGCGGAAGTAACAAGAATGCGACGCGGCGACATACGAAGTCCAAAAGTCTCTATGGAGTTCTGCAGCTCAGTAGAAAAGGCGGAATTTTAGCCGCAAAAAGGCACAAAAGTCGCAAAAAGAGAGTCACTGATGCATTCCTTTTGTGCTTTTTGTGTCTTTTTGCGGCTGAATCCGTGGGTATTCCTTAGGGCCTGCTGGTGCCACGGGCTCTGCCAGTGTCTTTCCTGTTGTGGACACGCGACTTGCTTCATACTGGCAGAGCCAGTAGCACCCGGCGCAGTCATGACCAAAAAGAGGAGGGAACCACGGAAGACACGGAATACACAGAAATGACAGCCAGCCTGAATCAGGCTGTTTTCAAGGGTTCTGAATCTCAACTGGTTTCTTTCCGTGTGTTTCGTGTATTCCGTGGTTCATCTCCTGAATTCGTAGATCCCAACGGGCTCTGTCAACGTCATCCTTCTCTTGGATTACCGACGATTCCCCTTTGATACGCTTGACGATCACAGGGTTCACGGGGATTCTAAGCCTTTCCGCGGTTTCCCGAAAGGACGATCGCGAAACCGCAAGCGATGTTCGCCCACGGCTCTGACACTCAACCCTCAACTCTAAACTCTCAACCATTCATGGCATACGTCAACGACCACTACCTGAAACTCAAGGCCGGCTATCTGTTTCCCGAGATCGGGCGACGGGTGAAAAAGTTCTCGGAAGAGCATCCGGACGCGAAAATCATCCGCCTGGGCATCGGCGACGTCACCGAACCGCTCCCCGCCGCCGTGAGGGAAGCGATGCATGCGGCCGTCGATGAGATGGGTCAGCGCGAGACTTTTCGCGGCTATGGCCCGGAGCAGGGTTACGATTTCCTGCGCAACGCCATCGCTGTCAACGACTTCCAAAGCCGGGGCGCCAACGTCGCTGCCGATGAAATCTTCGTGTCCGACGGCTCCAAGTGCGACACCGGCAACATCCTCGACATTTTCGGGCTGGATAACGTCATCGCCGTGACCGACCCGGTCTATCCGGTGTACGTCGATACGAATGTGATGATTGGCCGCACTGGTAACGCGGATGAAGCCGGTCGGTATGCCGGTCTGGTTTACCTTCCGGTGACTGCCGAGAACAACTTCACTCCCGCATTGCCCACGCAGAAAGTGGATCTGATCTATCTCTGCTATCCGAATAATCCCACGGGGACGGTCGCCAGCAGGGAAACGCTGCAGCAATGGGTCGATTACGCCCGGAAGAATGACGCGATCATCTTCTTTGACGCTGCGTATGAAGCCTTCATCACGGACCCCGCGATTCCACACTCGATCTATGAGATCGACGGCGCCCGCGAGTGTGCCATCGAATTCCGCAGCTTCTCGAAGACCGCCGGGTTTACCGGCACACGCTGTGCATTCACCGTGGTGCCGAAGGGGTTAAAGGCGAAGTCGGCCACGGGGGAAGCGATCGACTTGTTCGCCCTCTGGACGCGCCGGCATACCACGAAGTTCAATGGGGTCTCCTACGTCATCCAGAAGGGCGCGGAGGCCGTTTATTCCCCGGCCGGCAAGCAGCAGGTGCAGGAACTGGTTGCGTTCTACCTGGAAAATGCCCGCATTCTCCGCGAAGAGCTGACCAAACTGGGCCTGAAAGTCTACGGCGGCGTGAATGCACCGTACGTCTGGCTGAAGACGCCAGGGTCGCTGACGAGCTGGGAATTTTTCGACTCACTGCTGTCGAAAGCGCATGTCGTCGGCACTCCCGGCAGCGGCTTCGGAGCCAGCGGCGAAGGATATTTTCGCTTAAGTGCTTTCAACAGCAGAGCTAATGTCGAGGAGGCGGTAAAACGAATTCAGGGAGCACTTTCCTGACGAAATCGTTAGAATCGGGATCTGACCTGACGAAAATGACACCTGAGATAGGCGACAGGCGCTAACTGCTGTCGCCATAATCTCCTGCTTCCGTCAATACGGCTCCATGAAGGCAGTCGTGACGGCGGCCGGGTTCGTCAATGGATTTGACATACGGATCGGTGGAACGCGCATGACTCCGGAACGCCTTCAGGAACTGCTGGCCAGCTTTGCCGACCGGCGTATCGCCGTGCTGGGCGACTTCTTTCTGGAAAAGCATCTGGAAGTCGATCCGACGCTGAATGAACTGAGCGTGGAAACCGGTCGCACGATTCACCAGATCGTGAAGAAACGTCGCATCCCCGCCGCTGCCGGTCGTGTCGTCCACGATCTGTTTGCTCTCGGTGCGGGCGAAATCCATGCGCTGGGCGCGGTCGGCGATGACGGCGATGCGTTTGATCTGTGCGTCTGTCTGGAAAATCTGAACTGCACCACGCACGGTCTGCTGCGCTGTCCGGAACTGATGACGCCGACGTCGCTCAAGACGCGCGACACCGGGGTGCCGGGACTTGTGGGCGAGCACGCCCGCTACGAAAGCAAGAACCGCAAGCCGCTGCCGTCGACCATCACCTCGCATCTGGCAGCTGCCCTGGGCCACATTCTGCCGAACGTCGATGCGCTGGTGATTGTGGATCAGGTGGAAGTCGCGGAGTGCGGCGTCGTGACATCTGCCTTGCGCGAGATCCTGACCGAACAGGCGCAGCGGTTTCCGGACGTGTTGTTCTGGGCCGATAGTCGCCGCAATGTCCGTCACTTCCGGCGGATCATGACCAAGCCGAATCAGTTTGAAGTGCTGGGCCGCTTCAACCCGCTGCCGGGAGATGAAGTCAGCAAGACCGACCTGTGGGCCGCGATTCCCCGCCTGCGCGCGGAGACCGAATCGCCCGTGTTTGTGACCTGGGCAGAACACGGCATGGTGATCAGCGATCCCGAACCGCAGCTGATCCCTGGCGTGAAGCTGAAAGGCTCTTACGATCACAGCGGAGCCGGCAACAGCGTGACGGCCGGAGCCGTGCTCACCCTGACCAGCAACGGCAGCCAACCGGAAGCCGCCCTGATGGGCAACCTCGTCGCCGCCGTCACCGTGCAGCACCTGGGAACGAACGGCAGTGCGTTCAACGAAGAACTGTCAACCACGTTCCGCATGTGGCGCGAGCAGCACCCGGGTGTGACGATCCGCTGACGCAAAACGTGTGACGTCTCTTCAAGCCGCTACTCCGCTGACAGTGGGGCCGGCATCAATTGAATCAGGCCCGTGATTCCGTCGTATTCTGAACTCACTTCAAGAGGGAGAACCATGGAATACACGGATCACACGGAAGTGAATGCAGCCGAAATCCGAACGTCTGATCCTGGTTCCTTGTGTTTCGTGGATTCCGTGGTTCCTTCCTCCCCTTGACGGCAACTGCTGAAGATCTCAATCGTATATATGCCATACGATGCACTTTTGGCTTGATCCGTTGAGCAGACAGGGGCGAGATGCAGCGTCCAGCAGACGTGTTGATTGTCGGGGCCGGGCCGGTCGGATTGACGATGGCGGCCACGCTGGCGTATCAGGGTGTAAGTTGCCGCCTCATCGACAAGTCCCTGCAGGCCAGCGACAAGTCAAAAGCGCTGGTTCTCTGGAGCCGGACGCTGGAACTGTTCGACAGCATGGGCCTGGCAGAGACCTTCGTGCAGGCCGGCATGAAGATCCACGGAGCCAGCATCTATGGCAACGGTGAGCGGTTGGTGCACCTGGGTCTGGACGGCGTGAAAAGTCCGTTCGGCTTTCCGCTGATGATCCCGCAAACGGAAACCGAACGGGTGCTGGCGGCGCACTTGCACCAGCAGGGAATCCCGGTCGAGCGTGGCGTGGAACTGACGAAATTTCAGGAGACGCCGGCGGGCATCGTCAGCACGCTCCGGCATACGGATGGCAGCGAAGAGACCGTCGCAACTTCCTGGCTGATCGGCTGCGACGGGGCGCACAGCACGGTGCGGCACCTGCTCGGCGTGCCCTTCACCGGCCATGCGGAACCGAATGACTGGCTGCTGGCCGACATCCATGTCGAAGGACCGCTGGCTGGAGATGAAGTCAGCGTCTTCTGGCATGCCAGGGGAGTACTGGTTTTCTTTCCGATCACGCGCGATCGCTTTCGGGTCATCGCTGACCTGGGCGCTGCGGACAAGATGGAACGACGGGCGGACCCCACGCTGGCAGAGGTGCAGGCCAAAGTCGATGAGCGCGGCCCGGGTGGCCTGACACTGGTCGATCCGGTCTGGCTGGCCAATTTCCGGATCAACGAGCGCAAGGTATCCGACTATCGACACGGGAGGGTGATGCTGGCGGGCGATGCCGCACATATCCACAGTCCTGCGGGTGGGCAGGGCATGAACACCGGCATGCAGGATGCGTTCAATCTGGCCTGGAAACTCGCGCTGATCAGCAAGGGCTGCGGCCGGATCGATCCGCTGCTGGACAGTTATTCGCAGGAGCGGAGTGCCGTCGGTGATCAGGTGCTGCACGGAGCCGAAATGGCGACGATGATGGCCACCCTGCGGAATCCGGTTGCCCAGTCGCTGCGCAACCATGTCGCAGGTCTGATGACGTCGTTCGGCTTCGTCAAGAACAGGATTGGCAATGCCCTGTGCGAACTGTCCATCAACTATCGGCACAGTCCGCTGTCTGCCGGGAACTGGCCTTTGTTGAAGGGCGGACTGGTTGCGGGGGATCGATTACCGGATGCCGCGCTGACATCGCTGGCCACAGGACAATCCACCACCCTGTTTGCCTTGCAACGTACAAACCGTCACCTGCTGCTGTTGTTGCCGACTGCAAGTGGCGCCGCCGATGTGGCGACGCTGCTGCGGGATGTGGAGCAGATTATCGGTCAATATCCCGCGGACCTGTTTGCTGTGCATGTGCTGATGAAACCGGGACATGGGCATCCCGACGATCACGCGGAAGTCGAGCACGCAGAAACAGTGCCCGCCTCCAGTTGGCTCGATCCGCAAGGGGCCCTCCATAAACAACTGGGCGTTGAACATGACACGCTGCTCCTCGTCCGTCCCGATGGCTATCTCGGCTATCGCAGCCAACCGGTGGACTTCACAGCCGTGGCCGCTTACCTGGGTCAGTATCTGCAGCGACGGAACCGGTTGTCTCCGCAGGTGTGATCGCCAGGCGTCCAGAGTTCAGGCCCATTGTTGGCTGGTCAGCGCCGGCTTGCGGGATTGAAAGTTCTGGAGATTGGCTTTCAGTCATCAATTGTCGGCGCCAGGGTGGCTGGAGCGCCGGATAATTATTTGGGATTCCTCGCGACGCGGACCGCGTCACCAGCAGTCAGGAATGGTAGACGTTCAGGGCTCAGATTAGCTCACCAGACTTGTGCATGAACGTCTGGGGAAGCAGATGATTTTCCCTGGGCCTTAGCCACCCGGCCGTTTGTGCTGCGTTTGCGATCCCCCCTCCTGTGCCGGCAGATATCGCATCGCGGCAGCTTCACTCAAGAGCGTCGCGCCAAAGAATGTTGACGGTTCCGTGGGAGACGCCAGTTGAATGGTCAGGTTCCGGACGTGGGCGCCAAGCGCAAAGGCCAGTGACTCGCGGAGGTCCACACCCACGGTTTGGCGCCCTTGTGACGTGATCTGTGCGGGAATTTTCAAACTGGAAGTGGACCACTCAGGAACAAAAGAGATCATGAGAAAATCGGGCGATGGGGGTCCAGCACCTGGAAACTCCGCGTCCAGCGCCAGGAAATACTTTCTTACATCGAGGTCAGCCACGATGGCCTGTCCGTTGACGACTGGGATTTGCTGAAAATCCCGGGGTTCCATGCTGGCAGCTGAACGGAGTTCGGATTCCTGAAATCCAGTGGATTCCGGAGGGAATGAGATGGCTTGAAATGCTGGCTGAAATTCAACCAATGAGCGAACCAGCACGCTTTGTGGAATCAGTTGCAGGAATTCCGGACTGGTCGCCGTCCTTAAATCGTCCACTCGTCGCACGCCAATCATGTTGGCTGGCCGGCTTCGAGAAGTTATGAATTCAAACCTTCGGGGATCATCCGTCAAAACATCTATGAACGTCGAAAGTGGCGGTTCCTCTCCCCAGGGAAACCGTAAAACAGGAAACTGGCTGCAGACCGCCGCTCCCGAAATTTGTGGTATCTGATAATGTTTGCGAGAACCTCGCTCCAGCACGTTGAAAAGGCCATTCCGAAGCCTGCGGAGTGCAGCCATCTCGCGGGCATGCTCGACCAGTTTCCCTCCGCGTGTTGCTTCAAAAAATGGAGTATCGACGGCTCCCAGAATGCTTGAGGTGGAATGAAGAATCCACATATTGACAGTCAGGAGCAGTGTCGTCTTCACAAAGAGTAATTGATATCGCTCATGAATCACCGAAGCCAGGAGTTGCCAGCTCCACGCCAGCGCGATGCACAGCCATACGAAAATCGGCCCCAGAAATTTATTGGGAACATAATAGCTCAGACCAGGCGTCGGTCTTCCCAGGCAAACCATGCTCAGGATACCTGCCGCCACGATGAGCATGGCCAGCAACATGGCACGGCCCTGTCTGTCTGCCAACACTGAAGCGGTCGCCAGGAAACCACCGCCTGTCAGCAAGGCCACAACAAGACCTGGAGTCAGAAGTTTAAAGTCACCGAGATGATGCGGGAGTGGGATCCCGAGACTGATCAACAGGCTTCCCAGAGTATAGATAAACTGCGTACAAAATGTCCCCGGCGATAACGGGTGCTCTGCCAATGAAAGAAACTCCGCACTTGATGGCCGCTGGTATACATAAGCATGCAGTCCAATCACAGCAAATACCGTAGCGATGATTAATCCGCCGGGAACAAGCATGCGGAAGACAGCGTCCCGAACTGACCGGTTCTTCTGACCGGACATTTCAAAAAACGTCACTACGAACCAGGCGCAAGGAACCCAGAGGCCACTGACGTTCATCGCCCCTGCGAATGCCACACAAGCGACACTGAAGCCGACGTATCGCCATTGCTGCCGGCGCTGCCAGCGCAACGCCGACCACACAGCAAAAAGCCCGGCAGTCGTGATTTGCATATACTTCTGGAGAATGTATTCCCCCGTAGTGAAATCACACCAGAGGGTCCAACTGAGACAAATAGCCAGAAACAGGAGGACCGTACTTTTGATGGCCCCCATTTCAACCAGGAGCAGGCTGGCGGCGGTCAACATGCAAGCAAACGAAACGAGAATCGCCACGTTATAAAATAACGCCTGTGAACCGAAGAAATGCTGCATCAACCAGACTTCAAGACGTAGAAGCGGTAATGAGTGATCGTTATGTGTCGTGACCAGGATTTCGGGGAAGGGAATCAATCGATTATAAATGAGCAGGTGATAATCATCCGTTTCAAAGTGGCCCCAGATCAAGGTGAGTCCGTCAAATACGACGACTCCCAGCACCACGATCCCAACCAGGGTGCGTAAGGAAAAACCTGGTAGAGAGCCGGCTCTCGCCAGTCGTGCATTCCGGCAGACCCGCTGTGCGAATTTCGCCAGCTGCATATTCCACGGCTTCTGGAACCACACACCCGCCACCAATCCCGCAAGAGCTACTACCGCAAGTCCATGCAGGACAGGTGGCGCCCGCTCCGCAATTAGACTGAGCGAGGTTCCCGATTGCCGGCGAATGGCGCTGACAAATGGAGACTGAAGCAACAGGGCGAGGAACTCGGCGATTATTGCGCACGACAAAAAATTGACGCGAAAGAGTGGCAAGGCAGAAAGTTCTGTACGCGCCATGAAGCACCCCTCAGAAGTGTGTGGAACAAACATGATTGTCGAGGTTCGGGCAGCATGCAAGCACGGAAATCGCGACGGTGCCGGCTGCAGCTGGCGCGCGGAGGCCCGGTGACCGGGGCGACCGACAATTATTAATGTCCGGCCGCCGAACGTGTCACCAGCAGGCAGGAATACACGTTGTTCATAGCCCCGGGTAGCACTCCGACCGGGGCCATCAACGACTGGTATCGCGTATGATTGTTCCTGCGTTCCGGCAACCCTGCGAGCAGGGTGAAGGCACGTTGTTGACACCATTCACAGCCCCAGCGGCACCATGAGCGGTGGTTCCCCGCTGCCGACTGCACCCGCGTGCTTCAGCCTGCCTCCTTCAGAGTTGACAGCCAGCCCCTGACTGTCAATAAGTCAGGTCATGTGGCTCTTTCTCTGGAGACTTGGCCTGCTGACATCTGCGGCAGCCATCCTGTGGTGGCTGGTGCAACCGCGATCCTTGTTCGTCTTGCGCGTCCATTCCGGAAAAGTCACCGTTGTCCGCGGCACTGTGCTGGCAGCCTTTCAGGACCAGGTTCGCGAAGTTTGCCGCATGCATGGCATAACCACCGGACGGCTGCAGGGAGTGGCGGCCTCAGGTGGCCAGATTCGCCTGCAAGGTTCACGCGAGTTTTCGCGAGGAGCCTTGCAGCAGTTGCGGAACTGGTGGTCCGCCCACGGCTGGAACAGCCCGTCATCCCGCAGCCAATCGTGTTAACCGCCCGGGAGTGCGTCCAATCCGCCCGTTTTAACAACGGCAAGCGTGCGGAGCCTCAGTTCCTTCACACAGGCGTTTTTGCATGGCATCGACTCCGGACTAACCCAGCGCAATGCGTTCTTCCGGGAAGGCATAGTTCCGGGGACGCCGGTTGCCGGACAACGCGACAATCAAGGTCAGTGGGCCGACACGCCCCAGAAACATCGCGATGATCAGCACGCACTGCGATGCCGGCTTGAGCATGGGCGTCAGATTGGCCGAGACTCCTACCGTTCCGAAGGCGCTGGCAGCCTCGTACAACTGATCGACCAGCCGTGCGGGTTCGTTCTCGATCATCACCAGGAACAGCGCGGTCAGCATCATAGTCGCGAGTCCCAGTGTGATGATGGCCAGCCCGCGAAAAACCTGTTCTTCCGGAATCATGCGGCCACTGGTCTCGACAGCCGGACGGCCGCGCAGCACCGACCGCAAGGTAATGAGCATGAGCGCCAGACAGATCGTCTTGACACCGCCGCCGGTGGAACCGGGGGAAGCGCCGATGAACATGAAGACGATGCCGAGCAGTTTCGTGGCCGGCCGCAGATGTTCGTGATCGATGGTGTTGAACCCGGCCGTGCGGAATGTCACGGACTGGAACCAGGCGTTTGCAAACTGGCTGGTGAGGGGCAACGGATGCCGGGGATTATCGAGTTCAAACAGGAACACGAGGGCAGTGCCCAGCACCAGCAGGCAGGCCGTCGTGAGGGTCACGAGCCGGGTCGTCAGGGTAATGCGGGGCCGGGTTCCCTGCACAATCGCAAACGGATGCCGACTGTGCAGCCAACGAGCCCGCAGATAGCGTTGCCAGTTATCGATGACGTTGAAGCCCAGACCTCCGAGGATGATCAGCGCCGGGACCACTCCCCAGATCTGCCATTTCGTCTCCCAGCCGATCAGATTGGCGTCCCTCAGACTGAAGCCCGCATTGCAAAAACAGCTGACCGCATGAAACACGCCATAGAATGCACGGTCCAGCAATGGCAGTTCGGGCCAGAGCGTCGACATCAGAACGGCTCCCACGCATTCGATCCCCAGCGTGAGCAACAGAATGGCGCGAATCATGCCGCCCACGTCGCCGATGCGTTCGGACTCCAGCAATTCCCGAAAGGTCATCTGTTCGCGGACGGGCAATTTCCGTCCCAGTACGAGGGCAAAAAAGGCACTGAAGGTCATGATGCCCAGACCACCGAACTGGATCAGCCCGAGAATCACGAGTTGTCCCGTACGGCTCCAGTAGCTGCCGGGCGGATCGAGAACGAGCCCGGTCACGCAACTGGCGCTGGTGGCAGTAAACAGGGCCTTGAGCAACGGGGCGGCGGGTTCTCCGGCAGGTCGACACCGGGGCAGCATCAACAGGACGGTACCGATGGCGATCAGTGAGGCAAACGACAGGACAAGGACCAGCGCCGGATTCATGCCTGCTTCCGCAGCGTGATGAATGATGCCGGAGATTTCGTGCAGCAGTCGAAAGACTGTGAATAACTCCGACCAGCGACACAGGTGCAGCACGAGGTCACGTTTGAAGATGCTGTCCGGAAAGCAGACTGACAGCAGGAAAATCACAAGCAGGCCAATCCCCCACAACAGGGACAGCCCCAGATCAAACCGGTTCTGCTGCAGGAACGTCACCCGTTTGCGACTCCACCGGTAGCGCACTGCCAGCACAATCGCCGCGGAGATCAGGGCCCCGAAGACAAGGCTGTTGAGTGCCAGTTCCAGGGCCCGGGGAAAGCGTTCCCGGCCATGCAAGGCGATGGTGGCCACCGCGCCCGCAAAAGCTGCAGTCGTCTGAAAGCGACGGAGCAGCCGGCTGGTTCGCGGGAAAAGCGTCGCGCTATCGTGAAAGGCGGTGACAGGTAGCTGGGTCGTCATGGTCTGGCAGTTTAGCGGGACTGGTTCTGCGGGAAAACCAGGCTCGCGTCCGGGGAGCGGACAGGGGCACCGTTGCTAATCGGTGACGAGAGTGCTTCGTGCTGTCGAAACTGCTCACCTGTTCGGTCCGTCATTGTCAAACCTGACCACCATGGAACGACTGTCGGCACTTCGAACAAGCGAAGATGCCAAGTCAGGACTTCAGCGAATCCGGCAACGCCACCCGGGCCTGACGGGCAACGTCCAGCAGAGTCGTCCGCAGTTCTTCGCCGATTTCCAGGGTTTCCGGCAGATCGGCGATCGAAACGCGCTGCAGGGTAGAATCCGCCTGCGAGAGACACGCGGAAAAGGTTTCATTCCAGTGAGCATCGGCCTGAATGACCGACAGATGAACTGCGAGGCAGCAGTGTTCTGCCCCGGCTCCATACGGTGAGATTTTCTTCTTCGCAGCGGGCAGGCGCGAGGACGAAATCCCCGCCGTCAGGGCCAGCGACAGCAAACCCTGTGTGAGCGCCAGCGACCCGGATTCGAGCGACTGCAACAGTTCCTGACTGAGCGTATGCCCCGTCGTCCAGACCGTCTCCCCGGCCGGGAATGACCAGGCAGCGGGATGGGCGGACAGCCAGTTCTGTCCCCCTGTCGCAGTGAGACTCGCCTTGCCGGAACTGGTGGTGCAATATCCGATACAGTTCGCCCGGGACGCCAGTTCGGCAATCGTCCGGACGTCGTCGCAGGGCTGGCTGTTGCGACAGATGACGAGCGCAATGCCCGCGGTCGCCGCCTTCTCCCGTGCCAGTTCCATCGCCCTGGAAGCCCCGACCTGCCCGATGCCCGTACTGCCATCGAGAATGGCAAACGCCGGCAGATCCAGCGGTTTCAGTACCCGGGCCCGGGGATCGATATCCCCCAGATCCAGGGCCGTCACCAGGTCTGCCAGCACCTGCAACCCGTATTCGGACCGTCCGCGCGTCTCCGCCTCCAGCAGACGCACCGTCAGTGTTTCTGCATCAACGGCGAACATGCCGTACCGCTGCAGAACCGCCAGAATCCAGCCGCGAACCTCAGACGTCAGAATCGAAATGGCAAGATCCTCCAGGAGTCCCCAGCGTTATCGTCCTCCGGGTTGCCGGAAGATTTTCCCAGCCATGGGCGCCGGCTTTGAAATCGCACACTTACAGGAACAAAGCCCAACGAGTGTGGCACGCCCTGACGCAACTTCAGTCAGCCTTGACGTTCTCCGGTGCGGCGGCCGAGGCCGGCGGAGCAGACTCTGCTTCAGTTGACTCGTTCGTGGCCGGTTGCGGCGCGGATACCGGACCCGTGCCGTCAACCGGAGCCTTGGCGGTCACCAGCACCAGATGATTGGATTCATCCTGCACCCAGCCGACCAGAGTCAGCGCGCCGGTTTTCGTGGGTTTCTGCAGGAACTCCAGATCCCGCCCGACTTCAAACTGCTGCAAGTAGTCGTTCAGGTGGGCTTCGATTTCCGCGAGCGGCATCTGCAGCGAGTACTCCAGTTTGCCATTTCGCGCCGGCGTGCCTTTCGCGCCGCCGGGCATCTCTCGCATGATGTTGTGCTGGTCGCGGATGCCGTTCGGAGCCACGAGATCGACGTGGGCATCGACCAGGGCCAGCCGCAAACGCAGTTTGCTCAGCTCGGCTTCCGGCAATCCGGTCGCCGCGGCGGACAGGATCAGATTCCCGTTTTCCACCCGGGCGGACAGGTCCAGCTTGCCGGTCATCGGTACCTTGAGCTGGTAATCCACCATGCCGCGGAAGGCCATGTACGATGATTCCACGGAATTCAGCAGACCCGCGATGCGGACTCCTGGCGGCGGCACCATCCCGTCGATCCAGGCCATCGGTGTTCCTGCCGCCTGGTAATAGGCATACCGTTCCTCGCTGTCGACATTCGTCAGCGGGTCCGGGCCCGGGTTATGCTGATGGTATTTGACCAGCGCTACCTTGTCCGGATACTGCTCCTGCAGAATCGTCGCTGCCAGATCTGCGGCGACGCACGTCGGACACATTGAACCGGTCATCAACTCGACAAGAACCGTACGCACCTGCTGATCCGGTTCCACCAGCGGCGGGTCATCGGCCAGAATGCGGGCTTTCAATTCGTCCAGCCGCCGGTTGTAAGTCTCGCGAATGAACTGGTCGAAACCCTCTTCAGACCCCTCGCGTTTTTTCCACAGGGCCAGCAATTGCTCACGCGGCGTCGGATCGCCGGGCGGCTGGCCCGCACGCAGTTCCATCAGCGACATTTCCAGCATCGGCAGCGCGACGATATCCGCCAGGTAACCGATCGCCGCGTCCTCCTCGCCGTGCGCGGCTGCGTAGGTTCCCAGAGCACTCAGGATTTCCGGCTGATATTGCTGGCTCGGCAGAAATCCTTGCAGCTTTTCGTAGGCCGCCTTCACGACCGCAGCATCCTTCGACTTCATCGCTGCCAGAGCCTGATCAACCTGGGCCTGTTCCCGCAGGTACTTCAGGGATTCCCGCTGATCTGCCAGCAACAGATCCGGCTCCAGCTTTTCTGCCGCGTCAATCCATTTCAGCGCCAGGTCGGGCACGCGGCGAGCCATCGTGGCTGCGACCGCCGCCTGATACATCTTCTGGCCCACCAGTCGCCGGCCCCAGAGTTCTGCGGACCGGAGTGAGTCATCATAAATCTGCTGCATCTGCGCGGCATCTACCTCCGGCATTTCCCGGAGTTGCGCCAGCACACGATCGTAGGACTGCAAGGCCAGGGCAGAGCCCCGCATTTCCCGGGCAACCGCCAGAATCGCAGCCGGTTGATCCTTCGACTTAGAGGCCTCGGAGAAGACCGTGCGGCCGGCTGCCAGCGGTGCCGGATCCCAGCCTTCGTAAGTCTTTTCCTCGGTCGGACGCAGCATCACCGGGGTGATGCCGGCCTGTTGCAGTTTCAGATTGCCGCGGATTACGCCATCGACCAGGGTCCCTTCAAAATCGCCCGTCCGTTCGCCCCACTGAAACTGGAATGACAGCTTTTGCCCATCGACCTTGACGTCGGAGATTTCCGTCGGCGGCACATCGGGCAGGCTGGCGACAACCTTCCCGGTCATCCCACCCTCCTTGCCGGCAGTCAGTTCGATCAGCGACAGACACACGTCGCGAAAGGTCATACTGCCCGTCTGATCGGGCAGCGGCTGCGTCATGACCATCCCCCAGAGACCGGGAAATGTCTTGACGTTCGGGCGAATCTTCAGCCCACGCCCGCCCGCAACGTCCTGGTCCTGTGGTTTGGCAGGAGCCTCGGTCGCTGACGTTCCCGTCTCTTCCGGAGGAGCAGTGGGACGGCAGCCCAGACTCCCCAGCGACCACGTCATCATCAGCAACACAGCGGTCGCTCGAACCATCGAAAAGCCAGCCGGCATGTCGAGTCAACTTTCCAGGAAGATTACTCAGGCTTCTGCAGCAGGAATCCACGCACTAGCGACAGGATGAATTACCCGATTCTGATGAAAAACATGTGTGGACGCTTACCAGACGGCGCAGGATCTGCGCGGTCCCTGCAGCCAATACGCTCATCTCTCTCAAATCCGGGAACCCGATTTGCTGATTGTACGCGGATTTTCTCCAGAACCGAAGTTTGAACCCGGTTTCCTGCGAGACCAGCGACTTTTTCAAACCACTCCCCGTTTTCAGAATGCCGGGGGTCCGTCCTCCAGATGCCCGGCGGACGAAGCTCTGGACGCCGGAGAATCTGACCGGCACTCAGACCTCAACTCTCAGCACCCGGCACTCTGTCGGCCCCGAGATTTCCGGAATCCGGCTGGCAGGGTAGGATGGGCGTTTGCATCCTGGAGACACCGTCGGCGGGCCTGGCCCGTTGCGACGGTCACGAGCACGGAAGAGAAGCTGTCGTGATGCCGGAATCATCAGACTCACCACGAATTCACTGGGATTCGGCGGTTTCCACGCTGGAACCGGAACTGTTGTATCGCGGTTACCGCGTCGAGCAGTCGCTGGAGTCGGCGACGTATGTCGACACGGCGTTCGCCCTCGTCACCGGCGAGCTGCCGACCGGCGAGCAGTCGGCGGACTGGCAGGCGTTGATTCGGGACGGACTCAATCTGAGCGATGCGATGTCGGGTTGGCTGTCCCGGGTTCCCGCCAGCGCGGGTTCCCTGGATGTGTTGTCGGCCGCCATCACGCGCGTGCACCTGGCCGCCGGCCCCGCAGTCTCTGGTCACATGCGCGACTCGATGGACAGCCTGCCGCAATGGCTGGGATTTGCGGCCGCGATTCTGGCGGGCCGGGCCCGACGCTTGCGGGGAGCCGAACCGCTGGCGCCCCGCGATGATCTGGGATTTGCCGGCAACCTGTGGTGGCTGCTGGAAGGCTCTGCGCCGTCGGCATGGCTGGAAAGCACCCTGGAACGCTTGCTGATCCTGGGTGCAGAACATGGTCTGTCTCCGGCAACCGTCGCGGTGCGACTGGCGGCCACGGCTGGAGCCGACTTTCCGGCAGCCTTGCAGACCGGCTTGCAACTGGCGAAGGGCTGGAAACCGGTCGGACAGGCGGAAGCCACGCTGGACGTGCTGCGGAGCGTCCGCAGCCCCGAACGGGCAGCTGCCTGGGTCGAGTCCGCCCAGGCGCGGGGACAGACCATCGCCGGTTTCGAGCATCGCGTGTACCGGGTGGGCGATCCCCGGACCGACTGGGTCGTGCCGTGGTGCCAGACTGCCGCGAAACAGGCCGGACGCCAGGAGCGGGAAGACCTGGCATCGGCTATCGAAGAAGAGGTGTGGAAGCAGTGCCAGCGACTCCCGGCGGTCATCTGGCCTGCCGCCCGTCTGCTGGACTACCTGGGGATGGACCGCCATCTGTTCGGCCCGCTGTTTGTCTTGTCGCGGATGTCCGGCTGGGCCGCCCATTACGTGGAACAGCAACAGTCCGGCGACATGCCGGTGATGACGTCGACCTATCGCGGTCCCGACCTGCGTTATCTCCAGGCGGATTCCGAGCGGGCCTGAGTTTCGCCCGGAACTTCGCTGCATGTGCGGCTGCGTTCCGGAAATCGCAATCATCGCAACGCTCTGGCTGCAAAGTCACCCGTCCGTTACAGTAGGGCCAATGAGGCATAACCAGCGAGGCGATTCGCCCTCGCAGACAGTTCGCATCCCCATCTACAGGGCAGCGCCCCGGAGCAGGAACCCGTGGAACAGACACGCGACGATCGACGAACCTGGTGGCTGTTGGCTGGAGTGGTGATCGGAGTAGGACTCGCCTCGTTGGGGCGGGGGGAAAACCTTCACGCGGTGGCAACGGACCGGGACGAACGGTTCGCAATCACGACCTGTGAGACCGGTCTGGCGATGCCCGAGACCGTCTTCGTGCTCGACTTCCTGACCGGACGTCTGTTCGGCGCAACCCTGAACCAGCAGACCGGCACCTTCACCAATTCGTACTTCCGCATGATCGCCGGCGACTTCCAGCTGGATGCCACCAACAAGCCGAAGTACACGATCATTCCCGGTCGGGCCGATCTGACCAGCGGCCGCGGCACCACTTCCGGCGCTTCGGTGATCTATATCGGCGAACTGAACTCCGGCAAGGTGATCGCCTATCGCTTCCAGGTACGGATCAGCCGCACACCGCTGCCGACCCAGCCGATCGAGCCGCTGGACCAGTTCATGTTCCGTGAAGCGGTGGCGGCCCAGTAGCCCCGGGTGCGAATCAGCTCTTCGTGATCGGCCATTCATCGCGAATCCGCAAGCGGTCTTTATGGATCGCTGGCGGATTCGCGATTTTTTGTGGCAACAGGTTTTTGTGGCACCAGTCGATCAGCGGCACCAGCCGTGAACAAGGACGTCATCGCCGAGGGTGCGAACTTCGACATCCTTCAAGCCGGACACGGGAATCGCTG
>VFQN01002298.1_pt1 | contig 29993 bp, 24 predicted proteins | sample 3512371 | NCBI WGS metagenome assembly VFQN01 (sample SAMN10412370, study PRJNA504923) | tailings metagenome | isolation source: Replicate 2 from Balatoc abandoned mine | place: Philippines: Itogon, Benguet | collected 2017-08-28 | reverse complement strand
GGGGGGGGGGTTGGTTGAAAAAAAGGGGGGAGGGGGAGGGGGGGGGGGGGGGGGGGGGGCCGGGGGAAGGGGGAGGGGAAGGGGGGGGGGCCAGGGGCAGGGGCAGGGTTTTTTTGACGTGTCCAAGGCTTATGAACAACGCCAGAGTACGGTAGCCGCTTTGGGTGAAAGGATAAGGGCTACGGTACCGGTAGAGCCCTTACGTACCAAAGGGCAATCCCACAGGACCGCTGCTCATGCTCCTTGTTAAACCTGCATGTGCCGGATCATGTTTGTCCTTGTGGCCCTCTAAGCCCCCGGAGCCCGGACGCACCCCGTGTGGCGGCATACAGCATTGCACTGCAACTGCCAACACCAATTGCAACTTCACAAAACAACTGCATGGCGCATGCGCAGGGCTTCCGATGGACCTGCTGCGGCTGCACTGGCGACATGCCGTGGGGGTGCGACCACCACGGCTCAGGTGGGATACCTGGCACAGCTTCACGGCTGACCAACTGCACGTGTACATTCATAATTTCAATCCACTTATGAATCCAGCCATGTCCCGGCGCGGACAGAGGGCTGGTCCCGGCCATCGGAACGCGGGGGTTTCCAACCCTCTCGTTGTACGGGTAGGAGCGATCAGCGCCGTCCTTGTAGGAGTAGCACAGCCCAGGGAACGGGCCAAGCGGCCCCTGGGCTCCATGGCCATTACGCAAAAGCTACAGTGCTGCTGCGTTCCATTGGGTTTCCTCCTTCGTGGTGGTCGGAGGGCATGCTGAGCGGCCTGGTGACCTTCCCGGCGCACTGCCTGTGTTGGGTACCCGCACGCAATCACGTGCTTGCAGATCAATCCCCCACCTCTGAACTTCATACTTTTTCTTCCAGGGCACGAAGGTATAATAACGTTATCCGACGTCCCGACGCCCCATGTCCCCCTACCCGCAGGCAGCACGCCGTGCCGCTGCGACTTCTGTGTGAGTGCGGACGGGGATGGTGCAGGGGAGGTTCATAGTATCGTGCAGCCCGTGCCGGCCGTACAGGGTTACCATGCAGTGGGATGGCGCACGTGTGGAAGCGTCTTGCCGCGAAGTCGCAGCGCACCGGGCAGCCAGTGGCTTATGCCGCAGCCTGCAGCTGGATGACGTGATGGAAACGGACCCAGGCGTGAAACCGAATTAGAGGGGCCACAGATTACCGTTCCGCCTCTGCATGTAGCACACCTTGCGGGCGCAGCTGGCGATCACGTCGTTATGCACAACTAGTCAGCCAATCGGTGCACGCCTTGCCACACATGTCCTCACACCAGGGCGCCCTTCCCCCCATATAGCCGGCGTCCCGCTTAGCCATGCACGCGGCTAGTGTGCGTGTGGTGGCTGCCGGATCGCCCCTGCCATCTCTCTCCCGTCCTCACATCGTTGCCTTGATGCATGCTCCTTATATTCCCGCACCGCGTCCTTCCGCACACAGGTGATGGGCAAGCGGCTCCCGGACGGCGTCAACCCGCCCACCTCGCAGTGCCGTGTGGGGCTCAGCCTGAAGCGGGGGCCCGACCCGCGCTCCTACAACCCGGTGCGTCTGCAGCAGCTGTGCACATGGGTGATGCTTCATGCAGCCATGCACATGTGTGTGCTGCAGGGAGCACTGCGGGCAGGGCCTTGCACACCGGGGTGAGGGACCACAGCGCCTGGTGTGTTGGCAACGAAGGTATCTGCCACTCACCGTAAACGAAACAGGCCCAGGCAGCAGTTGCATATTTTTGGGGCTCAAGGTTCCTGATTACTGTCACTTACTCAGGCCAAAAGCACACAAACGTGTTGCGCGCACGCTACAGCATACTTTACACAGGTTGTGTATGGCAGTTGCATAAATAAGAGCTTCATGGTGACAGTGTTGTCATTCTCCCTCCCACACCCTGCACCGCACAGGCCCAGGCGGCCATCAGCGAGATGATGCGAGGCCTGTTCGGCATGGACACACCCAGAGACAGAGGCGGCAGCAGCAGCAGCGACAACGGCAGCGGCAACGGTAGCAGCAATAGCGGCAGCAAGAGCAAAGGGGCAGACAAGGGCGGGGCCAGCAGCAGCAGCGGTGCGGCGGCGAAGGGCAAGGGTAATGCGGCCAAGGCGGCGGCAGGGCCAAGCAGTAGCACAGGTGGCGGCGGCGCTGGAGGTGGTGGCAGCAGCAGCAGCAGCAGCAAGGGTACAGGAGCTGTGCGGTCGGCAGCGTCTGCTGCTTCTGCTGGCGGGAGTAGCGTGTCTGGGAAAGAGGCCGGGACTGGCCATGGGACCTGTGGGGCGGCGGGGACGGGGTTGGACGCCAAGGCGTGTGCAGCGTGCGGCAAGGCGGAGCGGGAAGGTGAGGCAAGACCGTGGGAGGTGAGAGATGGTGGGAGGCATTGACACATGGCAGGTGATGGGGAGGCGCCATCCGGATGGAAGGGTGCGGTAAGGGACGTGGAGCGACCGGCACTCTATTGTCCGTAACGAATATTGTAGCACCCTGGTTCTCCGCTTCACAACCTAAGGTCAACCACCCGCACTCTGCCCCTTCAAAAGTCTCCACCTGTGCGGGTGTGCGCTACTGCCCAGATGGTCATTTCCTTACCATGCCACCGTACCCCTGGTCGCTCGCAGGGGGCGAAGCGGTGCGCAGGCGAGCAGGCCCTCTAAAACCTCTGCCGTGGCCATCTTTGCATCGCTTTGCGACAACCATGTGCCCCCTAAGTAACGCCCCCTCGCCCGGTGTGCCCCATGGTGCCAGACGGCGGCGCGCTCCGCAAGTGCGGGTCCTGCAAGGCGGTGCGCTACTGCAGCCAGGAGTGCCAGGCGGCGCACTGGCCGCAGCACAAGGGGCCCTGCAAGCGGCTGAGGCAGCAGCAGGAGGAGGAGCAGAAAAAGGAGTCGGCCGTGTCCTGACTCTGAGGTGGCACTTACGAGGGAAGGGCCACGTGTGGTGGGGCTCGATTGGGTGATGGGTCTCAGAGGGTTAGCAGACAGCATTACGGAAGCGCCGTTTGTTGCGCATAAGGCGTGCCGTTTGCTGGGCTATGGTGATGCGCCGGCGTATCGACGAGGTGTCTAGTGCATGGTATATTGGCCAGTCTAAACGAAAGCCGTGCATGGTACTTGTATGCACGGTGCTGGCGGTGAGGTCCTGCATTAGGCAGAGGGCACGCGTTGCCCCCGCAGGGTTGGCAGGGGTGCGATTAGGGGCGCAGGATGCTGAATTGCTACGGTTAAAGGCAAATCGAACCCTTCACACCGCGTCTACATCGGTGTGCGGGGTGTATTGGGCTACCCACGGACGACGCATGACGTATTAGGTCTTGATAACGGCACTACCGTGCCAGGATTGCAGTTTTCGGGCCTTTAGGGTTTAATAGGCAGGGTTGAGTAGCCGTTCGTGGCATACACGGTTAGCATCTTGGTCGGCGGGCGGGCGAAAGCGCCGAAGCGAGGTGACGTCGAGCGAGAGGAGCGTGCGCCGTGAGCATTGTGGAATGTACTCTGGCAAATCCAGCACTGCATGGTTGCAATGTGCAACACACAGCGCGCGCGTTTGCAAGCTATGGGAGCGGGTGCGTGAAGGGTGACTGCGCTGTGAACACCAACGCTCTGCCGTACGGGCAAGTGGTGGGTGCGGTTTGCGGCTGTGGGCCTGTGCGGGCGGCTAGCTGGCTGTGGTGCAGTAGTCTGAGCAGGTCTAAGCGGCCGTGCGTCCAACGGGAGCAGTGCCACAGGCCACATACGCATTAAGCGTTGTCCTATTGGACATAGGCCGCACATATAGCGTGGCTTGATACGGTAGCTGTTGGGCAAGGGCCGACAAGGTGCTGGCGGCAGGGTGGGCTTGCTCTGCGGAGCTTGGCTCACGGGCTTCGGCCGGCAGTCGGACACCTGGTGCCGTACGGGCACTGCTACGGTATGCATCATTGCAGATCATTGCTCTCGGCTGACACTGTCCACAGCCACTGATACACGTTTGTACTGATAGGTGGCGTTGCTGAGCAGGCGGCTGTGGCAAACTGACGAGTAGCAACGAAGAAATTGCAGAAGGTGCTGATTGGCAATAAGGGTTGCCGTGTGGTGCGTACCGATAACCACGCACGCTGGGCACCGCTTGTTGTGCCTGCGCAAGCCTGGGGCTCTAGTAGGGGTCCGCTTTATGATTACCCGAGTTGCCAGGAATGCGTCCGTTTGGAAAACTTAGGCGTGTGGACCAGGGCTTCTGCCTAGCCATGGCCTAACAGGTAACGGTGCCTCCCAAGCTGAATGATGCTGTGCGCTTTTTCGACACGTGTGCAGGCTCAAGCAGCAGCTTCCTCTTCGCCCTCCCTCGAGGGAAGCCCCCGTGTAACCAGTCTAGGTCCCCCCATCGCCCCAAGCGACCATTCTTATACACACCTGCATAGACACACGTGGGCACCACTCAGTGCCACTCCGCTAGCCCAGCACGGGCACCCATGGCGGGGAAGCCCCTACTCCGCAAGCGCCCGTGCTACCCGCGCTAGTCCCCTGACCACTACTGACGCTGCTGCACGGTTTTGCCTCTGGGCGACTGGGCCTACGGAAGGGCGTTAGTGTGCGGCGTGGACTCATGTCTCTGTTTGCCTGTAGAGTGTACCGTATGTGCATTGCCAAAAAGTGGGGCACGGCAAAGCTACACGGCGCACCGTTTGCACTAGTGCGTGCGAGATACCGAACCGTACCGTACCGTACCGTAGTGACAGTCAAGGCCAGAGGAGCGCACTTAGTCAGAGCGCTGCAGCGAAAGCTTATGACCGTGGTCATTTGAACTGCTTGCAACTACCAAGGTCCATCGATCAGCTACACACAGGCCAGGCTGCACAGCTGTCACGCCCCATTACCGCAGCTGCGCGGATAGTGCCCGTTGTCAGATAGGGTCACCATGGACACGGCCACAGTTAGTCCAGCGTCAGCAGAACACACCTTACCACCATCTGCAGTCGCCATTTGCCATTGACCATCCGCCCCCTGCAGCAGAGCCGACGGATTCAGTCATGGGGCACGGCACAGCTCTCTAATACTGCCGTGTCCTGGCGGACACGTTCCATTGCCTGCCCCATCCAGCCCTGCCTAGACAGTCCAGGCACACGCCATTCGTTCGCCACAGCGTAAAGGGTCCGCACCGTGCACGCACGCACTGCGCCCCGCCACGACGGGCAGGGCTGTAGTGGGCAAGCCCAGCCGGACGCCGCCTGCTGTGCACCTGGTAGCAACTTGACACCCACAACACACTATGCATGACCCAACCCAGCAGCCTTAGTCCTGCGCCATCCCGCTTCCAGACAAGTAAGCGACAATCTTAAAACAACGCAATTGACAACATTAGTGGACCCACCGCACTTTTGCAACCAAAAGACAGTGGTGTAACAAGATGCGATGCCCGTTCTCCCACGCCTAGCTCTGCAAGGCATGTAGCGTTCCCGGATCATTCCCTGTCATCGTTTTGCCCTGCCCCCACCCACAAGGCCCAGGGCAATGCAGCAGGCCGGATGCCCTAGCACACCTAAAGCCACCTCCCGCACCAGCATCCTGCTGCTGCCAAGCCACGCGCTTAGGCTCTCGTGGCAGCCCACCTTGCGCAGCAACATGTTTCGTCAGGTGCAGCCAGCCCCTTGAGTCCCCCCATGCAAGCCCCCTGGTATGAATGCATCTAACAGCTGACCGTCCCAGCTAATCCATCGCTCCCTCAAAAGCTGGAAACCGGCATCTGCTCCAATTTTGACACTTCCGCGACACCACCCCACAGCTCAAACAGCTTCTCCAGCCGCTGCCGCTCGCCCAGCCCGCTGCCCTCCGAGCCGTCCCACAGCGCCTGGAGCACCTGCGGGTAGGGCCGCGTGGGTTGAAGGGGCGAGGGTGCGGGCGTTGGTTGCAGGAAGGGCAGGGGCGCGGGTAGGCGACACAGCCAAGGAACGCGGGACAAGTGCAAAAGCGTGACAGCGGCGCATCATAAATGTGCAGAACTGGTAAGTGCATGCAGGTTCACGCCGAAGCCAGCAGCATCTCTGACATTTTCTGCTCATGTGAATGGTACGGCCGTCGGGGTCCCGATCGAGCGTGGCTTAGGTGCAGCCCTCAAGCCCCTGGCCGCGCCAGCCTGCCCCTCCATGCAGCCCGCAGCAGCGCAGGCCCACACCACAGCCCAGCACACCCACCGGCGACAGGTAGGCGTCGTGCAGCTCCTCCCTCAGGCAGCTGCCCCGCAGCCGCACCACCTGCAGGCAGGAGGACATCCCCTGCTGCTGCTGCCCGCAGCCACCGCGCATCTCCGCCAGCGCCTTCTCAAACTCGCCGTAGCCGGTCCACCTGTCGAACTGGAGCAGCAGCGCCGCCTCCGCCTCCGCCTGCGGCGTCCCCGGTTTCGCCTTGAGCCTTGGCAGCTCCACGTGTGCGTATTGCCTCACCTCGGGCCCCTCCCGTGCCCCGCGGTGCACATCCTTTCCTCGCTTGGCCTCCGCCGCCGCCGCAACCTCCTCATTCAGCGCCTTAAGCCACGCCTGCACCATGGGCTCCGACCCCAGCAGCCGCACAAAGGGGCCCACCAGGAGCAGCAGGTTGTCGCTCCCCCACCTGCCCCGCCGCAGCGCCAAGCCGCCCTGCTCCTCGCTCTCCTCCTCCTCCTCCTCCCGCACCCGGCTCCGCCCCTGCCCCTGCCCCTGTCCCTGCACCGCCTTTGCAGCTGCAGCTCTGGCCTTAGCTGCCGCCGCAGCCCTGAGGCTCGCAATGTCCTTCACCAAGGCCGTCAGCACCACAACAACTGGGTCGCTGGCCTTCGCACTCTGCAGCTGCACCAGCCGCGGGTGCGCCGCCAGCACCGCCCGCACCGTGGGCGCCGGCCTGCCCCACCAGTGCGCAGGTATATCCGCCCAGTCACCTCCTAACTCGAGGCCCCACAGTGGATGCTCCCTCTCGTAGCTGGGCGGGGGCCCGCTGCCCCGCAGCCGCACCACGCACCCATCGCACGCCACCTCCTCCGGCCTGTACCGCTGCACCAGGACCGCCATGTCCTCGGACGACATGCCGCCCTCCACGTAGAGCCGCCCCAGCTCCAAACGCGCGTAACACCCGCTCATTTGGTTCCAAAGGTTGTCCGCGAACCGGGGGACGTGCTCGCTGCCCAGCTCGCATACCCCCGCCATCTGCAGCAGCGGCAGCTGCGGCGGACCCCGCTCCGTCGCCTTGACACCTCCCTTCCCCAGCTCGGACTCGAACAGCATCCTGTTGAGTGCAAGCATCTCTGTCGGCCCCACAGTCCAGCCCACGCGCACCGCCTGCACCTTGCCGCCCTGCAGCGGCACCTCCAGCTGCGAGCCGTGTATTGTGCCCACCCTGTAGTCCCCGCTGGGCACCTGGAAGCTGTGCAGACGCAGCAGCTCCACAGAGGGCGGCACAGCATCGAGCATGTCGATGAAGGGGGCACCTTTGTAGTACCGCCAGCGCCTCACTCGTGCATTCCCCATGCCCTGCCCCTCCACCTGGTCCTGCTCCTCCTGCTCCTCGCTCACATCCCCATCAAAGTCCAGGTTCCTCAGGACCAGCTCCTTGAGGTGCACCATCCGCGACAGGCAGCTGCACAGCGCGGGCCAGACCTTGGCGTCCTGGCTGTGCCGGGTGGTCAGGGTCAGCTTGGTCAGGCGACCCCCAAGGTGGGCCCCCAGGCGGATCCTTTGCGCGTCACGGACGTCCATGGTCAGGCTCTGGAGCTGTGGGAAGACCTCCGCCAGGACCTCCTCCACCTCCCTGCCGCACTCACCCTCCGCCACCTCCCACCCGCACATGTGGCAGTTGGTCACCTCGAGGTGCTGCACGCAGGGCAGCAGCGGACCCAGGGCCTGGAACACGTGCGACAGGTTCACTGCGTCACTCCAGTGGGTTATCCAGAGGCTCAGGCTCGTAATCTGATGCCGCCGTGCTGCGGGCAGCTGCAGGAAGGGCCACGTGGCCATCCGTGTCGCCTTCTGAGTTGCGGTCTCCTCCACCCCTGCTGCCGCCTGGCCCCCCGCCTCTTCCCCATCCTCGCCATGCTGCTCCGCCTGCTCCTCCTTCCCTTGCTGCCCACCCTCTGCCTCGTCCGCTTCGCCCTCCTCCTCCCCGTCCCCTTCCCCAGACCCGGCTTGGCCGCCATCGTACCATTCCTCCTCCTCCTCATTCAGCGACAGCTGCAGCCGTGTGCAGCTGGGCCATTTGAGCAGGGGAGACCACGTCCGCCGGTCGCCGCCCGGCGGAATGACATAGTCATCGTCCATTGGCATGGTGAGGCGGAGGCGCTGTGCCCCCGTGTCGACGGCATCCCGCAGCGCCTTGCATGCCTCACGCACGGGCGAGCATGAGATGGCCGCCTCGAGGTGGCTGACGATATTGCGCAGAGCGTGGATATCAAGCTCGGCTAACACGTCGAGTAGCGTTGTCTGCCGCGACGGTGCGTTGGCGGGAGCAGATGGGATGTCTCGCGTGCGTGACACGGCTTGCTGGCCCGCTGGCCGGAACCAGCGGTTCAAGGTCGCCTGCTTTCGCATGTTGCGTGCACTTTTAATCCATTAGCAGTTGTCGTCGTATTTGTTTTGCAATCGCGGGCTCTGCACCGAGGCAGCGTAATGGAGGTCACAACAGCTGCGGCCGTCCCAATACTGGTACAATATCAACAGATTCCGCCACAATTTGTATTGTCTATTGCCTATCAAGGTGCAGGAGCCAACGCTGTGTTCCTGCATGGTTTCGCGCCTTTTGCGGCCAACCGCCAACTGCTCCGCTGGACGATCGAAGGTATGGCGGCTCGCACTTACCCATTACACTGAAGCTTACTCGTTGGTGGATACATGTCCACTGCCCACCGTCCATGCCCTCAAGGTGAAAGTGAAGAGGGGTAAACGCAGGCTCAACTGTTGTAATGTAAACGCCACGGACCAGGGACCCTGGGTACGTGCAGGCACGTGCTGTCGGTGCAGCACGCCTACGCAAAGCGCCAGCAACGCATGCCCAAAACCCAGAAGGCTTGCACCAGCAGTTGCAGTCATCCACTCTTTAGGTACCGTACGTCCTAGCGTGCGTGCCAAAGGCCACATGTTGCCGACGTGCAGCTTCACACACTGCGCTTGCAAGACCAGCGCTTGAGTACGGCAACGCCTTACGCAACCTCAGGACCACAAGCCAGCAAACTGCTAAACTACACCCCCCAACAGTGCTGGAACCCAGCACATTTATGCCTTCATTACCGTACGTTTATCCTGCCATGCTCCATGCACTCCTGCTGCCGCTGCTGCCCTGTGCCTTTCTGCACCCCTGCCTCTGCTGCCTTTACCCCCATTACCCCTGCCCTTCCCCTCGCTCCTCCTCCCGCGCTGGACACCACGAGAGCTGCTTTGGGCCCCCCGCAGAGTAGCTGCCGTCAGGCCGCGCCCTTTGTAGCACTGTACCGCAAAACCACCGCACAGAGTTGGCCGCAGGACCCAATGCGGGCACGTGACAGCCACACCGGCCCTTCCCTTAACTTGCAAGCCGTCGTCCTGCGCCATCCTGCTCTCACACAAACAGCATCCCGAAACAGCATACTACTTTCAAGACGAGCACACAGTGCACGTTTGCCGATACGTTGCTCCGACGTGCTGCTCCCCTGTGTCGTGCTACAAGGCTTGTGGCGCTCCCGTGTTTGCCGTGACCACCCTTGCACACTCCCGCGCCAGCCGCGCCATACCGCCAGCAGGCGAAACGCCAGCACGCCCGGCTAAGCCCTTGCCTGCGCACTTCTCATGACACTGCTAAGCCACGCATCCAAGCACATCACAGCTCTGTTTTTCAACAATGCTTGTTAACTGCAGCCAGTCCTCGCCAGTCCTCCCAGTCAACCAGTTGTGACCTGCATTCAGCTACGCTGCTGATGCGCTGGCGCGTCCTAGCCCGTCCTCAGAAGCCCGAAACAGGCATTTCCCACACCTTGGCTAACCCCGCAACCTCGCCCCACAGCTCAAACAGCTTCTCCAGCCGCTGCCGCTCGCCCAGCCCGCTGCCCTCCGAGCCGTCCCACAGCGCCTGGAGCACCTGGGGGCAGGTGCGTGGGGTGTGGGAGCAAGCGTATGCAGGGTTGAAGGTCGTGCTTAGGGCCGAGCGATGATGCTCAAGCAGGACACTTTAAGCTACAGCAAGGCCACAGCAACGCAAGCAAGAAACAGTAAGTACCGTGTGCCGGTACCTGGATCAAGGTCAAAGCGGCTCAGCGTGGTGTCCATGCGACGCACAAAGTAGCCGTGGCGCTAGGGCTGACATGCACACAGTATCTATGCAACGCATTAGGGAGGAATGAAGCCGATGCAGGCGATGCTGGCAAACACATAGTGGCGTTGACATCCTTGCCTGCGGTTGCCCAGGCACGTACTTACCGGTCCCCGAACCGTTCCCCCACACGAGCGGTATACCGGTATTGCACGTGCGCTGCACCGCATGCAACAGATGGCAGCTCCTCAAGCTGCGGGGCGCATACCGTACGGCATAGTACGGCAGCCGCTGGGACCCCAACGACGCGCTCTACCCCTCTTGCCCCTCCGTGCAGCGCGCATGAGCACAGACCCACGTAGCAATCACCCAACTTAACGGCAGCCCTCGAATCCATGGACGGACACGCCAGCCTGCCCCTGCGCCTCCGTGCAGCCCGCAGCAGCGCAGGCCCACACCACAACCCAGCACACCCACCGGCGACAGGTAGGCGTCGTGCAGCTCCTCCCTCAGGCAGCTGCCCCGCAGCCGCACCACCTGCAGGCATGAGGACAGCACCTGCTGCTGCTGCCCGCCGCAGCCACCACGCATCTCCGCCAGCGCCTTCTCAAACTCGCCGTAGCCGGTCCACCTATCAAACTGGAGCAGCAGCGCACCCTCCGCCTCCGCCTCCACCGCCGCCTCCGACCGCGGCGCTCTGGGCTTAGCCTTCAGCTGTGGCAGCTGCACGCGCATGTACTGCCTCACCTCCGGCGCCTCCCCTGGCCTGCGGTACACCTGCTGCTCCCCCGGCTTGGCCACCGCCGCCGCCGCAACCTCCTCATTCAGCGCCTTAAGCCACGCCACCAGTGCAGGCTCCGGCCCCAGCAGCCGCACAAAGGGGCCAACCAGCAGCAGGAGGCTCTCGTCCCCACACCCGCCCCGCCCCAGCGCCAAGCCTCCCTGCTCCTCGCTCTCCTCCTCCTCCTCCTCCTGCACCCTGCCCCGCCCCTGCCCCTGCCCCTGCCCCGCCTTTGCAGCTGCAGCTCTGGCCTTCGCCGCCGCTGCCGCCCGGAGTGCCGTGATGTCCCGCACCAAGGCCGTCAGCACCACCGCCTTCGCATCACTGGCCGTTGCGCTCTGCAGCTGCACCCGCTGCGGGTTTGCCGCCAGCACCTCCCGCACCGTGGGCGCCGGCCTGCCCCACCAGCGCGAGGGGATATCCGCCCAGTAGTCCCCCAGCTCGAGGCGCCACAGCGGATGCGCCCTCTCGTAGCTGGGCGGAGGGCCGCTGCCCCGCAGCCGCACCACGCACCCATCGCACGCCACCTCCTCTGGCCTGTACAGCTGCACCAGGACCGCCACGTCCTTGGGCGACGTGCCGCGCTCAACATACAGCCGCCCCAGCTCGAACCGTTTGTAGCGTTCACTCAATTGCAAGTGCAAGTGCAAGTGCGGCCACAGGATGTCCTGGTGCATGGGCACCTGCTTGCTACCAAGCTCGTAAACCCCCGCCATCTGCAGCAGCGGCAGCTGCGGCGGACCCCACTCCGTCACCTTGACGCCTCCCTTCCCCAGCTTGGACTGGCACAGCACCCTGTCGAGAGCAAGCATCTCTGTCGGCCCCGCCGTCCAGCCCACCCGCACCGCCTGCACCTTGCCGCCCTGCAGCACCACCTCCAGCCGACAGCCGTCCATCTTACCCACCCTGTAGTCCCCGCTGGGCACCTGGAAGCTGTGCAGGCGCAGCAGCTCCACCGAGGGCGGCACAGCGTCCAGCACCTCGCCGGGCCCGCCTGCGAAGTAGCGCAACCGTGTAATCCGCGGGTCGTCCATATCCCACTCCTCCACTCCCGCGTACATGTCCCAGCTAAAGACCAGGTGCTTCAGGACCAGCTCCTTGAGGTGCACCATCCGCGACAGGCAGCTGCACAGCGCGGGCCAGACCTTGGCGTCCTGGCTGTGCCGGGTGGTCAGGGTCAGCTTGGTCAGGCGACCCCCAAGGTGGGCCCCCAGGCGGATCCTTTGCGCGTCACGGACGTCCATGGTCAGGCTCTGGAGCTGTGGGAAGGCCTCCGCCAGGACCTCCTCCACCTCCCTGCCGCACTCGCCCTCGCCCACCTCCCACCCGGACATGTGGCAGTTGGTCACCTCGAGGTGCTGCACGCAGGGCAGCAGCGGCCCCAGGGCCTGGAGCACGTGCGACATGTTGGGCACGCTGTCCATGCAGAGCTGCAGGCTGGTGATCTGCGCCCGCCGCACTGGAGGCAGCTCCAGGAAGGGCCACGTCAGCAGCCGCGTTGCCCTCTGGGTTGCTGTCTCCCCAACCCCCGCTGCATCCTGCCCCTCGCCCTGGCCTGCACCCCCGTGGTGCTCCTCCGCCTGCTCGTCCTCCCCTTGCTGGTTATTGCCCTCGCCCTCTGCCGCAGCGCCCTCCTCCTCCATGTCACCCTCCCCTGCTGCCGCCTGCTCGGCCTCGCCATGCCCCCCATCGCCCTCCTCCCCCTCCCCCTCCGCACCCTCCTCCTCCATGCCATCCTTTCCCTGCTCATCCTCGCCGTTCATCCCCTCGTCCTCGTCCTCCTCCTCCTCCTCGCCCTCCTCCTCCTCCGCATCCCCGCAGGCACCGCACCAATCCTCCTCCTCATGCAGCATCAGCTGCAGCTGCGTGCAGCTGGGCCACTTGAGCAGGGGAGACCACGTGCGCCGGTCGCAGCCCGGCGGAATGACGTAGTCCTCATCCAGGGGTACGCCAAGGCGGAGGCGGTGTGCCCCCGTGTCCACGGCATCCCGCAGCGCCTTGCATGCCTCGCGGACGGGGGAGCAGGAGGTGCCGAAGGTGCCGCCTGCCTCCAGGTGGCCGACAATGTTGCGCAGAGCGTGGATATCAAGCTCGGCTAACACGTCGAGCAACGTTGTCTGCCGCGACGGTGCGTCGGCGGGAGCAGATGGGATGTCGCGCGTGCATGACACGGCTGGGGCTTGCTGGCCCGCTGGCCGGAACCAGCGGCTCAAGGTCACTTGTTTGGACATAGCGACAGAGCGAGTACTAAGCTGTCATCTGTTACTGTGTTGCTTTCGTAAACGCTGACTGCACTGATTGTAGCGTAGAAAAGCTCACGTCGTTGGGGCAGTGGCCAGCCGTTATGTTGTCGAAATGGTAACAGAAGAGGCGTGTCATGTGCTTGTCCGTTGGGTGGCAAGTCCGAATGCCAGTACTGCGCTTTTGCCTGGTTTCGCGCCTTCGCGGCCAACCGCCAACCGCTCCGCCAGGGACCAATGCTGAGGCTGCCACAAGCCCCACAACCCAAGAAAATGGCACCCATGCAGAAGCCAACAATGCGGATTGCAGTTGATCCAGAATGTCTGCACTGCATAGCTCTCTGTACACAGAGACGGGACATAGGCCCGGACAGGGGGTCTCCCCTGGGTCCGGCAGGCAGCGTGCCATGGCTGCCACAGGTCGCGCGCCACGTCAGATCTAAACATATCATAGATGCGGCCCGCTCCGCTTGGGCAAGAATGGCACCACCGCAAGGGCCTGGGCATCGATTTTAACTTGTGATGATTCAGGGTGAGTCCCACACCATCCTCAAGGTCAGCCGTGGGCTAGTGCAGGCTCGTGGCCGGGGCTCCCCTGGGCCTACGTGCGTACGGCATGCCAGCAAGGCCACGAATGTCCACACGGTGGGGAAGCGCTACCGCTGTGTTGGCTTAGCGGCATCTCGAGAAAAAAGCGACCATCACTCCGTGACGGAACCAGCATCAGTAGTGTGCCGCATACATCAAGTCCCACACGCGCGCACCGCAAAATAACCGAGCTTGAAGCATTGCAACACACGACCTCCCTTAGCACGCGGTCCAAGCCAACCTGAGGCAGCCCACATGGATAACGGGGAGGGACATGCCACTCAACAACGTGGACCCCATTTGCAAGAGGCCAATGACCACGAGCGTGAAAGCAGCAAGCCGTCGGCGTCCGACCAGGTCCGAAATAGTAGCCCTCCCTCCGGCTCCATGTCCGTCACCTGTTACCACCTGCTACGCCGCAACCTCAGCGTTGCTTTCAGCTGCCTTGACACGCCCCTGCGCACCCGTCCCAGCAGTGGCCCCTCCCTCAGTTGTCGAAGTGGCACACGTCGGTCCCGTGCTGCTGGATGGGCATCCAGTAGCCCTTGGGGTGGTCCACCTTGACCCAGCCGGGGTGCTCCACGCTCTTCCAGCCCTGGGGGATGGCGCGTGTGTAGCGGACAAGTAAGGGGAAAGTGTACCGTTAGGCGCGGCAGGGTCACTGCAAGGTTTTCTTATGGATCCTTGTGACGCACACAGGGCCCCGTGCCACGGCCACCAGCGGCGAGAGCTGGTACTCTGCTTTGAGGTGCACACCGGTATGCTCTGCAGCTGCTGCTGTGTGGCTTAGAGAGGTGCATGCCCAACGGCGGCAACTCGCCCTGTGCTTACCATATGTTTATGTGCACATGGAGAAAGCGTGCGAGCCTGGTTGCCCCAGAACGTGCACCAAGGCCCCCAGCTCCACGCAGGACCCCCTGCTATGCATAGCCCATCCATGCATCAGTCTCTTCCTCCTGCCCGCCTGAGCTGCAACCAGCACCGCGCCAACGCACGTACACCGCTACCCACACCTCGCCCTGGCGTGCGCATGCCTCGCACACCGCAGCACGGCACCACGCCACGTGCCATGCACGCCCCACGCGGCTGCACTGCATGTGTACGTACAGCACGCGTCTAGCCAGCCCTTTTGACAACGGCCCTTTTCCCGCGCACCTGGAACTTGGCCCCGTTGCGCGGCCAGTCGGGCGCCGACACGCTGGCGTTCATGTCGGGCTTGGAGCGCCAGAACATGCCCGTGCAGCCGTTCTTGGAGGCGTCCAGGCGGATGGTGACCTGCGGGGGGTTGAGGGGCAGCAGGGGAAAGCAAAGACGCGGTCGTCATGTAGCGTCATTCGGGTCGGGGCAAGCGAGGTGCGGGTCATCCTGGTGGAGCCGTTTGTGGAGGCACCCATGTGGATGGCGGCATGAAGGGATGAAAAAGCGAGGTGGAGAACTCCTGCTGCCAGTGTGTGGGCTGAGTGTATGACAGGAAGCAAACCAACGCGCCACCGCGGCTGCCCCGGGCTGTTGGGGCCAGAAGGCGCCTCAGGGCCCCCCTCCCTCCGCACAACTCCTGGTGTTGTCTGTGCACGGGCAGCTGGACTGCAGGGCTTCACCAGCTGCCACCTGGGTACATAGTATCTAATGCACTTGAAATTGGGCTAGGGCACAGGTCGAAGCTTCCACAACGGCACGCATGCGTGGTGCATAGGAGTCTACGCACAGCGAGGATTACTGCAGAAATTGTTTTATTGATTAAACGTTATACATTCATTGTTCGTCATAATGTTAGCCAGGGTTGCAGCCCATGGTTGAGTAGGCTCCGCGTGTGGTCGCGGCTTGCCGGCACCCTGGCGCATTGCCCACTGCACGGACCGCGAGAACGCAACGACAACCAGTTCACTAACCTTGTTCTCCTCGGAGAAGACGTCCTTGCTCATGGCGCGAACGGTCAGCGAGCGGCGCGCGCGAGCGGCAGTGCAGAGGGAGGCAGAAGAGCGCGGGGCAGCGCAAGCGCGAAGCGAGGCCATAATAGTAGGTCAACGACACGTGAGTTGCTCTGTTACCCGCAGCAGCACGGGTGCAGCGAGGTGGAGCGCTGCAGCACATGCAGCGCATACGCGTACGGCAGGCGGTTGTTGAAATGGCCCTGCCACCTGCTTGGCTGGCTGCCCTTGGTGTGTGTGACTTTGCCGCGCAGGCCTTCATCCATGGTGAAGTGGTTTAGTGGTTAACAGAAGAGCTCGTCTTATGTCGCCTGATGGCCGCACACCGGTTGTAACATACGTACGGTACCTTACAGTTCTGGTCCCTTTCCACAGCCCATGCACCGTCAGCACGGGATCGTCGGGCTGGTCCCGGCCATTGAGGGTACCGAGTTCCGGGTGCTAATGTGCATGGCCCAAGACACGGGCCCAAACCTGCGCCTATGCCCGCCTACGCCCGGCCCCGCCTAGTTTCACGGAAACCGTGCCAACAGCAAACAAGCTGCCCCCGCAGCAGTGGCAACAGTGACTCCACTCACTCATTTGCCCCCAAAGCACCGAAGCAAAGTGGCTGTCTGGTCCACTCAGCCAACAGCGGCACCCCGGATGCTGCTCGGGCCCCTATGTCATGGTAACCTTTAGGCCTTCCACCACAACACACGCCCCACTCGCCCATACGGACACCCCTTGCAACGAGCCAAGCCTCAGCAACGTGCACCTGGCCTGCTGGAAACTGCGTATGCGCCTTTGCGGCCCGCTTACTGCACCAGATATCAATCAATTTCTTCCGGTGCAGGGAGTGCCGTCAGGTGCAGGGTGTTCTTCATGCTATCACACTACTGCTTCATGGCCACCGGTGTCAACACAGGCACCGGTACCGCACATCTCACAGCCGCGACATCTCCGTCAGATCCCATATCTCCGTTGTCAAGCAACCCCCACCTTCGTGCACGTACAGCGCGTGCAGTCCTTTCCGATTTGCATCGCATGCCGTCACGTGCACTCCACCGTGCCCTAGCACTCGTCAACAACTGCAACGTCGCATGCCGCCCCACGTGCAGAGGTGCACATGCGCGTGCCTGCCACACGTGCCGTACAAAGCTACCCGTACTAGGCTTCCTCGTCATGGCCCACCCCATGCATGCCACAACCAGGCCCCAAGACCGGTGCATGGCCCATACATGCGCACTCGTGGGTAACCATGTCGCAATGCGTGCACTTGCATCAATCACACAGCCAGCTCAGCCAATCCAGCTGCACACACGGGCATCCAGGGCGCACGGTAGGTCCAGCTCAGCCGATCTAGCTGTGCACACACGTGCAGCAAGGCCAGGGGCCACGGGCCATGACACGCACGTCCCAGTCAACGGTCACCGGTCACCAACCCTGACCAACTGACCCTGCACAACTGCGCGCAAGAGGACCACCTCCCGAGCCGGACACACAGCCCAAGGAACAACAATCCCAAGTAGTGCCCCCGCCCTTATTCCTGACGCCAAGCCTGTGCAGCAGCGGATACTCAGCCACTGTCGACAAACCCCTCGTACGCACGGTGTTAATCGCCCTCTCATACGTGCCTCAGCCCCCAACGAGCCTCCTCTTGGCAATTCGACATCGCAACGCTGCTCGCTCCCAAGTCACCGTGCAGCTCAGTAGGCAAGAAGTCCCGCATTCTGCAGCGTTCAAGCTTCACCGCTGCTGCGCCGGATGTCGCTCCTGCCCCGCACCGCTAGTACTCGGCAAAGTTGGAGTGCCCGGTTGCTTTGGCGTGCTCCACAGCCTCCTTCTCGCCCTGCGGTGCAGAATCCAGTTGGGGTGGAATGCAAGAGTCGCCAACTGGCTGTCGACGCGCAGTCGAGCGAACAACGTGAGAGAGTGAGAAGCACCGTTGCCGTGCACAACACCTCCGCGCCGGGTGGTCCCTAACGCCATGCACCGCGCCGGCCCCTGTCCCCTCGGCCCCTCCCTCCCACCCTGCTCCCCTCCTGCGCATTCCCCAGTCGCTACCCGCACTATTCTCCGCCAAAACTGTACCACTCACCCCCGCGCACCCCATCTCCCGTGAACCCTACCCGGCACACAACCTCGCGCCCAGCCTCATGATTTGGCGCCGCTTCACTGTCACCGGCCCTTGTTGTTGGCTACACACCATCCTGCGGCCCCTGCAGCCCTGTCTCAAGCACGCGCGCCCCCACTACCACATGGCCTGCCCTGCCCTGCCCAGGGCGCCCCACCTTGAGCCCAATCTGGCACACGCCGCAGCGCAGGGTGAAGTTGGCGGTGTCGGTGAACTGCCGCGCCGCGTTGCAGGCCGCAACCTGGCCGACAGGAAGGCAGATGGGGGTGGATGGTGAAAGGCGCATCGGCGGACAACCGAACTGCCTTGCCGCCCCTCAATCCCCTGCACCCATATGCTTTTTCCGTTGCCTCCCGTACCTTCCCGCGAGCCCCGCTTCCCGGCTCTACCACATCCCTGCCGCCCCGCCTCTTGACGCCTTCGCCCCCTCCACCAAGCCCATGCCCACCCCCACCCGCCGCCTGCTCAATCCTCCTCCCCGCCTCGCTGCCCGGCCCCGCACCTGCAGCCCCGCCCCCTTACCGCCCACCCCACCCACCAGCTGCTCCGCCGCCTGCTGTATCCGCCTGCCCGCCTCGCTGTCCGGCTCGAAGGCCGTCACGTCCAGCTCCTCGGGTGCGCCGTCGAACGCCGCCACCGCCAGCGCGTCGTAGTGCAGGCCGTCGTAGATGACCAGGGAGCGGTCGGGGTAGCCTGCGGGAGGGCCGAACGGAGTACCGTAGCACGTGGAGCGAGGGTGGAGGCTGCATTTCCTGCATGCTGAGCATGGTAGAGTCTAGCCCCAGGACGGGAAGGAGGTGGTTGCTGGCTGCAAAAGGGACCTGCGGAGCGACCGGTACAAGCTGAAGAGGACAGTACGGCTGATTCACTGGACATGCCAATACTTTTGAGGTTAATGGTACTGTCTTCACCTCGCGCTGCGCAAGTTCCACTCCAGACGTGCGACAGTGCAGCGACCCACTCCCTTTGTCCCTTTCCCCTGCCGCCACATCCTCGGCCTCCCCCCTCCCAGCCTCCGGCTCTGCCCGCCACAGCACCGCCGCGCGCGCTTACCGTTGCCCTGGCCGTACACGTCACACCGCTTGGTACGGATGTCGTACGCCGCGATCTCCCTGCCGAAGTGCTGCGCCAGGATGAAGAGCTCTATGGCGCCGCCCCACTTGTCCATGCCCTGGATCCACCTGCGGACAGAATAAGAGCAAGGAAACGGCACGTATCAGCACTTGTCACCCGACCAAGCGCTCTGCCGACACGGTGTCAATGCCCTGGATCCACCTGCGCAAGGAGAAAGCGTGACACACGAACATAAAGAGCAAGGAAACGAGCACGTGTCCGCATCCCGCTGCCGTGTCCCGCTGCCACCCGATCAACCCGCGCCCCCACCTGCAGTACTCGGCGTTGTCCTTGCCCAGGAACCCCTCGTTGTAGGTCACGGGGTCGGCAGCCACACAGTCGGCAATTACCTGCACAGGAAGGAGAAGGAGGCGCAGGCAGCAGCAGGAGCGGCACGCGTGAGGCGCCATGGCAGCAGTAGGGCGGCACCAGGGCAGCAGCCGCACCGCCTCACAGCCCCTGAGCCCCACCAGACCACCACGGGGCTGTGAGGGGTACAGCACACAGTCACCTTGCACCCGCTAGGCTCACTTTCTGCTGAATGCGAGGGAGCCGCGATGCAGTCGTAGGCAGCAGGCGAGAGCCCTAGTAGCCAGCCACTGAATGGGCCTAGCCACACCCCGCATCGTGCCCCCGCACACCCCACACCGCGCCTGCTCCGACGCCGAGCGCCGGGCCCCACGCCCTGATGGCGAGCGTTCCGTAACCATACCGTATCCTCGCCCAGTTCCCGAGTCCTTTCGCATTGCAATTTCTCCAATCCACCACCTGTACCAGGAGTAACGGCTGCAGGGACACCCCAACCCACACCCCATCACCCACCTTCCACAGCTACCTCGGACCCTCGCCCCATCCTGCTGCTCCCCTCGCACCCCCCACGGCTCCTTCGCCCCTGGCGTCCAACCTACACCTCGTCCGAATCACACCCCGACGGACACCCCGCTGCCCCCCACCTTCCTCAGCTCCCTCGCCCAGCTGCGTGTCCGCTCCACCACGTTGCCCCCGTTTCACCCTAACCCACACCCTGCATCCCCCCACCTCCCCTCCTCAGCTCCCGCACCCTGCTCCGCATCCGCTCCACACGTAGCACCAGCACATCTAGCCCACACCCGACACCCCGCACCCCAACCCACACCCTGCACTCCCCCCCAACACACCTTCCTCAGCTCCCTCGCCCTGCTCCGCGTGCGCTCCACCACGTAGCCCACTGCGTTGAAGAGGCAGCTGTTGTCGGAGTCGATGACGCGGCGCACCAGGCGGGAGCCGTCGCCGCCGGGCACCGGCACGGAGGAGGGCGCGCCCTTGGAGGCGGCTGGAGAGGGTGGGGTAGCGCGTGACGCGGGCAAAGGTGAAGACAATGTTGATCAAATGCACGGCGAGCTGCTTCTCTGGAACCACGCACTGCCTTGGACAAGGGCCGCAGCACTGCCCTACCACCTGCGGCCACCTCCCCAAACAGGGGAGCTCCCCTGTCCCCAAACACATGCTGCACATGCTGCACATGCCGACAGACGCCCCTCGTGGGGCGACCCGTGCCTGCAGCGGCCACGCGCCGTCCCTCTTCGCATCCAACATGCAGCCCACTGCCGCTGAGCCAGCAGTACCCACGCCCCACGCCCGGCACCCCCACCTGGGTCAGCGTTGGACACGTGCCGCCCTCCCAGCGGCCCCTGCCCCGCCGCCGGCCCTCTCCCCCCAGTGCCGTCCACCCCTGCCCCCGCCCCTGCCCCCGAGGCCCCCGGCTGCTCCGCCAGGGAGGCTGCAATGGCCCGCGCCAGCATCTCGTCCTCGTCCATGGCGGCAAAGGAGCTGTGGGAAGCTGCGGCGGCGTTGGCGTTGACCTGCGTGGCCGAGAGTGGACCGGCGTTGACCGCACCGTTGACCGGAGGGGTGCAAGGCCCGGAGCGCTGCCCTAGGTCATTCTTCCCGTGGCGGAGTAGTTTAAGGCCAAGTAACATACATGTGTCCGCGCTTGGACCATGCGCGCGCTTGCCTGTGTAGCGGGCTGGGGTGGGGCTGCTGGCCCCTGTGGCTCCCGGATGGCAGCAGGGGGCGTGGCTTCTGTTGCAGAGGCTGGCGGCGGTGCCAGCGCCCCCTGCCGCACGGTCAAGGTGTCACCGTTGACCAGACCCAGGTCTGCGACGGTGCCCCCCGTTGCTGTGAGCTGCAGCAGACGCATTGCGTGGCAGCGGGCGTCAGGCAGCTGGGCGATGGCGCTAGGGAAAGGCCAGGTGAGACTTTTGCGCCATGGCCTAGGAGCCTACCTGTAAGGGCTTTGGCGGAAATCCCGACAGGATTTCAATTGCGCCCGCTGGCACGCCCGTCTTTTCCGCCAGCAGCTCCAAGAAAGACACGATGGGCATGTCATGCGCGACGCCTGTGCGCGTTCGGCAGTGCCGCTTAGCGATATTCGAGGCAATCCGTTTGCAGGAATGTTACGGGTTCTAATTGTCAGGCGCTCGCTGTACAAGTCAGATCGCGACCTGTTCTGTAGCCCTTTTTGAAAGCCTCTCGTCACGTATGTCCTCACCGGAGAGTGTGGCCTGCCCGTTGGGGCCCCTGCATCGTAGCGTTATGCTCATTTCGTTGCTCCTGTTTGGTCAAGCTAGGAGTGGGCGCTGCGACGACACAGAACAGGTGCGAGGACAGGTAGCTGGGCTTACTGCTGTACTCTATGTCAACGCAGGAAAGATAACTAATATGTGCTTGTCCCGAGTGAGCAGCCCAACGTGGCGGTAACTGGAGGGCCGGGTGGCAGTCCTGCATGGGGAAAAAGGTCCATGGGTCATATTTGACGGGATCGGTGACATATAGACTCCGCAAGCTGCTGCCATGATCTACGCCCGGACAAGACAATAATTAGGCACCAGAATTCAATTTTTAAACTGCCCATATCTATTGGCCAACGGATCTTACACAAGTCACAAAGCTCAGGACAAGTCGCAACTACAAAAGCTTCGCCGACCAGGTCGTATCTCCTCACATACTCAGGCTTTCTGTAGATTATCATCTCACCATGGCGCTCCGGTCGTTCCGGCAAGCCCATGCCTTCGGGTGCAAGTCTCGCGCACCAGGTTAGGGGCTCACACGACTATCGCCGATACTACATGAAATGCCTTTGGCGTATCAAAATGTTATTTGATTGCGATTACGGATCCGTGTTGCAGTGCGGCCCTGCCGGGTGGTTGCGCTGGCGGTGCATGCCGCTGCCAGCTCCGCACCGAAGGTGCTGCTGACCCGCGAGGAGGGCAAGAACGACAAGCTGCGCAACGCTCTTACCGCAAAGGGCTTCCAATGCGTTGAGCTACCACTCATTGAGCACTCGGATGGTCCTGACAGGTGGGGCTACCGGGCACGTGTGCACTTGCCGCGCGACTCCTCCGGGCGACACACGCCTTGCCTTGTACACAGTTGCTTCTGTGACTTCCTGTTAGATTATCAAGCACAGTACCTAACCGCTTATGGGGATACTTCAGCATCCCTTTGGGTATGCCGAAGGAACCGTGGTACAAGACGCATGTGAGCAAAGTGGGCTTGGGGGCAGCCTACTGCATCTTTTTCTGGCCAGCTCAAGAGACCCTGACCTCACACGCCTGTAAGCACAAGCTGGCGTACAGCGCACCGCCGCTACATTCCGCGGACCAGGCAGGGCCTAGGCAATACTCCACGACCTCCCCAAGCACCCCAAATCAGGTTCCCCAGTTCCTTCCCGGCGCCCACTGCCTGTCCGTCACCTGTCCACACCCTGGTGCGCACCCGCCCAACAGGGCCAAGCTGCCCGAGGCGCTCCGTGCCGGCACGCACGACTGGGTGGCCATCACCTCCCCTGAGGCGGCCTCCGTGTTCCTGGAGGCGTGGCGGGAGGCGGGCCGGCCCGACGTGAGCGCGGGCCGGGGGGCCTTGGGGTAGCCAGGGCAATCTCCCGGATCCCTCCACAGGGTAGCACCGTCATTGTAACCTGGAGCCCCCTGGTGGTTGGTTACAGGCTGTGCAGTGGGTCACAGGCTGTCTGGGGTGCGACAGCAGGACGGGTCACAGGCAGTCGGGGCAGGAATACCGGCGGTAGGGTGTGCCTGTGCTTGCCGGCAACAACGGCCCTGCCGTGGTCCGCAGGGCCGCTGCTCCTGCCGTACTGCTTTGGGCCTTGCGCAGATCAATGCTCATTTGTTGCTCAACTCGCCTCCTCCTCCCCAGGTCCGCGTGGCGGTGGTGGGCGGGGGCACCGGCGAGGCGCTGGTCAAGGGGGGCGTGCAGCCCCAGTTCACAGCGTCCAAGGTGCGTGTGAAAGGCAGCAGTCAATGGACAGCAGTGCCCCTGGACGAGCGGGGTTGATGGGCTAGGGCTTCGGCCTCGTCGGGGGCCACCCGTTGGGATCGTCGTTGCTGAGGCAGGGCGCAGTGGAGGCACACGCTTGGTTGAAGGCGGTGAGGCGCGCAGGGGTGCCGTCGAGCTGAGGTCGTAACATGAGATGTGCGTTGCTGCTGCTGCTGCGATCCGCCACGGGCCATGGTACTCATAAGCAGTTGCCCCTCTCGCTGGCTCCCGCTGGGCAACATACAACGGGACTGTTTCAATTGTACACAAAACGGGACGACGCACTCATCTGGCCATGCCATCGCACCGTTTGGGCAACATGGAGCTAATTGGGAAACTTGCGGCACGTGTCCCAGGTGCAAAACGAAACGTCCGATCAATGTTTCTTGCCGGACGGGTCTCGACGGTGCTGCCCGGCACGTGCGTGCGCCCAACGCATGCGCCTCGCTGTTGCTGTTGCCGGCCCCCAGGCCCTGGGCAAGGTGATGGGCGCCGAGCTGCCAAAGATCCCCGGCGGCACCAACACCGTGCTGTACCCCGCCTCCGCCAAGGCCTCCACAGACCTGCAGGTGGGGCCGCGCATGGGCACCAGCAGGGGCACGCAGGGACGAGGGCCCAGGTGGCCGCAGAAGGGTAGGGGACTTCAGGGAGGCTCTGGCTGGGGATGGGGCACACAGGGGCACGGGCGTACTGGCGCGGTGCCGCACAGCGGCAGCAGGGTCATGGGGCAGCAGGCCAACGGAACAACAGGGGCGCTGTCGCACAGCGGCATCGGGCACCAGGGGTACGCGTGAAACGCGAGGAAAACGTGTGGGGCGTCAGGGCACCAGGGGTAAGGCTTGTCAGGGGATGCCCGTCGGTAAGCGCACGACGTGTGCCCTGCTTCAGCTGGCGTAGCAGGCGCATGCCAACGGGCTGGATACCAGTAGCTGGACGTAACGCCCAGTCCTGTATCGGCAGCCATTGGACCTAACCTGCAAGGTGTATCCACTCGGGAACCCAACTGCACGTCTCCTTTGCTTGTGCGGCCGTGCAGGACGGGCTGACTGCTGCGGGCTTCACCGTCATTCGGCTCAACACCTACAACACGGTAGGCCGTGTACGACAATGCCATTCACACCTACAGTAGTGCGCTCGTTGCTAGCCTCAACACGAGGCACCTGGTCCTGGTCACGGCGCTCATTGTCATGAAACGTGCACCATGGCCCTGACCCCACCGCGGTATTTGTCGTGCACTGCCATGCTCTCTCGCCCCTGTGACACTCATCTTAGGCCTTTCCCAGGCCCCGAACACTGCGCTCAAACCCGCTCCGTGCACCTGCGACCCGCCTGCCCACCCCGCCCCGCAGAAGTCCATCACCAACGTCCCCGAGTCCGCCCTGCGCGAGGCGCTGTCCGTCGACGTCGTGACGTACGGCAGCCCCACTGCCGTACGCGCCTGGGTGGGGCTGGCGGGCGTGGAGGCCGCCAACGCCAAGGTCAACGCGTGCATCGGGTCCACGTCGGCACGTGCCTGCGCCAAGGAGGGCGTCATGCGGTGCGTGCACTACCCGGACGCGCCCGGCATCGAGGGATGGGTGGAGGCGGTGGTGGCGGGGTGCAAGGAGCTCAACCTGCCGCTGCCGGAGGCCGCCCTCAAGGCGTGAAAGGCGTGATGGAGCGTATGGTGGTGTGTCAGGTGTAGGGTAGGAGGAGGTTAGGGGAGGAGGACGGAGGGACGAGCTGGAGGTTGCACACAGCGGTTGTACGGGCGATGGAAGGAGCGGGGGGAGGCGTGCAGCAGGTGTGGTGGATGGAGATGTGGGTTTGGTGCCGCTGTAGGAGGCGGGGGAGTGTGAAAGGGCGGCGGAGTGCGTTTGGGGTGCATGCTTCGGTGCCGTGATAGTGGTGGTTCAGGTACCATGGTGCAAGGAAGATGCAGCCTGTTCTGCATGGTGATGCCACCTGCTACCTGCCAGCCAAGGATGGTGGTGGTACGGTAATCTGTTGTTGCGCCCTTGATGCATGCAACACGCCTGCCCCCAAACCAAGTGCGCCTTGACAGACTGCTACGGTGCGGGCTTTGGGTTACCAGGAGACCGTGTGTTTTAGCAAGGCCAGCCTATGAGGCAGCGGGGGACTGGAGGAAGGAACCAGGGCACTCCTGGTTGGGACACCCCACCTGATCCCACATCCTACATTGGCGAAGGTTGGAGGTACTTCCATGTGGTGGAGGCCAAGCGGACTGGTGGAAGCCCAGAGCAGCAGTTAGCCTTGCATGGAAAATTTGGGAAAGGAGATAAGATGAGTGTGCCGCAACTTAAACCGTCCAAGGTGTCAGAAGCCATGACCTGGGGGCTGGAGCGCCCGACCACGTGGGGACGGACAGGGGCAACGAAGTGACAGGGCTGTCGGGCCTTGGATTCAGCACCCAGAAGTTAAGGAGCAACCCCCGGGGCAAAGTTGGGCTAAAGTCTACTCCTTGTGTGTGTAGCTTCACGGTGTCAGAGTACCGGTACTGGTGCGTTGGTACGCAAGGCTCCCTCGTTCTGGGGCCTTTGCAAAGTACTGCTGTGGGCTGGCTCGTGCGCTCAAGGTGCATGCATGGTCCCCTCGTCCATGCGGGATACGCACAACCTCATTGCTGGGCTCTTTTACTAGGCAAGTTGCAGTGTTACTTTCTTTAGTGGTCTGCGCAATTAGGAGCTGCTTGCGCTGCCTGTTCGCGCCGGCCATCACGCACCTTTCGCGCTCCTTCCGGACGAAGCATCACAAGTAGAATGCCTCTGGGTATCTGGACTGTCTTTCAGGGGGTAGGTCGTGGGTGAAGGGAACGTCTGCGGAGTCACGCCTTTCGCGACAATCATCCTCAGCACAAACCAACTCTTTATGTGCCGCAGTACATGCCCCCGGCGAGGTGGCCCTCGCCTCAGCAGATTGCTCGTGTTGGCGCCTGGGGAGGTGTCGTCGTTGTGGGGGGCCTCTACATGGTGCAGGTGAGAGTGTTTCGGTGCTCGCCGTGTGCTGCCATTCCTGCGGAGCAGTCACCGACTATCCCTTTTCCTGCATGTGTACAGCCTTGGGACTGGCTTGCGGTCAACCTGGGCCTGAAGAAGGAGGAGAAGTAGGAGGCGTCCCTTGCTCTGGATGGCAAGGAGTATCGTCCTCGCGCTTTCGGCGGCAAGCGATGTCGCATAGAGGAGAGCTTAACAGTCGGGGCATAGGTAGACATTGAGGGGGAGAGGAGGGGCTTAGCGGCGTTCAACTTCTGCAGCAGGGGCGTCAGGGAGGGGGTATAGGAGAGCTGGTATTCGGGGGAATGTGGGTACGACTTGGCGAGTGCGCCACAACAGTGCTAAGCAACTTGCTGTCTGTTGCTTTGGCTGTGACACGGACGACGCGTTCGTTGCCAGTACGCGATGCGCTGCAGTTTTCAGCTTTGATGTAAGGCTGCAATGTCACACACGCGCCTGTTGGTGCTGCTCCGCCTGACCCAACATGTACATCGTTGCGGTCGTTGGGGTTGCGTGTGTCTCCACGCATGGGTAAACCGGGACCCCTATAAATTTGCAGTCCCATGCATTCGCTGCCTTCGTTGCCAGCAGGGGTGGCAGCAACAGGGGTGGCAGCTTGGCTCGGGTGCGCACATGCTCCAGCGGGTTTCCTGAGATGCTGGACCCCATCCTTCGCTGTGGCACATATGGGCTGTCGGGCGGGTGAGCTGTCACTGTGACGTGAGCTACAACGGTTAAGGTCCATCGCTGGAAGTCAGTTCGGCGGATTGGGTTGACGGGCGGCTGATGTGTAGGGGCGCCACAGCCAAATCCCGCACGCAGCGTGTACAGCAGCCTGACGGCACCCAGCTAACTCACATCTGGCAGCAACAGCCTGCCATATCTGTCCCGCCCAGCAGATGCACACACGCAATAGGAGAGACGTGATGCATTATAGCGACGTGGCTGTTGGACCTACGTGAGGCACACGACGCAACTGCCTTGGACCCCAGCGGTCACATAGGGCTGGGCGAGACGCACGACTTGTACGCGAAGTTACCTGACTCATCAAATAGTATCACGCGACCCTTGTTAAGTTTACTATTGTCAGGTTATTCGGGTTGCCCACATTAGTCGCGGACGATCGGAGTTCGGCTCGCCTGGGCGCAAGAGGACCGTCATGCTCAATGGCAGTGCCATACTAGCATATCTGCAGGTGATCAGAGCCGTAGCGGCCGACGAACAACGGTGTGCGTGAGCAGGGTCGGGCTGGCAGAGGAGGACATGGATAGGCGACAGCAGCCAAGTGTGGGCTGGATATTTTCCCATTATGTCACCAACGGAACGACACAGGCGAGCTGGAGCAATACATGTCGTCTGCACTGCCCTTCTGTCTTTATTAGTCTCGCCTTGGGGCGTGTGGGGGCCCGGTGCGTGCCTGGACAAAACAGCCCCCACCTCACTGCTCCGCACACCAAGCTGCTGTGCACCTGCCTATGCCACCGCCCTGCCCGCTGCACGCTGGCATCCACTCTCTCAAGCTTGGCATTTTGGTCATTATGTATCATTTTTTATGGACAAGGCGTGCAACGCTCCGGCTGCCAGTGGCCTACGCAACGCTTTGCACGAGCCCTTCCACGCGCAAACGCCAACGCACGTGTCCTCCATTGCACTTCCCTGTCACTCGCTCTTCTTATCCCCACACCGCCCCACAAGCGCTGACCTGTGCACCCTGCATCTGCTGCTCTCGGCCTGCAGTACCAGGCGCTGTTCCTGTGGCTGGTCTTGGCCGCGGGCTGGGCGTGGGCTGGGGCCAACCGCCGGGCAGAGCGCCTGCAGCGCCTGGTGCCGGATACCTCCAGGCCAACCGCAGCAACAACCCTAGAAGCAGCAGCAGCGAAAGATACCTCAGCAAATGCGGACAGCAGCACCGTCATCTCCCAGAACCCGGGGAGCTGCAAAGGAGGGCCCCTGCGGGCCGAGGGGGATGCCTTGGGTGCGGGCTGCCGTACGGGCACGGCGGTCGTGGCATGTACGGCAGCAGCTGGTCGTACAGTTGTACGGCAGCCTGCCGTGAGCGTGGTCATGCCGGTCAAGGGCTGCCGCGCGCACAGCATTGACAACTGGCGCAGCCACGTGGGGGTGCAGTACGGTGGGTGGGGAAGGGGGCAGAGGGACGGCGCGCGTATGCGTCCACGTAATACCTACATGCGGCATGCCGCAGTGCTCTATGCACGATGTAAGGTGCAAGTTATAGCAGAAGGTAAAGCAACTTGAATGCTCCTGTGGCGTTGAGACCACGCCGGCCGCCGTCCCACACCCCCAGTGCAGACGGCCCCGTGGAATTCGTGTTTGTGGTGGAGAGCGAGGCCGACCCGGCCGTGCCCATCCTGGAGCAGCTGCTGCGCGAGCAGGGGGCGTTGGACCTGCAGCAGCAGCACGGAGGAACAAAGGACGAACAGCAAGGACAGCAGCAGAGGCACGCGCACAGCCAGCAGCAGGGCCGGCTCCGGCAAAAGGATGAGGAGGGTGCAGGACCAGGGCGGCTTAGAGGCAGGCCAGCCGCTGCATCTGCAGCTGGAGCTGCAGGTGCATGCGGTGTTCACGAGCAAGCCAGTGGCACGTGTGGCGGGGGCTGCGGGCCGCGGCGGGCGCAGCAGTGGGGCGGCGGCGACCGTGTGGTGCGGGTGGAGGTGGCGGGGCTGGCCACCACCTGCAGCCAGAAGGCGCACAAGTGGGTAGTGGATGCGGTGCGGGATGCAGGCAAACTGTGCCTGATACAAGTTCAGGCATAAGGCGCACAAGTGGGTGGGCGTTCCACGTGCCTGGGTGGGCGGGCTGTGGGGGCGGGGCCCGGGGGACGCATGAGGTTCGGCAAGGCGCTGGGAGGGCGAGGCTGAGGAAGAGCGGGGCTCAAGCGTTAAGCTGCTGACGGTTACCAGGCGGTTAGCCTGGGGATACTGATGGGGATGGCCACGCAAATGGCTATGCATACAGGCCGTTTGGCGTGCGGAGCAAGGGTGTACGCTCCCCACCCGCGCTGCCCCTCACCCCAGCCCTATGCGGTGCCCCATCGCGCATGACGTGGCCTGTAGGCGTCCGTGCGCCCTATTCCTGCTTATCGCTGCTAGGCGGTGACACAGTGGAGGCGCAACCCTCGGCCCACACCCCGCCTCCCTCCCTCTCCGGTCCCTGCAGCCTGGTCCACGGCATCCGCGCGTGCAGCCCTGCTGCGGCCTACGTGCTGTGCCTCGACGACGACGTGGCGCTGCACCCCGGCAGCCTGGCGGAGATGGTGGCGGGCATGGAGCGGGAGCGCGACGTGTGGATGACAACGGGTGGGTGGAGACGGGTGTGGACGTGGGGCGCGGAATGCGAGGTGCAGGGGGGTTGCACCCAGGAGTGGGCATGGAGCGGCAGCGACACGTGTGGATGACGACGGGTGGGTGAAGACGGGTGTGGTTGTGTTGTTGATGGTGGTTGAAGACGATGTGATGTGCACCTGGTACCCCGTACGGTCACGGAACGGGAGTGGATGACAACGGGTGGGTGTTGAGGGGGTAGTTGTGGGAGGTGCGGGCCCCCCCGGGGTGCTGCAGATGGACGCAGCACCTCCTCCCTGCGCCCGCCGTCCCACCGCACAACCCTTTCCCCCGTGCTCCCCCGCAGGCTACCCCTTCGACGTGCCCCCTCTCGGCTCCGGCCTTCACACCCCCCTGTCCCC
>VFQN01002296.1_pt1 | contig 30004 bp, 34 predicted proteins | sample 3512371 | NCBI WGS metagenome assembly VFQN01 (sample SAMN10412370, study PRJNA504923) | tailings metagenome | isolation source: Replicate 2 from Balatoc abandoned mine | place: Philippines: Itogon, Benguet | collected 2017-08-28 | reverse complement strand
AATGGCGGACATGGGGCACTGTGCAAGGAACTGCAGGCGTGAGCGGGCCGAGCTGTGTATGTCTGCTCGGTGGCCGTCCTGGGCGTACAGGCAGAGGGAGGGCGGGCAAGACAAGAAGACATAGGGATCAAGCTGGCACGTTTCGTGATCGTAGCGGGCACCAGTGCTGAGATTGTTCCACAGCGTCATGCATCATGATCGTCTATTATCGTTTGATGCTTGGGTGCAGTAACTTCGTTCTAATTGCTTCCTGGAGGTTATGCGCGTGTATGCCCATTGAGATGCACCCCGGGAGGTCAGCTGTGTGGCGAAGAGTGCTGGCATACCGTAGCGCTCAGCTGCGCACACACAAGCGCACAAGGTCACCTCAGTCGCTATGGCGTAGCTGCAGGTGGCACACTGACCTGTTGATGTCCTAGTTTCTGCCCATGGCGGGAGGTCCACTCGGTGACGGTTGCTAGCAACTGCATAAGCCCGAGGCGAGACGTGGGGCCATAGGCAATGCGCGGTGGGGTAGGGGGTCAACGCGGCGGAGGGGTAAAGGACCCAGAAGCCAGGTGCAGTCGGTGACGCTGGGCAGAGGGTGGCGTGCTGGGGTGTAGGCCATCGGACTTCCGAGCTGTGGGGTGTCCCAGAAGTGGTCAGGCGGCCCTGTTTGGGCACGAGCAGACTGTGTGTGTTTTGCTCGTGGGGTGTGGTGGGCCATGGTAGCGCTAGCAGGCTGTAGGCCATTGGTGCGCTTGCAGGTCTGGATGCAGAGGCATCCCCTGGGTGGGTGCGCCTTGGGGCCTGGCGTGCGGCCTGGCACGCAAAGTACCATTCCTATGCCGTTGTGATCCCTTCATGCTTTGCTTCATGCCAGGGGACCCCTTCCAGTGAGAGGACCCCTTCCTGTCGTCTTCCAAATCCAATACCAGTCGCACCTAGCGCGACACCCAAAGCGCCTTGGCGCATAGGCCAGGCTTGTGTATGGAATAATGCGGTGCGGAATGCACGCAGGCATAACAAGCCTGATTGAGCAAAGAGTAGTAGTAAGGGATGGAATCGAAGCGGCAAGGCAGGGCAGGCGGGTGCTTGCGCATGAGAGGAAACGTGCCATTTGCTACCGACCACAGAGCCATGATCCGGACGTGCGTGCGTGTGATGCCGCAGGATGCCGCAACCAGCACTTCCCAAACAAGCAAGGCTTCCGGTTTGGGCAAGCCGCAGGAGCATGGACGGGCATGGACCTCGCGTGCACAGCAGACGCAGCCACATGCCCGTTAGGCGCATGCGGTACCTTGCACGGTCCAGAAAGGCAAGCGTGCTTTCCCCCTGGACTTCACCCTGCAGTGCGGTCATTGGGCTCCTGCACCCCCATAACCCTTCTCCTGAAAGAAAAACACGCACTCTTTTTGCGCACACCCGCTACGCACTCTTTTTGCGCACACACATACTGTGAGAGGACATCGGTACCTCACGGCATCTCACTGGGGCCATGCCCATGCTCCATGTGGCTGCCGAAGATGCCCCTCCGCCGCTCACTGACACGCGGTCGGTACCTCACGGCATCTCACAGGTTCGGCACGTGCTTTCTGTGTGCGCTGCCGCACAAGGAAGCTCCCCCGTTGCCGCAGGCAGGTGCCGCTGCAAGGTATGCGCAGGGTATGCTCACGTACGCCCACTCCTGCAAGCTAATGCCAGATCACACGGTATCCTTTCTGCATGATTTTGTTTTACCGGCAGCGCTTTAGCGCAGAGGGGTTACGACTAGAGTAATGTGCAGGTTAACTGTTGTCACGAAATGATGATGTGAACTGTAACGGCCCTTCTCAAGGCACCAAACAGAATTGTGCACGTAATAAGGTTCGCTTCCCTTTGTTTTCCTTTCCAGGAAGACCCAGATGCGACCAACTGTCGAGGCAAGAGTCTTAGCTGCGAAGTCTGAACTCGAGTTGTATAGTCTTCGACGTAAGATGGCGGGTAACGCGGCGTCTCAAAAGGCGGAACGTTGTGCCGCACTTCACACGTTATTCGTGTGAAGGAGTAACAACATTTGTTACAGGAAATACCATACGCACATACATACATCTTTCCTGCATGCATTTGGAACCCTTGCGCCTGCCAAAGCTGCTCTTGGTCGCGCCTATTCGCTCCAACGCCATACTTCAGTAGCAGGCAAAGTGCACGGTGAGCGCATCCATCGGTATGCTGCGAGGGTCGGCCGACTTGCCATGGCGAGGCGATTCCTTTGGCTTTCAGTTAGAGCGTATTAAAGCCCTTTAATCTGCACCACGATCATATCATGAGACCCTGCACCTGCCCTCATGGACCCCTTGAGTGACAAGTGTCAGACCGTCGACAGGGATGCTGCACTTGCTGGCCGCCTGTGCTGCCGCGGTACTGGCCGTGCCGCTGCTGGCTGCAGCATTCTCATTAGTGAGTTTCACTACTGCAGATGGAGGGTTTGGCGCCGTGGCTTGTAGGCAACTAGGGGTCCAACGTGCAGGCCTGTGCAACGGGCCACATGGACTAACTGTTAACCCACCGACCCAACTGACCGCAGGTGCACCTGTTCCTGCGCGAGGCAGTGGAGCGCTGGCGTGTACGCCATATTCCCGGTGAGTCCCATTCGTGTGTAACGGCGCACAACGCATCTGTGATGGGCTGGGCTTGGGGCGTACAACCCAGGTCGGAGGCCGAGCCAGACCCCAGGGATCCGCCCCTGTGCGTGCAGGTATGCATGAATGCATCCTGCTGACTGGGGCTCTGCTGAAGATCTGCAGTGCGTTCAAGCGCGCAGCGGCCGATCCCATACCACAGCTATTGCGTACCTTGCAGTGAGGTGGTTGGAGTGCTTCATCCTCTTGTGCACCCCCGCCGCCACGTGCAGTTCATAATGCCCATTTTACACTGCCCCGCTAGCTGCCATCATGCGTGCCGCTCTGCTTGCTGCTTGATTGCAGGTCCCCGTGGGGAGCTTCCGCTGCTGGGCTCTGGCTTAAGCGTGTTGCGCTATGGGCTGATAGGTACCATGGAGCGCCTGATTGCGGCCCATGGCCCGCTGGTCAAGGTCCGCATGCTCAGCCGGCAATTGGTCATCGTGGCCGACCCGGATGCCGCCAGGTGTGGACAAGGACGACGGGCACAGCAGACTTTGGCAATGAGTGGCACCCGTAACCTGCATGCCAAAGCATGTACGGCTAAAAATTGTGTACGCAAGGGGCACACGAAAGTCGCAGCCTTAGACTTCTGCATGACGGCGTTGCCGCCGTGCTGTGCCCTGCATACTCATACGGGAGCTGCTGGCGCTACCCACACGCGATCCGGCTGCACTTCCCTGTACACGCCGCAGACCGCTCACATGTGCGCAGGTCACAATGCCGCAGTATCATGAACACTCGGCAAAAGGTTCCCCACCATGCCCTGCATTGCCGGCAATCCGCAGGGTGGTGCTGGCCAAAAGCGCTCTCCACGCCTTCCCCGTTAACGCCAACGCCAACCTCATGCACGACGAGCTGCGTAACGTGGACGCCCTCGGTTTGGTGTTCCAAAAGTGAGTGCTGGGGGCAGTAGGAGACAGCCTCCCTGCTCACACCGACACCCTCGAAGCTATTGCTTTGCTTTGGGCTAGCGCTCTCCGAATCGGGGCCTTGTGCTACCAGCAGCACGCACCGTGCAAACGTCACCGTGCATGATCCAGGACTGCACGAACCATGAGTGGTGCTTGGCTCATCCCTGGCAGTCATCTAGGTGTTCTTTACCCCTTGCCGGCTGCGTGCTACAGACGTCCAAAATGCAGACCACTTGGCCCTGCGGAGCTTGTTGGGCTTGGGTACATGCACAGGCACAAGCACATGGCGCATTCCCTCGTTCCTTTGCCCGTTATCAGCCCTCCTCACTCATTTCGCCCCCGGTTTTGCACCGCCTGCGCTTTACCCTTACCCCACAGCGGCGCCAGGTGGCGCACCCTCCGCAACGCCTGGCAGACCGGCTTCAACGCACAGAGGTACGGTACTCTGCGCAGGGTGCTTCTTCTCCGCAGCATCTGCTGCGCATACATTCTTACCGTCGGGTGAACGCTTAGGTGCGGGCAGCAGATTGGCACGGCGGCGGCAAGCTGGCGGCGCACGTTGCCCATCTCCTGCAGCCGTCGCACCACACGGCACCTTGACATCGCATCCACACGCCCCTCTGCCAGCGACCCTCTCATCTCGATCCAACCCATGCCAGCCTCCCCTGCTACCAGCCCTTTTTGGGCCGCACCGGCATTGCGTACTGACACAGTGGCGCACGTCCGCCCGCCCCTTAGCAACTCCTCCCCACCCCACCCGGCCCTTGCCTTCTGCTGACCTCGCTCTGAGCAGGCTGACCGTGACCTTTTTCGGTCCTTTGCCGCACCGCGTTTACCCACCCCACCCCACACCCTACACCCCACCCCACGGCCTGGCTTGGTCGGGTTGGCCTTGGTCATCGTTAAGCTGCTGCCCCTCCGGAGAGCTGGAACAAGAGCTGTCTCCGCTCCCTTGCGATGTGCCCATCGCAAACCCACCCACTCCGTCGTCCCCAAACCTGGCGACCAGCCCCACATGTACCAAACGGATAGTGCAGATGATGTCAGACTGGCTTACACCCGCATGCGCCTGCCCCTCAGCATCCCGCACCTCATCCCACCCCGTTGTCCTTCCCACCCAACGCCACATCCTAATCCCCATCCACAGTCTTCCCGGCCACCAGCCCATCATGGACCGTGTGGCCCTGGAGCTGGTGACAAGGCTGGCCGAGGGCGCGGACCCTGACAGTCAGGACACCGCAGGCGGCATTGCGGGGGCTGCTGCCCGCCCTGAGGTGAACATCCACATGGAGGTCAGCAAGGTGGCGCTGGAGATCATCGGGGAGGCCGGATTCGGGTGGGTAGGGGTTGGGGACTTGACTCTGGGCCATGGCTTTGAGATGTGCGTGGCGACCGGTGCTCGTGTGTGTTTCCTTACCTGTCGTGAGGAGGTGGCGCTGGGGAATGTAGGAGGGGTCGGCTTCGGGTGGAGAAGGGAAGGGGGAGACGAAGGGTTTGGGGTAGGCACTTGGGGCCTGGGCGCTGAGATCGGTGTAGGGTGCCACCTGTGCGAGTGTCCGTATGGCACGGTGGACTTGGGGATCGTCGGCAATCGACTGATTTCGCTCAACTTTGGCCACGTGACTGGCTCCTCGGCGAGGGTTTGAGCCATGATGCAGTCTGATTAGCATTGCTTCATCCGGCGGTCACAGGGTGAACTTGAACGCCCCCGAGTACGACAAGTTCGCGTACAGCAACAACGGCAAGCCCGGGAGCATGTCGCTGCTGGATGCCCTTCGGCTGTACTTCCGTACCACTGCCGCGGACGAGGGGACCGTGTACGCCCCCCTGTTGATCTTCACGTCTCCGTACCTACTGCCGCTGGTCCGCCTGCTGGCCAATGCCTACCCGGACAAGAAGCTGGCGAGGCACAAGGAGGTGAGCGTTGCGGCTTTCTCGTGCGGTCCGCTAACGGGTGCGCTCTGCTCGTGTGCGCCGCGCGGTGCGGGTTGCAGCGGCGTGGAAGAGCACCGAGGTGCCGTAGACGCGTCCCTGAACAAACTTGCATCTGTGTGGTCCTGCGCCCTGCTTTGTGCGTGTCTTCATGCGCAGCTCCCAAACCGCATACGCCCACCAAGCTAGGCCGCAACGCCGGGCCGATAAGCCTTGCGCCACTGCACCCCTGTCACAGCCCTTCCAGACCCGCTCCCGCCGCACACTCGCCCGAGCGCTCCGTCCCATCGCACTTAGACACGCCATGCCGATGTCCAACCACCACGTCCTTGCGCCTGACTGCCCACCCTTTTGTGCCCCTGCCCAGCTGCGCCGCGTGATCCGCGCGACCGCTGAGCGCCTCGTGGACGCCTGGCGGCTGCAACAGGAGCAGCCGCCGCCCCTGCAGGCCAAGGGCAGCACCGGGGGCCTGCCGCCGGTGCTGGAGACTAAGGCCAGCTCTAACGGCCACCCGCTGCTGCCCCGCACCAGCAGCATTGGAGGGCAGCCGCCACTGCTGCAGCCGATGGGCAGCATCGGGGGGCAGCCGCCGCTGCTGCAGCCGAAGGGCAGCATTGGGGGCCTGCCGCCGGTGCTGGAGACCAAGGTCAGCTCGGACGGCCACCCGCTGCTGCCGACCAAGGCCAGCGTGGGGGCCTCCAAGGTGCTCCAGCGCAACGGCAGCAGCATCGGCAGGGGCACCCCTGTGGGCACCGGCGGCCTGCTGCGGTCGCTGTCGCGCGCGCTGACACGTGCCCGCTCCCGGCTGGGCCGCACACGCTCTGGGCGGGTGCGGGGCGTGGCACCTGGCAGCTTCATTGGGCTCATGCAGGAGGCAAAGGACAAGACAACGAAGGCAGGGCTGACGGAGGAGGAGGTGAGTGGCCTGGGCGGTGCTCACGTCGCCGTTCTGGGCCGCGCTGATGTCGGTGTGCACGGGCTAGTTGGCTTTGGGTTGCATGCTCTTGGCTGCGAGCTGCTGGCGACAGGCCTAGCTTACCGGTGTTGTGGTCCACAGTGCGAGTCAACACCGCAGCAGCACCAGTACCGTGATTAGAGCGGAGTAAGTGTAACAACACCAAAGACCCGCCGACCTTCGCGTGCCTGCCCGCTGTGTGCCGTGTGCCGTACTGCGTGGTGCAGGTGCTGGCCCAGGTGGCTGTGTGTGTGTTTGTGTGTGTACCTGCCCGCTGTGTATGCCGTACCGTATCTTAATCAGTGTACATCCAAGCCATGCCGTACCGTAATGTGCAGGTGCTGGCCCAGGCGGCTGTGTTCATGCTAGCCGGCTACGAGACCAGCAGCACAACCATGGCGCTCATCATCTACATGCTCGCCCTGCACCCGGAGGCGGCGGCCCGGGTGGCCATCGAGGTAGACGCCGTGTGCCCTCCCCTGCCCCCGCCTGGGCTGGAGCACATGGCCGAGCCCATCACCACGCAGCACCTGGAGCAGGTGGGTTAGCGTGGCTTAGGGCCGTAACGTGGTAACAAAGTGGTTCAACTTGGACCACGGCGTATATGATGTACCGGGAATCTGCACTGGCCTGAGCACGCGGAACGCGCGCGTGTACGTCCACCTCGCTGTTCCCTACCGTGGTTGACCACGACGGCCATGGCTACAGTTCTATCACTCCGCGATGCGGCGCGTGGTACTAGAGGTTGCAGGCCTTCCGATGCCCGCTCACATAAGGGTCTGGCGAAGTTGTCCCATACTTTCTCCCAAGGCGCGCTTTCGTTTAGCCACGCGCAGTGACACCTCCGTTAGCAGGCGTGCTGCATATGGCATTTGGTCTCGCTGGTCTCGGGAACTTAGCCCCAAATGCCCAAGGCCCCTTTTATAGTACCGGTACCCTCCACCCCGTCCCTTCCGTCCCCAGCTGGTGTACCTGCAAGCTGTGATTGAGGAGACCATGCGCCTCATGCCGTCCGCGCCGTACACAGTGCGCATTGCGGAGAAGAAGATGCAGGTGCGTGCACGCTCGGCCGCATCTGCGTGCGTGCTTCCATACACAGAGGTAGGGCGACCAATTGCCTGTATAGAATAGAGGGAGTAGCTATCTGGTGGTCACGGACAGGCCCTTGTGGCCGCGCAGCTGCGCAGGTCCAGTCGAGGCATGGGGTGCCCGCGTGACATACCCATGACTGCACCAGTGCCTACGGCTACTGCTGGTCGCATCTGGGTTGCGTTAAAAACAAAGAGCAACAGCAATGAAGGGAGCGCCCCCTCGTCCGTCATCTGTCTGCGCAGGTGATGGGCTACGATGTGCCGGCCGGCACCATGCTGTACATCCCCATGCACCACCTGCACAAGAACTCGAGCATTTGGCAGGACGCCGAGGTAAGCAGGGGGTCCATGCAGCGATGTCCCTTTTGTATGTATTGCAGTCTAATGTAGCACTTCTTTTTAGTGTAATGTGTAGCAGCATCCTCCAGGCGGCCAGGGAAACGCCACGAGATTTTAATTGTAAAGTCCCACATGCTCGCCATGCACGGAAAAAATGCACATCTGCACACGACTGAAACTGGGGCCCGAGCTTCCCTTCCGCTCACAGGGGCCCTAACAGCGGGGACTAGTGCTCGTTGAGTCCTCCCATCTGGGCGGGGCGTGTGACTCAAGCGCCTCGGTTTACAGTCGTTTTCCGCGCTGGTGTGCTGCTGGAAGCAGAATATGCACTGCACACTGCTTCTCTGCACAATTTAATTCGCTGTGATTTCTCATCCCCATTGCTGCATGCTGCACAGGCCTTCCGGCCCGAGCGCTTCCTGCCGGACGCGGACCCAGTGGCGGACGGCGCGCCCAAGAACCCCTACGCCTTCATGCCCTTCGGGGGCGGCCCGCGGATGTGCCCCGGCTTCCGCTTCGCGCAGCAGGCAAGTTCACAGCCCTCAATAGGTTGCCGTACGTGACATGTAAGCCTCGTATATGGGTGGCAAGCGAGGTAGGCAAATGCACAGGCCTAGCAGGGTTGCCGTAACGCGTAAGCCTTGTGTCAGGCCGGAGTCAACCACTACTTGGAAAGCAAGCGAGGAAAGCTGCTCATCAGAGCCAAGCAGCCTGCTGCATATCTGCCAAACCCTGGTGGACGGCTATGGGTCGAGAGCTGTCGGTGCCCAGTCGTGCCTCGGAGAGGCTCTGGGCGCAACGCTGGTACTTTCGTCCGTCGCGTGTGCCCCGCCCGCCAAGATGTCCGTGTCAATCCCCAGCCCCCGCGCCTCCCAGTGGCGCCTCCCCTGAATCCATGTCGGTGATAGGAGGTTGGGACGGCGCTGGCCACCTCCCCCGCCTTGCCGCCTGTGTATTAACCCGTGCCCCTGTCCCTCCCCTGTCTGCTTCCCCGATACCCCAGGAGATCAAGACTGTGCTGGCCCGCCTGTACCAGCGCTACACGGTGGAGCTGGCGCCGGGGCAGAAGGTGGGCAGGAAGACAGGGGTGGGGGAGGAAGGGGGGGAAGGGGGTCGGGGCGGCAGGGGAACGGGGCAGATGGTGGGGAGAAGGAGCATTGAGGCAGAGAGGCACCGTGAAGCGAGCTGGCGCCGAGGCAGAGGGTGGGTTGGGGCTTGGCGGGGGAGGGAGAAAGGGAGGGGGAAGCTGCTAGCCTGTGAGGGCAGGGCAGGACAGCAGGCGGTGGGGAGCGCTGCGGACGGCGCGGGAACGGGGCAGCGTGAGGAGATTGGTGGTGGCGAGAGGGCAGAGGGCGGGGAGGGCGTTGCGCCAGGCATGGGCAGCATGAGGGGAAGCACAGGGTGGTGGTGGGGACGTGGGTCGTGGGGGCAGCAGATACAGGGGGAAGCTGGCGCCGGCGTAGGTGGTAGGGAGAGAAGACAGGGAGGGAAAAAGTACCAGTGGGGGAAGGGGGACGAGGACGGGGGGCCGGGGGCAGGGGAATGGGGCAGAAGGTGGGGGTTGACTGGCGGGCACCGGGCAACGGAGGGAGAAGAGAGCAAGGGGGCGTTTCGTGTGGTGGAGCAAGGGGGCGTTGGGGATGTGGACCATGGGGGCAGCGTGTTCGGATTCAGGGGCGGGCTGAGAGGCGGTGCAGCAGGCAGGGAGGTGAACCGGGCGCCGGTGAGGGGCAGCACTGGGCAGCAGGGCAGGGCTCCGTGAGCACTCAGGCGCCTATGTCAGTGCGGCCGTCAAATATTGTAATGCATAGTACTGTTTGTTCTCTAATAAGGGATGCGGTTACAATGTGCGCTGCCGCAGGTGCCTCTGCCCACCGTGGTCGGCCTCTCCACGGCCCCCGCCAACGGGCTGCTGGTGCGCCTGCGCCCCCGCTGCTGAGCGGGCGGCGTGCGCGATGGAGGGCATGGGAAAAGAACATGCAGTTGGTCTAATGCTCCTTCGCCGCCGCGTTTGAAAACGGGCTGCTGGTGCAGCTGCGCCCCCGCTGCTGAGCGAGGGGCGTGCGTGACGGAGGGCATGGAAGCGGGAGTGAGAGCAGCGGCGAAGGTGTGTAGGGCCCGCGCATGCTGCCTGGAGGCGAGCGAGAGTGCTACGGACCACCCAAGGATTGCCTGCTGACTCTAGGACTGGGATTAAGTGGGAGCTTACCATCTTCCAAACGTGTTTTAGGCTTTGCAAGTCTCTGTTCTTGGTTGGTTGCTTTGCGCCAAGGGGCCTTTCTCGGTACCAAGTGCTGACGGTTGCGGGTTGACCGGTATCAGGCGCAGTGTGTGGTAAGTGTTCTGGTGCAGGGGTGGGGGCAGGGGTGGGGGCAGGGGTGCAGGCAAGGGAATCCCCCGGGGTGCATGGGGCGTCGGGGCGTGCCTTTGCTGTGTCAACTACTTGGTTCACTGCTGTTGCTCTAATACTTAGCCTTCTCTGTTCAGTGCACACATATGGCGTGGCACGCCTGCCTGGCGGGTTTCTGCAGCCCTGCCAGGTGGTACCGCAGCCCTTCGGGCTCTTGCCCATGCAGAGCGGCTGTGTGCTCTTTATGCCAGGTACAATGCCAGCCGCTTACTTTGGCCTTGCCACGCTGCCTCCTTGCTCGTGCATACATTGTGCGGTCACAAAGAATGCAAGTTCATGAATGACGTGAGGGAGCGTAGGCCTGCCGTGTCGTACTGTTGGGTGCCTAAGCTGCGCACGTAGAGATGTCGTGCCACCTGGAGGTGTCATACATAGACTGCCGGTAGCACTGCTGCGGGTTGTACTAGGTTGTACAAAGGTACAAAGACTTCCAAATACCACTCTTAGAATTGCTGTGTGAACCCCGTGTGGACCCTAGTGTAGACAGTTGGAGGAGTGCGTGCGCGTTGCAGTGTTTTCGTGCTTCACAGATGGTGGCCTGTCAGCCAGGTTTCTTGTTGGGCGGCGTAGTGTCAGTCGTGCGAGGTCGCGTGTTCACATGCTAACATGCAGCTTCGACAAAAGACAGGTGTTTGATGCAGGTGGTAGTTGCTTGGGCGAGGGGTTGTAGGCAGAAGGTTGAAGGTTGTAGGGCCATCCTTAAGCAGAGCAGAGCAAGCCTTATTATGGCCCAGTTGTAATTTAATTTGTATCATGGTACATGCAGTTCACGCGGCGCACGTGCACATGGGAAGGCTGCTGCTGGCCAGCCGGTGGTTTCGTGCTTGTCGCCCATGCTGACCACCTGAAGGAGGCGTAGGCCGGCCTCACGGAGCACATGGAACGCGATCTGTGGTGAGGCTGAGGCTCATGAGTGTGTTGCGTCGCTTTGTTACAGTTTCTGGTCATGTGCGCCCAAGTTGCCTGGTGGAGATGGATGTAAACAAAGGATAGAATGGACAGCGCGCCGCTGCCACGTGTCGTTCCTCCCTATCGCTTTCGAAGCCAGCGACTATTAACAAAAAAGAATAGATGTTTGTCTTCCTTCTACCCTTGAGTGGAAGTCAGTACGCTTTGCGGACGTGGCGAACACGCAATGCCCTATGCCGACCGCAAGGATTCGAACCGTCAGCTCTCGAAGCGTGCTTCACCTGTTCAGCGCGGCGATTTCCGTTATTATTGCAATTCAATTATTACAGTTGACATCATTCTATTCCTTAGTATTGACTGCTAAATTCGCGCTGGCAACGACCGCCCCGTATTACGGCGGTCTGCCTTCCCCACCTCATACTCAGCTTATGTGCACCTTCTCTTGCTGTTTGGGCTGACCCAAAAGTCTAAAAAGTCACACAGTCATGGCCCTGACGCCCGCTCCTGTGCTGCCTCTTCCGGAGCTGCCAAAGGACGGACATGCCCCGCTCGCATCGGACCCTCCCACGGCCGCGCCCGGCGCGACCCCCTTCAGCGCAGCTGACAACCCACTGTTCAACATCCTGACGCCTCCTGGCAGCATAACCCAGGCGATAGCCCCGTCCGGCTTCCTCGGTGCCATCGTGAACCCACTTTACAGCGCGGCGCTCCAGTCGGCCCTATCCTCGCTGTCGGTCCAGAACAGCCTTGGACACCTGGCCATGGAAGACGTCGCGATTATCATGCTCGCCCGCAGCGCCTTGGAAAGCTTGCGTCAGCTACCTCCCCTGCCGAACAGCAGCACCATGCCGACATTCACGTTGCCCACCTTCTCAAGGCGCCACCGCGCCGGTTCCAACCGGCGAGCCAACAGCCGCAACGGCAGCACATCCTCTCCTTCCGCAACCGGGGGCAGCAGCAAGTCGCGCTCGGGATCGGCTGCGCTGGGCCTAGGGAAAGGGCCGCTGCTTGCGAGGAGCAGCAGCAACGCGCCCGCACCATCCTGCAGCGTCAGCCAGCAGGCCCGAAGCAGCAGCATCGCAACCGGCACCGCTGCTGCCACCACTGCTGCTGAACTGTCCCGGTCGAGTCAGGAGGGCGGTGAGGACGGCTCGGTCGCTGCCCTCGTAAAGAAGATCGCAAGCATCTCCGTGGGCAAGGGAACTGGCGCAGCAGAGCAACAGCAGGGGCCAAGCACCGGTAGGACCAGCTTAGGCGCAGGCGCCGCAGGGCGGACCTCCTTCGGGCGGGCTGTGCCGACTCCCGGGCCCACCAACATCACGCGCACGAGCTTGGTGGGCTCGGGCATGGCGGTTGCGACGGTTGTGACCAGTGGCAGCGGCGGCGGCAGCAGCGCAACGGTGGGCGCCGCGCGCAGCAGTTTATTCGCGACGGCGGACGACACCTCCGCCAAGCCCGCGCCCGCCGCCGCCACCGCTGGCACCCAGGCGGCAGAGGTGCCGGCGGCCAGCCCCACCGCCGACGGCAGCGGCGCCGCCAGCTCCTGGTCCGCCGCTGCCGCCACCCCGGCTGTGCGCACACCGTCGAATGCTGGCAGCAGCTGCAGCAGCCGCAGCGGCAGCACGCCCGCCTCCAGGCGCGCATCTGCCGCCAGCTCCTTGTCCGCCGGCTCCTCCTCCGCTGTCGCTGCAGCCCCCACGGAGACCACAACCGCTGCCGTGGAGCGAATCCTGGGCCACTCCATCAGCGGCCCTAGCACGGTACCATGCAGCGACGCTGCGACCGCCGTCCCCGCTGCCTCCGATGCAGCTGTGTCGTTCTTCACACATGCGTCCATCGACGCCGTCATCACTGCTGCTGCTGAAGAGACAGCCCCTTTGGTGGCAGCGGCGGAGGCGGAGACGGCGGCGGACATCCGGCAGGCCGCCGCCGCTGTGGTGGAGCCTGAGACAGCGGCATTGGCTGCCCTGACAGCGGCGACGACAACGGCGACGGCGGTGGAGGAGGTTGGCCTGGCAGCGGTGGAGGTGGAGGAACAGGCGACGGTTCTGCTGCCTGAGGCGGTCGCGCTGCTGGCGCTGGCGGCGTCCGACCCTGTTGCGCCCGGCAGCCCGCGCAGCAGCAGCAGCCGCATCCCCCTGCCCGGTGACGCCCGTAACACCAGCAGCGGCGGCGGCGCCGTGCACAGCCCGCGGGGCGGCAGCAAGATCCCCAAGGCCGCCGCCGCCGCAACGTCGCCGCTGGCGGTGTCCGGTGGCGGCGCTGGAGCGGCGGCGGCGGCAGTGGCGGGCGCTGCTGGCGGCGGCGCAGGTGCGGCCGTCGGGCAGGCGGTCAGCGCGTAGGAAGGCGCTGCTGGCGCGGAGCCCTTTAAGCAGGTCCGTCATGCGGTAGCCTAGTAGCGGCGACATTTGATTAGCAGTTGGGCAAGTGTTTGTACCCTGCAATTTCGAAGCATCGGCAGGGTGTCAGTCAGGATACACCTAGCGCTTGCTTCTTGTGAGCCTGTGCTGCCTTCCAGGCAATAGACTCCGCGTATGACCACCGACATTGCTGCACGGTCCCCGTGTGCCATGCAGGCCGTACGGCATATCCTGGGTGCGGTAAGCGGCCGACAGGATCGACGACACGAGCGTGCCACGAACACTCATCTGGGACTGTAGGAGCAGGTACCGGTGTTGTGACGCTACAGGGCCGAGAGAGACCCTGCAGTGCTGCTAACCAGCAACAAGAACGCAGCAGGGGTGAAGGCGACGAGTGGGGCCCGGGAGCAGGAGATCCTATGGCGGCCCTGGGCACGCCGTTCCACAGCGGCCGGGCGGTGGCGGCGGTGGTGATGCACATGGACATGCGGTGCTGCTGCTGCACAGGGGAGGGACCCTCCGGCCAGGCCCTGCCCCAGCTCCCCTGCGCGCTGTCGTCATCCTGCTCCTCGTCTTCCTTCAGCTGCTCTGCTTGCGGTGGAGCGGTGCTGTGCGAACACAGCGGCAGCGAGCAACGGCACACTAGGGAGTGGCGTGACGGCAGCGCGGAGGCACCTACTGCTGACAAGGGCACAACACTGGAAGCGGGCACGGCAGGTCGTCAATTGCACAAGGAGGGACTTGTACTGGCGTCCGTAGAGCTGGTCTCAGCAGCAAGGGGTTACGAGCATGCTGCAGTCAAGGTGGACGCAGACGGCTGGCAGCAGCTGGGCGCCCTGCTGAGCAGCCGACGCACACGTGTGCCGGCGGCGGTGGCGGCGGCGGTGGGCGCGGCGGCGGTGTTTGTGTACGTGCTTGCTGCAGCGGTGGAGTTGGAGCCGAGGGGGGAGCGTGATGGAGAGTGGTGACCTGGGCATGCGTGTGCCGAGAGCTCGTTGCCTGGATGCCTGCCGAGGTGTGGTCTTAGGCGTTGACTCCTCTCGATGAATTGTGCTTCTTCCTTGCGGCAGTCTGCTGGTTGCCCCTGGGGCTGGCAGGCGCATGAAGGTGTTAGGCTGGTCATGCTGCACGTTGGTGTCAGAGTGTAATCATGTCGATGCGTGAAGGGCTGTATGTCAGGCAAGGGCTGGGAAGGCTGTTGGGAGCAGAAGGTTGGGAGGGGTGCTATTCGGCGTAACATGGGAGCTCCCCTGGGCAGGGCCCATGACTAGGCGAACAGCGTACCGGTATGCGCACGGTGCTGTAGCTGCAAGGTGCATACGGTTCGCCGACATCTCTGCAACAGCAGCAACGGCAGGCGCGGCTCGAACTGCTTAGGCACGACGTACGAGGCGTATTTGCGCAGGTCCGAGCTCATTTGAGCGGTCTACGGGCATATGTGGGCTGACCTTAGGCGGCTGGCTCCAGGGGTTCCCGTGGCTGGCTCAGTTCAATGCATTGGGCCTGGTGCAGTTGCTGGCCGGCACGTTGTAGACACATCATACCTTACACGCTCACGGACAGAAGCGCCTGTGACACAAGGCCAGGCTGTAACACTGGCAGACTTCCGCAACACACCAGCCTGCCACCTACATTAGCAGGCCACCAAGCGATGTGGTCCTACATACCCCATACCTACACGACGAGGACACGGTTGCTTCTCCTGGCCAGCGCAACGGCGACACGACCTAACCAACAGCAGTCAACACTGCCCTTCGTGCGTCTCTCAGCGTGCTAACAACAGCTGGACACCCAATACTCAGTAATCAGTAAAGAATTGTAGCGGTAGCGCCCATGCCGACACCACGCTTCTGGCACACACCTCTCCTACAGCATGCAATTGCACAACACCATCCCTCGCTTACCACAGCTCAAATAGGAAGCCAATCTCCGTCGCTCACACAGTGCCGATATGCCATGAATGTTTTGGGGCGCTGCTGTTCTTATGTACAGGTTGCATACCTTGCGAGCGCACTTGCATCTCCTACGGCAGCCACATGCGCTCATCCTGCAGCATTTCCCTCACTCTTCCCAGCCCCACTCGGTCAACATCGGGCTGATGCAGTCTCACTGTGTTCCATGCACCGAAGTCGGCACCGCAGTGCCATGCACGTTCTCAGGCGCTTAGGACCGTACACGCTAGGGGACCCCTAGCACGCACCGCACTCCGCTCCAGCAAGCTCACCAAATGCAGCACTCCTGCTTTTGCTAACACGGCCCATAGAGCTGATCACCGAAGAGCGGCTTCAACCGGGCAGCCAGGTCTTTTGAGCCACACAGTCCGCAAAGCGTCCACCATAGTTATACAGCTCTCAGACTGAGTGCCCTCACAGCCACGTGGCGGGCCCTCACAGCCACGTGACGGACTCGAACAGCTCGGCCATGGTCCTCGACGGCGCGTCCTTCTTGGCGATCACCTCCACCACCTTGTTATTTGCGGCGCGCTCCGTCAGGGCAGCCACGCACACCTCGGCCACCTGGGGTGCAGGGAGGGGAGCGGACACGAGCCACAGATTCGGTAAGTTGGGTACGGTACTGAGTCCTCGCTTCCAGCCACGACACTGTGGCCCTCCATGATGGCATATCGTGCAAAGGTTCACGTCCAGCCATGTACGCCTCGGCCACCCGGAAGGGAAGGGAAGCACCAGGGGACGGGCCAAGCCCAGGAGCGCCAGGTAGGCACGACCGAACGGTGACCAACGACCCGTGCTTGCCTCCCACCGAGCTGTAGTTCCCGCGTGCAACCCCACAAACCCAGCTGCACCGACGTACCCGTAAGTTGCACCACCCCTGTCCTAGCGGCACGCATCAAGCCGGCTAGTCATTCGGATGAAGTCAAAGAAGCAACAGCGCTCCGATACTGGACGACCGTAGTCGACGGTACATGCATGGACGATGAGCTGTACCACACCAGACACCACCCGCGCACCGAGCGCTCACCTGCTTGCGCAGGATGCTCCCGGAGGACTTGGCGGGCGGCACGCCCCACGTGCCGGGGCCGGCCATGACGACGTTGCCGGCCACCTCGCCCTGCGTGCGTGTGGGACACAAGGGAGGCCAGTGGCCAGAGTCACGTGCTCACGTCGCTTGCCTCAGCCACCGTGGGCCCCTGCCAGGGCGGTCCAAGTTGCACCGTTTCTAAGGCACAAGTCGCATGTCCGGTAGCCTTAGTACCAACAGGCAAGACCGCAGGCCCCACATTCGCACAAGCCACCATGGACGTGGACCCACGCCCTACACCCACCTCGCGCAGCTTGCTCTTGAGGCCCCCCGGCCGCACGATGGTGTAGGTCAGCCCCGAGCGCTGCAGCTCCTCCTCCGCGCGCTTCTTCCAGAACAGCACGCCCCAGAACAGGTTGAGCGGGTTGAGCAGGTCGTCGGCGCCGATCGAGGTCACCAGCACAAAGCGCTTGATGCCGCGCTGCTTGGCGGCCGCGATCAGGTTCAGCGTGCCCTGAGGTTGCCAACAATATGTGTGCAACGTTACTGTACATGAGAGTGCATGATATCTGCTTGGGGAATGCTTCGCAGCAGCCATCAGGTTCCGGGTGCCCTGTGGACGCCTGGTGGACCACGTGTCTTGGCCACACTGGGTACGGTACGCTGTTCACTCAGTGGGTGGTACGTACGGAAATTAATGCTTGACGCCGCGCTGCTTGGCGTGCACTGTGCAGCAGGAGCGTTTGATGACAAGCCGCCGAAAGGTCGTACCCAAGGTGCCAACACCCAGCAAGAGTGCTAGGCAACCACCCCACGCGCCGTAATTCGCATATTCCCCTCCTGTTTGCGACCGGGCCCCCTTCAGCGCCCACCCTCCCCACCCGGTATCCTACGGTGAAGGGCCCCCCAGGGTGTCCCGCGGGCCCCAGGCCCCAACACCATACCTCCCCTCACAAGGCGCTTGAACAAAGCAGGGCGGCTGCCTGGCCGGATGCAGTCACCCGCCCACTACAGCAGCCGAATGCGGCAGCGGGCATGTCCCGAGACAGGCGCAGAGCGGCCTATAGCTGTCGCCCGCCTCGCAGGCCCCTCACTCACCCCTGGGTACCCTAGCTTCCCGGTCCCACCTGGTAATCGACGGTGAAGGGTCCCAGGGGGTCCCGCGGGTCGCGCGCCCCGGTGGCGCACACCACCGCATCGCAGCCCTCCATGGCCCCCGGCAGGGAGGCGAACTGGTACACGTCGCCGCGGACCACCTGGCAGGGAGCGAGGGAGGGGGCAGGGCCAGGAGTCTTGGTGAATACACAGTTAGCACGCCAGACGGTGCACAGCCGCACAGTCGCACAGCCACAAGAGAGTGCCAGGTGCACGAAATAGGACACCAGTTACATGCAAAGAGATGCAACGGCGGATAGGCAAACTGACACACGTGATCCCGATGAGCCCCAGCACCCTTCTTCCCTACTGCGCCGCCGTATACAATTACGCTCACGCGTACATTTCTACCCGGCTCAACACAACGCAACACGCGTACATGCTCTACTTCATAAGTCCCCCGAACACCCACCCGACGGCCCTTACCAGGCCGCAGCCGGCCCACGATTTCCGGCCCCGCGCTGGGACACGTGCCCTTGCAGAGCCAGCAACACCACAGCCCGCCGGTCCCATGTCCAACGAACGGGCCAAGACCCACCCTTACCCCGCGCAGTGGCGCTGAACCCTATTAGGCTATCGCTCGCCCGACCAACCCTCCAAGCCAACAGCCGCAATTAGCAAGGGAGCGGCTGACCCTTCCCAGGTGGTGCTGACCGGCCCCGTCATGTCCACCCAGGACAGGGGCACTGCCCCTTGTGGGGCGTGACATGTAAAGCCGTTGGAACACCCTGATGTTGATCAGCGGGGCTCGCCCACAAGTGGACACTCGACAGACCTGAGCGGTGCTGCCCACTCCCGCCAGGCTGCTCCTCACCCCGCATACCGCAAACCTGACCAACCAGCCAACGAACTGGACGAGCCCCATGCAAGTCAGGCACCCACCTGCGTTGTGCTGCCCACACCCGCCAGGCTGCTGCTGGCCTTGCCGCTGTCCCGCGCCAGGGCCACCACGCTGACGCCCTTGGCGGCAAGCACGTCCACCACAGCCCTGAAAGGGGGAGGGGAGGGGAGTTTGGTACGTGTGTGAGGCGCGTATCTCAGACTGCTTGCGCGGATGGCGACAGCAACAGCCCGATTGGTTTGGGTATTGCCCAGGCCATGCAGGTGATTCCGCTGTGGCCGAAGAGACAGCGGCGTCTGCGCTAGGAGTGCCGCAACAGGTCCAAGGAGGCAGGGGGCCCTAGCACACGGTAGTCCACCGCTAGCACCGCCCACACTGCCGAACGCAGCTTGTCAACAAGCCGTAAGGTTCGCAATGCACGTTGCATTGAGTCAAAGAAAGCAGAAGATGTGCAGTACCGAGAATGGTGTTTATCCTGATGCGATTCGAGGCTCTTGGCACGTGCCACTACGCCCCGTCGTAGGCCAGCCTGGCTCACAAGCGCGGGGCCACGATGCAGCGCCCCCGACCGCTGCCACAGCAAACGTGCATGACCGCACTCACTTGCCAGTGCCGCCGGTAGAACCGGCAACGAAAATCTTCTTGCCAGCCAGGGCACCAGCATCCTCGACAGGTTCAGGTGCAGGTGTGGCAGGCTTGGCCACGGCGAAGGTGCGAACCACAAGGCGACGTCCTGGTTGTCATGAAAGTTGAAGTATGGCTTTAATGTCAGATGGAGACTTTGCATGGCGCCGTGGAAGGTGTGGCACGACCGAAGACCACACGATCGCCACGCCTCAACGACGACGACTTCCAGGTCAGCGGGTCACGCCTCACCTGCTAGGCGCGCTGGCGCAGAGCAAAGGTTGCCATTTGCAGGCTTCCGAAGGGATAGCATCGTGTTGAAGGCGAGAGACAGGTGGAATGGAAGAACACGATATGGAAGGATGAGTTTGGCGCAGATCAATCAAGTTGGTGCAATGTAAGGACAATGTAAGAATGTGTAGTTGTTACTTGGTAAGTGTGAAAACACCGGAAAGGCCACTCCGACATCCTTCATGGGACCCAGTTGCGAGACCGCCCGCCAAGTCCAGTACTGCTGCCGATGCCCAGGTGAGTGCCGCAAGCCAGGCTGCGCACCTCTTGCACCTCCAACCACCAGTGCACCAGTGGTATAATTGTTGTAAGTGCGCGTCGTCACAATTCAGGAGGAAGGTCACCACGCAGCACACGCAATTACCCGGTTAACAACTGCTCCTGGACATACCCATATCAGGCCAGCCCACATAAGCAGGCTGGCAATATTAACTCAGCATAGAAGAAGACTAGGCTGCTTGGCCCCAGATCGCCAAGCTCGGAGCCCTAGTGGACGATGGCAGGCCCGCTCTTCTATCCTGGCTCGGACGCGACGGGGAAACGACCGTCACATCTACCCAAAACTATAGCTCTTATCGTTTTAGCTCTGGCATCTCTAGCATGGTGAGTGGGGAAGCCTCGAGTTGCAATGGAAGACTGCCTGCGGAGCACAGTTGCGCAGGCCATGACTTTCATCCTATTGCCCACCGCCATGAACGTGAGCGTCTAACATGCTATAAATTGCCATTGCAACCTCCAGCTTACAAGGCGTGCGGTGGTTCGTCCGCGGTTACGGAACAGTGGACGCGACCATTCAGGTCAGAGCCGCCCCGATAACCCAGATGAAATGGAGCCAAGCAACGTGTGACTGAAGCCACAATAATAGGTTTCATGCATTTTCGGTCGGTCGTGCATGCGGAACAAGGCTTAGCTGAGCTCTGACCGGAGGCCATGCGCTTCGTCTGCCACTTTCCGTGTCAACCTCAGGCGTCACAGAACATGGCAGTATTCACTCCATCTGAGCTTCAGTTCCTGGGGCGGAACTACCGGCAGCGGGTGCTGCAGGCGCAGCTGCGCGACAAGGACATGGAGGTGCAGTACCTCCGCAGCCAGCTTGAGAACGCTATGATCGCCACCCGCATCAAAGAGGACTCGCTAAGGGCTAATGCGCAGCTCATCGACGAGCTTAAGAAGCGCGAGGAGAATGCGAAGATTGGCCGAAGCAAAGCGCAGCTGGCCCTGTCGGAGAAGGCGCAGGCGCTAGTCAGCTGCCAGTCCCAGACCCGCACCCTGCTAGAGGAGGTCACAATGTGCGACCAGGCACTTCGGCAACGGTAACCTTGGCCTGCAGCTGCCGCAGCGGCAGCGTGCGGAGGCGGAGGCGGCGGGGGTTGGCCAAGCAGCAGCGGGCGTGGGAGTGGGTTTGGACCCCGGCGCTGGCACATGGAGCGCAGCAGAGCGATCCAAGCCAGCGTGTCGGTGTGTTGGCGTTCTACGGGCAGCCTCATTCACCCCCTTCCCTATTGGGATACTGGCGGCAGCGGCGGGGCGGACTCTTGGCTGGATCGGTTGGTGTTGGGCCAGGCTGCGCTGGAGCAAGCAGCAGCGGGCGAGGGAGCTGCGGCTGGCCCCATGGAGATGCCGCTGTGCCACACCTGGCTGGCGGGCGCCGGGGCGCGGCTTGCACTGGCCCGCACGCCCGCGTGCCGCACAGCCTGTGCCCTGGACTGGGTACATGCGGGTGGGTCTGTGGAGGCGCGTGCGGCACGGAGTCGGAGCACCGACCCGAGGGTCGGGCGGAAGCGGCGGGGCGCCAGGGGACAAACGGAAGCGGCTGCGGCGGATGCAGCTTCGGTGGCATTGATGCATTAAGTGGCGGCTTGTGTACGAGTAAGTGTACGTGTTAATTCTTAAGACGCAGGTTGTTGGGTGGGCGCGAGGCATGCGCGCGCCGTCTGCAGGGCGCTGCGGCCCCGCCCGGCCCTTTGCTGAGCACTGTCCCTTGCGAGCGTTTCCGTTGTCGGTTGTTGCTGACTGGCGGTGTGGGGCTGCTGCGTACGGTAGTAGAGGCAGCAACCGCGCTGGGCTGTTGCTGGAAACACGCAACACTGACGGTTGGGCTGGGTTGGGCTCTTGCTACACCGTCGAGTTTGGGGCGCACGGCACAGTGGCAGGGAGGGGCAGCTGGTTAGCCCACAGGCGCGATACGTGGGGTGCGGATGTGCAGCTGCTGCGCCGTGCACAACTGAAGAGGCTGGACCCCTGGTCAACTCGGTAGACGCTTTTGCTCGTGGTAGGAGTGGGGCGCGGCAGCGGGTCATGGGTGGCGAGCATACGGCGGGTGGGTGGGCTAGCGCAGGAGCGGCTTGTGGGCATAACCGATGGACGGAGGCGCGATCGACATGCAGGTTCTGAATGGGCGGGACTTGTGTACAAGGGCTAAGTGATAGGGCATGGATGTTTGCGCATATCGTCATGCATGAGTAGGAGGGTCCCTTGGCGCGTTACGGGTGGGTGCATTGGGATAGCCCGATGCACAGGACCTCGTTTCGTCCTTTTCCTGATTGATTCTTCTCCGCCTCTTTTTTCAACTTGCATGACCTCCCTTAGATGTTAGCGGGTGTAGGCCCACTGTGGCACCCCTGGCGGTGTTTCCTAGATGGCAAGAAGTAGGTACCCCTAACACACTCTCCTTAATGCGCCAGCAGTTGCTGGGCCTTAGCTTGGCGATGATTAATTGTTAGCACGCCTTAGCAATAGCTTGTCGTTGTAGCTTAGCTGACTTCGGTAGGTCATAGATGGAGGAACTTTGGGGAGCACTGCGGGTGTGCAGGTCTAGGGCCGCAGGGAAGGTTACGACAGCACTACTGCTGTAGTTGGATGTTGAGGGGCCTTACACAAGGCTCGGCCAGTTGATGCGTCCCGTCTGCCGTACCATGTAACAGCGTTAGTAACACGAGAAGCTTTTGCCTCCTGAGCCTGCCTTTCCTGTAGCCGCATAGGCACCATGCACCAGACTCGCATCATCATCCATTGATTCATCATCATCGTCAGCGTTACACTCGCATGCGGGGAGCATCACCTGGACTGCTTGCCCCCACACCCCACCGAAAGACGTTCTGGCTCCAGGCAGCCAAGTTCGCAGACCAGCACCTTTAATTTTGTACGCCAAGGACCACGATAAGCCAAGGCGGGCTACTTGCTACCTAGGGTACAGTGTTCTTTGCAGCAGCGGCATTGCCCCAGCGAGCTGCACAGTACCCGGGAGCCCAAGGTACCGGTAGCGTCCTAAGCCCATGCAACCCCCCATTCCGGCCGCCAACACCCAGCGTTCCGGCAACTCACGTAGTCGCCTATAGTGTCGACGCCAGGGACGCCCTGGTTGATACCCACACGCCGAGCAGGCTGGTGATCACAACGCCAATCTAACAACTTCATGCAGATACAACCTGCCAGAGCACCGCACCGACCGCCATAACGAGCCCGCTTGCTACAGCCCATGCTAGGCACACAGTTTAACCCGTCTATAACAAAGCCGTTTTGATCACCCGAGCAAAAAGGATCAGCGTTTTACTTGATGTGCGGCAACCCTGCTTCCTGACTGGGTGCCGCATCAGCGCCCGCACAACAACTGGTACTACCCAGAAATGCTCACAGCCCCAAACACTTCAGGTGGCAGACCGTACTTGGCAGCGCTCACGACCAGGGAAGCTCTATCCCCTGCCGAGGATCAGGGCCTCTCCCCTGCTCATGGCCCCCAGTACCGCGTGTAGCACACAACGTGCTGCTTGTCCTTGCAGTCGTGCGCGTAGACCCCGCCGTCACCCTTGGGGTCCACGTAACCGCACAGGTCACCCTGCATGCCGTAAGCGTGTACAGGCAGCGGGTGTGATGCTCAGAATGAAGGTCGGTGTGTGTAACGCAGGGTGCGGGCCGCAGTCAGCCGCACTGCTGGCTCTGGGCCCATACCTACATACTGATGGTAGGCTTTCGTTTAGGTTGGCCAGTATACTGATAGTACTGCTGTGCAAGATCCTGACGTGTACGACGTGCATCCCCGCTGCCGTACTGCCACGTTAAGCAAGGGAGGCAGCCCCTGTGGCAAGCCTGCTAGGTGTACCCAAGCCCAAGTGCGCTGGGCAACGACAGAGCGGTGATACCTTGTACGTGTATGCCGCCAACCCACACAGCAGCATATAGGCGAGCAGGCAGCCGAAGCCATGTAAGCTACATCCACGTGCAAGCTACGGTACGCGCAACCCCAAGGCGGCGGGACGCACCTGTTTTCCGCCTACCCAGCAGCCCTTGCCGTCGGCGACATCCCCCAGGCACAGCGTGGGGACGGGCTCTGCGAGCGGAGCACAGAACGGAAGGTACATGGGTCAAGGGCGCGGCTGGGGCCTTGTGGCTTGTCGTTTAACGATGCATTGTATGTGCACACGAAGGCATTTTTGGCGCTGCACGAGGTACGGCATGCGGTACTGGACGAGGCAGGGGTGCATCAAAGGGCTGGATGCCATGCCTTGCTCGATAAGGGATGTCTTGGCGGACATGCGGGGTGGGGGTGTAACAAGGATGCGGCTGGCTCGAACTCCGTACTCGGACAAGGGAGCTCCTGATAGCCATGCGGGGTGGAGATGCAGTCTGAGCACGTGCAGTTGTACGCTGTGCCCGTCTGTCGCTTACCGTTGAGGATCTTGTCGTTGTAGGGGACCATGTAGTAACCGTTGTCAACGCAGAAGTTGTACGCCTGGGGTAAGGAAAGCGGATTGGAAACCGGAGTTACGCAGACTTGCAACCAGTGGCATTACAGCGACGCCGAAGTGTTGGCGTCAAGGCGTGTGCAAGGAGGCTGGGCCTTTGTACAGAGTGGAAGCGCGGCCTTGCAATTGTGCAAACAGCCAGGTATTGCTCCCAGTGCGAAGCCTGCTATGGTACATGGCTCATGGCACGTGGCACGGGGCACACGACACGTGCGTGGCAAGCTGGCAGCGGCTTGCACGGTCAAGTAGGCGGCACCTCAACTGGCCACCCATGGGCTAACCATGCGACCCGTACATCGACTAGCAACAACTCACCTGCTCGTAGTCGTAACGGTCGCTGGACACCACGTAGATGAACTTCTTCTTGTACAGGAAGGACTTGACCTCCTCTGCGTGAACGGATCAGGGCGGGGTGCAGGGGTTGTTGCAGGTAAGGGGGCGAGGTTGACTCCCGACCGGATGCCTATGCAAGCTCGCGGCATGGGCCGATACCGGTATCCTAGGCCGCGGAACTCCGATACAATAGCAAGCTAGCAGGTTATGTGGTACACCGCGTGACACATGCACTATCCAGCACCGACGCTGAGGCTCATGTGGCTTTGGTGGTGCACAGCAGGGACCCACGTACCACGCTTGGGGCTTGGTGGGCGCCGGTTGGGGCGAGGGGACGAAGGGTACGACGGATAGCGCGGGCTGGGCGGGCTCCGGATGCGACGAGGAGACGACGGGGACGGATAGCGTGGGCTGGGAGGGCTCCGAATGCGGCGAGGAGACGACGGGGACGGGTAGCGCGGGCTGCGCCGCCTGGGGCTGGGGGGCTCGGGGCTGGGGGACCTGGAGGCCTTGGGAGACGGGGGACGGCGGCGGGGGGAGGCAGGCGCGTAAGGGGGGCTGACGGGCACTTTCTTGCCCTTGTTCTCCTTGTCGCCCTTGTTCTCCTTGTTCTCCTTGTCGTGTTTGGAAACCCCGCCCTTGCCGCCGTCTTTGCTCAGGAGAATGTCGTCGGCTGCTGCAAGCGCGCCTGGGGTTGTGGTGGGTCAGGGGCACACGGCGGGTGGGGGTCAGGTAATAAGGACGGGTGTGGGTCGGCGCTCGGGTGTAAGGCATTGGGCATGGCTGCACTCCCGCTTGATGCAACTGGTAGCAGCGGACAGCATTTTACATCAATGGTTTATTCCTTATTTCTGTTGCAATATGAGGCACTGCTTCCATTGTGGCCGAAGCCCGCAAGGCTCCTACCTCCTCGGACACGTGCCCGTCCTCACCGCTACCGTCACAAGCACACGCTCGCGCACAGCGGCCTTCTCATTACATGATCAATCCTTACCATTAGCCATCATCATGGTCACAGCCACCAGTAACATAGCCGCCGTCACGCCAGATCGCGCCATGGTCCTCGCTCTGCTCCAATGCTACAGCCTAGGTCTGACTGGGGTTGGCAGCGGGGGTGGGGTCGACCGTGTGGGCTCACGTGCCGGTGCTGGTGATGGCTCACGAAGGCAACTTCTGGAATGAGACTCCTTTTGTGGCGTACACTACATAGATTTGGTGTGGCGCTGCTGCTACTTATGGTAACCGGTACGGTACGATGTCTGGCCGGTCGGAGCGGGTGATCCGAGACGGGAGACCGCCGTTCCGGCGCGCGGGCTTCTCGCCTGATGGCCGCACTGAGCGCGCGATGCCTTGGGCAGTCCTCGCTCCCCCCGTCACTGGTTTTGACATGTGACCTGTTACCAGGAATGAGGCTGTCGCTGTTGGTTGCTGGTGCTATCTGCTTCCCCAAAGGGCTTCGTTGCCCTTCGTTGTTGCCCGCAACGAAAGGCAATATATAGCCCCTTTGGCCCTTTGGGGCCCACTTCGTGGCAAGATATAGAGGATCTCCCGCGTTGTTCTCCCGAAGGGGCCCCTTTGGGCATATATTGCGGGACGCTTTCAGACAGAGAAGAGAAGGGCAACGACTACCTTCACCTAAAGCATTGCTTAACTTAGCAGCACGCTCTAATAAACGTGAGTGTAAATAGACCTTCCTCGCTGCCTTTTAGACAAAAAAGCCCCAGAGGGGCCCGGAGGGGGGGCAACGAGAGGCAATATATAGCTCCTTTGGTTTGTGTATCGGCTTCTTTGTCCAGGATCGGCTTTATATTGCCGCAAGGCGGGCCCCTTCGGGTGCACTAACAAGAAATTTATGCCCAACTTGAACAGTTCTCTTCTCATCGTTGCCCTTTGGGGCCTGTGTGTCTGTAAGCTGCAACGATGACCCATGGGTCGTCCCCAAATGGAGTGAGGATGGAGCGACATGGAACAACGTCGGTGTTTATCTGCGTCTACCGCTGCGTATATATTGATTTGATTGCTCTTATGGTTCTTGCATAAGGCACCTTGCGTGTTTCACCTGTAATTGTCTGTTCCCTCTCGATGACGCCAAAACAGTGACCAGCAGCGTCAGCTCATTCGCTGTCCCCAGTGCGATAAGGTGTTGCGGCACTGGAAATAAAGCGCAGACGCACTTGCCCTGCATGCCTTGGATTGGGCCAACGGTCCACCTCCTTGCACCTTCGTTCATGCCCCAGCGACTGTGTCGTCCGCCGCCGCCCATACACCCATGCAGGGTCATTACCAGTACCCCTAGTAGCAGGGTAGGGCCTTGGTGCGCCCAGGGAAGGGGATCGAACATGACGCTCCGACCGCGCGCCTAGCTGGTCCGCAGCATTGCAGCATACTTCAGCGCAAATAATGTGTCTATTCGCCCTGCGTGTAAGGCGCCTGCCCTCCAGCCAGTTGTGTAAGATTGTGGCCAGGACCGCATGTGATATGAACAGCATCAGCTACGATTAGTCAGCACAGTTGAGCGTACGGCATCAGCTACAGTTGAGCGGTTGGCCCTTCGACATCATCGCCCTGTAATCTGAGTGATGTGGGACTCCAACAGACGTGCGGTAATGAACGTAGGAACGTATCAGCGTGCTGTTGTGCGATGGACGATGGTATCCTAGAGGATTGGGCCCATTAGGAGTAAGGACGGCAGCGCCTTGTGCATTGGAGCTCCTCCGGGTAGGACTCGACAAGTGTGATCTCAAGCGGCACAGGCCGGCCCTTTTGGGCCTGGGGTGGGGACCGAAGCTCTCCCTGCGTTGGAGTCGGCTGCGCTGGGTTGCTGGCGTGGGTGTGGGATGTGGTGCTAGTGGCGCTGTTTTTTTTGGGGGTGGTGAGCAGGCCCGAGTGTGTTGCGGATCGGGAAAGCCGATACGACGCAAAGGGCTGAAAGCCAGGGTGTGAGTGTGAGCAAGAAGCGTGGTGCGTGGCTGTGGTGGTGTGGGTGGCATGCATGGGTGGTGTAGGATGCGCTGGTGCACGGGAGCTCCTCCGGGTAGGACACGGCAAGTGTGATTACAAGCGGCACGTGGCAGGGCGCGGCACGTGGCAGGACGACGCGCGCGTCCTTACGGTAGCGCCAGCGCTCACTTCAGGCCCTACGGTACGATACCGTACTACCTGGTGCCTGCCTAAACTGCGTACGACCCTGTCGATGGCCTGTAATCAGCAACGCAGTTGCGGTCGTGCTCGCTTCACTGACAACCGTGACTCGTGTTACCGTGCACGCACAACGCTCAGCATGCAGAACTCCTTCATAAATGGCACCCCAACGTCCTCATCTGCTCCTAACCGGCTACACCTTTGCTCTGAACCATAATCTACATGAAGTCACGATACAGTATGCCAACATTGCTCACAGGACGGGTCGTGCTACGCACCTACCCTATCGAGGGGCCGCTATCACGAGGCAGCTTACGCAAGCTCACAATCTACGAACCATACGAAACAATGCAACCAACAGTACACAAAGTATTAAACTGACCTCAACAGTGACACTACCTTCTGATGCTTTTTGCTTCGGCACCATAACCACCAACAGAGCAAGCATTACTCAGCAGCACGCAGCTCCGCACTGGCACAGCGGTGCTACGACGCCAAAACCAACCCCACAGACCAAGGCCTCTCGCTGCCCACGCGTAAGTTGGTAGCGCAGGCGTGGTGTGGCTACGATGCCCATGGCTGCTCCTCATGATGGCCCCCGTCCAATGCGCCCCACAACTTCAAGCGGATAAGGCCAAATGCTGGCAGCAGCGCTCCAAAAAGTCAACAACACGGAGCACGGGACCCAACCATCATAACGGTCTACAAACACCACCTACGGTCCGCCAAAAGGCAGGCCGGCAAAGGGGTTGTTGTCGAATGGGTTGTTGGGGCGGTACCGCCCGTAGCACACCACGTACTGCTTCTCGTTGCAGTCGTGCTGGTACGGCCCGCCGTTGCCACGTGGGTCGACGAACGCGCACGTGTTGCCCTGATCGGGGAGGCGCGGGCGGGCAAGCAGGGGGCGTCGGCAAGGTGCGGCTCGTAGCCAAAGGTGTAGTTAGGGGCCAGGCGCGATGGGCATGAGGCCCGCGGGGTTGAAGAAATAGCCTTGGCGGCCGTGGACGGTGGCAATGCGCTACAACAAGCCAGGTTCGCTTAACGGTCAACGCTGCTTCACCGCATCCAGCTGTGTGCCGTGCTGCAATGTGTGCTACGCTGCCAGGGCCACGCTGTCATGCGTCCGGTATGCTGCTCATCAGGTGGAAGGAACCTTGACCCGGACACGTGTTCTCACTGCTCAGGGCCCGTCAATTGCCCCTGGGGCTTTCCTGGTGCCCACCCCGCAGAGACAGGTGACTACAGGCGGGGCTGGCGACTTACCACGCGTCCTCCTACCCAGCAGCCCTTGCCATCGGCCGCGTCACCGAAGCACAGCGCAGGCACAGGCTCTGAGGGCAAGGATGGGGTTGGGATGGGGGAGAAGCAAGGATAGGAATGCTGTTTGCCACGTGCTGAGGCAGACTGCTGGGGGCCATTGTATGTGCACTTTGTGACGCAGGCAGGGCAAGGCAGCCGTGGGACAGGACACAGAGGTGCACGCAGTGTGGGCGGTGCATTGGCCAGAGCGAGGGAGTCACGTGCTGTACACAAACCACAGCCGCTCGGCGAAGCCGTACACTGTACGACACGTACGAGATCACTCTTAGTGCGGGCCAACGACCGGGTCCGTACCGTACTCACCGTTAATGATCTTGTCCTGGTACGGCACAATGGCGTAGCCCTGGCTGAGGCAGTACCTGCGAGCCTCCGTGTAGTCGTACGGCTTGTCGGACACCAAGTACACCCACTGCTTCTTGTAGATGAACTTGTTCTCTGCAAGGGGCATGGACGCCATAAGGATGGAGCCGATGTCGTATGCAGTGAGCCCGTGGATGTGTTAGTAGGCCTTGTGCACGGCACGCTGCTGCTTCGTGTTCGTGCAAGGGTACGTCTCAAGCTCGAGGCAATGGCACGTTCACGGGGGTCCGCCGTCTTGGGGGCTGAAGGTCCCTCGCCCCCGCACGCCTCAACAACCCTGATAGCATGTGCATCAAAACATGCACCATACCGTACCAAAGCAAGGAGGGTGAGAGGCGCAGAACCTACCCTTCTTAGGCGACGGGGGGAAGGGGCGCGGGCGGCGCGGGCTGGGTGGCGGAGACCGAGGGCGGCGCGGGCTGGGGGGTGGAGAGCGGGGAGAGCGGGGGCTACGGGGCGGGGGCCTGCGGGGGCGCCGGGGGCTGGGCGGGACACCGGTGGGCACACCGCCCACTGGACCGGGTGGCGAAGGGCTGGGTGGGCGGCGGGGGCTGCGCGGCGGGCGGGGGCTGGGTGGGACACCGGTTGGGACGCCGCCAAGGGGGCCGGGGGGGGCCGGGCTGGGGGGAACACCGGTTGGCACACCGCCGAGGGGGCCTGGGGGAGCCG
>VFQN01002295.1_pt1 | contig 30006 bp, 21 predicted proteins | sample 3512371 | NCBI WGS metagenome assembly VFQN01 (sample SAMN10412370, study PRJNA504923) | tailings metagenome | isolation source: Replicate 2 from Balatoc abandoned mine | place: Philippines: Itogon, Benguet | collected 2017-08-28 | reverse complement strand
CACTCGCAGCCTGACTCAAGCCAACAAGCCTCCGAATAAGTCGGTACGGTTCAGTCCGCCCCAGGGATGCCTTCCTGTCAAGAGCGACCTGCAATCAGGCTCATCGGCTAGCGGCCCCTGAAGGTGCGGCATCAAGTGATGGCCTAGTACACTTGTAATTAGTAACGTTGCAGAATCACGACGCATAGTACCTAAGGTTAGCCGGGGGGAAGGAGCAGGAACAGATCAGGCTCAACTTCGAACGCGTGAGGGAAGCCCATCGAGCAAGTGCGCGTCATAAGACGGCGATCAAGCTTGTCGGCAGCATCACTTGACGGCGGGACCGTCTGCAGAAGGGGAAATGCCAGTGCTGTGCGTCAGCTTCATCATGGAGCAGCACCTAGGTCATCGCACCTACTCCGAAAACCTTAGGTGCTGGATCGAAGACGACAGCCGCGTCCAGTCCAAGTGGGTGCCGATTACCTACGAAGAACCGAACGGCCTCCTCGAAAGGACACCATTCATTCCTGGTCGGCTGCGCAGCGCGCTACGCGCTTTCATCCAGGTGCGCGCAGGCTTGCGGAGCTTTCCTCCGGACATTGCATTTTACAACACGCAGGTACCTGCAGCGCTTGGTGGCGCTGCCTTCCGTCGACACCCTTACGTCATTGCGACGGATCTGACGCCCATCCAGTACGATGCTCTCGGTAGGCTCTACGGACACGCGCCGGATCGACAGGGCCCTCTGAAGACGTTCAAGCACAGTGTAAACAGTAATCTGTTCCGCCGCGCCGCGCTACTCCTCCCATGGTCCGCGTGGGCGAAGGAGTCGATGGTTAACGACTACAATGTCGATCCGGCCAAAATTGACGTGCTGCCGCCAGGCGTCGATGTCTCCGCCTGGCGGCCAGCCCAGCGGGAACGGCAAGGGCCTGTACAGATTCTTTTTGTCGGCGGTGACTTCAAGCGCAAAGGCGGCCCTACGCTTCTCCGCGCATTTGAGGCCCTAGAGGCGGATTCCGCGCAACTGCACATTGTCACGCGGTCACAACTTGCTGAGCGACCAAACGTATTCGTTTACAACCACATGACACCCAACTCGGCGGACCTCATCGCCCTGTACCAACGTTGCGACGTGTTTGTTCTCGCCAGTGAAGCAGAAGCGTTCGGAATCGCCGCAGTCGAGGCGACTGCCGTTGGGCTACCCGTCATCGCGTCGCGTGGGTGCGCACTAGGTGAGATCGTCGTCGACGGTGAAACGGGCTTTTTAATCGAAAGCGGAGACGAGAGCGCACTCGTCTCACGGCTTCGGACTCTTGCTGCCAATCCCTCCCTACGTTTGCGACTGGGTGGAGCGGCGCGTGAGAGAGCCGAGCAGCACTTCGATGCGAAGCGCAATGCCGCGCGCGTTGTCGATCGCCTGCTCGAAATCGGCAAGCATCGACAAGAATAGAGGCATTGCATTTGCGGCTTCGCATCCCAAGTCGTCTGGATGAGCGCTCGACAGTCTTGAGTTCTCTAGGGTCAGACCGCTTCAGCGCACGAAGCTCGCAAGCAAACGGATGTAGAGCGCCTGATACTCCAGCTGCGGTTCGGTGACTTCCCAGGAATTTGCGGGCCAGGGGTCGTTGAACTGCAGATATGATTTAGCCGGCGGCTGCGCCTTCGGCGGGGTCAACGGGCGCTGGCATTGAGCAAAGGCCGGAGAGCCGTAGCATCCATAGACGGGTGAACCGGCCGGGGCGCGACAGCACGCATCGGAATTGAACTGAGGGTTCGGTCCACCCAACAGATAGCCTGGCGGAGGCCCCGGCGTGGTCGTGCTCACTTTCTGCCAATGCGTTCCATGGGCGAACCATGCATGAAACATTGTCGCAGCCGAGTGACTTGCGCCTGCCGTTGCCATGTTGGTGAGATATACGATACCAAGCGGATTAACGCCATGAATATAATGCGCATATCCCACCGCCGCGGAGATCGCTTTGATGCCGAGGTCGTCATCTTGTCCGTGAATCGCCGCTAGTTGCAGGAGCCGAGCCTGCATCGCCTTGCCCTTGTTGCTCCCCCATGTATAGGCCTGAATCGGGGCACGATACGGATCCGTGTTCTCCAGCAGGTTGTCAAAGATGCGGACACTTGGCCTAAGGACAGCGAGGAAACGCGAGCGGATCTCGTTGCGCACCTCGGATGACACTCCGGGCATTCGCGCATAATAAAGGAGAAGATCCTGCCAGTGAGAGTCCCACATCGTTGGCCCATTCGGCGCCATCGAACGGAAGTTCTGCGCCAGAAAAGCCTGATGGCTGGTCTCCCCACCCGTCTCATAGAGGTAGACGGCAGCCTCGAATTTAGCGCGGTGCCGATCTGCGTCGTTCATCTCCTGCTGACCGGCGGCGAGCCCCTGCGACCCGGGCTGTCGTCCATTATCGTTGTTGTAGTAGAGCACATTCGGATTTGCCTCAGCCCAGCTCCATGCTGCCTTGGCGCGTTTGCCGAGCGCCTCGCCGAAAGACTTGAGGGCCGGCTCCGATCGCGCTGTGAAGATCTTGAAGGCGTAGGCAAACGCCGAAGCCGCACGCAGCGAGGCAGCGGTCGTGGCTGGTCCATAGTAGCTTGGCTGACGCGCTGCCGACGGCGGGCTCGCGCTACTAAGCGCCTGCACCGAAAGCACTGAGCCGTTCGCATTCTGCATGCGCTCAAGCCATTCCAGCCCCCACTTCACTTCATCGAGGATGTCTGGAATGCCATTGCCTGACTCAGGGATCCCGTAGTCGTCCCTGAAGGCTTCAGGGTTTTCTTCAAAGGCGCGCAGTAGGATCAGAATCTGATACGCGACCCAGCTCGTGTATTTGTTGTAGTCACCCGCGTCGTACCACCCGCCGCGCAGATCCTTGATTTCCGAACGCGCAACCGGAGCATTCGGATTGCCATTGTGCCAGGGGCGCGTTTCACCATCCTGGCCCGGACCGAGATGACTCGCTCCGTCGGCCCACTGGCGCCCGGCGAACTCTGCCGTTTTCTCGAAGCCCGCGCGCTGGTAGAAGAACACCCGCACCGCCTGCTTCATCACATCTCTGTAGACGTCGTCGCCGATCGCGAAACTCGCAGATCGCATGCCCTTTTCGATATCGACGACGGTGTAGCGACCGGGCTTCTCGACGTCGGAGAAATCGAACCACCATGCCTTGTCGCCCGAGACCGGATCGGGACGACCGCCGCGCCAAAGAACAGGTGCGCCCGACTTGACGACGCCACCGCTCGACAGCTCGACCAACGCATAGGTATTGCCGGGCACGAACGTGGCGGTGCTATCATAGCCGACCTGAGGGTCGCGAATGACGGCGATCTTCTTCGCCTTCGTTGGATAGCCGAACTGATCGATGACGATCGCCGGGATAGGGCCGTTGGGCCCGATCCTCAGGCCCTTCGTCCACGGCGACTTTACGAGCGCGGCGGGTTTGTCGCTGCCCTTGGCCTCACCGGAGTCAGTCTGGGCCCTGGCGGCAGGACCACTGAGAAGGCATACGAAGGCCAAGAAACACGCAATGCGACGCATAATGCAGTGCCTCACAAAATCAGCGTGGGAACCAATGCTCCGCGGACTTATGCCTCCAGTAGCTCGGGCCCATCGGCGTCGATCCTAAGGCACGTGAGACGGCCGGTCGAATAGGCCTCGGTATCGAGATTAATGCGGTTATGCTTGAACTCTGGCTGTGCGACCGGCGTGTGACCGTGCACGACGATGTGGCCGAAGTCGTCATCGCAGTCGAGGAATCGCCGCCGGATGCTGATGAGGTCCGCGAGCTGCTGCTGCTCGAGCGGAATGCCCGGACGAAGACCCGCATGGACGAAAAGATAATGCCCTGCAGCGAAATAGGGCATCGTCTCAGCATAGAAGCGCGCGTGCCCACCGGCAATCGCCTCCTCCAAGTCTTTCCGCAACGAGGCCTGGGACGCGAAGAAAGACAGTTGGCCGAAGTTCACGCCATAGGATTGTAACGTCGCCGCGCCGCCAACCTGCTTCCACATCGACAACTCGACCTTCCTGTCCAGGAAGTCGAGCAGGAACTGCTCATGATTGCCGCGTAGGAAGATGGCATCGACCTGCTCGGCGCGCTCGATCAATAAATCGATGACGCCACGCGAATCCTCACCTCGATCGATGTAGTCACCAAGATAAATTTCGAGCGCGCCCGACGACCGCTGGAGGTCACTATACTCGCTCGCCCTGTACCGCTGATCCAGCCGGCGGGACTTACCCTCGAAGTAGCATCCCGGCTCGATGACGAGCGAGTTGTGCGTGACATCCGCTTCGACGCACGACGTCGGGCCGAGCGTGAGACTATCCCCCCACACCGTGCCTTTTATGTTGCCGCCAATCACGATCTCCTTGGCGACAAGTGAGCCGTCGACGTTGGCACCCTGGCCAACCACGATGCGGCTTGCGTTCACGTTGCCGCAGATTTCACCTTCGATGCGCAGGTCGCCTTTCGCCTGGATCAATCCATGTATCGTGACACCCGGTGCGATGAACGACGGCGTGCGCGAATGCTTGGGCTTCTCCGCGACTGCGCGCTCGCTCAACTGCGAGGGCCGAACCGGCAGCGCGAGCGACAGGCGATCTCTTGCGCGCAGCTTGTCCCGATCGATCGCTCTAAAGACCTGCTCCAGCAGATCGCGGCGACCGTGGATGTCCCCGATGACATAGAAAACGCAGCCTTCCGGCGCCGCTGGATAGCCAGCGGGAGCGTCACTCCATTCGGAATCGGCGATGCTCAAAATGGTCATGGCGGTCAACTATACACCTTATCGGGCGTATTAGGATCACCCGTCGTTTGACATCGTAAATCCACCGTGCCCAGTTATCGAATGAATTTTTGATGAACGTGCGGATTAGAATGCCCGCAGAGGTCAGGACAACTTTCGGGCGTCTGCTTCGGCTTTGAGCAGTTGCAGAAGACGGTCGGCGTTCGTACGGGCGTTGTAGTGGCGCGCCACATGGTCCATGGCGCGTTGCCCGATGTCCAGACGGAGGTCCGAGTTGGTCGCGAGCTCCCGCAGCGCCGCCGCCAGCGCAGCGGCATCTCCGACCGGTACCGTCAGCCCCGTATCTGAATCACGGACGATCTCCGGGATCCCGGCAACGTTCGTCGAGACGATCGCCATCTGCGAGGCGCCCGCCTCCGAAAGCACCATCGGCAGACAATCGCCGAACGTCGGCAGGGCGAAGACATCGCAGGAGTGATAGAGATCTTTCAGCGGCTGGCTGTTTGCGCTCATACCGTTGTAGACGAACACGCGCGGCTCCGGTGCTGGTAGGTCCTTGGTAACCAGATGAAGCTCCAGGTCGAGGTCACTTAAAGCACGGAATGCCTCAAGCAGGACGAGCCCTCCCTTGCGCTCTAGGTTGCCGCCGACGAATAGGATTTTTATCGGCCCTTCGTGCCGGCCGCGCGGCATCGGTCTGCGCCAATCAGCGACATTCACCCCAGGCGGTATGACCTCGATCTTTTCGGCGGGAACGTCGTAGCCGTCGATCAGGCCCCGCTTCGTCCATTCTGCCCAGGCCACGAGGCGTCGCGCCGATCTGAAGCAGTCACGGTTTATTCGCCACTTCAATGTCTCAAGCCACGCCGGCCCCTTCTCGTGCTTATAGAACGCGCCGAGTTCGTCGTATTGAATGGGCGTGGCATCGAGAGAAACAATGACCGGCAACCTGCGCAGCCAACGTTGCGCGAGAATGGCCGGCACCTGCGTGTGAAAGAACAAGGCGTCGAGCCTGGTCTGCTTATTCATGCTCGAAACGATGCGATCGGCGCGGAAGCCCGCCCTCACCGTCCAGTTGCTCTTGTAAACCGGGATTCGGCTCGCGAGCCCCTCCGTGTCGAAGTCGACGAGGCCCCAGTGTACCTTCACGTTCGCAACGTTTGCGAGGTTAGCCTGGAGATTTTTCGTATGGGTCACGTGCCCCAGCGACTGCTCCAGTATGAAGCCGAAATCGTAGCTCCTCATATGCGATCACCTTACTTGCGGTCGGTTCTGATCCAGTTGGACGACGACTTGCCACTGACGATCTTGAAATAGAAAAGCACTTTCTCGATGGGGTGAAAGGGCAGAAGAAGCAAGCTGCGCCCCGACAGCACATCGCGCCCTACAGCGATCCATGCGAGCACGATCCCGACACCCACGAGCAATGCGCTGACAACCGGGATCACGAGTGCTGCACCAGACGCCCCAAGCATGTATGCGATGCCGCCGATCAGCACGCAGGCGGCCGTCGTCAAAGCCAGCAGCGACAGCGGCGGCACTGTCAAATCGATGGCAAGCGCTGCGAGCGACAAATTCCTGTTCCGCAGCGCAGTCGCCAATGCCCCCGGAACAAGGTCGACGATGTTGTTGAGGTGGCCCTTCTCCCAACGATGCCGCTGACTGCCAGCACCAGCATCGGACGTCGGGAAATAGCTGTGAATCCGGGCCTCGCTGACGAACAACGGCGGATGCCCTGCCGCCGCCAGCGCGAGTCCGAGCGCGGTGTCTTCGGCGAGCCGGCTGTTGCCGAGATCGCGCCCTGACAGCAGCGCAAACGGAAAGGCCATGCCCGTGCCGAAGAGCTGCGTCGGCATCCCGAGGCTCTTCTGGCCGAGCGGGCGAAGCCAGTTCTTGATGCGCCACGCGAGTAGATTTATGCCTGTGCCTTGCGGTACACCATCGGGCTTCAGCATGAGATAGAGTGACTGGATCGGCCTCCCGGTGGCTACCGCCTGCTCCGATAGATGGTCCAAGGCTGCGTCTTCGAGACGACAATCGGCGTCGAGGATCACCACAACCTCGGGTGGATCGCCGGACATCTGCTGCACGCCGAACTCTAGCGCATAGCCTTTCCCGCGACGCTCGGGATCATGACGCACGATGACATCGGCTCCAGCGGCGCGTGCGACCTCGGCGGTATCGTCCGTGCAATTGTCCGCCACCACGAGCATTCGGCCTCCGGCTCCCAGCTGAGACTGCACGTCGCGCAGAGTTGGCAGTATGCCGCCGCCTTCGTTGTGGGCGGGAATTAGGACTGTCATCCTATGAGATCGCGCGTTCCGTGCGACGGACACGCCGTCCCGCTTCCTGAGCGCAAGACAGCCCGCCACTATCTCGACGAACCAGATGAGTGTCAGGGACGCCGGGACGCATACGATCACAATAATGATGCCGCTCAGCATGGCCTCCAGCACCCCGTCCGGGCGTCCCACATCTCCGCCCGCACTACACGAGAAGACGATAACGACTTGTATATTTCGAACCTTCAGTGCACGTCCCGGCAACAAAATTACTCCGAGACTACTCAGGAAATTTACAACGATGATCTTAATGTTTTACCCCACGAAAACTCTTGACGCGGCAGAATTGTTTTAATGCTAGGCACTGGACAAATGTGCTCGCCGCACTACCGCAATACAGGAGCTTCGTGCCAGTGCGCCGCCCCTTAGTCAGCGTTGTTGTGCCGACGTACAATCGCCTTAACAGGCTGAAGCACGTGCTTTCGGCTCTTGAGCAACAGCAATTCCCGACAGAAGACTACGAGGTCGTCGTTGTCTCCGACGGCTCAAGCGATGGCACTGACACGTATTTGGATGCGCTGCCGTCCGGATCACATGTGCGTTGGTTCTCACAGGCCAACCGCGGCCCGGCTGCCGCCCGCAACCTCGGCATATCGAAGGCAACAGGCGAGTTCATCGTCTTCGTGGATGACGACGTCGTTGCATCGCCGACGCTTATTTCTTAACGAATCCGCTCCCACCGAGAGGCCGGACGGGAGGCCGTGGTCGTCGGCCCCCTGCTGTCTCCGGAAGACTTCAACATGTCGCCGTGGGTGCGTTGGGAGCAAGAGATGCTAATGAAGCAATACCGAGCAATGCTCTCCGGTGATTGGCAGCCGACGGCGCGCCAGTTCTATACGGGCAATGCATCGCTGCGGCGCTCACACATTCTCGCCACGGGCGGCTTCGACGAAGATTTCCGCCGCGCCGAGGACGTCGAGCTGGCCTACCGCCTGGCCCTCAAAGGCCTCAATTTCGTCTTCAACATGGAGGCCGTCGCCCTTCATTTTGCCGAGCGCAATTTCCGCGCCTGGCTGGACGCGGCCAGGACATACGGACGCAACGACGTAATATTCGCTCGCGATCGGGACCAGGAATGGCTGCTCCCCACTATGGAGACTGAGTTTCGCAAGCGTCACGCGCTGATCCAGGTGCTGGTGCGCATGTGCCGTGGAAGGCCGTGGCTGACGGCGCTGACAACACAATCGATCAAGCTTGCGGCCGACGCTGCCACGCTCATTGGCGCAAACAGAGTCGAGCAGTTGGCCTACAGCGGCCTGTTCAATCTCCAATACTACAGCGGCATGAACCAGGAGCTCGACGAAGCTCACACGCCGCTCAGTCGAGTCAACGAAGCTCGACGGCCAAGTTGAAGCGAACCCGAGCTAAAGGCCCGACCCGGCCTCGCCTTTCAGGAGACCGAAGCTGCAGCAGCACTTGAACAACGCAATGGCGGTCCTGAAGGCTCGCTGGTATCTGCGCAGCGCAAACTCTCTCGGAGCTCGGGTCCGAGTGTGGGGACGACCGGTCGTACGCAACGCAGGGACGATGCGGATCGGCGAGCGGGTGCGGCTCGAGTCGCGGATCGCGACTGTCGAAATCGGCGTTGCGAGCGAAGGCACGCTGGTGATTGGCGCCAGCACTTTCATCAATTACGGCTGCTCGATTGGCGTAACCGAGCTGATCCGAATCGGGCCGCGTTGCTCGATCGGCACGCACGTCATCATGATGGACAACGATTTTCATCGCATCGAGCCGGAGCGGCGCAATGAGATGCCGCCATCCGCGCCGATCATACTTGAAGAAGACGTCTGGATCGGCGCGAGAGCTATCGTGCTCCGCGGCGTTACGATTGGTGCTGGAAGCGTCATCGGTGCGGGCAGCGTGGTCACGCGGAACATTCCACCGCGATCGATCGCCGTTGGGCTGCCCGCACGCGTCATCCGATCGCTCTGATCAGAGCCCGGCTCCAGCTACGCCCGCGGAGCGTCGGCTGCGCTGTGATCAGTGATGATGCTTACCCGGCGCAGCGCTCGGCACGGCCGCTGACTTTTCGACGTCGGGCGCGCCAACGTCCCAGACGGAGATCTCTTTCGCGCGCCACGCGCCGGCCCAAGACTCCTTGCCGCGGATCTGGACCATCGTCACGCCTTCAGGAACGCGCACGAAATAGGAGGCGAACTGGCCGATGTTGCCATGCGGGCCATTCACCGGCGTCGCCTTCACCCAGCCGCTTCCCCAATTCAACTCGGTCGCGCCGCGCGCCGCAAATCGCAACCATCCAGGCATCACGGTAATTGACCCGGCCGCGTCCAACCGGCCGATCTTGTTGAACGTGAGCGGAATGGATGGGCTGATCTTCACATTGTCCCAGTGCCACGTGTTGGGGCCGCAGCGACCATGGCCTGCGAGAAGGCAATCCTTGCTCGGCGTGTAGGAATGGTGCCCGAACTGCACGATCGCACGATCGAACCCGAGCGACTTCGGCAACGGCACCCTGTCGACCAACATAGTGACGCCTTTCTCGACATTGCGATATTCCATCTTGATCGCGCCGTTGCCGATGGTGATCGTGAACTTGTCGCGCTGCTTGCTCGAAAACGGGACCGGAAGGTCACGCCAGTGGAGCTTCGAGATCTTGACGTCGCCTGGATAGCTATGAATGGACCAGGCAAAGTTATCGCCGAGATTGAAACGCAGCGCTTTGCGCGGCGGACCATTCAAATCTGGCGTGGATCCATCCAATGGCAGCACCATGCCGTCTTCCCAAGGAGTGAGCCAGACGTCGATCCAATCCCGCTTCGTCGAGCGCGCGGTCGAAACATCGAATTCTATGCTCGCCGGGCCGGCTCTCCAGTCGGCCATTGCTGAAGGCGTCAGATAGACGACAGCGTAGCCACTCTCATCGGAGTTAATGGCCGTCATCACGTGATCGCGGCAATGGAAGACGGCCTCTTCCAGAGTATGGATTTTGTGGGTGGATGGCGGCGCACCGCACATCGCGTCGTGATCCGCGTCCATCACATTGCTCGCGCCATCGGCCCGAGCGTGGATGACGACATCCCATCGCGGTGAAGGCCAGGGGGCCGGCGCGGCTGGCGATCCCTCGAATGTTTCCAGGAATACAGTCGGTCTTTCCGAGCTTTGAGCCGACGCGGAAGTGATTCCGGCGAGCCCGACGATTGACGTCAGCAGGGCAAAAAGAGCGTGAACTTGGACGAAGAAACGCAACAGGACCTCCAGAGATACGCGCTGTACGTGGCGTGTCCAGACCTCACGCCACAGCAAGCATAACAAGCGTTACCATGGAACGGACCGGCTCCAAAATCAACGCCAAGCAGCGTTACCAGCGGAGCTCTCCGCGGCCACCCTGCCGACGGATCGGCCGCGTCGACCTGGCAATGATGTCGCCCGTGAGAGCCCGGCCTTAGGTGGCTTTGCGTTTCTGCCGGCCCTGCGACTTAGCTGGGGATGCGACGGCTTTGGCGCCAGTCTTTAGAGAAATATGAACCGTCTCGGCGACGACGATCAGGAAGAGGATCCAAAGCGGTCCAGTGTTCAGCCAAACAGACTCGAGCATGTTGACCAGCAGGATGTACGAAACGATCGTGACATTGAACCAGGCTCGAAGCGGATCGACACGCCGCACGGGATCCAGAAAATGGAGCGAGGTATAAAGGAACACGAGGAACAACACATAGCCGATGCGCCCCGTGTCGAGCCTGACCTCCAGATACCCGCTATGGGTTGAGATCATTTCCTTCACAAAGCCCGGAGCGAAACGATGGGGCGAGTTCGGAACTTCCCAGTACGAGTGGAAGCCCCATCCGAACCACCTGTTCTGGGAAATCATTGCCTCGATAAATTCCCAGATGTACGTGCGTCCCGTAAGTGTCGGGTCGCCGTACAAGTACCAAGCAATCCGCTGAACGGGATCACTCCAGACGTACGACAGTGCGATAAAACTCAACACCGTACCGCCTACGACGAACGCCGGCGTCGTTCGCAAAAGCTTGCACACGAGGACCGTAAACGACCCGAAAGCGATAGAGACGAACACGAACGCGAACGGCGCCTTTGACTGCGCTTGAATGAGCACCATCACCGTCAGAGCAATGGTGGCCGCGCCGAGGAAACTGCGCCAGGTCAAGGACAGCAGTGCATGCGCACCGAGGATGATCGCAACCCCCGAGAATATCCCGAGCTCCTGCTTGTGACCGAAGTAGCCGGCATGGCCAATAGGCGTCGGCGGCGTGGTCAGAATGTAGATGCCGTTGATGATCACAGCGATGAGCGCGCACAGGTGCAAGCGCTGAAGTGTCCGGCTGGTATCGATCGGCAGAGCATAGGGCACAATGATGGCAATGGCCGTCAGCGATTGAAGCGCGTACCGCGTGAAAGCGTATTCCGGCGCAAGCGCCCAGGTGATGCTGGCCGCCGCGAATAGCATGAAGACAGCAAAGCTCGCTATCGGCGACGACCGGAAGAAGTCCCTGTCCAACTTTGATCGGTTGGCGATAGTTATCCCGAGAACGCAGACGGCGAGCGCCGGCCAGAACAGTATGTTCTCAATGCGTGGGCCACCTCCGCTCAGGAACGGGAGGATCAGGAGTACATAGAAGAAGGCGAATACCGGAATGAACGCCAACACGCTGCGTCCAGGAAAAGACTGCGATCGCCGTTGCAGCGTTTCCCCGGCGCGCGCCGTCGCCGCCGCATCTGGTCGCTTCACTGGTCGGTTGTCGACAGAAGATTGGATGACCATCGCGCCTCGAAATGTTGCAGCCACCACACCGACAACTTATCGCGTCCCTGCGACGCTCGTCATACAAATTACGATGCGGGATCCTAGCCAAAGCCTTGTTCCACACGCACCGTCCGGGGCTCGCGACCATATCTAACTTCCGAATATTACTATCCATTTATCGGCGCAGCGGCCGGTTTTGCGCTTGTCGATCCGCCGTGCCGCCTCGGTTCATCGGATGGACGACCGCAAAACGGCGCCTACATTCAGTCCCCCATGGCGCACCCACCCGGCCGGCCAGGCACCGAATTGATGGTTTCAAATTAGCACACGATATCTCACTCATGTGCTGGCACTCCGCCGCGCGTTCAATGCTTGATCCGCAACCGCATAATTACGGCAGCACCGCTTTTTGCCCGTCGCCACGGTCTTGGCCAACCGGGTTGCGCGGCACCTGCATCTCGTCCTTATGGAAGGTTTTCATGAGCCAACGTTGCGCGGGAAGTTCGAAATACTTCCAACAAATGTAGGCCACGGGAAGGAGCAGCATCGTGAAAAGCACGCCCGACCAAGGTTGAAAGACAGCTATTTTTTTTGCCCACAGCATCTGCGGCAATGCCGAGAACCCGATCATAAGCGGCGTTTGGAGCAGGTAAATCGAGTATGAAACGCCACCAACGAACCATGCAATCCAGCTTATTCGAGATGAAAATTGCGCCTTTTCGGCGAGACGCATGAGCAACGGAAACACAGCGAAAACGACAAACAAATCAAGCAGGCCATTCACGCCTTGCAGAGGGATCTTGGGAATGCTCACAAGCACACCGACCGCAAGGAGGCCCACGAAGATCGGAGAGGCGCTGGTAGTTGGCCACCGCCAAAGGGCGTCTCGGTTGCGATATATCAAGACACCCAGGAAAAATGAGAAAAGGACACGGGGAAAGCCAAGTATGAAATTTCCTTGCGTCATGCCGACGTCGAGCGTGTTTAACGTGAGCGCGGTCCATACCAGCCCCGCAGCACTCGCCAATACTACGATAACGAGGGCCTTGGTGCTCAAATAGACGAACAACAACGCGTAAACGACGTTCGCAAACATCTCGAAGAATATTGACCAAGCCGCCGGATTGAACGGAAACAAAAACTCGGTCGGACTCTTCGGCGAAGGGAACATAAACGAATTCGCCGCAAAACTAACCGCGAGGTCCCACGCACTCAGGTCCAGAATATCCCGGCGAAATCTGATATACTGCACAAAAAAACCTAGCACGGTCGTTAGTAGCAAAAGCGGCCACAGCCGCGCAATGCGGCGAACAAAAAATGACTGAAAGCCCAGGCCGCTTGCGATTTTTCCATCGTAGCTTTTGGAAACAACATAACCGCTCAAGATGAAGAAGAAATCGACAGAAAGATAGCCACGCGGGAACAGATAGAATGTGTCCGCAAAAAGAAACGATATGTGATAAAACATCACGCAGATGGCGGCGAAGCCACGACACAGGTCCAGCGAAAGTATGTGTTCGGTCGACTTCTGCATCCACCCCTCGGCCTACTCAAATGTCCCGCTCTGCACCGCGGAACTCAGCAAATATCGCGCCAACGACTTTACTGCTGCCATATCTTTGGCGCCGGCAGCCCGCACGAATTTACCATCTAGCTCAAGAATGCCTTTCTGCGCGCGATGTCGATGGCAAGTCGCAGATCACTTGGTCTCACAAGCCTCAGCGCCATGGCGACGACCGCAAATGCCAAGGTGAAAGCCGGGATGAGGTACCACAACGCAGCCGACACCAAGAGTGAGCACGTCGCAACCACGAGAACGGCAACCACGTAGCTTCTCGCCAATCCCAAAACCAGAGCGCGTGCGTCGACGTCCTTCGCGAGTATCACCAAATAGGCAATGACCGCCGGCACTTCCGCAACGCCGCCGATCAGCACGAGCCCGATGGCGCCATTTCCCAGGCGGGCCTCAAAAACACCGATAAGAAACCAGCTCGCGATCGCGCAGAATGCCACCCGCGCAATGTTTATAACGACCATTGCTCTGCTTCGGCCGACAGCCCACATCGTCGATGCCAACAAGTAGCTAAAGAAAAGCAGTGGCACCACGACGGCACTAGCTCGGAGTATTTCGACCGCGCCCTCAAATCGGCCGTAGCCATAGATGATGTGCACCAGATGATCGGCAAACAGATAAAGAAAGGAGGCCGTAATCGCGGCTGCAATGAACATGACGCGAGACGTCCCCTCGACGAGGTGTCGTAGACCCTGCGTTGAATGCGCAGCACGCGAAAGTTCCGGAAAGGAAGCTCCTGCCAGGATCAATGCTGGCGAGACGATGATCCCCAAGATTGTCCGTGACGCACCGTACCAGCCAACGACCACGGGCGCGGTGAGCGCCGAGAGTATCAATACCTCAAGAAAAGGCTGCGATGCAATTAAGAGTGCAAACGCCACGATGGCAATGCCACCCCACACAATGACGGATGCAGTTTCGCGGGTGGGATACTTGGTCTTGAGTTCATGGCGCGCGACAAAGAACATGACCAACATGAGCGAGGCGATCGCACCCACACCCTGCATGAGAACGAGTTCTCTCAACCCGCCGCCTAAGCGCAACGCAAAGATGGTCGCGACGAGCGCCGCAGCTTTACTCACTACGCCCGCCATGGCGTCGATACCCATTAGATTTTTGGCTCGAAATGTCAGGCCATAAGGCACTGATACGATGGTCGGAAGCGAGACGATCATCGCCATGAGCGTGAGCATGACGACGCGTTCGTCGTAGCCCAGGCCAAACGCGACTGCGCCTGCCAACGCAGTGGCGACGGCCGTGCTCCCGAGACGGATGAGAAGCGCGCTACCGATCAGCTCCGCTTCATCCGACCGACCTCGCGCCACCTCCCTCACGAGGCAAGTGCCTTGCCCCCAATCGGCGATGACACCGACAAACGCAGCAATGGAGAAAACAACATACAGGACGCCGAAATCGGCAGGCTCCAGCGCGCGGCCTACGACAGCGGCCGATACGATTCCGAGCGCCGTGGTCGCGATTTGCCCCATTCCCAAATGAAAGACGTTGCGAACCAGCAACCCAGTGGTATTTGCACTCAAAGTCCGCTCCGGAGTTGCTGCAGCCTATTCATCCGCCAATGCCAGCTTCATATCGCGCACACGCACTCCAAATCTACGTCAATGTGGGAACGATAGTTATCGCAACTGCGAAAGTATCCAGTCAGCCCGCGACCTCGACGCTCCGATACACTCGACAGCAGACGATCTAGCCTCCGGATCATTCTCTCGACGACGCGAATGGAGTTTCGGAATCGTTGGCGTCGGTGAACTCACGCCAACAGTGGTAGCTATCGAGCTGGCGCTTGAGCGTCGCAATGAGCGGCAATCTCCATTCCTGTTGGAAGGCGACGTGGGCGGGGCAGACGTCATCTTGCATGATTGTTCGACACGCGGCCATGGCACGTCCGGCGGCGGCGTTGGCGCTCAGGCCGTAGGCGGAAACAAACTGCCACGCCAGCGTCTGCAGGTAGCGGCCTGTCTCCAGCGCCATGTTTTTCGGCACGACAGCGCCTTCGGGGCTGCGGCCGTAGAGGACCGCATAGTGCACCAGACCGATGTAGTAGCGCCCGATATCGCTCATGTGCACCTGGTCTGAGAAGAGCAGCCGCACGCGCGCTCCGGCGGTCGTCGCGATCACGCCCGGCACCTTGCCATCCCACAGCGCCGCCGCCAGCTCCGCCAATGCACTGCCGCCGGGCAGCACGCGCACGCGTGGCGCGTCACCACGCTTCGGCAAGTCGAGGTTTGCGCGACTGGCCAGGCACTCCCACATCGGCGCGACCGCCCGCTCGTAGTCGATCCAGGGCCACGGAGCTTCAGGATTGATGTTGAGCCAGGAATGATAGAGCAGGACCTCTGCATCGGGATTGCCGGCCAGCAGGTGCCGGGCCATGTCGGCCAGATAGAATGCCGTGCGCTCCTTGCGCGCGATGTTGGGAAGGTCATGACGCTCGGTCACGACGAGCACATCGTACTTGTCACCGGGTGGCAATCGCTGCGGCTGCCGGAGCTCCTCCGCTACGTTCAGGCCCGCGCCTCTGCGGTTATTGCCAGCGCGATATCCCGGCCAGTCCGGGGCGGAAGGGTTCTCGCCCTTCGTCCGCTGGCGCAGGAGCGAATAGCCCTGGGACTGCACCTCGAAGTTCAGGCGTTGGCCGCGAGATCGCGCGATCGCCTCGACGACTTCCGGTACGCCGTCGCTGAGGCTATGGCCGGAGTAGAACGCACGGACGTGATCTCTCGGCGTCCAGGCCGACACCCCGACCGCCGGGCGCGCTTCCTCGCTCATGATTGAGCCCCCTTCGCCGACGGAAAGAATGACGACGAGGACCGCTCCGGCAGCGGTCAGGCAAGGCTGTCTCATCGCGTACGCTCCGATGTCATGAAGACTGCACTGGCAATATGATCGCCAGCGACGGCGAACCGCCCCGCCAGCAGATCGCCGACATGAAACGGAGCAGCCGCCTTGCGAAATGTCGCGGAGAATGCCCCTGCTCCGGCGTCAACACCGATTGCGAGGTCGGCAAAGTCGAGCATCGCGCCACTGACCGGAAACTGACATTTGAAAGCCGCCTCCTTCATGCAGAACACAAGATGCGCTGCGAGGCCCTGGGTCATGTCGCGGATATCGGAAAGCTGCGCCCGTTCTTGCTGCGAGCAGATCGATACCCACAGGTCGGCCGCGAGCTCGTTCGCCGGTTCGATATCGATCCCAACAGCGACGAAGCCGTCCTCGCGACGCGCCACCGCGGCGGCGGCCCAGGAACCCGAGTGCGTAATGCTGCCAACCAGATCGTCTGGCCAGATCGGCATGCGGTCCTTGCCTCGAGGAAGGGATGCCGAACGGCCGAATCCAGCCATTGCCAAGCGCGCATATTTGCGGCCTGTCGCGAATTCCAGGCGCCGCTTCGCCACCGCACCTGCGATGCTGATGGCTTCCTCGGCCGTCAGATCTTCGGGGTGGCCATTCAAGGGCCCCTCAGCGATCGCGATCCTTGGATCCAACAGCCCCGCGAAATAGCTCACGACACTCAGCTCACCCGGCGTCCGGTACGCGCCTTGAGCGCATTGCGTCGCGCCGAGGCACGGTCCGCCACTTGGCTGAGCTGCGCGTTGGCCGCGCCTCGATCGGCGATGCGCGCGGCGAGACCAGCGACGGTCGGGAAACGGTAGATGTCGGTGATTGTCAGCTCAGGCGCGATGCTAGCCTTCAAGTCGCGATGGACCTGGACCGCCAACAGCGAATGTCCTCCGAGATTGAAGAAGTTGTCGTTCATGCCCACGCGCTCGCAGCCGAGCACGCGCTTGAACGCCGCAGCTATCTGCTGTGCCGAATCTCCCGAAGGCTCCACGAACGTGTGCTCCGCCACCGACGCCGCCCTGGGCTCGTGCGCGCGCACGTCTCCTGGACGCGGCAGGCGCGCGCGATCGACCTTGGCGTTCGGCGTGAGCGGGAATTTCTCGAGAGGCACGAAGTGCGCCGGCATCATGTAATCGGGAAGCTTCTGCCGCACGTGCGCACGCAGGACCCCATCCGGTGCGACCTGGCCGCGCGGCCGCAGGTAGGCCACGATGCGGACATCGTTCGGCTCGTCCTCGCGCACGACGACAACCGCCTCGGCGACGGACGGGTGTGCGCCCAGATGCGCCTCGATCTCGCCGAGCTCGATGCGATAGCCACGCACCTTCACCTGGAAATCAACCCTGCCGATGAACTGGATCGCGCCCTGCGCATCGCGGCGCACGAGATCGCCGGTGCGGTACATGCGGCCGACGCCGGTGAACGGATTGGGCAGAAAGCGCTCGGCCGTCAACTCCAACCGGTTGAGATAGCCGCGCGTGACACCGTCGCCGCCGATGAACAGCTCGCCCGGCTGACCGGCTGGAACGGGCCGCAACGCGGAATCGAGAACGTAGAGCTGCGTGTTCGCGATCGGCACACCGAGAGGAGCGACGCCTTCGGGCTGCTCGCCGACGGTCATCGTCGAGGACCAGACCGTCGTCTCGGTCGGACCGTACATGTTCTCGATCTTGGCGCCGGTGACGCTGCGCAGCTCGCGCACCAGCGCCGCCTGCAGAGCCTCGCCGCCGATGAACAAATGACGCACACCGGCGAGCGCCTGGCGGGCACTGTCGTCGATCAACAGCATCGCTCCCATCGACGGTGTGAACTGGATGTGCGTGACCTTGTGCGTGCGAATGAGATTGCCGGCGCTGAAGTCACTCTCCTCGGCCGGCGCTTCCTTCCGTGTAGCGTTGGCCGCGGCCACGACCTTCGCCAGCGGCTCCAGCGACTCCATGACGGTCTCGGTCACCGCGCCGAAATCGATCAGGCATGCAATCTCATCGACACCGATCCCCCTGACCTGCTCGACCCGGGCCAGCGCATCTTCGATCGTGCCGAAAAGTCCGCTATCGTCGAAATAGCGCAGAAAGGCGAACTCGAGGATGGCGTCCATCTCATCCGGCGCGAGCGACTGCAGGTCGATGTCCATCGGCTTCGCCGTTCCGGCCGGCTTCTTGAAGGCCGGAAACGCCCACGCGTACTCCTTGATCAATGCAACGGCGCTGCGCAGATAGGCCTTCATGGGCTCGCGCGCGATGTCGCGGACCTGCTCCCTGTCGTCGCCGACGAGCGTGTGCAGCATCAGCGTCACGGTGTAGTCGGCGGGATCACGGCCGGTCTCGGCGAGCGTCTGGCGGTAGATCTTGATCTTCTCGCCGACCTCCTCGATCGACTGGCCGAGCAGATGGGTGAGCACGTTCGCGCCAGCCCTGGCCGCATCGCGATAGGTCTCGGGATTTCCGGCGGTCGTCACCCAGACGGGAAGCTCTCTGCTCACCGGACGCGGCTGCGTGACGACGCTCACCTCCTTGCCGCCCGGCGCTACAAACATCACTGGCTCGCCGCGCCACAAGCGCCGCACGGTCTCGATGTCGCGCAGCATCGCCGCCTTGTTGTGAGGCGGCGCATTCTCGGGTCGCAGCAGGAAGTCCTCCGGCATCCAGCCGGCAGCAAACGCCATGCCCGCACGACCGTTGCTGAGGTTGTCTATCACCGCCCATTCCTCGGCGACGCGCGCCGGATGATGGAGCGGCAGCACACAACTGCCGGCACGGATATCCAGGTTCTGCGTGATCGCGGCGACCGCGGCACCCGTGACGGCGGGATTGGGGTACGGGCCGCCGAACGCGTGGAAATGCCGCTCTGGTGTCCAAACGGCCTTGAAGCCGCGGCTGTCGGCGAAGCGCGCGCTCTCGAGCAGAAGCTGATACTTGCGCGGGCCGGCGCCGTCGTCGTTGCCCCAGAAGAAGAGGCTGAAGTCCGTGCCGCCCGCCTGTCTCGCCGGGCGTCTGGCAACAGTCGTCGCGTGCCGTTTGTCGGTCTGGATGACGACCTTGAAGCCGTGCGATAGCGTCCAGAACAGCTCGAGCACCGAGATGTCGAACGACAGGCTGGTCACGGCAAGCCACACGTCCTGGCCGTCGCGCGAACGAGGCACGCGCTGATCCATGCCCGCGAAAAAGTTGACGGCGTTGCGGTGCTCGACCATCACGCCCTTCGGCCGCCCTGTCGAGCCGGAGGTGTAGATCACGTAGGCGAGATTGTCGGAGGTGGCGTTGCTCGGCGGAGCCACTTCGTTCGTGGACACCAGCGCATCCTCGATCACGATAACGCCGACGTCGCGCGATTTGACGGGCGGCGTAAGACCGCGACCGCTCAGGACCAGGCCGAGGCCACTGTCCTCGATCATGTAGGCGATGCGATCGACGGGGTAGGTCGGGTCGAGCGGCACGTAGGCACCGCCGGCCTTCAGGATCGCGATCGCGCCAATCACGAGCTCGCACGACCGGTTGACGTGGAGCCCGACCAGGCGATCGGGGCCGGCGCCTCGGGCTACAAGCTCGTTGGCGACGCGGTTGGCCTGGCGGTCCAGCTCGCGATAGGTGAGCGCGCGATCCTCGCAGACCAGGGCGATCACGTCGGGCGTCCGCGCCGCCTGCGCCTCGATCATCCGGTGGATCAGCGCAGCGCGGTCGTAGGCGACGGTCGTCTCATTGCACTGGTGGACCGTGGCGCGCTCCTCGGCCTCCGACATCGCGCGCAGATCGGCCACTGGCTTCGCGCCATCGGAGGCGAAGTCACGAATGAATGCGTCGAGCCGATCCACAAGCGACTCGCACGCAGACATTGGCAGGCGGGTGGTGTCGATTTCAAGAGACGCGACCTCGCTCGCCCGCGAGAGGACGAACGTAAGCAAGGCGCCCGGCGCTCTTCCTGAGGGCATTTCTTCTAGCGTCGAGCGGACGGCGACAGTAAACGGCGCGGTCGGCCCGCATGGTTGACGCAGCATCAGGTCGGCTGGATAGCCGCGCCGCTCCGCGAGCTGCGCGGTTTCCGCAGCGATGACGCGCACGAGCGCATCGACCGTCGTGTCGGCTGCAACGTCCACCACGAGCGGCAAAGCCTCTGCCACATATCCCGAGAGCGCTCGCGCGTCGGCTGCGCACGCGTCGTTCGTGTAGGCGAGGCCGATAGGAAGGGCCGCACCCGACCGGACGAAATATCCGACGATTGCAGCGGTGGCACGTGCCTCTGTCCACCCGGACAGAGCGGGCAGCGGAAACGATCGCACGCTCGGCGGAACATCCTTTGACGGCGGCGACGCACCGTAGACTTCGGGCGCCTGCCCGGCCTGAAGTCGCTTCGCGAACCAGGCCTCGTGCTTCGCCGTCGCCGCCGTGAAGGCGCGAAGGGCGTCGCGCTCTTCGTCACTCAGCGGAACGACGCTCGCGCCCGCGGGAAGCACAGCTGCAAGGTCGACCGGCGCTCCTGCCGCATCGACCAGAGCGCCGATGCGTACGGCGCCGTCCATCGTTGCGATCGCGGCACCAGTCTGATCCGACGCGCAGACTGTGCCTGGAAGGGCAGGCGCGGTCCCCTCGACCGGCTCGAGCGCGCGAACAAAGTACACGCCCCGCTCGGTCCTAATCTTTGGCAGCGCCATCGGATTGACGTAGCCCTGTCCGAAATCCAGAGCGCGCGCCAGGCGATCGACCTCGGCCGTCGTCGCAGAGAAATCAATCGTTGCTCCGGCATCCGGACGATCGTGGCGGGCGTAGTAGGTGCGCTCGCTGAAGTCTTGGGCGCGTCTCTCGAGCGCTCCGCTCTCAATCCGACCCACGAGCTCACTGAACAAGGCCAGACCTGCTTCGAAACACTTCGCATTGAGGGACAGCACTGTCTCCTGCTCGTCGATGTCGAACATCGACTGCAAATAAATGTCGCCCTCGTCGACGGCGTCGGCCACGGCATGCCACGTGACTCCATAGCGCGTCTCGCCTGCTAAAAGAGCCCACGCCGGTGCATTGAGCCCGGCATGACGCGGCAGTGGACCGTCGTGGAAATTAGCGGCGCCAGCCGTGGCGCGCTTCCACACATCGGCGGAGATCAGCGATTGGTTCGCAATACTGAAAAGCCATTCGTAGTTCTTGCCGGACAGGCGATCGGCGAGCCCCGGTCCCGGTAATACTACCTCCGCGTCTCTTCCTAGCGCCCACTCCGCCACTGCCTCATTTTTGGTCACCACACTGACAGCATGGTGTCCGCGAGCGAGCAGGAGGGTCCCACAGTGGATCAATAGCGAGCCGTCTCCGATCAAGAGACAATTGAACGCCGTGGGGGAGGATAGCGTACTCATACTAGATGTCCTGGAGAATGCCTTCGACGAACCGCAAGCTTTGGGCCAAGCTGGAAATGGTCAGGAATGCCCAATATTTGGACACACTGATCTTCTAGACCTTTGAAGTATTGGAATTGCTAATTTTGCCGACCGACACCACCGTTTGGTTGAACGAGAGCGGCTGCACTGCGGCAAATTGACGCGATCCTCTCCGCATCCTGGCAGAAAGTTGCACTTGCTTTTACTGGGGCATCGTGTCCCTAGGCTGGCATCGATATTGTCGTATTGCCAACGGCCCGAGAATGCATTCAGCAACCACCTCAAGATTGAGAAGGTGTTATCATCCCGCTCATTACGACCACGCCGTCACGATGTGGGTTGAGAAGGAGTCCGCAGCTTGCTGCAACTTCAGCATGGACCGGGGCATGGAGCTAGAGATTAAAAGATAATTGCAGAGGTATAGCAATCTGGATGGCGACGGCGCGTTGAATATTTTAGCGAAAAGTGCAATGCTTACGTGCTAGTGGTGCGCCATATAGTTGGTGCTCGCCATGAGCCAAATGTCGCTGCGGGTAACGGCCGGTGAGCAAACTGGCCCGAATCTTGCGTCGGTCGCTGGCGGCGCACTTTGAGTAACCTTGAGTTGGCCCAATGTCTCCATATCACACTCGCTCACTTGTAGATGAGACGGCCCGTGGTGAGGCCGGATCGTTCTTTCAGTTTGACCTCTCTGATATGGCGGGAATTATCCGCCGTGGTTGGCTCTACATCGTGCTCTGCACGATATTGGGAATCGGTGGGTCATTTGCCGCGTTGTCGACGATCGCGCCGCTTTACAAAGCAGATGCGCGGATCGTTTTCGAGCGAACGGTATCGAAGTATCTGCAGGCCAACCGCGTGATCGATGGACCAGCAGTGGATGACGGCGACCTGTGGGGCCAGATCTACATCATCTCGTCGGAAAGCAACGTGCTGCCGGTGGTTCGTTCTCTGGGACTGTCGAATGATCCCGAGTTCAACGGCGTCAAGGACGAGGCCCACCTGGGCCTGAAAGACCGCCTGCGCGGCATGGTGCGCACGATCCGCGAGTATGTTGCCGGCCCGCTGCCCGCTGAACCGGCACTCGATCCCGAGAAGGCAGCTCTTGAGACTGTGCTACTCAACCTCTCAGTGACGCGCGGCGATGTGCCGACGCTAATCAATGTGGCGTTTAGCTCGAAAGATCCGGTAAAGGCTGCGCGCATCGCCAACGCGATCGCCAATGGCTATCTGAAGAGCAACGCAACTATCAGGATTAACTCGACGCAGATGGTCGGCCGCCTCGTGCAGGACCGCGTCGCTGAGCTGAAACGGCAAGCGGCGGACGCCGAGCGCGCGCTGCTCGAATACCGCATGGCGAACAATCTCGTTGGCAACAGCGGCAACACACTTACTGGTGATCAGCTCGCGAGCTTGCAGACTCACCTGACCGCTGCTCGCGTCGCTATGGCCGAGGCGAAGGCGCGGGTCGACCGAATTAACGCGAAGGATGGCGCAGGCGGCGTGTTTGCGCCGGACAACGACCTGATCTCGCGGTTGCGCACGCAGCAGCTGGAGCTGGCCTCGCGCGCCAGGGATATCGAAAGCCGCGTCGGCCCGGCGCATCTGGCGGCAACTAAGATGCGCGCGCGCATGGACGAGATCCAAGCGGCGATCCTCGACGAGCAGAAGCGTATTGCTGGAACGATTGACAAGGACTACGAACTTGCAAGAGCGCGCTACGATGAGCTTTCCGCGACGCTCTCGGAGGTGCTGACCGAAGAAGGATCGAATAGCGGGGTTCAGGCTCGAATCAAGGAGCTGCAGAGTGCTGCCGATACGCTGCGAGCCCTCTATAACAAGATGCTGGAGCGCGCGGGCGACATGGATCGGCTCTACAGTTCCCAGCCGCCATCGGCCAACCCTGACGCACGGATCGTCACGCACGCTCAGCCGCCTTTGCAAACGGAAGCCTCGAAGAAGCGCCTAATCATCCTGGCCGGCGGTTCGGTGCTCGGGTTTCTCTTGGGTGGCGCTCTACTTCTTGCCAGGGACTTCCCGTTCGGCGTGTTCAGGACGGCACAGCAGGTAAACCGTGCAACGGGCCTTGCCTGTGCCGTGTTGCCGAAGATCGGGCGTCGTCGCGATCAGGCGGCGCTCAAAGGCGGCGAGTACGCGCTCAACACGCCCTATTCACGCTTCGCAGAAACTCTTCGCAGCATTTGGGCTTTGATCAACATAGCACAGCGCGAGAACGGCGCAAAGGTGATCTGCGTAGTCTCGTCGGTCCCGGGCGAAGGCAAGACGACCGTCGCTACAAATCTTGCTTCTCACTTCTCGTGCCACACTTCAGCGCGCGTGCTCCTGATCGACGCTGATCTTCATCGCCACTCCCTCACTGACCGCGTGGCGCCTGAAGCGAGTGTGGGCCTCAAGGAAGCTTTGGACCAGCCAACTGACCTTGCGAAGTATGTGCTGCGCAAGGAGCGCCTGCAGCTCGATGTGTTGCCTTGCCCGCTGCCGAGCCGGATCCCGAATGCTGCGGAGCTGCTTGGCACGCCAGCGATGCAGAAGCTGGTCGAAACGGCGCGTGAGACTTACGACTTGGTCGTCGTAGAAGCACCTCCAATGGCGGCAGTGGTCGACTTTAAGATGATCTCGCGGCACTGCGACGGCTTTATCTTCGTGGTCGAATGGGGCCGGACTAGCCAGCGTCTAGTTATGGAGTGCCTCGGAGAGGGTTCGGAGTTTATTGATCGCGTGCTGTGCGTTGTGCTCAACAAGTTCGATCCGCGCGCTTTGAAAAGTGTCGAGCGTTACAAGGGTAATCGCTTTGGCGATTACTACACCGACAAAGCGGCAGCATGAACCCGAACGATCACTTGTGCTGCGCGATGGACATCGAGGCCGGGTAAAATTGCACCAGTTTATCTCGCCTTTCTTCCGCGGTGTTGCGATTGCCGCCCACCTGCTGAATGCCCAGTGGAGTTTGTTGGGCAAGGCGAGCGTGCCGCTGTCGGTGCGCTTGGCCGGACGCGTTCACGTCACCGGCGACGGCCAGTTGATCATTGGCCAAGGCGTAACGCTGCGGGGCACCGTGGTGCCCGTTGAGTTTGGCACGTACGTGAGCGGGCGAATCGAGGTTGGTGATCGCACTTTCATAAACTACGGCTCGTCGATCGCCGCGCATGATTTGGTCCAAATTGGAGCCGACTGCCACATCGGACATTACACCTTCATCATGGACAACAACCATCATGACGTCGTACGGCACTTGGAGTTGCCGCCGTCAGCGCCGGTGATTGTGGAGAACAATGTCTGGATCGGCTCCAAGACCGTGATTCTACCGGGTGTTCGTATTGGGCACCACTCCGTAGTCGGCGCAGGCAGCATTGTCACCAGCGACGTCCCCCCGCATTGCGTTGTGGCAGGCAATCCGGCCCGCGTTCTGCGCCACTTGACGGAAATTGCCTAGCGGACCTCCACTGTCGCACACGCGCGAGCAGTTCCCACCGGACCGACCGCATAGTTACCCCGGTTCAGCATATTACTGCCCCCTGGCGTGATACTTCGCTTGAGTAATTTTGAGTGCGCTCAGGCGACCAAGCGAGAGGATGAAATCGAGATGATGCGTTCTGGCTCGAACACCGTGCTGGTCACCGGAGGCGCGGGCTACATTGGCTCGCACACGTGCAAAGTACTCGCGCAGCAGGGGTACCTTCCCGTTGCATTCGACAATCTGTCGGCCGGACACGAGTGGGCAGCCAAATGGGGGCCTCTCGAGAGGGGCGATATCCTCGATCGTTGCGCCCTCGATCGCGCAATTGAAACGCACCGGCCGAGCGCCTGCCTGCACTTCGCGGCGTTTGCGTATGTCGGTGATTCCGTCACCCATCCCGGCAAATATTACCGTAACAACGTCGTTGGCTCGCTGACGCTTCTGGAAGCGCTCAAAGATCACGGCATAGATCAATTTGTCTTCTCAAGCACTTGCGCGACATACGGCGTTCCGCAAAAGCTGCCCATCGATGAGGCGCTGCCGCAGGCACCTATTAACCCTTACGGCGCCAGCAAGCTGATGGTTGAACGCATTATGGCCGATTTTCACGCGGCGCACGCGCTGCGCTCGGTCGCGTTGCGTTACTTCAATGCAGCTGGCGCGGATGCTGATACCGAGATCGGCGAGGATCACGAACCCGAGACGCATCTAGTCCCGCTGATCCTGGAAGCCGCGTGGGGCGATCGCGACTCGATCACGGTTTTCGGAACCGACTATGAAACCCCCGATGGCACCTGCATCCGCGACTACATACACGTCACTGACTTGGCCAAGGCCCATGTGCTGGCGTTGAAGGCTCTGGAGCAAGGGCTCGAGCACCGCGCGTTCAATCTCGGAAATGGCCAGGGCTATTCCGTGCGCGAGGTGATCGCGTCAGTTGAACGCGTGACTGGCCGGTCGGTGCCGGTGAAATTCGGCGAGAGGCGGCCGGGCGACCCAGCCCGCCTGATCAGCGATTCGGCCCGAGCTATGAAGGAGCTACGTTGGTCGCCTCAGATAGTGGAACTGGATACCATTATCGAGTCGGCATGGGCTTGGCATCAACGCCGCGCCCAGCAAACGAGTCGATGTGAGAGAAAATCCGATCTTGCCTCAAGCGCCTGACGTTCTGAGATGACGCGACTCGCTCCATCAAGCATGACCCTGCCCTCCCACATTTCTGCCTTACGTCAGAAATCTGCACCGGCTGGGTAGGCGGCAATGAGCAGCAGTTCGTCTATCGCAGCTTAGCATATATGCACCCCGATCACCAATGAATCGGCACTGTCGTCAGAGGATAGCTGGCGTGGATGATCATGAACTTGAGACGGTCCATGACGGCGACTGTCGAGCGCGACGTTCGTTGGTGCAGATCGCGGCGCATCGTGACCATGCCCGGCACACCGAGGAGCGTCTCGAACTTCCCGTCGCGCCGCTGGGTCTCGATCTCGAAACCCGCTGACCTGTAGGCAGACAGGGCACGATCGTTTCCGACATAGGTGGCCACCTGCGCTGTGCTCAAACCGCGCTTTCTCCCTCTGTCCAAGATTTCGTCCAGGAGCTGGCCACAGACGCCAAGACCGCGATACGCCTCCTCCACCGCCACCCACTCCACGGTCCAGCTTCCCGGATTGGCGGGCGTTATGCAGCTGTTCATGGCCTCGACGCGTGCCATGGCCGCCGGAAGCTGGGCCTCATCGTATCCGAGACCGACGAAGGCATCAGAAAGTGCGGCGCCCATCGGGAGAAGGTCCTCTTCTCCCGGATCGAAGGCCGCCAACGCGCCCACAGGCTGGCCGTCCGCTTCCGCGACCAGAAACTTCGAAAAGTGACACGTGCTGACGAAGTCGCTCAGCACCATCCACTCCAGGATGTCGAGAACCTCCTCTTCGTGGAGCCTGAGCGCGAGATCGAAAGGCCCCTGCTTGAGCTGCGCACGCGAAGCCGCCAGGACGACTTTGGCCAGAAAGGTCGAATGCTCAACCGTCGCTGGTCTGATGGACAGGTTGGAGGAGGGCACGTCGAGAACTCCTTCTACGGATAACCAGCCAAAACAGCGCAGAATTTTATTTACCGTCAATCAGGTGTGCAATTGTGCTGATATATCCTGTCAAAACTGGCGCCGATCGACAAGCTGATTCAATAAGAAAACTTCGCGAAGGACCGCCATGCTCCTGACCACAACAGCGCCGCAGCGCAGTAATGCATCAGGCAGGCAAACATCTTAGCGAAAGGCCTTGCCGATGGCTCGCTTTGTCGGGGAGACGAGAGCGATCTCTGCCAATACGACGGCGCAGCGGGCGTATCGTCGCGTCATGCGCATGGGATCGCTCGCAAGGCGCCAGAACCACTCCATACCGATCTTCTGCATCAATGCGGGCGCACGCACCTGGTCGCCGACGAGAAAGTCTAGGCCCGCGCCTATACTGACAAAACCCGTGCGGACACCCCTCGTGACGCCCCTTGCCGAGAAGACCTCCTGCTTCGGGGCGCCGAGCGCAACGAAGCAAAGGCGCGCCCCGGAAGCTGCAATCGCATCCAATGCCGCATCAGCCTCTGGACCTTCCGGATCAAAGTCGCGCGCCGGCGAGCTGCTGCCGACGATCTCGAGCCGACTCCCGGCGTGCGCGGCCAGCACCTTGGAAGCGCCAGCCAGCACCTCCGGCCGCGTTCCAAACAGGTAGATCGGCAGGCCGCGCTCCGCGGCAGCGCAGGCCAGCGGGACAACGAGGTCCGCGCCGGTGGTGCGCTCGACTGGTGTGCCCTGAAGCGACGCCAGAAGCGCGACCGGCGCGCCGTCCGCGGTGACAAATCGGGCCATGGAGTAGGCGTATTGGAAACGTGCCTCGCGCTTCAGTTTGTCGAGGTGGTCGAGGTTCAGGGTGCAAACCGAGAAGGACTCAACACGCGCGGCGGCGTCGGCGATCTCGGCAATGGCTTGACCCTGGTTCGCGATGTTGATCGGCCATCCGGAGATCGTGGCGAGGGGCGCTTTGGGCGCAGTCGTCATTGCCATTGGCGATCCTTGCAGCATAACACGACGCCGAAGCTCATCAAACTCTTGCCACCGGTCCGATCGACAACAGCATCATAATGCCAGATGTGCAATGTCGAGCATCCGCGAGAAGGCAACCCTTTTCTCCAGCGAAGCCATTGGCTTGCACTAAAATACTGAAGAGGCAATGGATGGCCGCAGGGAACTGGCTCTCGTGGTTAGCGGAACGTCTCGCCCTGCTCTGGGCCTGAACGTGCCCTCACCCGAAGCTGGCGTTTTTGGCCTTCTGAGCTTGACCATGTTTCTGGACCAGTCAGACCCAGAATATTCCCCTCGTCGCGCTCACGGCGCGCTGGCCGATGTGCGTTTGGCCAGCGGTGCCGGCGTTCGTAGCCGATCTCGTTATGGGGACGGACATTCTTATGTCTTGGCAACGCTCGCATTTTCGACGCGTATCAGCAAGGCTAAGGAACCAGTGTGCCGATAGGCACTAGGCGCGAAACTTGCCGTCCAAACTCTCGATGAAGGCGTTGTCCGTCGGCTTGCCGGTGCCAACAGCACGACCCTGCGGCGCCGGCTCAAGCGATCCGGTGCGCTCCCGGCGCCTCCAGCTTCACCGAAAAACGCTGCGCTTACGGCCAGCTCCTCGGCAGATGTTCGAAGCGACTGCCCGGCCGACACCCGCGCCAGCAGTCGCTCGCGCAGATCCAATGAATAGCTGGGTCTCTTGGTCCACCTCCAACCACCGTGAACCGCACCTGGCCAAACTAGGGAGCCCTCGATTCCCAATTAACCCATGACGCCCTAAGCCACATCTATGGCCTCAGACTTTCCCTGGTGTGATGCGGCCCACAGGCGCTCTGCGAACTTCAACGGCTCGATGATGCCATGGCGCACCCACCACGCCCGCTCGTCGCCGGTCTTGTGCACGGCGTCGTGATGGCCAGCGCACAACGGGACCGTGAACTCATCGGAGACCTTGAGGCCCATCGCCCGCGGCTGCGCAAACCGCAGATGGTGGGCGTGGGCCGGTAGGCGGCCACAAACCAAGCATGGCTGACGGCCAACGAAGGTGAGATGGTCCTTGCTGCGCAGACGTCGGTCTTTCGGCGCCGCCAGTGCGGCGGCTCCCTGTGCGTTCGACACAGCACTATCTTCGCTTCCGCCGCTCACGTTGCCAAGCCGGCCCGCCCGCGCCTTAAGGGCCGCAACGAGTGCTGCCGACCGGTCGCGATCGGAAGGGGAAGCGCGGGCGCGGAGTTTGCTGAAGCTTGCCAAATTGGCTTCCCAGAAGGCGTAAAGCTCTTCGAGCGCCGACAATGTCGGCAACAGGGCGACGACCGCATCGATGAAGGCTGCCGCCGCCTCGAACTGCTGTCGACGACCATCGGGGTGCGTAAGCTCGTAGCACTCGGGGACTGCTGACTTCGTCGCTCCATCAGGTTGCAACTCGGTCGACATCTGGGAACCAGAGCGCCGGGATCGGGTAACCTGCATCTTGTCCTTGTCATAGAGCGCCAGTCCGAAGGGGTTACCGAACGTCGCCAGTGCGCGCTTGGTGGCATCGGTTTCGGCCGCTTTCATCGCCATTTCGTGGGCGAGTTCCGGCGCGCTCGATCGACCGGTCCCTGTCCCGATGCCGTCGCGGACGATCGTGCTTCCGCCCGCGGTTACGGTGATGCGGACCTTGGCGGTATAGAAACAAACCGTTTGCCCCCGCTGTGTCTCGCGCCACACGCACCGCGGGGACCAGGTCGTGCGGTCCCAGCAATCGTAACCGAAAATCCGGTTGGCTTCGGCAATGACATGCCATCCCTCAACGTAGGGGATCGTGGCGCCGTTGCTGAGCCGGCTGCGCACATGTCGGACGCGGAGCTTAGCCTTCA
>VFQN01002294.1_pt1 | contig 30006 bp, 49 predicted proteins | sample 3512371 | NCBI WGS metagenome assembly VFQN01 (sample SAMN10412370, study PRJNA504923) | tailings metagenome | isolation source: Replicate 2 from Balatoc abandoned mine | place: Philippines: Itogon, Benguet | collected 2017-08-28 | reverse complement strand
GGGGGGAGGGGGGGGGGGGGGGGGGGGGGGGGGGGGGGGGGGGGGGGGGGGGGGACAGGGGTGGCGTGTGCGGCCCTGATCACGGTGGAATGACCGTAGGGACTACTGCTATGCCGCCTGGCGCCTGCTGTCAACCAAGTGCATCTCTGATGCAGTACGCGTCTCTGATCATGCCTTGCAAGGAAACTTGGCAGGCTGTAGGTACTAGTACTGCCCGCTTCAGTGAATTTGCATAACCTTGTCCCCGTTCCGCAACCCCGCCCCACAGCCCCCACGCCACGTACAGCCAGGGTGTACGGCAGGCCATGCACGCCATGTACGGCAACCCGGGGAACTACAGCCACGCCTTCGTAAGTGGCGTGTGCGCAAGCAGCCTGCCCGTGGTGCCACCCGCCGCACTTTAAGCCTCATCATGCCTGCACGATATTCTCGGCCCTCCTTGGTGTTCACTACCTTTCCATTCCACGCACCTGTCGCCCATACCCCCACCAGCCTACCCATTCCCCGACCCCTGCCCCCCCCCCCCGACCCCAGGGCAAGCACGCCAAGCTGTCTCGGCCGCGCGCCGATCCCGGGCCGCGCCCCGACTTCTTTGTGTACTGGAGCGTGGAGCAGGGTGGGTGGGGAGACGGTGGGGGATCACCACAAGCACCATGCCCCTTCACACCGCACTGCGCGGTGCCGACGTCCAAGTATCATGGTGGCCGTTGTTGTGGCGGCGCCGTGCCTCCATGCCGCCACTGCCGGCCTCTTGGCACCGTGTGGCACAGAGGGCCCTGCAGGAGCCCAGGGCCCATCCGCCTGTGCCTACTGACGTGTGCGCTGTGTTGCGCTGTGTTTCCCCCGCCCCCTTCCCCGCAGAGGACCAGGTGAACCAGACGCTGCGCTCGCAGTTCTGCCTGTGCCCCAGCGGCGCGGGCTGGGGGCGGCGCGTGATGGAGTCCATGCTGGGGGGCTGCGTGCCGGTGGTGGTGCAGGGTGAGGGGCGGGCGGGCCATGGGAGGTGGGGGGAAAATGGCCTTGGGGAGCATGGAACAGACGCTCGGGACCCTTGCACCCACCATTGCATGCCGAACGCAACGCCAACGGCTTTGGTACCCCTGTGGTAGTCTGACGGCTTGTCCGCCCCGGCTGCACCTCGGCGAGCCCCATGAGCATCACCGCCCCCTTTGCCCTTTGTCCCCCACTCCCCTCCCTGCCGGCTGGCCGTGCGGCCCCCCTGCCGCCTGCGCGCGCGATGGCGGCTGCGGTCGCGCAGACCACATCTACCAGGTGGGGAACCGGGCGGGGCGCAGGCGGACTGTCCACGGGGAGGGCCTTACGGCTGGTGCCTCACTTGTCCTGTAGTGCCGCGACACTAACCGCCATTGTTGCCTCAATCTCACTACATTGCTGTCAGGTCACCCCTCCTCCCTCCTCCCCTTCCCTCCCCTCCCAGCCCCTGTGGGACGTTGTGCCGTACGAGGAGTTCTCGCTGCGGCTGCCCCGCTCCGCGCTGCACTCCATTGGGCGAGCCATAGACGACGTCAGCCCGCAGCAGCTGGCGGAGCTGCAGCGGGGAGTGGACAGGTGGCACCGGTGCGTGGGGTAACGGGTGTTGTGGTGGTGGGGGAGCGGCGGGCGGCAGCAGGTGCACGCTCGCGGGCTTTTGCGGTGGTGCGGGGGCGTCCTCGTTCGGACAAAGCGCTCCTCATGCAGGCGGTTTGCACATCCAGGCGTCATCAAGCTCATGGGGCAGGCGGGCGCCTCGAGCGTTGCGGACCTCGTTGCCCTCAACCATCCCCCATTGCACCCCCCCTACCCCAACCCCATGGCCCGTCCGCAGCGCCTTCCTGTGGCCCCCTGCCGCCGGCGGCCTGGCCTTCAACTTCACCGTCAGGGCGCTGCGCAAGCGCATACACAACCTGTGGAGCGAGTTCTACTGATGACCGGGCTGCAAGCCAACGAACGAGAGCGCACACGTGCAACGCGATGAGCTGCCGTCTGTAACGATGTCGGTGTTTACGTGAACGCCTGACCCCCTACGCTCGCGCCTCCTGCATGTCCAGACGAGCTCGCTTCAGTATCTGAAATCCAAACAGGCAGGGAGCATAGTATCGCATGTCAAGGGGTTGTTACAGCGCGGGACGAAAGCAAAGCAAGTGCGGCCCGTCAGGGGCCATTGCTGTCACCGCCACCGCCGCCTGCGGGCGCCAGGCGCACGGGGTCTCCCCTGAGCACCCCCACGAACACCGCCCAGGAGCTGACGTACAGCGCCGCAGCAGCCCAGAAGGTGCCGCTGTAGGAGCCGAACGCCTGTGGGTGGTTGTAGGTTGGGGCAGCGAGAGAGCGCAGTGTGCGGTGTGCAGTGTGTACTGGCAGCAGGGGCAGGCAGGGCAGGATGCAGCGGGCAGGGGCCAGGCCAGCAAGGCCCCATGCATGCATACAGTGGCATACCCTATCAAGGCAGCAATACCGTGAGTGGTCAAGACCAGCCCAGGCGCTCGGTTATGCAGCTGTATACCGTTCCTGGCTCGACTTGCTCCGCACTTTCCCCGGCCCCTTCCCCCGCCTCCCCCACCTCCGGCCCACCTCCGGCCCACCGCCCCACCCGCCCCACCCGCCCCACCTCCAGCATCGCCCCCGTGGCCAGGTTGCCCGCGATGCCGCCCACCACGGAGGCGGTGTTGGTCAGCCCCAGCAGCTTGCCGGCGTCCGAGGGGGCAACGTCCTGCGGACGGCAGGGACGGAGAGGCCGGTAGTGTGTGGGCAGGGGGGTGTTAGGGCGGTGGTGGTGCAACAGGTTGATTCAAACAACGCAGGCGGCATGGATGCTGGGCGCAGAGCGTTGTAAGGAGCGAACGTGCACCAAGACCAACTTGTCTATGAACAAGTTTTGATGGTGATGGTCAACTGCCGGACGCATACCGTATGAGACTGCCCCACATGGGCTGCACCGAGGGCCGAGGGCATGCTTTCCCCGCCCCTCCCCCGCCCCTCCCCCCCACCTGCACGTAGGCGTGGAAGCCCCCGAAGCTGAACCCGTAGCACCCCACCGCCGCCACCAGGCACGCCGCCGCCGCCGCAGGCGCCATGCCACCACCTTGCGCCGTGCCGGCCGCCAGCGCCGCCATGGCCGCCCCGCAGCCCAGCGAGGACACGGCGTGCATGGCCCGCCGCACAGCCAGCCGGCCCGCGGGCCCCGCCCCCAGGGTGCCGCCCCGCACCATGCGGTCCGCCAGGCCGCCCGCCAGCGTGCCGGTGACGGCGGCGGCCAGCCAGGGCAGCGCGGACAGCAGGCCTGGGGGCGGAGGGTCGGAATGGAGGAAGGCGTAACTGGCTTGCAGCCTGAGCTCAAACGTATCACGTGTTTATGACGTATCGCTATTGGGCTCACGACAGTATGGCAGTTATGCATGGTATGAAAGCTGGGTGGCCCGACCCCAGCCACCCAACGCCTCGTTGCCTGACGGCAGACACCAGGCAGGTGCTCCTCCCCGCACCGAGGCCCCCGCACCCACCCGCCCCCGCCAGGCTGTCCACGCCCAGGCTGCGGAAGAAGAGCGGCAGCCACGCTTGCAGCGTGAAAAAGCCCCAGCCGATAACGCCGTGCACCCAGCACAGCGCAGCAACCTGCGGGCGCGGGAGCGGGCGGGCGCACCGGCAGGGGTGTAGCACTGCTCGGTCGTACAGGAGTAGCTGGCTTGAGAGTCACATTCAGGCGCGGAGGTAAGGGAACCCCCACCAACCAGAGGGGACAACAACTGCTGCACACCCCATCTTGAGCACCTGGCGGATGGCCTTGCTGCACAGGCCGCATTCCGCTTCGCTGTGTGTGCGTGTTGCATGGAGCCTGCCGGCAGTTGTCTCCCTTGTCGCAGCACCACCCAGCATTGAGCCAAAGCCACGACCAGCCTCCCACCTGCACTGCCGTCTCCCGCGGCAGGGTGCGCCACCAGGGCTTGCTGGGCACGGCGCCACCTGGGGAGCCTCCCCGCGGCTGCTGCTGCTGCTGCTCCTGCTGCTGCGACGGCAGCGGCGGGCGTGGCCCCGCCCTCGCCACCGCCGCTGACCCCAGCGCCGCCCACATGGCTCCGCCAGCCGCCGCCGTCACGAAGGCCGCCGGCCAGCCGCTGCGCGCCGCCAGCAGCGGGGCAGCCACCAGGCCCAGGACGCCGCCTGGGGGGGGGGGGGTGCGATGGTGGTGGAGGGGCCCAGGCAGGCAGGACACTGGCAGCAGTCATGATGCTGGCCCAGTGCTAGCCCTTGGGCGAGCCACCCCCAAATCCCAAGCAAGTCGCGTGTAGTGTTCAGGCGCGCTGGCTGCACCAAGGACCTGTGAGCTGTTCCGCTGCAGCCCCCATGAGGGTGCACGCCCACGCGCATGGGCACGCAACCATCTGCCGCTTACGGTTACCTAGCCCCAGCCCCAGCCCCATGTTGCACCAATGCACCCAGTTGAGTTCCACATTCTCACGGCCATATGCGCGCTGCCGCTGTCTGGCACTTGGCGTACGTGATCCAGCACACCGCGCACAGACGCAAGCATCAAGCAGCTCATACATCTTGCCAGCTCCCCGGCGCATCCCCCTTCGCGTTCCTAGCACTTTGTTCCCCCCCGCCGCGTCCCTGCAATGGACCCTCCCGCCGCCAGTCACCCACCCATGTTGAAGAACGCGTACACCATGGCCAGCGTGCCCGCCTTGCGCTCCCGCGGCACCCACTGCGCCGCCATGGCCGACACGGCGGGCATGATGCAGGCGGAGAACAGACCCATGGCGCAGCGCGCGGCCAGCAGCAGCAGCAGCGCGGGGCTCAGCCAGGAGCAGCCGGGCAGCGCGTGCAGCGGCAGCGAGGCGGGGAAGGAGGCGGGCGCGCCGGCGGCGGTGGCGGTGGCGGCGGTGGCCAGAGACCACAGCGCCAGGCTGCGGAGTAGCACCCTGCGGGCGGGGAGGGGGAGGTTGCAAGAGCGGCGATGCACCCTCGGGGTAGGGCAGGCTGGGGCCTACAGCAGAATGTACCAGTGCGCCTGCAACGTTCGTCTGCGGTAACCATGTGATTGTCAACAAGTATGAGGAGGATGAGACAGACAAGTGTCAGTACGGGGTACCGCGTGAAGCGCGTGGAGCCAGCATAGGGCGCTGAGGCCTCATGGATACGCTGACACCTGCACGTAAAGTACGAGCGAAGCTTGAATGGCAACATGCAGCCTCAGGGCCGCCCTGTACCCAGTGAAGTGCTTGCCAGTGGCAACAACAAGCCCGTTCCCAATGTAGGGGAGCGACGCCCAGCCGGGCCCATTGCGCCAACAACACCTAGAGTCGCCCGGGTCTCCATGCTGGCACACCCAAGCATCCAGCCCTCCCGCCCGCCCGCCCGCCCACCTGTCTCCGCCCTCCCTGTCGCTGGCCTCCCCCGCCGGCAGCTGCCCCGCCAGGTAGCCCACCAGCATGGCGCCCTGCAGCAGCCCCACCTCGCCGCCGGACAGCGCCAGCCCGCCGCCGCCAGCGCCCGCCAGCGCAGGCAGCAGCGCCGTGAACACCGAGCGGTGGAAGTTGCACAGCAGCAGGCACACCGCGCACACAGCGGACACCACCATCCAGGGCTGGGGGTGATGGAAGGCGGCGGGAGGGCGGGAGGGGGAGGGGCGTCGTCAGGCCCGCTCCAAGGGCGGTGGGGACTGGTCGTGGCACAGGCTGCAGAGGGCAGCCGCATTGTGGTGCAACTCTGTGCAGCACGCATGTGGACATGAGCTCAATGCCGGGTGGGGTGTGTGGCTGTGGGGCCTTACCTCGGGCCCGCGCCGACGTGCCAGGGAGTAGGCCGCCGCCCGGCCCCCGCCGCCGCCCGCGCTTCCTGCCCCAGCTGCCCCTCCTGGCCCTGGCCCTGGGCCTGACCCCGCTGCTGCCGCCACGGCTACGTGGCTGTGCATGCGACGCTTCAAGGCCTGGCAATACTGTCTGAGGGACACCTCAACTGGCGAGCTTGTCCCGAGTCTCCGGTAAACTGCCGCGGATTGCGATGTGGGGAGCTGCTGGCCTGCTGCTAACGTGGGCACCTGTAGACACGCTCCGCGAAGGGCAGGCGTAAGCCGCCCGGGACCTTTTACGCCTGTTTGCATTGTATCATAAGATGTCAAGGAGGCGAATGAGTAACGGCCCGCGGACTTGACGAGGGTCACGTCTGTCGATGGCCGACGTCCAGCTCAAAAGCTAGCAGGCTGTAGACCCCGGGAAGTTCAGCTGCGTATAAACACACTAACGGTAAATCTGATGCTCAGTTATCCTGTATACTGCAAGCCGGTTGGAACTGCCTACCTTCGGAACCGTACGGGAGGCCGTCTGGCCCTAACCCCTCAGCCTAACCCTGCAACCGCCTGCACCAAGCCGCCCAGGCGCTCCACCTGCTAATTGACGTTGCCGTCCCTGAACTTTACTCTTCATGATCCTGCTGAAGCTCCCATGTGCGAAACCCAGTGAGACCTTTTCTCTACCACGAGGGTCCCCTGGTTGGCCTTCGCCAGAGCGCCAGAGGCCCATGCGCAGACGCCGACTGCTCAGGTTCTGTGCCAGGCAGTGTCCAAAGCTGTTAAGTCCGTCACTCCTGGCGATCAGTGGCATGGCGGCGACGCATCCACAGCGAGTCCTGTAAGCTTCCTGTATGGGCAGCATGCAGGGGACGCGGGTAGACACGTGTTGCTCCTGTTGACCCCACGACTCAACACCGCACGCTCCAGCCCTGCGTGCTGCTTCATTTGAGAGCTGGATCAGCTGGTACCTGTAGCGTGTGGAATGTGGTTCCAGAGCAAGCGGTCAGCATGCCATGCAGCACAGTAGACACATCGGGACCATCAAAGGGTCAAGGGATCTGTCCCATGCACCAGACCGTGTGCGTGTCGGCATTTCTGCGGCCTTGTGCTGTGGTGCCCACCTGTCGCGGCGTAACATCACATCAATAATATGTCATACTGCAACCGTAACTGAGCGCACGGGCTTCGCGTACCTCGAGCGCAACACCTATTCTCCGCTGTCGTGTGCAACCTCACAGTCGCGAGGCAAACTACTAGCACCCTGCCATACGTAACGCTGCCTCGATACTCACTATCTCTATTCGCCATGAGCGCTTTCGTCTGGGAAGCTATCGCATAAGGACATTGGCAAAGAACGCTCCTGTACTGTGACGCGCTACACGGCAAGCAACATAGCAGTATATCTCACAGCTTATTAGCAGAAAGAGCGCGCCTTGCGGTACCCGCATGACGACGAACGAGGCCAGCTCCCCAGGCGGGTCAGCAGCCGCTGCTGCCCCCGCAGGCCCCGCGGCGCACAGCCCCCGGTCCGGCGTGCCCCCCTCCGCGCTGCAGCTGCAGGGCGCCGCCGCGCAGCTGGCCGCCAAGCAGGTGGCCGACGGTCGGCGCAAGGTGCTGAGCCAGCTGGAGGACGTGGTGCTGGACTACTTCCACAACAACCCCATCCACATAGAGGCCTGCCTCAGCACCTGCATCAAGGTACGGACATGCGGCCACAGCCGGCTCCGCACCTTGCGTTCAGGTCTAGCAAAGGGGATGCTACGCTGGAGTAAAGAAACGGGGAGGCAGAAGCCGCACGGTTGAATGGCAGTGATGGGCAACCCTGCCCCACAACAAGCAGCTGCCACCTGTGGGTGACAGCCTCAATGGCAGGGGCCTTCCACGCTGGGCAGAACCACTCTCCTGCGTGCGCATTCAGACTGGGGTATTGCCATGTGTGGCCTACGACCCCCTCTTGCTTTTCCTTCCCCGTTGCAGCTGTTCGGCAACGTGGTGCACCACCCGGAGGAGGAGAAGTACCGCAAGGTGTGCACCCGCCCTAAACTCACGCGCTGCTGACGTACGCCCAAGCAATGGGAATGGTGCAATAACGGGAAGTGTTGCGAGGCAAATAGTTACGCATTTGGTGCCTCGGGCCATGCCATGACGTCCCGCGGCAGCTGAAGGACACCGCGGGCCCACACGGGTTGTTGTTTGTGTACCACGTGGGGCAGCAGCGGCGGCAGCGGCCCATGGTCAACGGGTCCTTTCCGTAACAGCGCCCGCTGCCGCCTTCTTCCCCCCAACCCCTGCTCCTCACCCCTGCGCCCCCTCCCCTCCCCGGCCCAGGTCAAGGCTGGCAGCGCCACGTTCAAGGGCACGGTGCTGGCGGTCAAGGGGGGGGAGGACCTGCTGCTGCACGCGGGATGGGTGCCGCGGGTGGGTGGGTGGGAGGGGGCCCTTGGGGTGGGCGGGGCTGCTGTGGGCGGGTAGTGGTGGCGCGGGTGGGTCACCAGGGAGCTGCCCGAGGGAGGCCAGGGAGCTGCCCGAGGGAGGCCAGGGGCTGCGGGGGGGAGAGGCCCGTTGCACGGTGCGCTGGGCTGCGCTCGGCTGGCGTTGCGTCGCGCAGTACATTACCTCCGTGCAGGGCGTCACGCATGCAAGGGCATCTACAAGGAGATCCAGCATCCGTTACACTCCACCCTCCTCGTCACCCCCGCCACCTAGCTGCCGGGCCGAGCGTGTAGGTACTCAGTGTACATCATCAACACAAACTGCACAGCGGGGCCTGCTGTGCCGTATCGACTGATTGCTAACCCCTGTGCCGCCCCACCTTGGTGGCTGTGCGCTGGTGGGCCTGCAGGTGATTGAGATGGAAAAGTACTGGGTATTTGACGCGCCGGCCGACTCCTGGCGCTTCGGGTGAGCGTGGGCTAGGCAGCGGGCTAGATACGAGCGGCAGGCTGGCGGGCGTGCATATCTGCGAGCGATGTGGTGCCGCGGGGCGGTGCATGACGCCCTGGCGCGATCGGCCCTGTTCAAGGCTAAGGGCCTGCAGTTTTGTAACAATGCGCTTCCACGCCTTGCTGCTGCTGCCCCCCTCCCCCTGCCAGGCTGCTCAAGGAGGCGCTGCACCTGTGCGACAAGTCCCTGCACACGGTGCACGACAAGGCAGAGGTGCGTGCGCCCTGTGCAACGGTGTAACGCAGCATCTGTTGCAGGCCGCCAAGATGGGTAATGACACACAGTTGCATGTTCACCGGCACCCTTACCCCCCCCCCCTTCCCCTGGCACGTTCCTGGACCCCTGCAGAAGCGGCGTAAGGAGCACGAGGACAAGCTGACGCGGGAGGAGGCGGAGAAGGAGCGCATCCGCATCGCCATAGAGCAGGACAAGGCGGAGCGGAGGGAGCGGGTGGCAAACGCGGCGGCGGCGGCGGCGGGGCCCGTGCCGGCGGCGGTGGCGGCGGGGCTGGGCGCTGTGGGGTCGCCCCGGCCGGGGTCGGGGACAGGGCCGGGGGCAGGTGCGGGGTCACACGGCGCAGCCCATGGGGCGACCGGAGGTCACAGCTGAGCTGCTGCGGGTGTGGGAGGGGAGGCACGGCGGTGTGGGTCCGGGCGCGCAGGTGTGCTGCCGCTGAACGGTGCACAATTTGCGGACTGGGTATGTTGTACTCGGGCAGGGCTGCTTTGGGCATGTTTGTTGTAAGGGGCGCAATGGGAGTAACCGCGGTGCCCTTACTGTTGATCCTTAGGCTAAGCTGTTTCCACGTGCCAACGGCATGGGATGTCTCCGCGTGGCAGTCGCGCCCTGCTCGGACGGGTCCCGGGCTCCGTGGGGCTCCCAGGCCGCAGCAGGGCTCCCCTGGGCACATGTGGCTGGCGGCGGCGTGGTGCGGAGAGGCATGGGATTAGGGTGCACGGTACTGAGATGTGTAGCGGATGCGGTGCGGGATGTAGGCTAATGAGCCTTGTACAGTTAAAGGCATACAGGAGTAACAGGCAGAGCGCAGCGAGGCATGGTAGGTCCGGGGAGTGGCAAGTTGGTACTGAGATGTGTGTGTGTTGGAAATTGCAAGGTTGCCACGGAGTTGCCGCCCTACCAGCTTAGCATAACGCGCCTTACTTGCTCAAAGGGTCACTGGAGAGGGTGTCTCTGCCATATGGGTCTGTGCTCTGCGGTGCAGGTGCCCAATGCACTGAGCTACCTTACACATGGCCCCGCATGGACGCGGCGGCCACCGGATGTGGGGCCTGCCGCAAGACGACGCAACGCCACATGATGATAATTCCTGATAGGTGTAGTCGGGACCAGTAACGATCGTGTGGCCACACCACCTGGAATGTAACATTAAATGTCAAATGTCAAATGCCGCAGCCGGGCCCCTGCGCGCTCCTGCACGCAGCCCCGCACAAGGGGCCCAGCAGGTGCAGGGACCTTCATGCTCTTCGACTCGCCGGCTAGCATTTAACCGAGGGCGAGTTACCGTACGGACATGAAAGTCGTTGTGGCTTTTGCCAGCAAGTGTAACCCTTTGATTGCCAACAAGCAACTGCCCGACACAGTGCGCAAGGAGGTAGAACACAAGCACGCTCGTCGCTGACGGGGAGTAAGGGGGTTACCCTTACCCGGCTTGCCGCTGCCTGGCTCTCACCACCACCACCACCACCGCCACCACTCTTCCTACTGCATGCCACACTACCAAGTGCAGAACGTACCACATTCCCTCAACTCACACTGCTCATTATTGCTACGCTCCAATGCACAGCGTGTCACGTGTTCTTTGCATGTACTTCTGTGTTGGACATCTTGCAGTGGCTCGCACGCATCTACAAAGAAACCGCAGCACCCCAAGGCTTAAGCCCACCCAGTGCCATGAACCACGCACCAGCCCTGTCCCGGACGCGGTTCCTTCCCTGCGGTCGTGGCCCTGCACGCTACCCGTGGCACAAGCAGGACCCAGTGCTACCCCAACAGTGCTGCTGCTAATAGTCGTAATAGTAGTACTCGTCGACGGCGTAGACTGTTCCCCCGTACGACCCGTCCTCGTAGTCCTCGTCTCCCTCTTCGTCCTCCACGTCCCGCCCAATGGCGTTGTCCAGCTCGGGTCCGCACCCACGCCCACCCGGCCCGCAGCGCCCCCTCCCCCTTCCCGCCCCGCCACCCCTGCCACCGCCCGCCACCTGCGCCGCCGGTCTCCTCCGCGACGGCGCCCTTGCCGCCCCCTGCCCCGCCCTGCCCCTGGACCCCATTGCTCTAGCTGGCGCTGTGGTCGCCTGCCTCCTCCGCCTCCCCTGCGCCTTGACACCCAGGCCCTCGGTCCGCTCGCCTTCGGCACCCTCGCCGGCGTCCTCCCCTGCCGACCCCGCGCCACCCGCCGCCTCCGCCTCCCCCTCCGCCTGCTGCGCCTCCGGCCACTCGCCGGCCGCTGCCGCCGCCGCCGCCCGCGCGTATGGGGCGTTCGGGTTGAGCATCTCGTTCACCTTGCGCCTCACCGTCTGGGGAAGGGTAGAGCATAGGGGTGTCAGGTAGCGTATGAGGAGGTCAGGCTCCCTTCCCACTCCGCGACTACAAGCCTCAACTAGTCATGCCCACACCTTCCAACCAAGTTAGGGGATGTTCCTGGACCAAGCACCTCCGGAATGCCATTCTGGGTGCCCTAGGTCAGCCATTGGTCCGGCACCTGCTGCCCCCCGCCGCCGGCCGCCTGCCCCGTGCCCCACCTTCTCCAGCTGCACCTTCATCCACTCCTGCAGGTGCACCGCGTAGGCGTGCGACACGTAGTGGATGAACGTCCACGCGTCCGGCTGCTCCTCCTCGCCCTCAGCAACGCCATCTCCCTCGCCCGCATCAGCCCGTGGCCCCTGGGCCCCACCACCCTCGCCCGCCCTTCCGGAGGGCCCAGCCCAGCGGCCCATGGCCGGCCCGTCCTCGTGCGTGCCCCGGCGCACGCCTGTGCAGGTGGGGAGTCAAGGGTGGCTGTCAGTGGGTGTGGCGAGAGCGTCACATTGTTGTACGGTGCAATGCAGGGCGAGTGCCAACCTGGGCCCGCCAAAGTGTAGACTCTGTGCACGACGCGGAGGGCTCCGGCTTGGCTAGAGTAGCTCGACTTCCCTCTTCAAAGGCTCCCCTTCCTGACAAAGCTGGTTTCCCCCTGAACAGGGTTTCCCCCCCAGGCCACCCTTCCGGCCATTCCACCCACCCTCTGGGGTGCGTGCGAAGCGGCTGTGCGCCAGCGCCTGCCTCAGCGCGGCGTGCGGCAGCCCCCACAGGTCCGCCGCGGAGCCGCCAACCGCCGAGGGCTCAGCCGCCGCCGCCGCCGCGCCCTTGGGCTTGGGCTTGGAGCCGCCCGCCCCGCCCCGCCCGGGGTCCTTTCCCTTCCCATTAGCCCTCCCAACCTTACTTCCCCACCACGGGATGCCGAACCGCTTGCCGCCGCTGCTATGCCCCGTACTCTTGCTTTCCCCGCTGCCCGCTGCCCCCGCAGCGGATCCGCTCCCTTGACCGGCGCTCGCCCTGGCCAACCGGGGTAGCGTCGGGGCCGCAGCCGCTGCCGCCTCGACGCCACTACCGCCCTTCCCGCCACCTCCCACCGCCCAACTCTGCGCACCCCTGCTCTCCGGCTGCAAACTCGCCTCCGACGCAGCAGCCGCCGTCGCGTTGGTCCCGGCGGCGCCTGCTCCGCAACCGCCCGGCCCCCCGGGTTCCAGCCCGCCCACGGGGCACTGGTCCCCGTCCCCGTCCCCGTCCCCGTCGCCTGCCTCCGCCGACCACGCGGTCCAGGCCCCCGCCCCCTGCCCCCCTCCCCCCGCCACCCTGCGCTCCATGTCTAGCTCCAGGGACACGCGGTACAGGTGCAGCATCTGGAGCTCGGCCTGGGGGTGAAAGAGGGGTGGGTTGGGGGTGGGTAAGCGGCGGCGGGGGGCGCAGAGCACGAACACTTGACCAGGTGTTCTGAGCATGCTACGCACCTGGACAGGTGGTGCTGGCATGCTCCGCCCCCGAGTGGCCCTAACTCCTATGTAACCTCCCAGCTTGTCCCTAGCTGACCCACCCCGCACCCCGCCAGGCCCTCGGCCCCCCTGCCCCACTCCCCTGGCCCCTGGTGCCCACCTCCGCCTCCCCCAGCCGCGCGGTGCTTGCCGCCAGCTGCGCCGCCAGGTCCCTCTGCCGCCGCAGCGAGGAGCTCAGCAGCGCACACATGCCACTGCCGGCGCCCAGGGCAAGCAGCGCCTGGGGGGGCGGGGGGCAGGGAGCAAGCGGAGCATTACAGCGGGGAGTGAGGGGCAGGTGGGTGTAGCATTGAGCGGAGGGGCCGTGCATCGTATCATAGTACTCAAATACCATCTACGGCCAGTAGCTGGGCTATCGTACTATTGGGGCAAGGATCGGCGCGGCAACGGCTGTAAGGTCCCTTGCCAGCCCGACGGGGTTTGCACCCACCAGCAGCAGCAGCGTGGCCACGGTGCGCATGCGCAGGCGGCTGAAGCGGCCCGACCACTCCGCCTCCAGCCCCGCCGTCACCTTGTCCACCTGCGGCCACAGCGGCGAGGCAGCAGGGCGGGTGGGGGCCGTGGGGACCGCTCCCAGGCTGAGCCCATGCCACAACCCCAAATCTCGACCCTGAAAACGCATGGATGCCAGTTTGGTAATTGTGAGTCTTGCCCTCGCCCTCCCTGCTCCTCCTGCCGGCTCCCCCAATACCCCTCGCCCCCCGCCCGCTCGCCTGCGCCTGCAGCAGCCTCTGCTGCGCCTCGTAGGCCGCCGCCGCGTCGCTCTTGTCCGCCAGCTGCACGGCGCGCGCCACCAGCCACTTGAGCTCGCCCTCGTTCACCACCTTGCTGCCGGTGATGGCGCCGCCCCAGCGGCTGAAGCGGACCTGCGGGAGGGGGCACAGGTGGGCAGGGCGCCGGGTGTACGGCAATGTCTCCCATGAGGTGCTGCGCAGTGCGTAGCCGTGGAGGGCGATGCTGCGGCGTTGGCAACCGTACCCGGTGCGTCAGGGAGGCCTTTACCCCGGTGCGGTCCATGCACGGGCCATGTGGTCCACCCGGCACAACCCTGCCCCTTCGGGGCCCCTGTGGGCGATATATTGCTGGGAGCGCTGCCGTGTCACAACCCTCGAACCCTGTCATCCGGCCAACGCCAGTCCCACATGTACCGTGAGCCCAGCAGAGGGCCCAGGACCGGCCGCCCCGCCCCCCCTCCCCTGCCCGCTGCACCCGCCTGGCTGAGCGTGTAGGCCTGCACCGGCAGGCCGTTGTCGGTGTAGTCGGACGCCAGCCGCACCAGCTGCTGCGCCGCAGCCAGGTCGTCCACCTGGGGGGCAGAGGGGCAGCACAACGCTCGTTCAAGGTGTAGTACTCAGTGTCGTGCCTGAGGAGGGGAAAGATGCAGCATTCATGAATGACCGTTGTAGCAGCAATGTGGTGGGCGGAGGCGGGAGGCGGGTCAGCAGGGCGGAGCCGCGGCAGGCCTGTCAGGTAAGCCGCGTGCCTCCGCGCGGAGGAGAGCCGTGCCAGCTGCGCCGCCGCGAACCAGGGGCGGCGGCCGGGTGAGGGCCGCCAGGCCAGGTGGCTGGGCCCAGCAGGCTGCCGGGAGCGACGGCAGGGCCGGGGACGCCGGCCCCGCCGTCGCATCGTTGATCAATTACCGCCCTTACCATCGGCCCGCGACCTTTCAATTCCCACCTCGTGCCACTGGCCCGCACCCCGGCGCGCCCTCCGCCTCACCTGCAAGATGCGCACTGCGAATATGCCCGACGGCGGCGAGTAGGACAGCACCAGGCCGTCGTAGTCCGCCAGCTTGACCAGCGCGCCTGCGGGCGGGGGCAGGGGCAGGGTGCACGGGCGTGGAGGGTCGGGATGGAGGGTGGCACGCCGCATGTGCAGACCCATGTTGGGGTGCTGGACAGCGGAGGCCTAGGTGGTAACGGCTCGCCGTGGCAGCGGACCCACCCACGTGGCGGTGGACCCGCCCACGTGGCAGCGGACCCACCCACGAAGTTGCGCATGTCGTTGTCCCGCGTGCGCTCCTCCTCGGCGCTGATGGTGCCCATCTTGTCGGACCGCACCTCGCTGCCGCCGCCGCCATTGCCGTCCCCGCCTCCCCCGGCGGGGTCGTCCCCCGTCTTGATCTTGATGACGTACGGCGTGCTGGGTTTGAGCTTCTTGATCTCGTACTCAAAGTACTGCGTCTCGCCGGCTGCAGGGGAGGTGGCGCAGCAGGCGGTGCCACAGCACGGCTCGGCATGCAGCCAAGCAGCACCCTGGCGGTGCGCAGCATGTCCAGGACATCTGCACATGTGCACGGGTGCGGCTGCGGCAGCGTGTGGGACTGTGGGTGCTGCTATAGCTTGGCAGCAGGCCTCGCCGTTTGTGGCCCAGACCGCACTGCGCCTCTCCTGCTCCCGCTTGCAGCGCCTCCGCGGGGCCGTAGGCCACCACGCGGAGTTGAGGGTGCGTTGCCAGGGCGCCCATGCTCGAGAAAGCCCCTGCCCTGCGCCGCGTCAGAGGGCTCCCCACCCGCCGCAGGCCAGGCCAGCCCCAACAAGCCAACCCAGGCCAACTACATGACTGACCTCACCGCTTGTGGGCCATCGTGGCAAGCCACTGGTGACTATTGCTACTTTGAGGTGCCAGTCCTTACTGCCGCTTTGACTGAGTGCGAGAGCCACCGGCATAGCGCATCTTGCGTGCTTTACAAGAGGACGGTTCGTCATACGTCAGCAAGTTGAGCGGCAGCTAGGTGCACCCACAGGCCGGCACAGTTTCAGCATGCACAGCCCTTGGCATGTTGCCCTAGATGTTTGCGGTGTGCACGTGTCCCCTGTCTGGTGCCCTCCGCGCACTGGAGCCCCACTGCTGCACGGCATGCGGCTGGCGGCACGGCACTGGACCGGCGAGGCACTGGCCCGGCCCGGGCGCCCCACTCACGCAGCGGGTGGCGCGCCAGCTCTGGGCCCAGGATGGTGGCGGGGGACAGCGTCACCTGGGTGCCGAACACGGCGCCCGATTTCTGGACGGGGCCGTGCGAAAGGCGGAAAGGGAGAGGGGCGTGGGTAGCAGGGAACTGGGCCCGCCTTAGGGCCAGGTAAAGGGTATGCGTGAAGCGCGGGGGTCACAGGGTTAATAAAAGGTGCACGCCCTGTGAGGCACACCTTGTAGAAGATCTTGAAGCTTTCGCTGTAGGGGGCCGCCTGGTGAAACCCGATGATGAGGGTGGAGGAGGTCGCCCACACCTTCTCCGGTCTGCTGAGCTGCCCTGGCTCCAAAACGATCCGCCGGGCTGCTCCATTCTCGACCGGTGGGCCATTAACACTCCTTAACGTCGTATCCATTGCTACCGTAATCAACACTCAAGTCCAGTTTCTGGAGCATGCCCGTTATCACCTACTGCGACGGGTCCTTGTTGAACCATGTACATCCGCAAAGTTGACTGGAGTCAGTCCTACCTATGAAGCAGCCTTCTGTTACGTGAGCGCTCAGCCTGTGCCGATACACACGTCTAACCCGTAACCGCACCCAAGCTGGTCAACTCATGACCCAGATGAAGATGTATGGGACGTCAACAGAAACGTTATTACATTATGTGTCTCACGCTTCCTACTCTGTTTGGTTGTCTCGCAGCATGACACCTGCCGAGAGTAACCGTTATAACGGTCGCTTTCGGGTTCGAGCATCGAGTTATACAGAACGGAGCACTTGTGTACTAGCAACACTACCCGCGTGTATTTTGCTTGTCATCTACTCATCACAATGGCCCTGGTGAGGCAGGCTCTCCCGGGCACAAATTTCCCACGACGTCGCGCCGCATAGAAGAAACAAGCTGTAGTGCCATAACTTTCCACATGAGCTATCAGGGGTATCATATGTGCCCTATGCGGGGCAGCTGCCACTCTTGCTTCCTGTCCAACTCACAGATCTCGCACGCGCTGGTGATCTAGGGCATAGATGCTGCCGGTTCTTTACCTAACTGTTACCATTTCCGTCGATGACTGCAGCGCTCTGTCAGCCGCTCTGTTTCTGTGGCCTCGCCGGCGTCGCGTGTCAACGCTGCCCGCCGCCTAGTAAGCCTTGCCAAGCACGTTTGCGATGACGCGCACGGCGGTTGCATCTACCACAACCGTTAACATGTATGCGAATGTCTAGTCACTGCCCCTTGTGTCGGACCGTTCTGTCGCCTGCTGACAGCGGCAAGGGTCCCAGCACCTGCTGGTCGCTGCCCCAAAATACGACACTACGCCGTCAACGTGCGACCTGACACTTCTACCCCCGGCTGTGCCCGCACGCACAGGCCGTGAGCGTGCGCGCTGCCCACAACGAGGCGGCCATCACCAAGAAGGTGCGCTGCGACACAAGCGTGGTGGTGCGCACTCCACTGTCCCTAAGTGTCTGCATACTGCTTGTACCCACGGCTTGTACCCAATGACCACCGTTGCACCAGTACTGCGGTGCCTCCCCTGTTGCGACGGTGTGGTTGTCGCGACGGACCTAGTCAACGCCGAAACCCCCGCTCCGGCCTCTCCCCCGCCCAGGTGTACTTCGACATCAACATCGGCGCCAACTCCGCCGGCCGCGTGGTGATCGGCCTGTACGGCAACGATGTGCCGAAGGTACGGTGGATTGGGCCGAGTGGTGGAGGGCACGCCGCCGAGTGGGCCCCGGCTTCCGAATGTCGTCCTCCTGTGCACTGGGCCGGGACAGAGCCAGGATCCCAGCTGATATTTCCGCAACCCACCTGAACAACACCAGCCCTGTCCTGGCTATACTCTTGGTTCGCACGCTGTCCCGCCCTGCCCCCTACGCCTGCACCGCTGCGCAGACCGCTGAGAACTTCCGCGCGCTGTGCACCGGGGAGAAGGGCTTCGGGTTCAAGGGCTCGGCCTTCCACCGCGTCATCAGGTGAGCGGGGCGTGACTGGGAGGGGGCGGCGGCTTGCCCTGCTCAGGACGCCCAAGACTGCGTGCCGTGCCGGCGTGAGTGTCTACACCTCTCACCACATGTAGTTAAAACGTAACGCCTGGACCCCTGCCACTGACGGCCACATGTGTGCCCTCCCACTGCGCCCGCCCCTCCCACCCCGCAGGCAGTTCATGATCCAGGGTGAGGCGGGGCTGGCCGCCACAGCACGCAGCAGGGGCAGGCGGGAGGCGCAGGCGCAGCACGGCTCCTGTGCGGCGCCGCTCGGCACGCAAATCACAGCCTGGCTGCACTTACTAGCAATGCGTTTGCTGCGCCGAGCGGGCTGCGTGCAACTTTTATGGTCACGTGCCCAGTGCGTTGAGTAGCGTGGTTGCGGCGCAGCGACGATCCTGCATCCGGTACCACGGGCACCAGGCGCACCCGTAGCACGCCGTGGCGTGAGGCTCTGCGCGACCTCCCGGCGGACCCCTCCCCCTCCTCCCCATGCAGGCGGCGACTTCACCGCCGGCAACGGCACCGGCGGCAAGTCCATCTACGGCATGAAGTTCCCCGACGAGAACTTCAAGTGTGAGCGGCACGGGGCCTGGGGGGAAAGGGGGGACAAGGGCTTGGCGGCGGCAACGCCGCGGCCGTGGTGCAGTGGGTTGTTGCAACTGCACTTCGCGTCCACCAAGTGCGCCACATCGATGGAGAGCTGGGATGCAAGGGCATCGAGTAGTCGACATACTTCACTGGTTGCGCCGCTGTTAAGCGCTTGCTGCCGGTCGGCCCTTGCTTGCCCTGGCTCCGTCCATGTCGCGCTCCTCACACCCCGCCGGCTCCGACCCTGCCCCTGACCCTGCCCCCGCCCGCAGACCGCCACACCGGCCCCGGCATCCTGTCCATGGCCAACGCCGGCCCCAACACCAACGGCAGCCAGTGAGTTGATGTTGTGTTGACGGGTGGAAGGGCAGGTGTGCTGCCGCCACAGCCTGCGCTTGGCGTGTTCGGCTGCCATTTGTGGACGCTTAGGCTTGTTTGTGTTTGATGGCCCCAGGTAAATGCGATCCCAGTCGCACGTTGGAATGCCAATACGTGTCAACGGGTAGTCCTGACTTGGATGTGGTCCTGACTTCGCTGTACGGCACGCTTTATGCGGCCACGTGGCGCACGTCATCGCACCGTCGCACCGCCTTCCTTGGGCCCCTGGACCGCCCGCGAGTGCCGCTGTCCTCGGCCACCCTCGTCCGCCGTGCCACCACCAACGCCTCCCCCTCGCCGCCTCCCTTCCCCCAGGTTCTTCATCTGCACGGTGCCCACCCCCTGGCTGGACGGCAAGCACGTGGTGTTCGGCGAGGTGGTGGAGGGCCTGGACGTGGTGGCCAAGGTGGAGGCCTTCCCCACTGGTCGGGGCGACCGCCCGGTGGAGCCCATCACCATCGCCAACTGCGGCGAGCTGTGAGCGGCGCGCGAGGGCAGCGGGAGGTCAAGGCGGGCCGTTGGCGTGTGGAGACAGCGGCTTTGAGCGGCTGGGTTGGTGGTTGCGGGTAGTAGGATTCAAGTTGGCAATGTAGGGCGGCCCAACAGTTGCATGCCACGTGTACTGGATTCGGCGTGGCAGCTGTGGCAGATTTGGCGTCGCAGCTGCGCCTGGTGCGGGAAGAACGGCGGCGTCTGGCAGGACAGGTGTCCGCTGCGGTGAGGGCAGGAGCGGCACGCTGCGCTGCCTGGTGGCATGGCTGCCGTGGAGCGGCTGTGCGGGGCATGGCATGGGCCTTGGCTCATGCCTGCAGACAATTTGTCTGTGTAATGTTCTCCGAATGCGCACTCAATGCTGCCAAGGCCTTGGCCTGCCTCGCCATGTGCGGCCGCTCCGCTTCGGCACGACTTATCTTGCTGCCGCTAACGGCGCGTTGTCCTACTGCACCGCCCTAGCTGTGTCACAGTCCTGGCACACAAGACGTTAAATGGTATGATCAGGTGCGGCGTGCGTGCAGGACGGCAGGACGAGAAACGGGTCAATGGGGTGCCCAGCCGCCCGCCGATCCGTGGTGGCGGCATTCATGTGCCTCAGGCCTTACACCGAGTCAACGTGCGCACTGTGTGCAATGCCTCGCAGCAGCTCGCAGTTTGCGTACGTTGCCAGCACTTGTTTGAACCTCCACAACACTTCCACACTGTAAACATTACCTGAGGCCTGCGACCATCAACCATGCTGCACGCATGAGCAGCGCAAGACAACACGGGCTTGAGATACCACCCAGCTGCCATGCTCACATCAGCCATACACCACATTTTACCGCACGTCAAAGCATCTGAAACATCAGGAATCTCAACCTGCTGGGCGCTCAAATCAGCGTAAAGCAGCGTTCGGACAGGAAGGAAAGGCTTGGGTAGACACGAGCAGCTCACAAAAGCCACAGTGGTCGGGCACATGTCCCCTGTCCCCAACACGACGAGCAGCAACGAGCCGTCATTGCTATTCGAGTAAATATTGCAGAGCAGCGAACAAAGAAGCGGATCTGCATCCCGCTTCCAGCCAGCGGCGATCGGCCCAGCCCAGGCTCAGGGGACGTGCCACCTGCCAGGCAGGCCCATGCGCGACGCCTGCTGCACCTGACAGCCCCCTCACACGCACTCAGCACCCCTGCACGCATTGGCTGTGCTTATTGCAGGGTGTGTGACATTGATACATCATGGACGCTGCGCTGCCTGCAGTGCCAACGGCACAAGAACTCCAACCAGCGCAAGAGAGCAACTTTGGGTGAGGCGCTTGCCACACGCGGCGTAGTACAACAGGAACAGGATGCACGCACGGTCGCAGGGTCGATGGCGGCGCAGCGTACGGAAACGTGCTGATCAGCACAGCAGTAGCTGACCCGTAGATGTTTTATCTCTACTTCGATGCCGTTACTACGTATAGATTAAGCGGTCGCAAACCGTACTCGACCTGGCATACGGTACACTCGCCTTCCCGACGCGCACACCACCTGCGAAGGCACTCAGCCGCTGGTGGTCCCCACCCGCTGCTTGTCCGTCATGCAGCGCACGTCCTGGATGTCGTTGGCCAGGCGCCCCGCCTTCCGCTCCGCCGCCGTGTGGCGGTCGAAGGCCTTGATGCACGTGGCGTTCCAGCCCTGGGGGCAGCCGGGCGGGAAGGCGGAGGAGGGGAGGGGCACGGAGGGCATCACGCTGCCGTTTGGGCACCAGCCAGTACGAACGCAGCGTGGGCTCAGCGTACTGGGCGACCCGTCCGAGGGTGCTGGGCTCTTGGCGCCGCTGGCCGCCTGGCCCTTCTCTGTGCAGTAAGAGGGGCGGTGAACCCCGCATCCCCAATGGTCCTACCAGCTCCACTGGCCCAGACGGCCGAGGCCGAGGTGGTGGATGGGAGGAACCAATGATGCAGGCATGCGCAAAAAGCCCAAGCCCCGCGAAGGAAAGCCTTTAGCGGCATCGCCACATACACGCAGCGCCCCTCCAGCCTCCCCCGCTCACCGTGGGCACGCAGTGGGTGTCGACCTTGATGAACTCGGCGTGCTGCTTCTTGGCGTCCAGGGTCACGAAGATGAAGCCCTTGAGCGCCACGTGCGTGAATCGCAGCCCGCCGCGCATGCCGCCGCCTGCGGTCACGCCGTCGGTGGGTGCAGGTGCGGGTGCGGGTGCGGGTGCGGGTGTAGGTGCAGCCACACACGCTATTGTGTTGCTACGCATGATCAGTTGATCTGGAGCTTTCCCTTGGGGTGACGGCACGACGCAGCGCGTTGGACAAGACCTTGGTGTGTCTATGCCAGTGCGTCCAAGGCATTCGCAGTTTCGCACGCCCGCCCACTGTCAGCTGCCGTCTACCAACCAGGGCAGGACAGCGCGGGCCACAGCCACAACGCGATGTGTGGGGCACCCACCCGCAACTTGAACAGCGGAGATGAAGTCCGGCGGCAGCATGAAGGCCTGATCCTCGATGCCGGGCGCCGTGACGGCGGCGGTGTCGAACTCGGCCGCCACCACATCCCCGGCAGCGTCCACCGCCACCGCCGCCCAGTCGTTGTGCGTGTCGCCGCCGTAGAAGACGGCGTTGTTGGCCCGCTTGGCGATGGCCAGCACAACCTCGCGCTCGGCGGGAAAGCTGCACCAGCGGTCCATCTGCGACACGTCAACCCTGCGCGGTGGGGACACATACGGGCTTGCTTGCGTCTGGGGAGAGCCACAACGGATACAGTCCATGCGCACAAACGCAAGTATAAAGCAGCAGTAGTACCGGTAGTCAGATGGCACACGCATGGGCTCAGGCGCAAGTCAGGGGCCTGCTGCCCACCTGCCCAGCGCCGCCGCCTCCACCGCCCGGCCCAGGCCGGCCACCAGCCCGAAGCTGGTTGCCCCCAGCGGGCTGGCGGGGTTGGCGTCGCTGAGGTTGAAGCGCAGCGGGTAGCCCGCCAGCGGCCTCCTGAAGCAGGTGGTGCCGTAGCTGCGGATGGTGTCGCGGTTGGTGGGCGTGCCGTTGGGGAGCTGCGGGTAGGCGGAGGGCGCGGAGCGAGGCACAGGGCTAGAAACGGGGCGAGGAGGCGGGAGGCTGAGGCGGGCACGTGAGCAAGGTCCAGTGCAGCAAGGGGCGGTGAGGTGCCCGGGCAACGGCCACGGGGCCCCACGCACCGCCCACCGCCGACCGTTCACCGACCCCAGTGCCCCCGCCTACCGGCTGACAACGATAGGCCCGCCCCCCCGCACCCACCAGCGCTACCGCCCCCGACGTGACGTTGTCCAGCAGCTGGCGCCACGTGGCGGCCAGGGCGGGGTCGGTGGCGTTGGCGGCACGGATGGCGCCGCTGGTGTCTAGCACCAGATCTTGGAGGGTGGTCGTAGTGCCGTACAGCTGCCACGTGATGCCTGGGGACGCGGGAGGCCACCCAACGGGCCGGAAGCGGGCCTGGGTTAGGCGAGTGTACGGATGGCCGCGACTGCTGCTGCAGTGTGCGGACCTCAGCTACCTGCACGGGCACGTGCTCTCAGCTGCTGCTTGTGGTCTGTGCGCCGCCCAACCCGCTCCTCGCTGCCCGCTGCTCCCAACGGACGCTCACCCTTCTTGACGGACTTCTTGGTCTCCGAGTCCAGCCACGCCAGCTGCTCCGGCCCCAGGCGCCGCCGCGAGGGCAGCGAGCGAAGCCGCTCCGACTCGGCCTTGACGGCGGCAATCTGGCCGCGGCACGGGGCAGGGCAGGCGGGCAACATACAGGCAGAGTCGGAGACAAGGTTCACTCGTGATTAAAGCAGGTGGGGACTCTCAAGCTGGCACCCATGTCCTACACACCAGCAGTCAGCTGGTCCGGGGCGCCGCACCTGCGCCAGCTCCAACTCGCCCCACTGCGACGGCGGCTTGCGGCCCACCACCGCCGCCAGCGCGTAGATGGGCTCGAAGGCGCCCAAGTCCTCCGAGCGGGCTGCGGCGGCAGGGGCGGCAGCAGCAGAGGCAGCAGCAAGCCAGCGCGTGAGCACGGGAGCGGGCGGCCACACGACGTACGGCAAAGGCTGGCGTGGCCTAACCTGTGATGCGCTCCTCCGTCACGAACAGCGAGGCCAGGCTGCCGAAGTGGAAGGTGCGGTTGATACGCGTCCCCACGTAGGAGCCGTCGGGGCGGCGGCTGCGGATGGGCATCCACTCGTGGTACGCCTAGGGAGGGAAGGGGCGAGGGAGCGCGAAGGCAAGGGGCTGGCGGGAAGGTGACCAGCGCTCGGGGCAGGTGCGGCGAGGGCCACGCACGTGCAGGGCCGCGGGCCTCGTAAGCGTACCGAGACGCAGTACTAGGAGACGGAGGGGGTACAACTCAGTAGTATCACGCTTCAGCAAGCGCCGCACACCTCCGCAGGCACAGGCCTCCATGTGGGATGGGGACAGGAAGTACAACCAGGTACAACGAAGCCAGCATAGAGCCATGGACAGCCGCGCGCCGCCCACCTGCACCGCTGCTGCCACCCTGAGCTCCCAGGGTCCGTCTGTGGCATTGTCGTGCCCAGCTGCCCCGCCGCTCCAGGCATTGTTGGCAAACTCGTGGTCGTCCCAAATAGAGATGGCGGGGGCGGAGGCTGCCAGGGCCTGCGGCGAAGATTGGGGAGGGCTGATTACCAAGCCCTTTATAAGAATCAGCGGCAGCAGACGCCACTGCAGCCGAGGTTACGGCACCGCTGTACGGGAGTTCCGTACTCACGACATTGCACGCCTGCCCCACCTGCAGCTCGGGGTCTCCCCTGTGCAGGGCGTACCGCTGGCGGTAGTCGTCCAGGCTGCGGAGCTCCGTGGTGGGCAGCAGGCCCCTGGGGGGGAGGGGGGGCAGGACACGGGGGCACGGGGCCAGGGTGGGTGCTTGGGCTTGGCGCATCACGGCAGCAGGTGCTCACAGCAACAGGGAGCGCGTGGCCGTACCACCACAGCAACTCACGCCGCACGGCCAGAAGGTTTGGGGGAAGCGACGGTTGGCATGCCAGGGCCCCACGGCGGCCTCAGTGCGGGGGAGCAAGAGCAGGCAGCAAGGCTTGTGGGCACGGAAGCGTGCCGTCTTTGTCAGCTAGTTAACAAGCTGGTAGTCGCTGTCGGAGACCAGCTGCGCGTATGCACCGCAGCTCGATGGCGTACCACATCGTGTCGGCGGTGCACGCAAGGGCCTGCTCACCCGCGCACGGCTTGCGTGGGCGTGGGGTAGGAGTCGTTGCCGAGCTCATAGCTGCAGAGCACGGCAGCGGCAGGGGTGTACGAACTCAAAGAGATGCACACGGGTACGCTGACACTGAACACCCTCATAAAGAGAAACACGAGGCCGTCACCGCTGCACAACATCTATCTGCGGGTGGTGCCGACAGCCAGATGCGCCCCAGGCCGCAGCACGACAGTGTCTAACTGCACGGCGACACCCACGCAAACGCTGCAGCTGCTAACTCCTGCTGGTAGTGAGGCTGTTGTTGCATCCCCCCTTGCCCTCCTCACATGAAGTCCCCCAGGTGCAGCCAGAAGTCCAGGTTGTACCGCGCCGCCTCCGCGTAGGCGTGGAAGTAGCCGTAGCCCCAGTTGGCGCAGCTCAGCACGGCGTAGCGCAAGGAGCGCTGGCGGGGATCGCCTGGGGGGCAGGGCGAGGTGGGGGGAGGCAAGCCACCAGATGCAGTACGGGCAGATATGCCACGGTGTGGTTGGGCGGATGGCATGCGCTCCTGTCCTGCCGTGCGACGAGTTCGGAACCTAGCGGCGGAGCGAGCGTGAAGTTCTTTCCATGTTTCCCGTACTGCTGTAAGGTTGATATGTGGATAACATCGTTCCAAGCTGCCTTTGACAAGTCCGCACGGCCTCCTTGCCTGCACCCGTGCCCCTGCCGCCCCGCTCGTTGCTCCCCAGGGGGTGTTTGGGGAGCAGGCAACAGGCCGCACGAGCGGTACCGGTACGCACCCATGGCGTACGGCAGCTTGAAGCGGCCGGTGGGCGACACCGCCCCTCCGCCCGCCCCCTGCACTGTGAAGCTGTACGTGTACGGCACGCCAGCCTTGAGGCCTGTGACGTCTTGCTTGCAGGTGAAGTCGGAGGAGGCGCGGCACACCACCTGGGCGGGGGGAGGGGGCAGGTGGAAGGGGAGCGTACTGTCACATGGCAGGAGTCTACGCACAATTAACAGCAGGATAGGCATTGCCGGATGCCCCTTCTTGCCCTCATTGTCTAAAATTACATGCAGGGCAGCGCAGCCCACCGCCTGCAGCAAGCACTTGTGCGCCTGCTCGGGTACAGGTTGCAGCCAATAGATAAATGAAGCACACGCGGAATGGACGCGCCTTGGTCTCATACGTGCGGTACTTGGACGTGCTGGGCACCACCCGCAGCAGCAGGGTGACGAAGTTGGGCTGCTTGCCTTCAGGGCCCGTCCAGGTGACTCTGAGGGGAAGCAACGGAGCGTCAGCAGCATGGTTGCGAACGGGTCCGAGCGATACTTCTTTGCAACGAAATGTTGCGCAGAGGTAAAAACAAACAATCCTGTCGGTTGTTAGCACAGCGGCAGGGGAAGCGCGAACGAAGCAACGTGTTTTTGAGCTTTTGGTAGTTGGAAGGAATATGTTGGCCTGGCTGGAGCGGATGGCAGAAGCGTGTCTTTCCCTCTTGATTGCAGATAAGGACGATAAGCATATTGCAGGATGCTGTAGCTATGGGAGGGCGATGGAGCAGCAGGCGCCAGCAGCCACTTTTCCTGAACGCGTACCTCCGAAATGCCACGGTCCAGCGTCTACCATTCTGCCTTTACAGGATAGTTGCAGTTCACAGCCTACCTTGTCCACGTTATGATGCGAGTAGAAAGGGGATCCCCCGACGACACGCCATGCATAAATGCCCACGTCTGGTTGGCGCCCTTGGAACCCGCCGCATCCACGGAGACGTGGAGTAAGCTGCCACATAAGGCAAGGAGGACTACCACAGCATATGTTGACATCTTCGGCGGCCCCTCTCTCGTGGGTTTGCTTGGGCCTTTCCCGCAAACCGGGGTCGTGTGCTGCAACGCTGCAGGTTTTCGCCGACTTGCCTCGACTTCTATAAATTGGCCTGCTGAGGCACCGCACTGACATACCAGGTACGGTGTGTCTATTTTAAGAAGGGAGACCATGCATCGAACCGTGCATGTACGAAAAGGCCCAGGAAGCCAGGACGATGAGCACACAGCAGGCAGGTAGTGCCATGAGTGTTCCCGCTTTTATTCCTGTGGCGGTATCTCACGTTGCGTACTGTCGCTATATTTCATTGGGGTTAGTTGCTGGCTTGCGGGTGGCCAACGCCTCTCTCTCTGTAACCGAGGCAACTCGTGGCACCCCGCGCGAGTCAGCAAAACAGAATTTGAGCGTTTCAGTACGGCCTCATGAGTTCACCTTTTACCGGGGACCCTAGAAAGGGAATGGATTTGACCGTTGCGGAATCGGTTAACCTGGATCCAAGAGTGGTGCGATTAAGCCGTTTAGTACTTATATACATAGAATGCACCCTGTTTTATTTGTGGCACTAGCTGCCGCTTGCGGTAGCCATCCTGCAAGCCAGAGACTTGTGCCGGCACCCATTCCAGTAGCCATACAGTCGACACACACTACTCCAACAATTATTATGTGAAACAGCTAATGCCCAATGGCCCTGCAGTGTCGCGGGGCCACAGCGACAGGGTCGCTCGGCGGTGTCAAGGGCCATGTCGGAAGGACTTTTGTGTGACACCAGGTCTCTTTCAACTGTCAGTATTTGTATGCAGTATGATTATGTTATAGCAACCATAGCTAAGGATGGAAGCAGCGGGACAGGCACAAAGTCGCCTGAGTCGCCTGCGCCTGACTTGCAGGATGGCTACCGCAAGCGGCAGCTAGTGCCAGAAGTAAAACAGGATGCATTCTATGTATATAAGTACTAAACGGCTTAATCGCACCGCTCCTGGATCCAGCTTAACCGATTCCACAACGGTCAAATCCATTCCCTTTCTAGGGTCCCCGACCTTTTACGGTAGGAATTCAACTCATCTGTCGCGACGAGCTGCAGGCCTCTCTTGCCTGGCCTGTCGGTCATGTCATCGCGAATGTTCTTTCTTCGGCGCGCAGTTGGACTTGGAGGCTCCTGCTCAGCCGTCGGCGGCCTGCTCTGCCGATGCGGCAGCGGGTTCTGGGGCGGTGAGTCGGAACCGCTGCTCCGTGCCTCGGGTCTGTGTCCCCGCGTTGTCCGAGTTAGCGAACTCCAACTGTTCGGCTGGTCGTGTGTCCTGCTCGCAGGCCAGCGAACCACCGCTGCGTCTGTGTGTTGGCAGGCCTTCTGGCCCTTTGGTGGAGCTGCGGTACGTCCGCCCTGGCTTGCAGGCTCGGGCGGCCCGTCTGCCTATGCTGGGGCCTGCTGTGGTGCGGCCCCCTTCGCCGCCTACGGTGTGGCGGGTGGCTGGGCGCTCTGCGTGCGGCCTGCCTCTGGTTCCTCTTCCGCGGGCTAGCGCTCCCACCAACGGGGGTGCTTATGGGGGCAGCGTCATGGCGGCGGCGGTACTGTCGGCCACGGCCGTGGCTACTGTGCCGGGTCCTTTGCCCCCTGCCGTAGTGGCCGAAGCTCGGCTGCTCGCTCTGAGTCGTGCGCACGAGCGCGTGCTGCAGCAGTGGCGGGACGGCGGCGCTGGGGTGTTGGCGGCGGGCAGCGAGTTCTGCCGTTGGCTGGCGGTGTACGGGGAGGGTCGCAACCCGGTGACCTGTACCCCAGACGACGTGCTGGCGTATTTCGAGGACGGGTGGCTGCAGGAGCACCGGGGTCGGGGCGGGGGGCAACCCGCTTACGCCACTGTGGCGAAGGCCGTGTCACTGCTGTCCAGCTACTTCGTGGCGCTGGGGCGTGACCGTGTGCGGGAGGGGCCCGACCGGAACCCGTGTGCAGCCCCCGTGGTCGCTCAATACCTCCGGGGCTATCGCCGGGAGCGCGTACAGGCTGGGGTGCCGCAGTCTGCGGCTGTGCCGCTGAGCGAGGGGCTCGTGGCGGACCTGTCCCTCTGGCTGGTGCTGGCCGCGGCGGACCCTGAGCTGACCGCGTCAGCTCGGCTGGCACTGCTCCGGGACCGTGCCGTGTTCCTGCTGCTGTGGGCCACGTGCATGCGCGCGCACGACTGTGGGAAGCTGCGTGTGACGGACTTTCGGGACCCTCTGGCCCCCCAGCAGCGGGCGTACGAGTGGTGGGTGCTGCCGCGGCCGGTTGTTGGCCTTCCATACCCCCGCGGGGCCCAGCTGTACGTGTGGGAGCTGGTGGACAAAACCCACCAGTTCGGGCGGGCTCTGCCTTACCGGCTGGAATCTGCGGGTGGCGGGGCCCTGTGCCCTGTGGAGGCCTTGGCGCAGTATTACTATGCCTGCCAGGGCCCGGACGGAATTGCGTGCGGCCCTGTGACCGGGTTTGTGTTCCGTCCGTTGAGCCGATCCCGGCAACGGTTCGAGGAGCGGGCTTTGGGTACCAGCACGCTGGGTGCCCGTCTGCGTGCTCACCTCTGCACCATGGGGCAGTACGGCGGGGAGACCTGTCACAGCTTCCGGCGGGGGCGGTTGCAGCACGAGGTGGCGCAGGGTGCGGGTTTGGCCGAGCTGATGGCGCTGGGGCACATGCGGAGTCCCCAGAGTAGACGGTGCTGCGGTACGTGCATGAGACGGCTCATTTGCCTCGTGTGGCCGCCTTGCGTTTGGCGGCCGAGGTGGCGGGGGCTGAGGCGGCGGCAGGTGTGGGTGTGGAGCCAGACGCAGCCTCAGAGTGGGAGGACTCGGAGGGCTCGGGGGATGAGGCCCGGTGACACCTGTGCTTCCGCTTACGTGCCGATGTGTCTTGGTCGGTCTGGTGCCGGTGTGTGTGCCTGGGGGGTTGCGTTTGGGCCGTGGCCCCGTGGCTGTGTGGTGTATCCCGTTCGTGTTTCCCGTTTGTACCTTCTACGCGGGGCCTGTCCGAGCTGATGGCGTTAGGGCACATGCGGAATCCGCAGACGGTGTTGAGGTATGTGCCTGAGACCGCCCACCTGCCTCGGGTGGCCGCTCTGCGTGTGGCGGCTAGGTGGCGGCGGCCGGGGCGGCGGGCGATGAGGGTGCGCGTGCGGACGCGGAACCCGAGTGGGAGGACTCTGAGGGGTCTGGGGACGAGGGCGGTGATGGCTGCGGTTGCTCCGGCCCGTAGTTTGCATGTGCCCGTGTGTGGGCCGTTTCCTTGTTCCTTGTGGTCACATCGCAGTCACCAGGGTTGGTGGTCTAGAGTGCGGCTGTGGCCGCTGGTGTTGTGGAATCAGACCTGACCTCTGCGTGTGCAGGCTTTGAGGGTTCTGCGGTTGGGCGGTGACGGGTTTGTATCGTGTCCTCTGCGTGCATTGATTGCTTGCCTGTCGGGTGTGCGATATCGTGGGTCGGGGCACGTGTGTGTACTGACCGTCAGGGGCTTCCTGCCCGTGCGTGGTTGCCGAGCTATGGCTGAAGTAGCCAAGGGCGGCTGAATGGTGCAATAGGCCGCCCACTTGCCCCATGTGGCCGCCTTGCGTTTAGCGGCCAAGGTGGCGGAGGCCGAGGCGGGGCCCGCTGGGGGTGTGTAGCGGGACGTGGCGTCTGAGTGGGAGGACTCCGAGGGGTCTGGGGACGGGGAGCGGTGATGCATGTGTCTGAGCTGGCCTGGCTTTGACTCTCGTCTGACATTGTGCGGGGTGTATGTGGGCATGGCCCCTGCGTCATGCCCTGCGTGTGTGTACCGTGCTGCTGCGTGACTCTGAACGTGTCTGCTTCTGTGAAGGGTGGGTGGGTGGGTGCTTTTCTAGCTCTGGCGTATACTGCCAAGAGCGGCTGACTGCTAGTATACAG
>VFQN01002293.1_pt1 | contig 30019 bp, 28 predicted proteins | sample 3512371 | NCBI WGS metagenome assembly VFQN01 (sample SAMN10412370, study PRJNA504923) | tailings metagenome | isolation source: Replicate 2 from Balatoc abandoned mine | place: Philippines: Itogon, Benguet | collected 2017-08-28 | reverse complement strand
GTTGACAGGTGACGCAGGTAGCAGCGCCCCTCTTCGGCATAGAATGTGTCGCATACCATAGAAGACGCCGTCAGGTTGACGTCGATTACCGTGCTTCAGTCCGAGTTCTCGAGTTCCGCGAGAAGCCCAACTGCAGATGCTTTGCAGCGGTGATGCCGGCACAGTTGCACGCCGTGTTCAATTTGCCGAACGCCTGTACTGGCGCCGCCACCGCGCTGCGATGGTCGTCGGGTTGGGTGACATCCAGGACATGCGCTTTCGCCTGGCCGCCGTTCGATCGGATCTGCACCGCGGTTTCCTGTGCACTGTCCTTTGACCGGTCCGTCGCAAGGACGCTCGCGCCTTCGCGCGCAAGCGCCAATGCTATTGCTCTGCCGATACCGGATCCAGCGCCGGTGACGAGGGCTGACTGGCCGAAACATATCATTGTTTACCTCCCATTAGGCACTGATCGCTTCGCAGCGATGCGACCGCACCGAGTGAATGGCATTGGCGGCGTGATAGGACGAAGCGCGGAGGCGATCGGGCGGGTCATCACTTGATGTGAACTTGACCCAACACGCCAGCTCACCGTAGCAGCCCTCTCACCAAGTCGGCATAGGCTTGTCCCACGGATTCGGGATCTGGCGAGTGCCCCGGGGTGTACCATCGAGCGACGTCGATCCCCAGTGACAGAATTGCGATCGTATGGGTTCGCAACATGTTAGGGTCGCTCACCAGCGGGGCAAACACAGACGCCGCGAAAGTCTCCGTCTGCTGGCGGATAGCGGCGATGATCTTGAAGTGTTCGGGCTCCAGCGCCCGGATCTCGTACTGGAGCACGCGCGCGAGGTTATGGTTTACGGCGTGCCAGACGGTGAAAGTCTGCACGAAGACACGGATCCGTTCGGCAGGCGCCGTGATGTCTTCGAGCGCGGCCAGGCAGTCGTTCAGCACGGCTTCGTGCCCGATCCGCGAGATCGTGAACAACAATTCCGCCTTGGACGAATAATGCACATAAAGCCCCGCAGGGCTCATGCCGGCGTGTTCGGCTATGTGGCGGGTCGTGGTTGCGTGATAGCCGCGACGGCCGAATTCGGCGGTAGCCGCCTGGGCAAGCGTGCGGCGCGGCCCGGCGGGAAGCTCGTCTAATACATGGTTGTGAATTTGATCCGCGACGGCAACGACCATTTGACTTCACCCATACCAGCTGTTTGCTAAGCAAGCGCTTAGTTGGCGCACTGTCAAGGTGGCAAGCGATGACTTGCCTTGGGTAGGAGCTGACAGGGCATGTTCGGACAGTTGGTGTTCAGTGGCCTCGCCATAGGCAGCCTGTATGCGCTCGTCGCATTGGGATTGGTGATGGTTTTCAAGTCAACGAACCTCATCAACTTCGCCTATGGCCAGATGGCCATGCTCTCCACGTTTTTCGGCTACACGTTGCTGGAGCGCGCCGGCCTTTCCTATGGCTTCGCCTTCCTCGGAGCGATGGCTTTCTCGGCACTGCTCGCCATCGTCGTCCAGCAGATCCTGCGGCCCGCCAAGAGCGGCCATTCCGTCATCGTGGCGACACTGGCGCTCTACATGATCTTCTCGGCGGTGGCCGGCCTCATCTGGGGCTGGGATCCGCAGCCGTTCCCGACTGTGTTTGATGGCGATCCGCTGATCTTCTTCGAAGTCGTGGCGAGCCAGGAAAACCTCTTCAACCTCGCCGTGACGGTCGGGCTGATGATTCTGATGTTCCTGTTCTTCAGGTTCACCATGACCGGCATCGCCATGCGGGCACTGTCGCAGAACTCGATGGCGGCGAGCCTGATGGGTGTGAGCGTTGACCGCCTGTTCATCCTCACCTGGGCGCTGAGCGGTATCCTCGGGGGCGTCGCGGGATTTCTGGTCGCTCCCACGACCTTCCTCGACACCAACATGATGGCGGTGATGCTGCTCAAGGCCTTCACCGCCGCTGTCCTCGGCGGGTTCACCAGCTATCCCGGCGTTGTGATCGGCGGGCTGACGCTCGGTGTCCTGGAGAACCTGGTTGCGGGCTACGTCTCGACCGAGCTGAAGGACACGTTCTCGTTCATCCTGTTGATCGCGGTGCTCTGTGTGCGCCCTGAAGGCATTCTCGGCAAGCCGATCCGCATGCTGGGAAAAAAGGCGGCCGAGGAACATACGCCGTTCGATTCCAGCGCACCGGGATTGTCGACGTCGCGCAAGCTTCTCCTGCTCGCCGCAGCCGTGGCGTTTCCCCTCATCTTCCAGGACAACAGCTACATCCTCTATTTCACCTGCCTCGTCGGCATCTACATGATCGTCGCGATCGGTCTCGATCTCCTGATCGGCTTCACGGGCCAGATCTCGCTGGGCCACGCCGCGCTCTTCGCGATCGGGGCCTATGCATCGGCGTTGCTGACCATCAATCTCGGGCTGCCGTTCTGGATCGCCCTGCTCGCAGCCGGCGCGATAGCCGGGCTGGCCGGCCTGCTCGTCGGACTGGCAGCGCTGAGACTGTCCGGCCTCTACCTCGCGATCGCCACGCTTGGGCTCGGTGAGGCGATGCCGCATATCCTGCTCAAGTGGGACTCGCTGACCAACGGCTACAACGGTCTCAAGCCGCCTCGTCCCGCCTTCGGCGATCTGGTGCTGAACAACGAGTTCAAGCTCTATTTCCTCATCCTGGCGGTGTTGATCCTGGTTATCGCGGTCACCAGCAACCTGCTCCACTCGAAGATCGGCCGAGCGTTCATCGCGTCGCGCGACAGCGATGCCGGCGCAGAGGCGATGGGCATCCCGCTCGCGCGCTACCGCATCCTCGCCTTCGTGCTGAGTGCCGTCTTCGCCGGCATCGCCGGCAGCCTGTACGCTCATGTCGTCGGCTTCATCAGCCCATCCGATTTCAACAGCTGGATGTCGCTCGTCTTCCTCTGCATGGTCTTCGTCGGTGGCGTGGGCAGCATTCCCGGCGCGATGCTGGGTGCGGCCTTCATGACGGCGGTGCCGCAGATCTTCGTCGGCTCGAAAAGCCTGTCCGGCATCCTGTTCGGCGGCGCGCTGCTCATCATCATCCTCTTCTTCCCGAAGGGACTAGCGGGGATCTCGCAGGCGATCGGTGGCCTCATCGCCCGCTGCGCGCGCGGAGCGTCCTCCACATCAAGCGAGCAGGCAGGGGAGACCAAGGCATGAACACCTCTCCGCTGCTTGAAATTCAGGACATGTCGATCAGCTTCGGCGGCCTCAAGGCCGTCAACGGTCTCAGCCTCGTCGTGAACCCAGGCTCCATCGTCGGCCTCATCGGCCCGAACGGAGCCGGGAAGACGACGGTGTTCAACTGCATCGCGCGTTATTACCAGCCCGACAGCGGGGCCATACGCTTCGACGGCAACGACCTGCTTTCGGCGCGCCCCCACGACGTTCTGCCGCGCGGCATTGCGCGGACCTTCCAAAACATGGAGTTGTTCCGGTCGATGACCGTGCAGGACAACCTGCTGGTCGGCCAGCACTGCGAGATCAAGACCGGCTTCTGGAGCGCGGCATTCTCGCTTCCGAGCTCACGGCAGAGCGAAGGCGAGATCAGGCGCCGGGCCGGCGCCGTCATGGATCGCTTCGGCCTGACGCCTCACGCCCACGCCATCGTCTCCTCCTTGCCCTATGGCTTGCAGAAGTTGGTGGAATTCGGCCGCGCGCTGGTGTCGAAGCCGCGCCTGATCCTGCTCGACGAGCCGGCGGCCGGACTCAATCCCAGCGAGACCAAGGAACTGACCGGCCTCATCCGCCGCCTCCGCGACGAGGATGGCATCACGGTCCTGCTCGTCGAGCACGACATGGGCCTGGTGCGCAGCATCTGCGACGAGATCTACGTCATGGATTTCGGCCGTCGCATCGCCCACGGCACGCCGGCCGAGATCAGCCGCGACCCGCTCGTCATCGAAGCCTACCTCGGCAAGCAGGAGCCCGAGCATGCTGCAGCTTGAGGACATCCATGCGAGTTACGGCAGCGTCAAGGCACTGCGCGGCATATCGCTCAAGGTCGAGAAGGACAGCGTGGTCTCACTGCTCGGCGCCAATGGCGCCGGCAAGTCGACGATCCTCAAGACCATCAGCAGCCTGCTGCAGCCGCGCAGCGGCTCGATCACTTTCGAGGGCGAGCGGATAGACCGCCTGAAGCCGGAGCGCATCGTCGGCCGAGGCATCGTCATGGTCCCGGAAGGCAGGCAGGTGTTTCCGGAACTGACCGTCCATGAGAACCTGAAACTGGGCAGCTATTCGCGCCGGGATCGATCCGAGGTCGCGCGGGACTACAACGACGTGTTCGAGTTGTTCCCCATTCTCAAGACCAAGGCGTCGAACTTCGCCGGCACGCTCAGTGGCGGCCAGCAGCAGATGCTCGCCATCGGACGCGGACTGATGGCGCGACCCAAGCTGCTACTGCTCGACGAGCCCTCGCTCGGGCTGGCGCCGATCCTCGTCCAGGAAATCTTCGCGATCATCCGCAAGATCAGCAAGCGCGGTACGACGATCCTCTTGGTCGAGCAGAACGCCAACATGGCGTTGGACGTGTCCGACTACGCCTACGTGCTCGAAACGGGCGAGATCTCGACCGAGGGTCCGGCTCGCGAGCTGAAGCAGAACGACGGGGTTCGCCGGTCCTACCTCGGAGTGTAGGCGGCTGGCACGACTGCGCGGTGAAGGCGGTTCGACAGGACCGCAAGCAGGTGAGGATGCCAGACCTCGACGTACGCACGCGTCGAGGATGGTGAGGTCTGTTGTCTATCAGGGAGAAGAAAGATGCCTTCGAAGCTACTCAACCCACTAACCGCTGTGAGGTCGCTGGTGGCTGCCGCGGCGCTCGCATATGCCGGCACGGCCGCAGCCCAGGCGCCCCAGGGCGTCACCGACACCGAGATCGTGATCGGCGCCAACGCGCCGCTGACGGGTCCGCTGGCTGCCGCAGGCGGCATCGTCTATCCGACCGTCGAAGCCTACTTCAACAAGATCAACGAAGAGGGCGGCGTCCACGGCCGCAAGATCAAGTTCATTTACTACGACGACGCTTATGACCCGTCGAAGACGGTCGGCGTCGCCAAGAAGCTGGTGGAGTCCGACAGGGTGTTCATGATGAACACGCTGGGCGCCGCGACCACGGCCGCGATCGCGGACTACCTCAAGGAGCACAACATTCCGGTCGTTCCGGCGATGACGGGATCGAAGCGTCTCCTGTCCTACGAGAACATTTTCCAGATGTATCCGGACTACGTCACCGACGGTCGTCTCCTGGCCAACTATGCGGTCGACAAGCTCGGCGCGAAATCCGTCGCCATCTGGTACCAGAACGACGACTACGGCAAGGATGAGCTCGCCGCGGTCACCGAAGAGCTCAAGAAGCGCAACATGGAGCTCGTAGCCGCGCTTCCCTACAACCCAACCGACCTCGACTTCTCCTCTTCCATCCTTCAGCTGCGCTCGGCCAAGCCGGATGTCGTGATCCTGGCGCCGGCGCAGAAGCCGCTGTCGCAGTTCCTGAAGGATGCCCAGAAGCTGGCTCTCAAGACCCAGTTCCTCGTCAGCTATGCCGCGGCCGACATCTCGGTCAGCAAGCTCGCCGGCCGCGCCGCGGAAGGCGTGATGTTCTCGTCCTACCAGGCATCGCTTGTCGCGGACGAAAACGACCCGAAGATGAAGGAACTCAAGGAGTTCGCTGCCAAGCACATGCCGGGCAAGGACGTCTCGATGTACATGTTCCTCGGCACCTACATGGCGCAGCTTGCCGTCGAGGCCCTGAACCGCGCCGGTCCCGAGCCGACCCCGGAAAAGGTCATCGCGGCGATGGAAGGCATGCAGAACTGGAACGGCGCCTGGATCGTCGACAATGTCAGCTACGGTCCCGGCCAGCGCGGCCTCGGCGCCAGCTCCATGTATTTCATGAAGATCGAAGACGGGAAGTTCGTGAAGCTGCCGTAAGGCAGCCGATCGACCGATCGCCACAGCAGCGACAGGTGCAAACATGACAAGACTTGTGAACGGGCAGATGACGCCCGAGAAGTTCGGCTTCACGATGCCGGTGAGTAACCCGCCCATCGACAGGCCACCCTACTACTTCCGCAACATCGAATCGATGACCTTCGTCTACGAGACGCCGACGGAGGCTGCCGCCGCGATCCTGCCGGAAGGGCTCATGCTGCCGGAGAAGATCACGCATGCGCAGGTAACCTTCAACAAGTTCCACTTCTCGACGGTCGGCTGCTACAACGAGGCGATCTTCGGCATCAACTGCTTCTGGGAAGGCGAGCCGGTCTGTTATTACGACACGATCCTGGTCGACAACGAGGTCGGCCTGATCACCGGCCGCGAGCCCTACGGCTTCGCCAAGCTGTTCGCCAACATCGGGTTCGAGCGTGAGAACAACCTGATCATCGGCTGGGCGGAACGCCCCGCCGGCAAGCGTCTCGTGACCGGCGTCATCCGGCCGCGCGACTTCCTCGAGCCCGGACCAAGCGTGCCCGCTGTGGCGCTCAAGGTCATCCCGAGCCCCGAGGAGGGAGCGCCGCCGGAGGTGGCCGAACTCGTCATGCTGCGCACCGAGAAGAACATCGTACAGGGTTCGGACGGCAAGTACGAAGCCTTCAGCGGGCCGGGCAACGTGACGTTCGACTCCGAGTCGTTCATCAATCCGTGCTTCCGCCTGCCGGTCCAGAACATGGTCCGCTCATCGTGGGGCTACTACAACTTCACGCTGCCCTACGGAAAAATCCTGAAGCGCTATACGCCGACCGTCGCTGCCGTCACCGGCCGCGACGGCATCCTGCGGCCGAGCTGACGGACCAGCCGAAGGCTCAACTGTGCGCCGCCGGCTTCGTCCGGCGGCCACGAAATCCTGTTGCCGAAGCGGACTGGTCCGCTTGCAGGGCTCCCGATAATGGCCCGGACCTGACCGGAGGAACAACGTGAAGGCGCTTGTCGCAGACGCCCTTGCCAGTCTCGACGATCTTCGCATCGGCGACGTCGCCAAGCCGCAGACGCGCCCCGGGGAGATCCTCGTGCGGATGCACTATGCCGGCATCAACCCCGCCGACTGGAAGACGGCCGAAGGCTATCTCAATCAGCTACCATCGTTCCGTCCGCAGTGGCCCTTCGTGATCGGGCTGGAAGGGTCAGGCATTGTGGCATCGGTCGGCGAGGGCGTGACCGGATTCGAGGCAGGCGACGCCGTGGTGCTCAAGTCGGATGTCTCGCAGGGGCGATGGGGCACCTGTGCCGAATACATCTCGATCGAGCCGAACCTCGCCGCCAAGCTTCCGGCAGGCTTCCCGCTCGACCAGGCGGCATCCCTCCCGATTGCCGGCCTCACCGCGCTGCACGGCCTGCTCACGCATGCCGCATTAAAGCCCGACGAAACGGTCTTCGTGCATGCGGGATCGGGCGGTGTCGGAAGCTTCGCCGTCCAGATCGCCGTGCGCGCCGGCGCAACCGTCCTGGCGAGCTGCAGCCCTGGCAATGCCGGCTATCTCCGGCAGCGCGGAGCGCAGGAGACGTTCGACTATCGCGATCGACAGATGGTCGACAAGATCAAGAGGCGCGGCCCCTGTGACGTGGTACTCGACGCCATCTGCGATGGCGGGCACGATCTGGCAGGCTGCCTGGCGCGCGGCGGGCGCTACGTGACAATCCCGACGCTCGAGCCCGATGCGGCTCGTCCCGACGAAAGGATGCTCGCCGCGGTCGGAGCGACCTACCACCCCGGCGGCCTGATACGCGCGAAGACGCGGTCCGGGCTGGAACAACTGGTCGCTCGATGCGCCAGCGGCCTCGTCCTGCCGGAACTTCAGGTCGTCCCTGCCGACGCCTTCATTCAGGCCTTGCGCGACTGCAAGGGCAGGACACGGCGCGGCAAGACGGTCGTGCATCTCTGGAACGCAGTCGATCCTCGTTCCGGCTCAATTGGGGAAGGAGAACGTCAATGATCGATCTTTCGGGCAAGGTCGCTGTCATCACCGGCGGCGCAGGTGGCATCGGCCGGGCGGCAGCGCTCGTACTCGTGCGTGCCGGCGCGAAAGTTGTCGTGGTCGATCTCATGGAGGATCTGGGCCTGGATGCCGTGCGCGAGATCGAGGCGCTGGGGGGCTCCGCCTTCTTCGTCCGGGCGGATGTGTCCAAGGCCGAGGATGTCGCGGCCTATGTCGACGCCGCCCACGAGCACTTTAGCCGCATCGACATCTTCATCAACAACGCCGCGTGGGAAGGTGTCGTTACCAGCCTCGTCGATTATCCCGACGACATCTTCGACAAGGTCGTCGCCATCAACATCCGCGGCGTCTTCCTCGGCCTGAAGCACGTCCTCCCGGTCATGTATGCGCAGGGCGGCGGCGTGGTCATCAACACCTCGTCGATCGCCGGCCACATCGGCTCCCAGGGGCTGGTCGCCTACACGGCCTCCAAGCACGCAGTGCTCGGCATGACCAAGACCGCCGCCATGGAAGGTGCGAAGTTCAACGTGCGGGTCAATGCGGTGTCGCCAGGCGCAGTCGACACCCGCATGCTGCGATCGCTGGCGAACCTGAAGCCTGAAGACACCGAGGAGGCGATGCGGAAGTACGCCGTCGATTCTCCCAACGGACGGCTGGCCACGCCCGAGGAGATCGCCAACGTCATGTTGTTCCTGGCATCCGACCTTTCCAATCACATGTCGGGCCAGAGCTTCCGTGTCGACGGCGGCCGGATCATGTACTGAGGCGCGCCGATGTCTGTCCGGATGAGCATCTTCCGCAAGAAGCCCGAACTCTCGCAAGCGCAGTTCACGGCCTACTGGCGCGATGTCCATGCGCCGCTCGCCGTCACGATTCCGGGACTCCAGCTCTATGAGCAGAACTGCGCGGCCGAGCAGCATGCCTTCGGAGATCCGGGCCTCGTCCAATCGGCGGATGGCTTCTGCAAGCTTCGCTTCGAAGACGAGGCTGCCATGCAGAGCGTCATGTCGCCCGAGATGACGCGCATCCTCATGGAGGACGAGGCGAAGTTCATCGAGGGGCTGCGCACCTTCGTTCTGCGCTCGAAGCCTGTCCTGCAGCCCGCCACCGGTGCGGCGACCAAGTGCATGGCGCTGGTCACACGCCGAACCGATCTCGACCCAGCCGCCTTCGAACGCGTATGGAGTGGCGACGTCGCCCGACGGGTCAAAGCGCTGCTGGGCGCCGTCGGATACGTCCAGCATTTCGTGACGGCGCGAACTGCCGACCGCCGTCCGGTCAGATACGAGCAGTCTCCGGTGGACTGCATCGACGAGCTGTGGCTGTCGCATCCCGCCGGCTCGGGGCCGGCGGACGACCTGCTGCGGGCCATCGAGAACGAAGTCGCCTCCCATGTGGCCGCGATGTCCATCGCGGTCGTCACGGTCAACGTGCCTCCGATCCCTCGAAATTGACCTGCGATCTGACTTAACCAGAAGGAGCGATCCCCATGTCCGAACCCGTCGAAGGGCAACGCCGGCCGCTGGTCGGCAAGACCGCACTGATCACCGGCGCATCGCGCGGGATCGGGCAGGGCATCGCGATCGAGCTGGCGCGGCTCGGCGCCGACGTCGCGGTGAACTATGCACGCGATGAGAGAGGAGCCGTGGAGACCGTTGCGGCGATCAGAAGTCTTGGCTGCCGCGCCGAGGCATTCCAGTGTGATGTCACGTCGCGCGACGATCTCTTCGCCATGATCGCAAGGATCGACGCAACGCTCGGCGGCCCGGACATCGTCGTGTCCAATTCCGTGGAGCCGGTCACGAAGCCACTGATTGAGGTGAGCGCCGCGGAATGGACCCGTGCGATGGACATTACCTGTTCGGCCCTGCTTTATCTTGCGCAGGCATCGTCGCCGATCATGCGTCGGCGCGGGGCAGGCTGGTTGATCGGCGTGACCTCGCTGGGCGCACGCCGGGTCCTTACCGACTATGCTCTGATGGGCGTGCCGAAGGCTGCGCTCGAGCACCTGATGCGCTACCTTGCCGCCGAACTGCGGCCGCAGGGCATCCGTGTCAATTCGGTATCGCCCGGTGCGGTCAAGACCGCCGCAATGCGCGCTGTCCGTGGCGATGAACTGGCGGAGCAGCGGATGGAAATGTTCCGTGCCGCGGCGCCGGCTCGCCAGACGGCCATGCCGTCGGACATTGGCAAGCTCGTGGGGTTCCTCTGCTCACCTGAAGCCGATCTGGTCGTGGGCCAGACCCTGGTCATCGACGGCGGCATGAGCCTCTACTGATCCACCCGTCGCGCCAGACAAGCCAACAGCGGAAGCACTATCCGGCCATGCATAGATGGTCGCTGGAGTCGACATGAGTCAGATCGTCAACCGCCGCGACCTCGATTTCCTGCTCTACGAGATGCTGGACGTCGAGACATTGCTCGGTCATCCGCGCTTCGCCGCCTATGATCGTTCCGCGATCACGCACGTGCTGGACACGGCGCAGGACCTTGCCGAGGAGATCTTCCTGCCGATCGCCGCACTGGTCGACGCAAACGAGCCGCGGTTTGTCGGTGGCAGGGCGATCGTGCCTGGGGAAACCGCGGTCGCGCTTCGCGCGTATGCCGATGCAGGATTCTTCGCGCTGCCCTTCGACGAGTCGGTTGGCGGCTTGCAAGCGCCGTGGCTGGTGCACACGGCCGTCAGCGGCATGTTCACGGCCGCCAACATCTCCGTCACCAACTACGCCTTCCTGACGATCGCGGCGGCGAACCTCCTCAACGCATTCGGCTCGGCGGAGCTGAAGCAGGCATTCCTGCCGAAGATGCTGGCCGGCGACTGGTTCGGCACGATGTGCCTGTCCGAGCCGCAGGCGGGCTCGTCGCTGGCCGACATTCGGACCTCGGCGACGGAGATTGGAGACGGCGCCTACCGCCTGCGCGGCAGCAAGATGTGGATCTCCGGAGGCGACCAGGACATAACCGACAACATCGTCCACATGGTGCTGGCGAAGATCCCGGGCGGACCGGTCGGCACCAAGGGCATCTCGCTGTTTCTTGTTCCGAAGCAACAGCTGGATGCCGACGGCTCTCCGGGTGCTGGCAACAATATTCAGCTCGTCGGTCTGAACCACAAGATGGGCCAGCGTGGAACGACGAACTGCCTGCTGAGCTTCGGCGAGGACGGCGACACGATCGGCTATCTCATCGGCGAGCCGTACCGCGGCATCGAATACATGTTCCACATGATGAACGAGGCCCGCATCGGCGTCGGCCACGCCTCTGTCATGGCCGCGCTGGTGGGCTATCGCCATTCGACGGACTATGCGCTCGCACGCCCACAGGGCAGACCAGTCAACCAGCGCAGTCCAGAGTCACCGCAGGTTCCGATCATCGAGCATGTCGACGTGCGGCGCATGCTGATGTCCCAGAAAGCTGCCGTCGAGGGAGCTCAGGCGCTCTGCTTCTACTGCGCGATGCTGGTTGATCGGCTGGCGATCGAGACCGACACGACGGAAAGATCAAACTTGTCGTCTCTTCTCGGCCTTCTCACGCCGGTGGTGAAGTCATGGCCGTCGGAGCACTGCCTGGAAGCGAACAAGTGGGCGATCCAGGTGCTTGGCGGCTACGGCTACACCCGCGACTATCCGGTCGAGCGGCTCTATCGCGACAACCGGCTCAATCATATTCACGAAGGCACGTTCGGCATCCAGGGTCTCGACCTCGTCGGCCGAAAGATACTCGGAGACGGTGGTCGGACGTTGGAGCGGCTGATTGCCGAGATCCGCGCGACAATCACCAAGGCACGGGAGCTGCCGTCTCTGCGCGAGGATGCGGACGGCCTTGAGTCATGCCTTGAATCGCTAACCGTTGCGGTCGATGCGCTTCGAGGCTGTGACGACGCGGTGATCCGAACCGCAAACGCCACCATTTTTCTCGATGCTTTTGGCCACATTGTCATCGGGTGGATGTGGATCTCGCAGGCAATGGTATCGTCTCACGCGATAGCATCGTCCGAGATGGGCGAAAGTGACCGCGCCTTCTACTATGGGAAGCTGCGCGCCTGCCGCTATTTCACGCGCCACGAGCTTCCACTTGCAATCACGCGGCTGAAGCTTTGTGCAGCCCTAGACGATAGCTGCGTTGTCGGGACCGGAGACGACCTCAAATATTGACCTGCTCAGCAGCATCTTAGGCATAAGACGATCTCTGCCAAACTGATCGGAGGTTGCCGCAACTCTTGAATAGACGCTGAGTTTTTCGGATTGCACTGTACAACCGCTTGCGGGCTTGCGCTAGGTGCTGTTGATCGGCAGAAAAGAAGGCGCATAGCGGTCAATCTATGAGGAGTTTTCCTAGCCGGCTTAGACTTCAAAGCGAACGTTTCATCGCGTCCGACGCCAACAACGACAACGGGTCGGAGCAGGTCCTCCGTCCAGCGTACCGACCATCGGCTTCCCACAACGAGCATCGGCGCTTCGACAGCTGCTTGAAACTTCCGAACGGTCACGCCAAAGAAAAGGGCGCCCTCCCGACGGAAGACGCCCAGCCACAGGGGCTACCGGCTTAACGGTCAGCTCTTTTTGAGCAGCGGACAAGGGCTCTCCTCGAGCGAGCGATATGCGGCTTCGGCAGGAACCATCTCGACAATGTTGTAGAGGTCCCAACCGCCCTTCGATTCCTCCGGCTTCTTGGCCTGCAGCAGATAGAGGTATTTCGGGATCATGCGACCGTCCTCGCGCACCGTGCCTTCGATCGCGAAGAAGTCCTTCACCGGCATCTTCTTCATTTGTGCCGTGACGGCGCGGCCGTCATCGGTTCCGGCAGCCTCGGCGGCGCGCAGATAGTGGGTCACCGCCGAATAGGCGTCGGCCTGGCTCTGCGTCGGCACGCGGCCGTACTTGTCGGAGAAGCGCTTCGCGAATGCGCGTGAATCGTCGTCGCGATCCCAGTAGAAACTCTCCGAGGCCAGCAGCCCATGCGCGGTGTCGAGGCCGATGGCGTAGGTGTCGGTGATACTGGTGACGAGGCCGATGAGCTTCTGGCCGCCTGCGGCGAGGCCGAACTCATTTGCCTGCTTGAGCGAATTCATGGTGTCGTTGCCGGCATTGGCGAAGGCCACGATATCGGCTCCGGACGACTGGGCCTGCAGCAGGAACGAGCTGAAGTCTGTCGTGCCGAGTGGCGCGCGCACGCTGCCGACGACCTCGGCGCCGACCTTCTTCAACTCAGTCTCGGTATCGCGCTGCAGCGCCTCGCCGAAGGAATAGTCGGCCGTCACGAAGAACCATTTCTTGCCGCCCGTCGACATGCCAGCCTTGGCTCCCATGCGTGCGGCGGCCATGGTGTCGAGGCTCCAATGAGTAGCGACATCGGAGCAGAACTTGCCCGAAAGGTCGGAACTCAGCCCGCCCGTGTTCAACACGGCAGCCCCCTTCTCCTTGGCGACCTCCATCGCAGCCAGTGCGATCGGCGACCCAGAACCGGCAACGAGCACGTCGACCTTGTCCTCGTCGATCCAGCGGCGGGCCGTGGTCGAGGCGATATCTGCCTTCAGCTGCGTGTCGGCGTTGAGCACCTCGACAGGCTTGCCCTTCACCTTGCCGCCGAAATCATCGACCGCCCATTGCACGACCGAAACCAGCCCTTCGCCGACCGTGTCGGAATAAGGCCCGGCCATGTCGTTCAGTATGCCGATCTTGATAACATCGCCGCTGTAGCCCTCCTCGGCCGTCGCGACGCCTGTCACCATTGTCATTGCGAAGAGCGCGGTACAGCCAAGCGCCTTTCTTGCAAGTTTGTTCATGCGTGAATCTCCTCCTGTTTCGAGCCATCGCGACACGATCCGCAAAGGCCACCCTCCCCGGCGACCGCCGATCCCTGCGATGCAGGCGTCGAGCAAGAAAAAAGTCTCACTCATTTTATTGTAGCGCCAGCCTCCTTCTGAGCCCTCCATACGATTGCACACTTGTGGAAACGTGCTAGTCTCAGCCATACGCATTGTAACGGCTGGCGTGATACTTCTAATGAAGATAACTCATTAGCTGGCGCCGACACGCCTCATAAGAACAATAAGAACGATTCGAAACGGGAGAGAGAATGCATGAAATATCAGTCTGTTGCTGGATCTGAAGTCACGCACCTTGAGGTTCTTGAACCGGATTGCGAAACGGCGGCGGTCAAATCCGCCAAACGGGTTCTGCAGATTCTGGAGCTGTTCAAGGAGGTGCGCTGTCCACTCTCGACGACCGATATCGCAGTCCAACTCAATTATCCGATCTCCAGCACCGCCGCGCTACTCAAGAGTCTCGCCAGCCTGGGCTATCTCGTCTTCGATCGCACCACCCGCACCTACCAGGCGAGCCTGCGTGTCGGGCTCCTCGGCGGCTGGACGCATAGCGGTGGCTTCGCGCCCGAGCGCCTGAACGAGGTGACCGACCGGCTCGCGGCCGACAGCGGCCAAACCGTGATCCTGGCGCTACGCAACGAGATCCACATCCAGTACATCCGGGTCGTCGCCCCGCGGGCCAAGGTGCGCTTCTATCTTCCGGTGGGGAGCCGCCAGCGGCTTGTCGACACCTCGATGGGCCGTGCGCTGCTCTCGCTGGACGACGACCAGGCCATCGACCGGCTTGTCCGCCGCGCCAATGCCGACCGGACCGAGGCACAGCAACGTATCGACCCCGCCGCACTGCGTCGCGAAATCGTGGAGATTCGGCGCAACGGCTATGCCTATTCCAGCAACGGCTTCTTCAAGGGGGCCGGCGTCATCGCGGTGCCGCTGCGCGGAAGCGGCAGCGAGCCGCCACTCGTCCTGGGCGCCGGCGGCCCGGCCGACGAGGTCGATCGTGATCTGACGCGCCTCGTCGAGCAGATCTGCGACGCCGCGCGGGCGATCGAACCCGATTGCCTCGGCGCCCGCCGCGCTCCTCTCCCGGTCGGCCACCTCTGCTTCGCATGAGCCCTTTTCCCGCGAGCCTATGGGCGCTCCGACGTTGTCGGCACGCCCATGGGCCCGATCTCAGCGCAACCCCTTCGCATAATCTCCCAGGAAGTAGTCGCTGTTGCCGAACTGCGCCTCGATGACACGCGCGCGGCGATAGTAGTGAGAGATCGGCATCTCGTCGGTCATGCCCATGCCGCCATGGAGATGGAGGCCCTGCCCCGCCACCTCGGCCGCCACCTGGCCTGCGAGGATCTTGAGCGCCATGGCGGCTCGCCGTCTTTCGTCGGAAACGACCGCCTCGCGCGAAAGGGCGTCGAGCAAGGCTGCCCTCAACTGCTCGATCTCCACGAACATGTCGGCAATGCGATGCTGGATCACCTGGAAGTCGGTGAGCGCCCTGCCGAACTGCTTTCGAACCGCGACGTAGTCCTGCGTGTGTCGAAGAGCGGCATCGGCGACCCCGAGCGCTTCGGCGCCCAGTGCTATGAAAGCGGCATAAAGGCCTGCATCCAGCGCGCGCGCCGTTTCGGCCGGTCCGGCGAGCAGTTCTGCCTCGGCCGTATCGAGTTCCAGGTCGGACGCATGTCCATTGTCTAGCGTGCGATAGTCGCGACGTACCAGACCGGCCGCCGAGGGATCGACGAGGAACATCATCTGCCCACCCGGGCCGGCCGCCGTCACGACGAGAAGATCGGCCGAGACGACGTCATAGGCCAACCGCTTGCGCCCCGTGATCCGCCAGGCACCTGCGGCTTCCCGCGCCGTCGACGAGGCTTCATCAAGGAAACCGCGGCCGCCGGGTTCGCCGTGCGCGAGAGCAAGACGTCGCTCGCCCGATGCGACAGTGGCCAGAAGCCCCCCGGCACGCCGGCCGCCGACGGCCTGCAGAATGGCTGCACAGACGGTCGATGAGAGGAAAGGACCGACATAGAGCGCCCGCCCCATCTCCTCCATGAGGATCGAGAGTTCCACGGCCGACCCACCCAGCCCGCCTGCTTCCTCGGGCAAGGCCGCACCCGTCCAACCGAGATCGGCGATCTTGCGCCACATGCCATCCGCGCTTTCCCTTAGGTGCCCACGGCGCCTGTCGAAGCCGTATTCGTCGCGCAGGAAACGCTGGGCACTTTCGCGCAGCATCGCCTGGTGTTCATTCGGGCGGAAATCCACTGCCTATCTCCTGGAAAGCTGCTTGTAGATGATGCTGCGCTGAACCTCCGATGTACCGGCATAGATGGTCCCGGCGCGCCGGTAGAGATACTGCGCCATCAGGCCGGGCGCCTCCTCGGGCGTCCAGAACGGCAGGTTGCCCCCGTCGTCGTTCTCGGAATCGGGATAGAGCGGGATCATGTCCTGCCCCATGGCCGTCGCGGCCAGGTCGAGGATCGCATGCTGGATGGTCGAGCCCTTCAGCTTGAGCGCCGACGCGGCGGCGGCCGGGTCGGGCACATCGCCCGACAGCATCCTCAGCACCGCCCATTCCAGCGCTCGCAGATCAATCTCGACGCGCGCCGCCCGCCGCCGGAACGCCTCGTCTTCGAGCAGTGGCGCACCGCCGGCAGTCGCATCACGAGCGATATCCATCATGCGCCGGAAGTCCCGCTTCGAGCGATGGACGAAGGAGTTGAAGGTGCGCTCATTGTCGAGCAGGAACTTCGCATAGCTCCAGCCCCTGCCGGCTTCGCCGACGAGGTCGACGACCGGCACCCTGACATCGTCGAGAAAGACCTCGTTGACGGTATGGCCGGAATCCAGCGTCGGGATCGGTCGCACGGTGACGCCGGGATCCTTCATGTCGAGCAGCAGGAAGGAGATGCCATCCTGCTGGCGCTCGGACTTCTCCGTGCGCGCGAGGCAGAACATCATGTCGGCGAAGTGCGCCTCGGTCGTCCATATCTTGCGGCCGTTGACGACATAGTTGTCGCCGTCGCGCTCGGCCCTGGTCTGCAGCGAGGCGAGGTCGGATCCAGAGCCGGGCTCTGAGAAGCCCTGGCACCAGAAGGTTTCGCCGGACAGGATCTTCGGCAGATAGGCTGCCTTCTGCTCCGGCGAGCCGAACGTATAGAGGACGGGCCCGACGAGACGCAGCCCAAAGGGGCTGGGCGGCGGCGCATCGGCCAGCGCGCATTCGTCGTCGAAGATGAACTGCTGCGTCGGCGACCAGCCCGGTCCGCCCCATTCGACGGGCCAGTGGGGCGCCGACCAGCCCTTTTCGTGCAGGATAACCTGCCAGCGCTTCAGGTCTTCCTTGGGTGGGTGATAGCCGCGCCCAAAGCGGCGCGCGATGTCTTTCGGCAGCCTTTCACGCAGGAAGGCGCGGACCTCCTCGCGGAACGAAGCTTCTTCGGGGGAGAGCGAGAATTCCATTTATGAGCACTACTCATTAAATCTGATCATCCTTGGATATTCTCCGCACCATCCAGAGCTTGTCCAGCCGATCAATCAATGATCTCGGCAATTCCGGATATGTAGAAACGCCCGTGCAAGAAATGAGTGATCTTCACTTATGGGTGCCGTTCTCCATACTCATGGAAACGCCTTTCGAGGCGCTCACCGGGCTGGCCAAGCCTGAACCGCATCATCATTATCGCGCTCGGGAGGTGCCGATCATGACGCAACGGGAAGACCATGTCCGCGCTGGCTGAGACATCGCGGAAAGCGATGCAGACGGCCGGCGACGCGCCGGCCGACATCATCCTGTCCAGCCGCGGGCTGAGGATGGAGTTCAATCGTTTCGTCGCGGTCGACGGGGTCTCGCTCGACATCGCCCGCGGACGCATCCACGCGCTAATCGGTCCGAACGGCGCCGGCAAGACCACCTGCTTCAACCTGCTCACCAAGTTCCTGTCTCCGACGGGCGGGAGCATCCATTTCGACGGCCGCGACATCACACGGATGAAGCCGGCGGAAGTGGCGCGTCTGGGCCTCGTGCGTTCGTTCCAGATCTCCGCAGTGTTCGACAAGCTGTCAGTGCTGCAGAATGTGCGCATCGCCCTGCAGCGCAAATCCGGCGACTCCCTCGCCTTCTGGCAGTCGGAGAACCGGCTAAGGCGCTTCGATGACGAGGCGATGGCGCTGCTGAAGAGAGTCGGGCTCGATACGCAGGCGCGCGCCCAGGCGGCGGAACTCTCCTATGGCCGCAAGCGCGCGCTGGAACTCGCCACCACACTCGCCGTCGATCCCAAGATGCTGCTGCTCGACGAGCCCATGGCCGGCATGGCGCATGAGGAGATCGGCCGCATGTCGGACCTGATCCGGGCGGCGGCCGAAAACAGGACCGTGTTGATGGTCGAGCACAATCTCTCGGTCGTCTCGTCGTTGTCGGACCGTATTACAGTGCTGGCGCGCGGCCAGGTTCTGGTCGAGGGCGACTATCCGACCGTCTCAAGCGACCGTCGCGTTATCGAAGCCTATCTCGGCGGAGGCGGACATGGCTGAGCGCGCCATCGCCGATCGCCCGGCCGCAGTTGCGGCGACGCCGCTGATGGCGGTGCGCGGCCTCAATGCCTGGTACGGTCAGTCGCACATCCTGCACGGCATGGATTTCGACGTCGCGTCCGGTGAGGTGGTGACGCTTCTCGGCCGCAACGGCGCCGGCAAGACAACGACGCTGCGCTCGATCATGGGCATGCTGCGAAAGCGCCGCGGCTCCGTCCGCTACGAGGGAGCCGAAACGATCGGCATGCCGTCGCGGGCTATCGCGCGGCTCGGCATCGGCTATGTGCCGGAAGAACGCGGCATCTTCGCGAGCCTCTCGGTCCGAGAGAACCTGCTGTTGCCGCCGGCGGTCAAGCCTGGCGCGATGAGCGAGAACGAGGTGTTCGCGCTGTTCCCCAACCTGCGCGAAAGGCTGGGCAGCCAGGGCACCAAGCTCTCAGGCGGCGAACAGCAGATGCTGGCGATAGGCCGCATCCTGCGCACGGGCGCCCGTTTCCTTTTGCTAGACGAACCGACCGAGGGCCTTGCCCCCGTCATTATCGAGCAGATCGGCAGCACGATCGGCGCGCTGAAGCAGAAGGGTTACACGATCATCCTGGTGGAACAGAACTTCCGCTTCGCCTCGTCGGTCGCGGATCGCCATTATATCGTCGAGCAGGGACGCGTCGTCGACATGATCCCGAATGACGCAGTCGCCGCCAGCCTCGACAAGCTGCAGAAATATCTCGGAATCTGAGGACGCTGACATGGTCGACCTCATCGGCATACCAATCCAGGCGCTCGCGGGCCAGCTCCTGCTCGGGCTCATCAACGGCTCCTTCTACGCGATGCTGAGCCTCGGCCTCGCCATCATCTTCGGGCTGCTGCACATCATCAATTTCACCCATGGCGCCCAATACACGATGGGCGCCTTCGCAGCCTGGATGGGGCTGACCTATTTCGGCATCGACTACTGGTGGTCGCTGCTCTTGGCGCCCCTCGTCGTCGGGGCGATCGGCGTAGCGGTCGAACGGCTGCTGCTCATCCGCATCCGGGACATCAGTCCGCTCTACGGCCTGCTGCTGACCTTCGGCCTGGCGCTCATCATTCAGGGGCTGTTCCGCCATGTCTATGGCGCCTCGGGCCTCCGCTATCCGATCCCGCCGGCACTATCAGGCAGCAGCAATCTCGGCTTCATGTTCCTTCCGCACTATCGGGGCTGGGTGCTGGGCATATCGATCCTGGTCTGCCTGACCACCTGGTATCTTATCGAGCGAACGCGCATCGGCTCCACCCTGCGCGCTGCGCAGGAGAACCCCTCGCTCGTCGAGGCCTTCGGCATCAACGTGCCGCGGCTCGTGACGCTGACCTATGGAGCGGGCGTCGCGCTTGCCGCCTTCGCCGGGGTGCTGGCGGCGCCGATCTATTCGGTCCAGCCGCAGATGGGAGCGGACCTGCTCATCGTCGTCTTCGCCGTCGTGGTCATCGGCGGCATGGGATCGATCCTGGGATCGATCGTCACCGGCCTCGGCCTCGGCCTGATCGAGGGCATGACCAAGGTCTTCTATCCCGAAGCGTCTTCCGTGGTGATCTTCGTGATCATGATCATCGTGCTGATGATCAAGCCGGAAGGCCTTTTCGGGCGCGCGCTATAGGAGGCTTAATCATGGCGAACAGCATGGCCGCCCGGGCCGACATCACGACGATCGCACCCGCAGAACGCGACGACAAGGCCATTCATCGCGCGATCTTCGTTGCGCTGGCCCTTGCCTTGGCGGCCGCACCATTGTTCGTTTATCCCGTCTTCATCATGAAGGTGCTGTGCTTCGCGCTGTTCGCGTCGGCCTTCAACCTGCTGTTCGGCTATGCCGGATTGCTTTCCTTCGGACACGCGGCGTTCTTCGGCCTGGCGAGCTACGTGTCGGCCTACACCGCCAAACATTGGGGCATCACGCCTGAGCTCGCCATCCTCGCCGGCACGTCGGCCGGTACGCTGCTTGGTCTCGTCTTCGGCGCCATCGCCATTCGCCGCCAAGGTATTTATTTCGCCATGATCACGCTGGCGCTCGCCCAGATGGTCTATTTCTTTTCGATACAGCGTCCCGATTTCACCAATGGCGAGGACGGCATCCAGGCCGTGCCGCGCGGCCATCTCTTCGGCCTCTTCGACCTCTCCAACGACATGACGCTCTACTGGATGGTCGCCCTCATCTTCCTTGCCGCCATGCTTCTCCTCCACCGCATCGTGCATTCGCCCTTCGGGCAAGTACTGCAGGCGGTGCGCGACAACGAGCAACGTGCGGTCTCCCTCGGCTATCGGGCCCAACGCTACAAGCTGATTGCCTTTGTGCTGTCGGCCGCGATCGCCGCACTCGCCGGCGCAACCAAGGCGATCGTTTTCCAGGTTGCGACGCTCGTGGATGTCCACTGGTCGATGTCGGGTGAGCCGATCCTGATGACGCTGGTCGGCGGCATGGGCACGATCTTCGGACCGATCGTCGGAGCAGCCGTCATCACCACACTCCAGAACTACCTGGTCTCCTTCGGCTCATGGGTCACGGTGATCCAGGGTGCGATTTTCGTCATCTGCGTGCTCCTGTTCCGCGCAGGTATCGTGGGCTCCATCGCCAAGCTGGTGAAACGGAGCCTTTAGAGCAATTCCAGCAAAAATGCGCAGCGGCTTTGCGTCCGGAATTGCGTGAAAACAAGGGGTTAGAGCGTTTCCGAGATTCAGCTAAAGCGGAAATGCTCCAGTCAAGAAAAAGCCGGTCGCGCCCCGCGCGGCCTCCGACGATTGCCTCACCTGGCACGCCCGAGCGTGCCGGCGGGGTTGGATATTGCCCCGAGGGCGGAAAGGCTGCGAGATGGATTTCGATTTCACCGACGACCAGAAGGCCCTGCAGGCGCTGGTGCGTAAGTTCGTCGAAAGGGAGATGCCGAAAGAGGCCGTCGCCGCCTGGGATCGCGACAACGAGTTCCCGCAAGCTTTGCTCGACAAGATGGCATCGGTCGGGCTGATGGGCGCATCCATTCCCGAAGAATATGGCGGCTCGGGCGGCGGCGTGATGGAAGAAACCATTGTGCTCGAGGAGCTGGCTCGCCACAGCTCGACCGTGGCGCTGGCCTACGGCCTCGACGTCTCATTCGGCGCCGTAACGCTCGAGCGAAACGGCACGGAAGAGCAGAAACGCGAATTCCTTCCGAAGATCGCGAGCGGAGAATGCCATTTCGCCCTTTCGCTCACCGAGCCGGATGGCGGAACAGACATATTGGGCGCCATCAAGACGGTCGCGGTCGAGGACGGCGACCACTACGTCATCAACGGCGCGAAGGTCTTCACGACAGGGATCAACATCGCTTCCTGGCTGTTCGTCGTCGCGCGTACCTCGCGCGATCCGGAAAAGCCGTCGCGAGGGCTCACCGTCTTCCTGGTCCACAAGGACACGCCCGGCATCACATGGAAGAAGATCGAGAAGCTCGGATCGCGCTTTCTGCATTCCTACGAAGTGGTCTATCGCGACCTCCGGGTCCACAAATCATCGATTATCGGCGAGGAGGGGCGCGGCTGGCACGCCATACTCGACACGCTCAACAATGAACGGATCTTCATCGCCGCGACCTGCGTGGGCCTCGGCCAGGGTGCGTTCGAGGATGCCAATCAATACGCCAAGGAACGCCGTGCCTATGACCGTCCGATCGGTCAGTTCCAGGCCGTGCAGCATCAGCTCGCCGACAGCCTGACCGAGCTCGAGCTCGCCCGACTGATGACCTACAAGGCAGCCTGGATGCAGGACCGGGGACAGGACTGCTCCCTGCCCGCTGCTATGGCGAAGTACTTCGCCTCGGAAGCGGCCTTCCGCGCCACCGATCGCGGCATGCGCGTACTGGCCGGCTACGGCTTCACCATGGAGTACCATATGCAGCGCTACTATCGGGACATCCGCCAGCTCATCTTCGCGCCGATCACCAACGAGATGAACCGCAACTTCATCGCACAGGTGGGTTGCGGCCTGCCGAAGTCCTATTGAGGTGAGCGTCATGACGACCGAACCGCTCTATCTCTACGCCCGAATGGTGCTGATCCGGCAATGCGAAGCCCAGCTCAACGAGGTCTTCGCCAAGAACCTGTTCCCCGGCTACATCCACTCCTATCTCGGACAGGAGGCCTGCGCCGTCGGCATCTGCGCCAACCTGAACGACCGTGACATGATCGTCTCGACTCATCGCGGCCGTGGTCACTATCTCGCCAAGGGGATGGCGCTGAAGCCGATGATGGCCGAGATGTTCGGCAAGGCGACTGGCATCTGCGGCGGACGCGGCGGCGAGATGCACGCCGCCGACCCTGCGCTCGGCATCCTCGGCGGCAATGGCATCGTCGGCGGCGGCATGCCCATCGCTGCGGGCGCAGCACTCTCCGCTCAGCTCGACGGCGCGGGCGCCGTCGCCGTTGCGTTCTTCGGCGAGGGCGCCAGCAACAACGGCTCGTTCGGCGAGACGATGAATGTCGCGGCCGCCTGGAAACTGCCCCTGCTGCTGGTCTGCGAGAACAATCTCTATGCGGAGATGACGCCCTTTGCGATGACGTCAGGCGAGCCCGATATCGCCTTGCGGGCCAAAGGCTACGGAATGCCCGGCGAGGTCGTCGACGGCAACGACGTCGAGGCGGTGATGGAGGCCGGCAGCCGCGCCGTCGACCGGGCGCGCCGCGGCGAGGGCCCCACCTTGCTGGAGCTGAAGACCTATCGCTGGGGCGGCCACTTCGAGGGCGACCCGAAGAAATATCGCAGCAAGGAGGAAGAACAGGAATGGAAGGCGCGCTGCCCTCTCGCCCGCTTCCGCAAGATTCTCGTCGGCAAACACAAGGTTTCCGTCGACCAGCTCGAGGCGATGGAAGCCAAGGTCGCATCCGAAGTGGCCGAAGCAATCCACTTCGCGCTCGAAAGTCCGCTACCGGAGCTGGCGACTGCGCTTGAACACGTCTACGCGGCCTGAGGAGAACGAGATGGCAAGCAAGACCTATTGCTGGGCGATCGTCGACGCCATGCGCGAGGAGATGGCCCGCGACGGCAGCGTGTTCCTGATCGGCGAGGATATCGGGGCACCCGGCGGCGCATTCGGCGCCTCCCGCGGCCTGCTCGATGCCTTCGGTCCGAACCGCGTGCGCGACACGCCGATCAGCGAAGAGATCATCGTCGGCCTGGGCGTGGGCGCCGCGATGACGGGCAAGCGCCCGATCGTCGAAATCATGTTCATGGATTTCTTCGGCCTCTGCCTAGACCAGATCGCGAACCAGGCGGCCAAGACGCACTACATCTACAACGGCATGTTCCGCATGCCGCTGGTGATCCGCACCAGCGCGGCCGTCGAAATGGGAATCGGCCCGCACCACTCCCAGCTCCTCGAAAGCTGGGTTGGACATGTGCCGGGTCTCAAGGTCGTGATGCCCTCTTCACCCCGCGATGCGAAGGGTCTGCTGAAATCGGCGATCCGCGACGACAACCCCGTCGTGTTCATCGAGCATCTGGCTCTGCATCGGGTCAAGGAGGAGATCGAGGACGACGAGTTCCTGATCCCGATCGGCAAGGCCGATGTGAAACGGATCGGCCGCGACGTCACGGTTGTGGCGACAGGGCTGATGGTTTCGCGCGCGCTCGCTGCAGCCGAGACGCTATCGCGTGACGGCATCGAGATCGAGGTGATCGACCCTCGCACCATCAGCCCGCTCGACATGGACACGATCATGGATTCGGTGCGCAAGACCAATCGGGCACTGGTGGTGACCTCCTCGCAAAAGCCCTTCGGCTTCGGTTCCGAGGTTTCCGCCGAGATCACCGAGCGGGGCTTCTTCGATCTCGACGCGCCGGTGAAGCGCGTGGCGCCGCCCTTCACGCCCGCTCCTTTCGGGAAGGGTTTCGAGGAGTTCCTCAATCCCAGTGCCGCGTCGATCACCGCGGCCGTCCGCGAATTGCTGGCTTAGCTGGGGAGGCGAACGATGGCGCATACGATTGCCATACCCAAACTCGGCCTCACCATGACCGACTGCACGCTGGTGTCCTGGGCGAAGGAGGACGGCGACAAGGTCACCAAGGGCGACGTGCTCTACACGATCGAAACGGAGAAGATCGCATCCGACATCGAGGCTGACAGCGACGGTTTCCTGCAACGCATCGCCGAACCAGGCATCACATTCGATGTCGGTGCTGTGGTCGGCCATCTGCATGCCAGCCGCGACGCGGTGTTCGATGAAGGATCACCACCAGCTCAGCCGGCAGCGGAAAATTCCACCCGAATGCCGGCGGTCGAAACACCAGCAGCTGTCATAGTTGCCCCGCGTATTGAAACGGGCAGCGGCCGGCGTATCCGGATCTCTCCGCTGGCACGGCGCATCGCGGCCGGCGCGGGCGTCGATCCCGCAAGCATTGCCGGCACGGGCCCAAGCGGAGCCGTGCTGCGCCGCGACGTCGAGGCGGCGATCGCACGGAACCCCGGCGGTCACGATGCGAAGTCGCAAGCCGTTCCTGTCCTTGCAACGGCCACGCTCCCTCCAGAGCGGCTGGAGGGGCCTGTCCAGGGGTCGGTGCCGGGCAGACGGCCGCTGGCCGGAATGCGCAAGGCCATCGCCACACGCATGATGCAGAGTCTGCAGACTTCGGCCCAGATGACCGGCTTCGGCCGCATCGACATGGCCGAAGCCGTCAAGCTGCGCAGGGCCTGCATCGAGGCCGAGGCGGAGCTCGGCGTCCGCATCACCTATACTGATCTCGTGCTGAAAGCCGCCGCCACGGCGCTGGCCGACATGCCCGAGATGAATGCTTCGATCGTCGGCGAGGAGATCGTGTCGTGGCAGGACGTCAATCTCGGGCTGGCCGTCGCGCTGGACGACGGGCTGATCGTGCCCGTCATCCGCAATGCTGATCGCAAGACGATCGTCGACATCGGCCGTGAACGACAGGATCTCGCCGATCGGGCGCGCTCCGGCAGGTTGCAACGCGATGAGCTGGAGGGCGGTACCTTCAGCCTGAGCAACTTCGGCAGCTACGGCGGAGACTTCGAGACGCCGATCCTGAGCCCGCCGCAGTCGGCCCTGCTCGGCATCGGCAGGATCGCCGACGAACCCGTCGTCCGCGACGGCGCGATCGTCATCAGGCCTATGATGATGATCAGCCTGACCTTCGACCACCGCCTGATCGACGGCGCGGTCGCCGGCAGGTTCCGCGGGCGACTGAAGGCCCTGCTTGAAAATCCCGGACTGATGATGGCGAGGATGCGGTAATGGTCAACGCGGCAACCACCTTCGAAGGCGCGATTATCGGCCGCCCCGTCTGCCAAGGCACGATCCTGGTGACGCAGGACGATATCGATCGTTTCTGTGACCTGCTCGGCTATGACGATCCTGGATATCGCGCGGGCGCCGAAGGCGGTGCGGTCGCACCGACCTCGATGGGGCTCACCTATGGCCTGCGGCTCGGCTGGGAGGAACAGGTGTTCCCGCCGGGCGCGATCCGGATGGGCGACGAGAATGTCTATGGCGTGACCGCAAGGCCCGGCGACACGCTCACGACCGTGCTGACCATCGCCGACCGCTTCGTCCGCAAGGAGAGGAAGTTCCTCAAATACGAAATGGTCACGCGCAACCAGGCCGACGACCTCGTCTGCTCGGTCACCTTCACTGCAATCGTCCCGTGAGGATCGCCATGAACGACGACGCCAAGCCGATCGGGAATGGCCTTCCTGCAGCCGACATCGCCGTGACCCAGGCGATGATCGACATCTACGCGTCGATTTCCGGCGACTTCAATCCGCTGCATGTCGACCCCGACGCGGCGGCCGCCACGCCCTTCCGCGGGACGATTGCCCATGGCTGCATCCCGATGGAGCCGATCTTCCAGGCGCTGCGCCGAAGGCTCGGCCTGCTCACCTTGCCTCCGGGCACGACCATGTCGCTGCGCTATCACCGCCCCTCGCGTCCCGGGGATACCATCCGGATCGAGGCCGCCGAGCAGGCGGAGCGATGGGAAAAGAACACGATAGCCTTCGCCTGCCTCAACCAACGCGGTGAAAAGGTCATCGACGGCGTCTGCGGCCTTCCGGGACCAGCTGTGTAGTTCCCCGTGGTGCGTCACCCGCGATGACGGCACGGGGCTGCAACTCGGAATGAAATGAAGACGTCAGCTGTAGAGAAACCGGACGAATGTCGGGCTCAGTTATGCGTTCGACCGAAATCGCCTTCAATCTCACCAAGCACAGAGGTCGACCCGCATCGGCTCAGCAAACCGGCACCACCAGGCCTCAAAATCAACGTGTGAAAATTCTCCCCGCGTCGCGAGGGTATTGCCGAAAACCCTGCATCGTTTCATTTCCCCTCCCGCCGACGCTCACGACAGCGGCTGAGTGGCGCGCGGGGTCATAGCTTTCGCCGGCAAGGCAATGATGAAATGGACGAAGCAATGGCGACGGCTGGGTCGAACCAAACCAATGGCTCGACTACGGGCCAAATCACCTGCGGCGGCGCACCGACAGGCATAGCAGCGCAGTCTGCCCGCGTTTCGGGACTATCGGGTCCCGATCGTGACATAGCGTACCTTCCCCCCGGTCCTGACCGCGACGAGCTCCGATCTTCGAACGAGCCGGTTTACATGGGCGAGCGTTTCCGTGAAGGCGAAACTCATCTGGTGCGCGTCGAGCGTGCGGGTGAAGAGGATGGGTACGAGATCGGCCACCGAATGCGGCGATTTCGTACATGCCTCGCGGATCAGTTGGCAGCGTCCTTCGTGATGCGTCTCGAGTTCGAGGCAGCGCTCATGCAGCCCGTAGAAAGGTCGGCCGTGGCCTGATAGAACCAGGACGTCGTCCGGTAGTTCCTGGCGCATGAAACGCAGCGTTCTGAGAAAATGTCCGAGCGGATCGCCGTTGGGTTCGCCGGCGAAGACGCTGACGTTCGGCGAGATCCTCTCGATGATCTGATCCGCTGCGAACAGAAGCTTGTCCTGTTCGCAATAAAGGAGGATCTGCTCGGGAGCATGCCCGTCCGCGGTGATTACCCTGAATTCCCGATGCCCGATCGTAATCTTGTCGGCCAGGACGAGCCTGAGGAAAGTCGGAGGCAGCTCGGCGACGAGCATCAGATACTCGCTGCCCTGAATGGCGACGAGTCCGGCGCCCTCCTCGCTCATACCGTGGCTGACATAAAAATCGAAATAGTGACGAAGCCCAGTCTCGTGCGGGGCCAGGGAGATGACCCTGCTGGTCATGTAAGCGGTCTGGCTGGTCAGCAGTTCGGCGCGGAACTTCTCGCAAAGCCACCCAGCAAGTCCGATGTGATCCGGATGATGATGAGTGACGATGACGCGCGAAACGGAGATGTGCGACAGGGCCCCCTCGAGAAGCGTCAGCCAGGCCGCTTTTGCCTCATCCGTGTTGATGCCAGTGTCGATCAGCGTCCAGCTGTCGCCATCCTGCACGAGATAGATGTTTACGTGATCAAGGCGGTAGGGCAACGGAATTCGAGCCCAGAGGACCCCTGGAGCAACCGAGGTAACCTGTCCTGCCGCCGGTGGAGAATGGAAGGGAAACTGAACCATGATCTCTCAGGGATGCTGGGTTGGAGAATGGCTCGGGTGTGTCCGCAGCCTGCGACCTGCCACAAAATTCTCATCGAGCAGCGAAATGAGCCTGGGCGATTGGTGATACGCCGTATGGCGCCGGATAAGCAACAGGCGATCGGTGGAGTTGGTCGGAGTTGCTGACGTTGCGATGAGATTGCCGGCATAGGCCACAGGCGTGATGCAGCCGGGCGCAGAATGCAGGTGCGATCGGTTGTCGCCGCCGCCCGCACAACGGATCGCCTTTCGGGCAAAAGCGAGGCCGGCGAAGTGGGGTGCGCTCAGGAACGCGTCGCGCATCCTAACCTTGAAGCTTTCGCAGAAGCCGTTCTGCAGCACCTCACCCGGGCTGCGGGTTCTGCCGCATCCCGAGCCCTGATGAGGATGGGCGGGCCGTCGTGGGCCAGCGCAAGACGCGTTCGGTAACCGGCGTCAGCGAGGCGGCCCGCCCGCCCACCCTAGTCGGCTAAGGGCACTGCATTCGCCGTGTGCCTGGTGGCTTCAGTTCGTCTTCTTGTTCCCGAACACGGTCCGAACGGCGAGGCCGAGGGCGGACAAGCTTGCCCGCTCGTCAGTCCGGGGTCCCGGATTGTCGCCGAACTCCTTCTCGAAATTCGCTGCAAAGTCGCGAAGAAGCTGGCGGCCGAGGGCCAATCCGCCCGTCCTTGCAAACCCTGCCAGAATGCCGGAGACTTCGGCTTCCGAAATCACGCTGACCTTGCTCAAGGCCAGCTCGGACCCATCGTTAGGCTCCGGGGTGACGCTAAAGCGCGTCTGCATTTTCACATTCGCACCGCCGGCGGCGCCTGTCCCCCCGCCGACGAGCACGCCGCTATGCGACTCCGCGGAAAGCTCGCACTTCACACGTCCGCGAAACGTAATCTTCTTAGGACCAAACGCCACCACCATCTCGCCGCGCCAGTAACCGTCCTGGTCGATGTCGGAGACGCTCGCGCCCGGCACGCAGGTCGCGACCCGCTCGATGTCGGCGAAATGCCGCATGACCGTGTCCGGATCGGCGCGAACGACGAACTCGTCGTTGAACTGAATGGTCATGAATTCTCCCGTGCAGAGCAGAGCCGCGGCGTCTGGTTCGGTTCGCCGAAATGAAGACGGCGGAAGCTGTCGCTGGCGATCTCATCCGAAACGCGGACATCGATCACGAAAAAGCCACCTGCTTTCGTTCCACGCTCGATGGCGGGGCTGAGATCGTCGAGGCGCTCCACCAGTTCGCCCTTGGCTCCAAACGCCCGGGCAATGGCCGCGAAATCCACCGGGCTCCACCGTCCCAGACTGTCATTGGCATTCTTTGCGCGCAGCTTGTGGAATTCCGCGCCATATCCCGAGTCGTTCCAGACGATCAGGATCAGCGGAAGGTCGAGCCGGGCCAGCGTATCGAACTCCTGGATATTCATGAGGGCGCTTCCATCCCCGTCGATCACGATCTGCAGGCGCTGCGGCTGCGCCATGCCGATACCGATCGCGAGCGGGACGGTTTGGCCGATGGCGCCGAACTGATAGGACAGGATCAGGTCGACGTCCGGCCCGGACGGAAGGTACTGGTGCACGAAGCTCCAATAGTGTCCGGCGCCAACGGTCAGGAGGCCGTCCTTGGCGATATTGCCGCCCAGTTCGCGGGCGAGCGCGCGTGGATCGATCCCGCGCTGCGCGGCTTTCGGCACGTCGCGCTGCAGGGTAAGGGCCGCCTGGGTCTCCTGCGTGCGGAAACCCGGTCGCGGCTGGACCTGTCGGGCTTTGATCCGGCGCACGACTTCGGCAACCGTCGCGCGCGCGTCACCGACAAGGTGGTCGCCGGGAACGACCGGCAAATGATCGGGCGCAGCCGCCGTGTCGATCCTGACGACTTTGGCATTGGGGAAGAGAAGCCCGCCCTCCGTCGAGTAGTATCCCAGTTCCGCCCCGATCCCCACCACGAGATCGGCCTCCTGGAACAGCTCTTCGGCCGCTGCACAGGCGAAGGCGCCCGCAAGGCCGATGTCGTAGGGATGGTCCAAGAAATAACCCTGCGCCTTCAGCGAGGTTGCGAGCAGCGCACCGGTGAGGTCCGCTAGCTCCACGATGCCGGCGCGGGCATCGGAAAGCTTCGCACCGTGGCCGGCCACGAAGATGATCCGTTCCGC
>VFQN01002290.1_pt1 | contig 30034 bp, 14 predicted proteins | sample 3512371 | NCBI WGS metagenome assembly VFQN01 (sample SAMN10412370, study PRJNA504923) | tailings metagenome | isolation source: Replicate 2 from Balatoc abandoned mine | place: Philippines: Itogon, Benguet | collected 2017-08-28 | reverse complement strand
ACGCTGCCGCCGGGTCATTTGTCCCACGAGCCGGGCTCAGACTTTCAAGCCGCGGACATCAGGCTCCCGTAGTCGCCGAACGTCCGTTCGATTTCTTTTTGCGTCAGACCGAACTGCTCCAGACTGTAGCGATGCGAGCCGAACTTGCCGCGCGGGTTTTCATCGAGCCAGCGGTGCATGCCGGCTTCCATTTCCGCGGACCAGGTATAGTTGAACACGTCATAGATCCTGCGGACCGTGCGGATCGGGTCGCGCACCAGCCCATCGTAGGTGATGTTCAGGATGCGTTCGGGATACTTCGTCAGCGCCGGTCGGGAATTTTCGATGGCGAACTGCATCCGTTCGGCGATTTCGGGGCCCAGCGATTTCGTGTGCAACTCGTCGGTGAAGATGCCGCGCATCGTATTGAACAGACTGCAGCAGGAAGGTATCACGTCGCGGGGATCACGATGCGTCTGCACAATGTTGGCAGTAGGAATCGCCTCCATCAGCGGCAGCAAGGTCGTCTGATGAATCGGCGACTTCAGAATCCAGTGCCGTTGTCCGGAGGCCATGGCGGGATCGCCCAGTTGCAGAAGTTGCAACTGGCGTTTGTAGTAATCGTAGACGGTCAGCAGTCGCGGGTGAGGCAGGGCGCGGAACCAGGCCTCGTAATTCGGGACCGAGCCCAGCAGGAAAAACATCTGGCTGACGAAGGCATTGCTCATCAGCCAGCCGCACTCTTCCGGACCGTCGGGATAGAGCGGATGAATCTGCTTCAGATGCGGTGCGAGATAGTTCACCAGTTTGACGGCCGATCGCATGCGACCGGGCCGGGGGTCAATCCGGGCGTGTTCCTCGCGCTGTGAGACCGCGGGATGCATCGCCTCCCAGACCATCAATGGCCGGGACGCGGGATCCTGACAGAGCAGGTTATAAAGCAGCGTCGTGCCGGTGCGCGGCATGCCCACGATGTATAACGGCCGCTGCAACCGCTCCTGTTGATACTCCGGATGCCGCTGCCAGGCAGAGGTCAGCAGCAGGCGGTTCTCGGCGTGACGTTTCAAGCTATAGCGCAAGCAGTTTCGGCCGAATGCATTCGGGTGAACGATCTCGTGGAGGTCGTTCGTGAGAATGTCCAGGGGTTCCCGGAAATCGTCGCTGCCGAAATCGGCAAGTCCGGTGGCCGAACGGGCGTCGGACAAAATCCGCTCCGACGTGAGCCGCGGATGGCGTCCCAGTTTCTGGACCAACCGGCCGCCCGCATTGAATAACCGCACGCCCCAGGGACGGAATGGCTTGTCGACAAAACTCTCGGAAACGGACATCGACGCTCTCTTCCCGGACCCTGACGATTCCCGGCACCGGAACGGGTGCCAGCTTCAGGGGCCGAACCGATGATTCAGGACTGATCTGCGGCATCCACTGTTCTGTGGCATCCACTGTTACAACGCTCACAAGGGCGAAAATAACAGTTGTGACAACAACAGTTGAGACACAGGGCAACTCTCCGGCACCCGAACAATCATGGATAACCGGTCAAATGAGCGAGGTCCATTGAGGGATGCCATGCGGAGGATGCCCAGGCAATTATGACGTCCCGGGCGTGGAATCAAGTTGCCGGAGTTGGCGCCGCCGGGAATTGTGATTTTTTAAGATCTTCGACGAACCGGCTTTCAGGCATCTCCAGAAAAAAATTCCGGACCTCGAAACCGTGTGACTGGGCCAACCGGAATGGAGAACAAGGGCGGTATAAGCCCTACAGCAGGCAGGATTGCTGCCGGTACTTCCTGTGTATTTTATCCAAATTCTCCAATTGTTTCTGGCAATAGCTGCCGATGGATGACACCAGCGAAAACGGTCCTCGATCTCGGACTGTTCAGGAGCATCCTCAGCGGTCCTGCTGGACAGTGCGGACGCTGTCGGTGTGGACGTGCGGTCACAGCTTGCCGCCCGAAACCGCTGCCGGCACAGCCCGGAGATTCAGCAGTACCGGATTTTCGCTCGCAGCAGAACCCGGGCAGCGCGACACCTTGTGGTTATGAAGATGGCCGGGAGCGTTGCGGAATCCGGAGGGATGCAATGTCCGGTGCAGGAAAAACGGGAATGTAAGCGGTCAAGGTACAGAAACTGCAGGTAGAACGGGACAGCCGGGCCTGTGGTGATATTCCAGCGTCGCTTGTGGCGGGTACGAGGTCTTCACAATTTCAAGTGAGGACAAATACCAGTGAACACAAGCGGTTCGGGAAACTCTTTTTGTAATTTCTACGGAATGTCGAAAGACCCGTCTTGGCAATTCAAAGGAATCTCGATTGAATGAAGTTCCCCCAAACGGCAGGAAGTCTGTCATGCGAAGACCGGAGCTGTCAGTGACAAAGCTGTCACGACAAGTCTCTGCTTCGTCAGTGGCGTCCCATGCCCGTCAAACCCGCGCCGGCAACTGACGCCAGCCCGCTCCACAACCGACCGGCTTTCGAGGTGATCCTCGGTTTCCGGTCCAGGGTTCCGATGATTCCCGGCATTCCCGCATAGATTCTCATTCAGGTTGAACGCCTCAGTGGCCTCGTCCACAGGCAGGAGCAGATCCTGCCCCGACGACAGGCTGTTGCCGCCAGCCGGTCATCGCAATGCTGCGATCACCGCACGTCTCGCTGCGCGGGCTTCTTAATTTCGTAGTTGTTTATTGACGTCATTTACCAGGCAGCGGTTCAGGATTTCGAGCAGGAGCATCGTCGCAATGGACTCCGGTATGGCCCAGCAGTCGGAAACGCGTGATCGCGGTGATTGCGATATCGCCATCGTCGGTATGGCGTGCATGTTCCCCAAGTCGCCGGATCTCCGGCGGTATTGGGAAAACATCATGCAGCGGTTGGACTGCGTCCAGGAAGTGCCCGCTGACCGCTGGAAGGTTGGCGACTTCTTCGATGACGACCGACTCGCCCGCGACAAGATCTACTCGAAGTGGGGCGGCTTCCTGGAATCGATTCGTTTCGATCCCATGAAGTGGAAGATCCCTCCCGCCAGCCTGCTGAGCATCGACCCGATCCAGCTGCTGTCGCTGGAAGTGGCGAACCAGGCGTTTGAAGACGCCGGCTATCACGAACGGGCGTTTCCCAAGGAACGCACCGGCGTGATCTTCGCCTGTGCCGGCTCGCACGACGTCGGTTCGGACTATGCGTTCCGGACGATGCTGCAGCATTACCTGCCCCGGGTCACCGACCTGACGCCGGAGATGCGGGCGCACATCACCGACGAAATCAACGCCACGTTGCCGGAATGGACGGAAGACTCGTTCCCCGGCTTCCTCATGAACGTGATCGCCGGCCGCATCGCCAACCGGTTCGATCTCGGCGGTCCGAACTATGTGGTCGACGCTGCCTGTGCCGCCTCGCTGGCAGCCCTGCATGCGGCGATCGGCCAACTGCGGCTGAAGACCGTGGATGCGATGCTCGTGGGGGCGGCGGACGGTACCAACAATCCGTTCTGCTACATGAGCTTCGCCAAGACGCACGCACTTTCGCCGCGCGGACGTTCGCGACCGTTCGATAACTCGGCCGACGGCATCGCCCTCGGCGAAGGGATCGGCGCGATCATGATTCGCCGCCTGGCGGATGCCGAGCGTGATGGCGACCACATCTACGCCGTCATCAAGGGCATTGGCGCGTCGAGCGATGGCCGGAACCGCAGCATGACGGCGCCGCATCCTCCCGGCCAGATGCTGGCGATGGAGCGGGCCTACACCGATGCCGACGTCAAGGCCGCCAGCGTGTCGCTGGTAGAAGCCCACGGCACCGGCACCGCGGTCGGCGACAGCACGGAAATCACCTCGCTGCACACCCTGTTTTCGCAGGCGACTTCCGACGAACAATATGCCGCCGTCGGCTCCGTGAAGTCGATGATCGGTCATACCAAGACCTGCGCCGGCATCGCGAGCCTGATCAAGACGGCAATGGCCCTCAAGCACCGCGTGCTGCCGCCGACGATTAACGTCGATGCACCGAATGAGAAGGTCGATTTCCGCCATAGCCCGTTCTTCATCAATACGGAAACCCGGCCCTGGTTCGATGAACTCGGCGACCATCCGCGACGGGCAGGCGTGAGCGCTTTCGGCTTCGGCGGGACGAACTTCCATGTGGTCATGGAAGAGTATACCCACGAGAATCCGGCAGAGTTTCAGATCGATTTCACACCGCGGGCCGCAGAAATCTGCGTCTGGCAGCGAGCCACCCGCCAGGAACTGCGCGACACCCTGCGGGGTCTGTCGGAACAGTTGGCCACGCTGCCGGCAGAGGCGGCCGGGCAACTGGCGACCCTCGGTCAGCTGGCCTTCTCGATCCGGCATGACGAGGCCGGGCGGTCCGATCAGTCTTCGGTCTGTCGTCTGTCGATTGTGGCCACCACGATCGATGACCTGCGGGCGAAGCTGAAGAAGGCCGGCGAACAACTGGCTGACAAGTCGGTCATTCACGATCCGACCGGCATCTATTATACGGAAGCGGCCCCGGTGGCCCGCGAGCGCGTGGCATTCCTGTATCCCGGCCAGGGATCGCAGGCGATCAATATGTTGCGCGATCTGGCGGTGGTCCAGAACTGGGGACACGACATCTTTGCGGCGGCCAACCGAACGCTGAATCCTTATCTCGAAAAAGCACTGACGCGGTATATTTATCCGCCCCCGGCATTCAGCGATGACGAACGCAACGCCCGCCAGCAGGCGCTGAACGATACCCGCATCGCCCAGCCGGCGCTCGGGACGGTGGAAGTCTTCGCGACGGAACTGCTGCAGCGGTTCGGGATCACCCCGCAGGCGGTGGCAGGTCACAGCTACGGCGAATACGTGGCCCTGTATGCCGCCGGCGCTGTGGGACGTGATGACCTGCTGAAGCTGTCGGCCCTGCGGGGCGAGGTCTCGGCGAAAGCCAGCGAGACGTGTCCGGGAGCGATGGCGGCGATCCCGACGAATGCCCGCGAGACGCAGCGGATCATTGACCAGCACAAGCTGCTGGTCTCGCTGGCGAATCTCAACAGCCCGCGTCAGACCATTATCGCTGGCTCGGCGGAAGCGGTAGAAGCCGCGATGAAGGTCTTCGCGGATGCCGAACTGAAGCCGGTGCGGCTGAATGTCACGGCGGCCTTCCACACGCCGTCGTTGCAACCGGCGGTCGCACCGCTGAGCGACGTTCTGAAGAAGACGAAGTTCCGCACGCCCGAACTGCCTGTCTACAGCAATACGCTGGCGACGGCTTATCCGCAGAAGCCGGCAGAGATCCGCAAGCTGCTGCAACGGCATCTGGTGGAACCGGTGCGGTTCGAGGAAGAAATGCGGCAGATGCGGGCCGACGGTTACGACGTCTTCATTGAAGTCGGACCAGGCCGCGTGCTGTCGAATCTGGTGGGGCGCATCTTTGAAGGTGACGTGCCGACGACGCTGACGCTCGACGCGGGCGGTCGCGACGGAGTGCTGCAGTTTGCTCATGTTCTGGCGCAAATTGCGACACTCGGGCTGCCGTGCCAGCTGGAGCCATGGTTCTCGGGCCGTGGATTGCGTGAGGAATCGGTTGACGCATTTACGGCACGGATTGTGCAGATGTCGACTCCCAAACGGAGTGACTGGATTCTGTCGGTCCAGGGGGCCAAACCGGTGACTCCGCTGCCTCAGCGGAAGGCACTGCCGGGCGACGGCTTGCGGGCTAAATTTTCCGGCAAAACCGGCGCGGTCGGCGCAGCTTCCGCACAACCCGCAGACATTATTGTTCCACAGCAAAATGGTCATGGGCAGCCGGTCGATAGCACCAGTGGCCAGACTGGAAAGAACGGGAAACATACTCCGGGATTCGCGGATCTGACGGCCTCGCGGCTGAATGGCAACGTGGCTCCCGCCCCGTTGCCGGTGTCCTCCCGGTTCCCGACCAAAGGCAGTACCGCTCCCGCCAAAGCCAGCGAGAACGGACATGCGGCCAACGGTCATCACCGGAATGGTCACGAGAAGAATGGTCACGAATACAATGGTCATACCGACAAGCCTGCAGCGAATGGTCAGGCGGCAAACGGTCAGGTGGCGAATGGCCATGGGCCGGTGAAATACGGAAGTTCAAACGGCAGCGGTCCGGTCAACGGAACGCCGGCTGGTCAGGGAATACAGACGGTTAAATCTCCGGTTGCCCCGGCGAGCCCGGTCCCGACAAACACCGGCAAGCCCGCTGCGACGACGGAAGTCCTTCGAAAATCGACAGTGAGTGCGTCGTCAGGGTTGCCCATGGCTCCCTGTATGCCGCTGGTCACTGACTGGAATACCCCACAAAATCTACCGCTGGCGGCAACGCCGGCTCCCATGCAGATTCAACCTTCACAGCCAATGAGGTCAGCCGTGTCAATGCCCCAGTCCCCGGTTGCTGAAAACGGACAACCGTTCAACCCGGCCACCGCGCAGCTGGTCCTTCAGTCGCAGGCGCTGATGATGCAGATGCTTGATCTGCAGAAGTGGCAGCAGCAGGTGGCGCTGAAGTTCCTGGATTCGCATCAGATGCTGTTGCAAGGGTGTGCCGCCGGCCTGATTCAGGCAGAGGTGCCCGCCCTCACGGCTGCGACGCCGGCGGCGCTGCCGGTGCCCCAGGTGGCTCCGCAGCCGGTCATGCACACGGCCCCGCAGCCTGTGGCCGCTCCGGCGATTGCCACGCCTGCTCCGGCGGCACCTGTGCCGCAAGTCGCAGCAGCTCGTCCGGCTCCGGTGGCAGTGGCTGCTCCTGCGGCAGCTCCGCAGCGAACCACGGCGGTGGCTCCGGTGCCGGTGTCACGACCGGTCACGGTGACCCAGACGGCAGTGGCAGTCGCTCCGGCCCCCGTGGCTGCTCCTGCTGTGGTGGCTGCTCCGGTGACGTCCACGGCCGTCGCTCATGTGGCTCCGCAACCGGCTCCGTCCACCAACGGCGCGATTGCGAAGATTGCCGAGCCAGTTGCGGACCACGGGATTCCTTCGCCGGAAACCTTCAAGCACGACCTGCTGGAAGCGGTGAGCGAACGGACCGGCTATCCCGTCGACATGCTGGACCTCGAACTGCCGATGGAATCCGGTCTCGGGATCGACTCCATCAAGACCGTGGAAATCTTCAGCAACCTGAAGGTTTATCACTCCTACTTCCAGCAGGAAGACCAGGACGAAGAAGAGGCCCTGAAGGAATTCACGAAGCTCAAGACCCTGGGCGATATCGTGAGTGCCTATGAACTGCGGCATCAGGCGATGACCTCCAGCGGTGCCACGCCGAAAATCGCAGCGTCGAATGGTGCTGTGAGCAACGGCTCCGAGGTGGAACGGTACACGCTGTCCGCTGTCGAAGCCCCGGCCCGCAATGGTCAAAAAAAAACTTCCCACGTGAACAGCTGATTTTGCTGGTTGGGGAGGCTGCGGAACTGACGTCGGCCGTAGCGGCTGGCCTCACGCAGGACGGTTACCGGATTCGCCAGATCCTGCCGGGCTCACAGGCCCGGCAGGTCTCCGGAACGACCTACACGGCGGACCTGAACTGCGAGCAAAGCCTGCAACAGTTGCGGTCGCTGCTGACCGGCACTGAAAAGCGGCCGATCGGCGCCCTGATTAACTTCCTGGGAATCAGTGCTGCCGGGACTGCCGCCACACCGCTGGACTCCGAGGCTGCCCGCCAGATTACCGTCCAGTCGTTCCAGCTGGTCAAGCTGCTGGCAGAGGATCTGACGACAGCTGCCGCGGAAGGCGGCGGGTGGGTGCTGAACCTGAGCGGTCTCGACGGTCAATTCGGCCTGTCGGGCAACGATCGGTCGATGGTGCTGGCCTCGGCGGGGCTGAATGGTCTGTTCAAATCGTTGCGGCAGGAATATCCGCGGCTGTCAGTCCGGAATATCGATCTCGACCTGTCGATGCCGAATCCGCTGCTGGCAGGTCGATTGATCGAGGAACTGGCGACCGAGGACTCTGCCTACGAGATCGGCCTGACTGCCAACGGTCGCTGGACCTTGCAACTCACCCGCAGCACGCCGCATGCGACGCAACTGGGAGAATTTCCGCTGGATCGCGATTCCGTCGTGCTGATCACCGGGGGAGCGTACGGCATTACCTGTGATATCGCCCAGCGGCTCGGAGAGCGTTCCCAGGCACACCTGATTCTGGTCGGCCGGTCGCCGCTGCCGGAACAGGAAGCGGAATCGACCCGGGGACTGGACGCGGCCAAACTGCGGCTGACCCTGATCGCGGAACGCAAGGCCGCCGGTGAACCGCTGGTTCCGGCCCAGATCGAGCAGGATGTGAAACGTATCCTGAAGAACCGGCAGATCCTGCAAAACCTCGCAGATCTGGAAGCGACGGGGGCGCGTATCGAATACCATTCGCTCGACGTCCGCAACCCGGAAGCATTCGGCAACTTTATCGATGACCTCTACATTCGTTACGGTCGGCTGGACGGCGTGATTCATGGGGCCGGCGTCATCGAAGACAAGCGGATTCCGGACAAGTCTGTCCGATCCTACACCAACGTGTTCTCGACCAAGGTCGACAGTGCCTGCATCCTCGCAGAGCGGTTGCGGCCCGAGTCCTTGAAGTTCCTGGTGTTCTTCTCGTCCGTTTCCGGCCGCTTCGGGAATCAGGGGCAGGCGGATTACAGCGCTGCCAACGAATTCCTGAACAAGCTGGCGGATCACCTGGACCGACAGTGGCCGGGACGTGTCGTTGCGGTGAACTGGGGGGCCTGGGATGCGGGGATGGTTTCAGATGAACTGCGCAAGATTTACGCGTCTCGCAACATTCATCTGATTCCGGTGGATGAGGGCGTGCGATTTCTGGAACAGGAACTGCGACTGTCGGGCCGGCGGGAGCCGGAAGTGACCATCGGCTGCAGTGTGCCGCAACTGGCACAACTGGTGCAGGGAGTGTGAGGGGAAGTCGAGAGACCAGAGTCGAGAAGCTAGAAGCTAGAGCCGGACCGGTTCCGCACGTGTTCTTGTCCGGCTCTGGATTCTCGTCTCCAGACTCTCGACTGATCTGCCCCTTGTCTCGCGACGTAGAATGAACGAACAACTGCCTGTCGGACAGGCTGCAGAGGAACGCAGACGGAATGAATGACCGGGATATTGCCATCGTTGGAATGGGATGCGCATTTCCGCAGGCCAGAGATCGGCGCGAGTATTGGCGGAATGTCGTCAACGGTGTCGACTGCATTCAGCCGCTGCCTCCGCACCGCCTGAAACATTGCGTCAACTGGTGGCTGCCGGATGATCATCCCGCGCACATGCTGCCGCATCGGGCTGGCTTTCTGCCCGATGATCTGGCGATCGACCCGCTGGCGTTCGGATTGCTGCCGAACGCCGTCAAGCATGGCGAGGCCGATCAGTTCCTGCTGCTGAAAGTCGTGGAAGAAGCGCTGCAGGATGCCGGTCTGGCGAAAGTGAACCCGCACCACCAGCGGACCGACGTCCTGATCGGCCGCGGCGGCTATCCGGGACCGAAGCACGTCGAACTCTCGTTCCGGTCGGAATCGTTCGATACCGTGCTGGAACTGCTGGATCGTCAGTATCCGGAGCTGTTGAACGGTCGCCGTGCGGAGATCGAAGACTGGCTGCAAGCCACGTTGCCGCCGGCCGAAGTTGATTCCCTGGCGACTGCGATTCCCAACATCGCGGCCAGCCGGGTCGCCAACCGGTTCGATCTGGGCGGCACCGCCGAAGTCATTGACGCCGCGTGTGCATCCAGCCTGCTGGCTCTGGAACATGCCATCGACCGGCTGCGCTCTGGACGAGCGGATGCCGCAGTCGTCGGCGGGCTCTTCCTCAGCCAGAACATGCCGTTCCTGATGGTGTTCAACCGCCTGCATGAAGTGTCGCCGTCCGGTGTCATTCGTCCGATGGATCGCCGGGCCGACGGACTGCTGATGGGCGAAGGCGCCGGTGCAGTCGTGGTCAAGCGACTGGAAGATGCTGTCGCCGCAGGCGACCGGATCTATGCAATCGTCAAGGGTACCGGGTCCTCCAGCGATGGTCGCGGACTCGACGTACTGGCTCCGGCGTATCAGGGGCAGGTCCGCGCGGTGCAGCGGGCGTATGCCGATGCCGGTGTTGATCCGGCCGACGTAGGTTATCTGGAACTGCACGGCACCGGAACGCACGCGGGCGATCTGGCAGAGATCACGACTGTGCGCGAGATTTACGGCGTTCACGCTCATCCGCCGACCAGTCGGGCGATGGGATCGGTGAAGTCCCAGATCGGACACCTGATGCCGGCCTCGGGACTGGCGTCACTCATCCGCGTCGCCCTGTCGCTGTCGAACAAGATCCTGCCGCCGAGCCTGCACTGCGACGAACCGCGGGAAGAAACGCTGGACTGTGCGTTCTACGTCAACACGCAGACACGGCCGTGGGTGCAAAACCAGCAGCGTGGTCACCGGTTTGCCGCAATCAATTCGTTCGGCTTCGGCGGCGTGAACGTGCATGCGGTGCTGGAAGAAGCGGTGCCGGTGCGGAAGCGGGGCAAATCGAAACAGCCGTCGTTGATCGCCCGGGACATCGAACCGGCCATCGACCGGCCATCGGAACTCGCGCTGTTCGCGGCAGAATCGATTCCGGCCCTGCTGAAACAACTGGAGACTGCCCGCAGCTTTGTTAACGAGGATCTGCAGCCGTGGACCGCGGCGGATTTGTCCCGCTCACTGGCTGAGGTGGTCGACTTCCGGCACCCTGTCAAACTGGCGATTGTTTTCACCGATGCCGACGTCCTGACGAAGGCGCTGGGGCGGGTGATCGAGCAGCTCACCGCGGGCGCGACGACGATCAAGGACGCCGAGGAGATTATCTACTTCTCGACCAATGGCGAGAAGCCGCCGGGCAAGATTGCGTTTATCTTTCCGGGCATGGGCTTCCCCGGGCTGATCGGCAACTATCCCGATCACCTGATGGAACTGTGTCTGCACTATCCGGAACTGCGGGCCGAATTCGATTTCTTTGAGGAACGCGACCGGCACCCGGACGACCTGGTGCCGACCAGCTCCGTGTTCGTCCCGCCGCCCTCCTTGCCGGAAGCGTACCGCACGAAGCTCAAGGAACGACTGGCTCCGCCGAAAACGGACACGACCTACGCTGGCGAACAGAAACCGGAAGAACGGTATCTGGCGGCGATGGGTGTCACGCTGGCCAACTGGATCAGCTGGACGCTGCTGGAACAGTTCAAAATGCCGGTGGAACTGGCGACCGGTCAAAGCCAGGGCGAAATGGCCGCGGTCTGTGCGGTCGGACTGGGCGATTTCCACGAGTCCGCGCCTGCCTACTGGAAGGTGCTGAACGTCAGTCCGACGGCTGCGATGGCCGGCCGGCTGGCGTTTGTGTGGGCCGAGGAAGAGAAGGTGGCCCCGCTGGTCGCAGAGAACCCGGGCACGCACATCGCCATCTATATGGCTCCGAATGCGCTGATTCTCGGCGGTAACAAGGAGGGTCTGGTCCGGATCACCGACGCGCTGAAGAAAGAGCAGTGCCTGACCCAGATCCTGCCGTATCCTGCGATTCACACACCGGCGCTGACGCCGCTGCTGGGCGAACTGGAAGACGCACTGAAGGACGAGAAATTCGCCGTCCACAAGCCGCGGATGACGCTGTATTCGTCGATCACGACCGAGCCGTATCCCACCGATATGGCCGGCGTCCGCAAGACGCTGATGCTGAATCTCGATCATCCGCTCCGCGTGTGGCAGACGATTCAGCGGATGTCCCAGGACGGAGCCCGTGTGTTCGTGCAGGTGGGCGGCGGACATATGTCGGCCCACATGAAGCACTTCATGCCGGTCGGTGAAGAGACGATCACAGCGGCGCTGGACGTCGATACCCGCGATCCGCTCACGCAGTTGAATCATCTGCTGGGCACACTGTTCGTCGGCGGGGTGAAGTTCCTGACCGATCCGCTGTTTGCTCACCGCGAAAGCCAGGTTCTGGACCTGACCGCACCCCGCGGCCCGCTGCCGCGTCCAAAGATGCTGCTGCCGCTGCGTCTGGAATGGTCGCCGCTCGATAGTGCCGCCGTGCCCGAACGCGACCGCCAGCCGGCTGCGGACGAACCCTTAACTCAGGCCAGCAACACCGCGAAGGCTGTCACGAGCGACTCGCACGCCAGGCAGTCGATGGTCAGTGCGGCTGAGGAAATCGCCATCCCGGCAGCACCCGCAACCCTTACTCCGGAACCGGTGGCTGTGACAGTTCCCGAGCCGTCCGTGAATATCAGCCATGTTGCAGACGATTTCGAGCAGGCACCGGCAGTGGTCGAATTCGACGTGCCGTTTCCGATCCTGCTGCAGGCGAATGTGACGCACTATGTGCCGGAGCAGGAACTGCGGATCGAACGCATCCTGGATGCCGACACCGATCCGTATCTGCTGGATCACCTCTTCATCCGCTGTCCGTCCCGCGACCCGCGCGACTGTCTGCCGATTGTTCCGATGACGATGAGCCTGGAGTTCATCGCGGAGACGGCGGCCCTGCTTTGTCCGGGACTGGGCGTGATCGGCTACGAGCAGGTGAAGGCGATGCGCTGGGTCGGTCTGGAAGATCGCTGGCGCACCTTGCTGACGTTCGAGGCCCGGTTGGTCGAGGTCGATGAGGCGACCGGAGAACGGCGGGTGGATGTGCTCGTGTCCTATGAAGGCAAACGCGCATTCTCAGGCCGCGTGGTCTTTGGGACCGAATACCGGCAGACGCTGGATCTGGAATGGCCGGACCTGTCGCAGGAGCCCGGCTGGCCGGAGTATGCGCACGGTGTGTATGACCGCCGGCGAATGTTCCACGGTCCGATGTTCCACGTGATTTCGTCGCTGGGCCACTTCACCAATCCGGTGGCGACAGGCACTCTGCGAGTCTTGCCGAAGGACCGCCTGTTTGCCGGCCTGCCGGAACCGGCGCTGCTGGTCGACCCCTGTCTCCTGGACGGCATCGGTCAGTTTGTGGGGCTTTGGTGTCAGACCTACGGCTGGTCGATCCTGCCGACGGGTGTCGAGAAGATCGAGCTGTACGGACCGACGCCGCCCGTGGGCACCGATTGCGTTATCAAGCTGGCAGTCACCCAGTTCGACGTGGAGCTGAAACAGCTGAAGGCCAACTTCGAGGTGGAAGACGGCCAGGGCCGGGTCTGGATGCGGATGGTCGGCTGGGGCGACTGGATCTTCCGGTGGACGCCCGAGTTCCTGGATTTCAACCGCGATCCGGGCAAGTATTCGATGTCCGAGATTCTGCCGCTGCAGGGTCTGCCGGATGACGCCCTGGCAGTGCAGTTGTATGAACGGCACATCATCGGCGTGGATCTGATGTGGGTCGCCCGCACCGCGCTGACGGCCCGTGAACTGGCAGAGTTCCGGCAGCTGGACGACAACAACAGGATTCGTCGTGCGTACCTGTTGTCCCGCCTGGCGGCGAAGGATGCGGCCCGGCTGTGGTGTCAGAAACAATGGAATACCGAACTGACGCACCCGGCGGTTTATGAACTGCTGCACGATGAACTCGGGAAGCCGGTCGTCCAGTCGTCGGCGTACGATGTCATGCCGGAACTGACGATCACCCACAAGGACGGCATCGCGATTGTCATCGCCTCCAGCACGCCGCTGGGCGTGGACATCGAGAAGCGGGACCGCGTCAAACCCGAACTGCTGGAAACGTTTGCCACGGCAGCGGAAGGCCAGTTGCTGCAGTCCCTGGAAGGCTGTGAACCCGGGGCCGGCTGGGAAACGCGGCTGTGGTGTGCCAAGGAAGCGGCCGGCAAGGCGAAGGGCGCCGGGTTGAACGGCTACCCGAAGCGGCTGGAAGTTCAGGATGTCGGCGACGGCAGCCTGTGGACGGTCTGCGATACGGAAACAGCGGCGCTGTACGAAGTCCAGCTGCACCAGCTGGGCGACTTTGTGCTGGCAACGGCGTCCCCGCTGACGGTGGCAGGGCTGACGTAAGCGGGCCTGACATAAAAATGCCTGTCGGACTGGCAAGCTTCGATCCGGCGTCGTTGAGCAGAGAGTGCGGTCGCAACGGTCGTAGCGAGGGTGCGCGAGGGGTCGGAGGAAATCGTTGGACGCATCGGGCCGGATTTCACGACCGCAGGGAGGACAGCCGAAATTCCGGGATAACGGGGCAGAGTCAGCGGTGTCACCCGCGATCGCACGCGCCGGTTTTATTTTTCGGTGCCACTCTTACAACCGTGAGCGTCGGACCGGGGTAGTAACAGGGATGGCCGCCGGGTGCCGGAGGAGGATTCAACCTCTTCAGGAACGCTGCGGACAGGTGATGTCTCCGGGATATTGTCTGCAGGGATCAAGACGCCGGTCGGGCGAGACGCTCGTCCGGACGGCAGGAACTGTGAGCTATGACGACCAGTGAAACGCCAGCAACATCGAGCCCGACAGGCTCGCCCCTGATTTCCGCCATCCGGTTGCCCGATGATGAACGTCGCACGAGCGGCGGCTCGTCGCGGCTGGTGCGGTTTGGGCTGGGATTGCTGGTGCTGCTGTTGCTGGTGGGCGGCGCTGCTGCATTCCGCGACAACCCGGCGCTGTTTCAGGGGTTGAGCGGGGTCGAGTATGAAACCGCGACAGTGACCGTGAAAGACGGCGATGACGTTGCCATCGCGGCCTCGGGTTTCGTCGTCCCCTACCGGATGCTGAATGTCTCGCCGCGGATTCCGGGCATGGTCACGAAGATCAATTTTGAAGTCGGCCAGAAAGTGAAGAAGGGCGATTTGCTCGCCCAGCTGGAAGACATCACGGTGCAGGCCGATCTGCAGCAGGCCCAGGCAGCGGTGCTCGCAGCCCGCAGCCGGCTGGAAGAAGCGAAGAACGGTGCACTGCCGGAAGAGATCAACCAGGCGAAGCTGTCGGCCGCCGTTGCGAAGACCAAGCTGGATCTGATTCTGAACGAGATCGAGCGGGCCAAACTGCTGAAGGATTCGACGACCGCCGCCGAGATGGATCAACTGGTCTCGACGCGCAAGGACGCAGAGTCGCAGTTCGAGTTGATGATGGACAAGGTGAACCTGATCGAGAAGGGAATTCGCCCGGAACGGATGAAAGCCCTCGAAGCCGACGTGCAACAGGCAGAGGCCCTGGTTGACAAGGCGAAATATCTGGTTGACAACACGAAGATCCTGGCGCCGCTGGACGGGACCGTGATCGAGAAGAGCGCCGAAGTGGGCGAAATCCTGCGTCCGGAAGTGCTCTCGGTCAGCCTCTGCCGGCTGGCGGATACGAGCATCATGGAGGTCGAGGTTGACGTCCAGGAACGCGAACTTCACAAGATCGAAATCGGCCGCACTTGCTCGATCGTGCCAGACGCCTATCCGGACCGCACCTACTCCGGGAAGATCGATCGCATTCAGCCGATGGTGATCCGGGCCCGCGGCGTGGTTCGCGTGACGCTGCGGATTGATGAACCGGATCAGTACCTGCTGCCGGAGATGAACGTGCGGGCCACAATCGATAATCCGCCGGTTGAAGGCGGCCGGAAAGAAACGCTGACCGTGCCGGAAACCGCGATCGTGAAGGAGGGCGAGGTCTCCACGGTCTACGTGGTAGAGAACCACGTCGCTCATCGCCGGGTCGTGGAAACCGGCAAGAAGGAAGGCCGGCGGATTGAGGTGGCGTCCGGAGTGAAGGTCGGCGAAACCGTCGTGGTGGTCGGCGACAAGCAGATTACGGACGGCCAGACCATCAAGGCGGCGAAGTAATAATTCGACAATCAGGAAGGTCACGCCATTTGCGGACTCAGGGCGTGCCACCCTTGCAACAGCTTGCCGCGTATCACTCTCAACCCTCAACCCTGAACTCTCGACCCTCCCTATGCCTGACGCGATTGTGACTGTCGAGAACGCCCGGAAGACCTACTCGCGCGGAACCGAGCGCGTGGAAGTGTTAAAGGGCGTGTCCCTGGAGATCCTGCGGGGTGAATTCGTCGCGCTCATCGGGCCGTCGGGGTCGGGCAAGACCACGCTGCTGAACCTGATCGCCGGGCTGGATCAGCCGACGGAAGGCCGCGTGATCATCGCCGGCCGGGACATCAGCCGGATGTCGGAGTCGGAACTGGCCCGCTGGCGGACGACTGCCATCGGATTTGTGTTCCAGTTTTACCATCTGATTCCGGTGCTGACGGCGTATGAGAATGTGGAGTTGCCGCTGCTGCTGCTGAATATGTCGGCCCGTCGTCGCAAGGAACAGGTGATGACGGTGCTGACCCTGGTCGGTCTGCAACATCGGCTGACGCACCGCCCCGGGCAGTTGTCCGGGGGTGAGCAGCAACGGGTGGGGATTGCGCGAGCGCTGGTCACCGACCCGGCACTGGTGGTGGCGGACGAACCGACGGGGGATCTTGACGGCCGCAAGAAAGAAGAAATCCTGGATCTGCTGCAAAGCCTGCAGGAAGGCCTGAACAAGACGATTCTGATGGTGACCCACGACCATGTGGCCGCAGCGCGGGCTCACCGGCTGACCCGGATCAGCGATGGCCTCCTGCTGGAAGAGTACGCCGAAAGCCGGGATGAAGCCCTGGCGATGGCGTTTCCGGATGCAAAGATCCGCGGGCATTAGTTCCTGAATACCAGCCCGCAGCGCCAGCGAGGAAGTCCGGCGCGGTCCCGGGCTGTTGCCTTTTGAAGTTGTGCATTTGCCAGAAAGAAGTCCGGAAAGTGTGGCACGCCCTGATTCCTCGAAGGGCGTGTTGCAGCGACGTTTAAAATTACCACGCCCTTCGAGGACTCAGGGCGTGCCACCCGAATGTTCTGTGTCTTCGCCCCGAAATTGCCTGGGGAAACGGTTTTCATCAATGTGAAGTCGCCAAATGCGCAACCTTAAGAAGCGTCAGCGAGGGAGAATGCAGGATTCCCTCGCTGGCCAACGTATTGCATGTGCGTCGTTAAGTCCGTGAATCTGCGTGGCATGCTCGCCCCTCAAGGCGAGCATGTGCGGCTTCCCTGGACGTGGTCCACTGCGAAACACCCATGCTTGCCTTGAGGGGCAAGCATGCCACACTGGCTGGTTAGCCAGCAACCTCGTAACTCGATGATTCGCAACAAGTTTTGCATCTGAATGCAATACCTTGTGACGCTGCGGGCTGGTGAATCAACCTACACAGGCTTCGGGTTCTCGCCGTCGTTCCGGATTTTCGCCAGATGTTGTTCAAATTCGCCATCCTCGTGTTCAAAAGCCTCGGACGGAACAAGGTCCGGACGTCGCTGACGGGGCTGGGCATCGTGGTGCTGGTGGCGATTTTCGCCGTCGTGACGAATGTGACCTCGACGGTGAAACGCAAGGTCAGCTCCGAGGGCAAGCAGACCCGGCTGATCGTGACGGAACGCTGGACGGCGCCCAGCCGGGTACCGCTGCGATATATCCCGGAAATCGCCCAGACGGAAGGCGTTACCGACTGGACGACGATGAATCTGTTCATCGGGCATCTGGATGAATCGCGCAGTCGCGATTCCCAGGTGCTCGGGCTGGCGATGCGGCCCGAGAATCTGCGCGAGATGCAGCCGCCGGCTGCCGACGTCTCCGATGCCGACTTTGAAGCCTTCCTGAGCCGCAAGGATGCCGCGCTTGTCGGCTCCGGTTTGATGAAACTGATGGGCTGGAAAGTCGGGCAGTCGTTCATTGTCAACGGCGTGCGCTATCCGCCGGTGGCCGTCCAGTTCACGATTGTCGGCACCTTGCCTCCGGGTGATATGTCGTACGGGTTCTACTGGCGGCAGGATTACTTCATGGAGGCGACGGAAGACGACAGCAACGTCAACGCCCTGATGCTGGAGATCGACAACCCCGATGAGGCCGAGGCGCTGGCCTCGAAACTCACGACGGAGTTTGCCAACCGGCAGCCGTCGGTGAAGGTCGAGACGGAATCGGCCGGGGCAGCCCGGTTCGCAGCCCGCGGTGAAGCCGTGTTGCAACTGATTGACGGCGTGGTGGCGATTCTGCTGATCGACATGGTGATCATTCTGTCCAACAGCATCAGCATTTCGGTGCGCGAACGGCGCGTCGAGATGGCGGTGCTGAAAGTGCTGGGCTTTCAGCCGCTGCATATTACGCTGATGATTATCGCCGAGGCGATGCTGGTGGGAGCCATCGCGGGGCTGGTGGGCACCAGCATCGTCTGTCTCGCCTCACAGCTCACTCTGAACGAGACGCTGCCGCTGGCGAACTGGAACAAGTTTTTAATGCAGTTTCCGGTGTCCTGGACCACCGCTCCGTGGGGAATGCTGGTCGGCGCGGGCGTCGGTATCACCGGCAGCGTGATTCCCGCCAGTTCCGCTCGCAGCATCAAGGTGTCGGATGTATTCTCGAAGATTGCGTGAAGTTGAGAGTTGATGGTTGAGAGTCGCGAGTCGGACAAGACGCTCGACTCTCAACTGCCTTTGTCTTTTACTCTCAACCCTCAACCTTTAACTCTCAACTCTCCCCTATGATTCCACTCAAATACAACGCGCGCAACCTGGTGGTGCGGTGGAAGACGACGCTGATGACGGCGTCGGGCTTTACGCTCGTGGTCGCAGCGCTGGTGGTGATGCTGGCGTTCGTCGCCGGCGTGCAGGAAGTCTGTACGACCAGCGGCGAGCCGGAAAACGTGATCGTGCTGGCGAAAGGTACGAACGACGAGATCATGAGCCAGATGGACCTGCGTCTGGCCAGCGATCTGGAGAATGTGCGCGGCGTCGCCCGGAATGACAAGTCGCAACCGATGGCCAGCCGGGAGATGTTCCTGGTGGTGCATCATCAGACGGAGCCAGGCGGTCCGTTCAAGTTCGTGCAGCTGCGCGGCGTCACTCCGCTGGCATTCGACGTCCACACGCAGTTTCGCATCATTGACGGGATTCCGCTCCGTGCCAACCAGAGTGAACTGGTGATCGGCAAGGCGGTGCAGCGCGAGTTGAAGCTGAACGTCGGCGACCAGATTGATTTAGGCCGCAAGACCTGGAAGATCGCCGGAGTCTTTGAAGCTGCCGGGACGGCGTTTGAATCGGAAGTGTGGGCCGATCTGACAGAACTGGCGAGCCTGTTCCGGCGCGACGGCGTCTACAACTCCGTGGTGCTGCGGGCAGACAATGCCGAGGACGCTGCCGACCTGAGTGCACGGCTGGCAGAGAGTCGTTCGATCTCGTGCAATCCGCGTACGGAACCGGACTACTATTCCAAGCAGGCGGAGCAGATGAACATGATCTCCAGCGCTGCGTGGGTGATCGCCTGGTTCATGGGCATCGGTGCGATTTTCGGCGTGATGAACACAATGTTCGCAGCCATCGGTCAGCGGCGCAAGGATATTGCCGTGCTGCGGATCATCGGCTTCAAGGCTCACGAGATCCTGATATCGTTCCTGCTGGAAGCGATTCTGATTTCGATCATCGGCGGCGGACTGGGGATTGCGCTGGGGATGGGCGTTAACGGCTACACGCGGAATGCGACGGTCGGCGGTGCGCGGGAAGTGGCGTTTGCGCTGAGAGTGACCGAGAGCACCGTGATTTTCGCTGCCGGATTCTCGATGGCGATGGGCGTCGCGGGCGGGCTGCTGCCAGCGCTGTCGGTGGTGCGGGTCCAGCCGCTGGAAGCCCTCAGGTAACTCTGCGCGATGAGTGTGGATTTGAGGGAGAAGAAATCGCGAACCTACAAGCGGTCAACGGCCCACGCTTGCGGGTTCGCGATTGAATTTTCACCTCTTCACTGCGCGCTGATGTCCCCGATGATCACCTGCACGTCGTAGGCAATGGTCACGGTCCCCGCTTTCTCGCACTTGGTAAACAACTGCTGGGCCGCTGCGATAAAGTCGGTAAAACGCGGATGCTCTGGTCCTGGCACGTAGGAACTGGATCTCAGACGCCCCAGGTAACCCTCCAGGTCCAGCACCTGCTCCTGCAGGAATTCAACTTTCCGATACGGTGCCTGAAAGAACTGCTGTAACCGGTTGTCATCCACGTTCTCGTGTCGCACGCGGCCATAGTCGGTGCCGAACTCCAGCAGTAATTGTTCGTAACCTGCGAGAAAGCTGGAACCGGACAGCCGGCGCGAGTTCCAGATCAGGGCCACCCGGCCGGGCGGGCGGAGAATCCGCTGAAACTCCGTGCGGGTCGCCGACAGGTCAAACCAGTGAAATGCCTGGGCAGCGGTTACCAGGTCCACGCTCTGATCGGGCAGCGTCGTCTGTTCGGCAGTGCCGTCAATCGCCTGAAAACCGGCGACTTCGTGCAGCATGTCCTCAGCGGCGTCCCGCATGGCCGCATTCGGTTCCACGGCTTGCACACGGTAGCCGGCGTCGAGCAGCAACTTTGAAAAGATGCCGGTGCCCGCTCCCACGTCTGCGACCAGCGAGCCTGCGGGCAAGCCGGTTTCGTCGGCCAGACACTGCACGACCTCGGCGGGATAGGAAGGTCGCCAGCGGACGTAATCGGCAACCCGGCTGGTGAACCGCCGGGTGGGGTCGGTGGAGTTTTCGTTCATCGGGTTTCCTCTGGAAGCAGAAGTTCAGTTTATCCGGGCGCGGAGCGAATCGCGAAACCGCAAGCGTGCGTTGTGGACCGCTGGCGGTTTCGCGATTTTTCCGGGACCAGGTAAAGAAGAGACAGGTGCAACTTTCACCTCGTGAGACTACGATAGATCAGTCAGTCGTGATGGGTTTGTGGTTCAGGTGCGACGTCTGCTGTGAGCGAAACGGTCACCGATTCCGATTCAAGGCTGATGTCGCGCATCCGCACGGGGGACCGTGACGCCTTTGGTCGGCTGATCGAACGCTATCAGCGCTCCGTTTACGGTTACCTGCGCGTGCGACTGCGTCAGCCGAATGACGCCGAGGACATGACGCAGGAAGTCTTCCTCCGCTGCTATGAAGCGCGGGCCCGATTCGACGAATCGGCTCTCATCAAACCCTGGCTGCTCGGGATCGCCCGCAACCTGCTGCGCGAGCACGTCCGCAAGTATCGCCGGCGTCAGGAAGTGGCGTGGACGGAACTGTGTCTCGAACTGGAAACGATCGATCCGCCCGACCTGGCCGCACTGGATGATCAGGAAATCTGGCTGGTGCAATGTCTGTCCGAACTGGGGCCGAGTGCCCGCGAAGCGATCGATTCCCATTATCGTCACGAGCGTCGGCTGGCGGACATCGCCGTCGCCCAGCATCGCAGTGAAGGAGCCGTCAAGTTGTTGCTGCACCGGGCCCGGCAGGCACTGCGTGACTGTCTGGTGCGGAAACGGGCGAGGAGCGAGCATCCATGAACGACGACGAACTGTTGCAGCTGCTCGCTGAAAAATCGCCGCGGGAACTGACCGACGAGGAGATCGCCGTCTTGCGGGAGCGGGCGAAAGTCTCGCCGGAAATTCGCGCGGCATTGTCCGATCTGGTGATGTTTGAGACCGGTCTGTCGGCCGTGCTGGGAGCCGAATCGCTGTCGGTCGAGCGGTTGCTGGGACGCGCGGAGGAGCGCCTGCGGTCGCAATCCCGGCGGCCGTCCGCTCGCCGCTGGTGGCTGCTGATTGGTCTGACGGCGAGTCTCATCCTGGCGGTCGGCCTGTGGAAATGGACGACACGTCCGCCGGCGGTTGCCGGACCGGAACCCGAAATCGCCGCGGATGATGGCATCGCGCCGGAGCAGGGTCCGGGAGTCGAACCGCAAAAACCCGGGCAGCAGGCTGCTGACAACACGGCGCTCACCGAGACGCTGCAGGCCACCTCTCCCGTCGCGACGACGATGTCGCCCGCCGTCACACCAGTCACTCCTGCTGCAGTGCCAGCAGATCCCGCAAAACCGCCGGAGCCGGCCGGTCCGTGGGAACCGTGGGTGAACGGCGAACGGACGCCCTTGAAGCGGGGGGACCGCCAGCTGACGGGCGATCTGGTGACGACCGAACTCGACCGGCTGTCCCGGACAGAGTTTGAAGCCTGGTGGATGGCGACCCCGGGACAAAACCTGACCGTGACCCAGGAACAGATCGGACAGCGCCCGGTGACCAGCCTCGACGGCTCGGCCCGACTGAAAGCGCCGTGGCTGGAAGATACCCGGCTGCGATTCGTCAGCTTTGACGATCATGAACTGACGTTGTGCTTCTGGCAGGGGCGCGACGGCATTGCGCTCCGGCATTACCGGGAACGGGAGCCGCATACCTGGGCCGCTTTCCGGGTCAAACGCAACGACGGGCAGCAGGCCACGCCGGTACGGTGGGAACTGTTGACGACCGACAGCGGAGCTCACGGTCGCAGCGGCGCGCAGACGTGGGATGTCTCGACGACGGGCGGGGCCTTGCAATTGTCTGTGGCGGACGTCGTGGTGTTGTCCGTGCCGCTGACCGGTGTGCCGGACGCCGTGGATCTGCAGGGCAAGACCCGTCTGCGCGGCTTTCGCTGGGTGCGGGCCGAGCCGCCGCAGTCCTTGCCCGTGATCGATCGCGAAAGCGTGCTGGCCCAGGATTCACCGGCAGAATGGGACTGGCAGACGCCGGATGATGGCACGATGATGCTGCAGCGCGATGCGGACGGCAGCGTCGTGCTGACGTCCATGTCGCGGAAGGACATTGTGCGAGCCTTCGTGCCGTTGCCGGAAGATGGCCTGTACGAAACGCTGTTTCAGGTCGCAACCGCGGACCCCGGCACCGGGATCTATCTGGGTGATGAAGCCGGTCAGCCGCTGGGGCAACTGGCGTTCTGTCGCGATAAAAAGTCGGAGCAGGTCACGTACGTCGCCCTGCGACCCCAGGAACGGCGCGAGGAGACGGATTACCAGATCCGGGATTTTCCGCCGCCGTATTTCGTGCCCGGTCAATGGCTGCGGATTATGGCGGGGCTGGGAACCTGGCAGACCGCCTGCAGCGCCGATGGCGTCCACTTCGGGTATGCCAGCGAAAATCCGCTCCGGAACCTGCCGGGGAAAGTTCGCAGCGTTGGACTGTTCTGCTGGCCGTCGGAAACTCCCCGCACGATCCGTCTGCAGGCGGGGCGCGTGCAGCGGCTCAATGCAGTCGAGGCCCTGATTCCTCCGGCCACTCGTCCGTTTCCCGGGATCGCGGGGCTCGCAGGTCTGCGTTTTGACGGCTCGTGGTGGAATGCCGCGCTGGGCGCACAGCAGGGACAGACTCCCGTGGATGTCTGGCTGGACCAGGCAGCCATCGCCACCCTGAAGCAGGGCCCTCCGCGTGAACTGGCAGACGCGCTGGTCGTACGGCTGTGCCGCTCGGCCGCACGGCGGTTGCCGGCGGATCGCCAGGTCCGCGTCCTTGATGAATTATTGATGCTGAGCGACCATCGCACCGAGGATCGCTCGCGAGACTGGGCGGCGACCTATGCGCGACTCGCCAGTCCTGTCCCGGAACAACCGGCCTGCCTGTCAGGTCTGCAGGCGTGGCAGAACTGGGTGACAGCTCCCGGTTGCTCTTTCAAGGGCCACCGCGAGGAGTTTCAGGCCGGGCTGATGAATGACGTGCTGACTCCCGCCCTCACGGGCGACTGGGCTACTGCACTAATGGCGTCCGCGAACGTGCTGGCCTGGCTGACCACGGCCCATCCCGATCAAAACGTGCGTGACCGGGTCGAAGTGACCGACCGGCTGGCACGCTGGACCCGGCTGACGGCTCTCGACCAGAGCGGTGGACCGGTGGCTCAGGTCAGCGATGTCCTGCCGGCAGAGTGGCGTCATCCGCTGGTCACGACCGTGAACAAGGAAGCGTACAACGTCCATGCGGAACTGCAGGCCGCACTGGATAATCAGGCCTATGCCGATGCGTCCCGGATCGTCGCCGGTTTGCAACCGCAGGCGATGCAGGGTCTGCTGCCCCAGGCGAACGACGGGCAATTGCTGGTTTCCCTGAACGTCGCCCTGGAACTCGCTGCCCGCCAGGCTCCTGGTTTTCGCGAACAGCTGCTGCAGGAACTGACGCCCACGGGCTGGCTGCGCGTGCGACAGGCGATGGCGATCGGCGATCCCGTGGCAGTTCAGTCGGCGACGCTGCAATGCTGGGGCACTGCTCCGGCAGCTGCCGCCTTTGCGTGGCTGGGCGATCGCGCGCTGTCGCTCGGTGATCCGGTCTCGGCCGTATTGCGGTATCGCGCCAGTCAGCGCTGGGCCGATGCTGAACTGCAGGCATCCACGCTGCCACGCCGGCAACTGGCAGAAGGTCTGGCCGGTTTGCCCCGATCAAAAGAGCAGGTTCCGGCGAATCCCCCGGGAAGCCAGTCCACGACGGACTTGACGACGGCTGAAGTGCTGAGGGTGCTGGACCAGGCGGGAGCGGGAACTGCGACGCTGGCCACGCCGGCGATTTCAGCACCACCCGCAGTCACGACGGTTCCGCGGCAGCCGCTGACATGGGAACCTGTAGGACGGTTCGATGGCCAGGCGGGACAGAACGCCGGACGTGGTGAGTTCCGCCACGGCGATGCGTTCGGACGACAGTTCGCCGTCGCGAGCAGCGCCGATCACGTTTACATTAGCAACCGGTTCCAGATCAATGCCCTGCGGCGTGACAGCGGGCAGCGGGTCTGGGCGCGCGGGCTGGGCAGTGAACAGGGCGAGGCTCACGCCTTTCCGTTCATCGCCATGCAACCCGTCGTGGCCGGTGAACGGATTTACTTGCGTTCTGTTGCGAAGGCCGGCGTGGAACTGGCTTGTTTACGAACCAGTGACGGGCAGCCGGTCTGGCTGAACCAGGCGGGCGACAAGGCGAACTACGTTTCCGATCCGATCGTGATTGGCGATTCAGTCTGGTGCCTCGTCTCACGACCGGAAGAGCAGGAACAGATTCAGCTGGAGTGGACGCAGCTTTCGGCCGCCACTGGTGCAACAATCAAGGCGACGCCGATCCTGCGGGTACGGGACGTGTGGAATGGACAGCTCCCGGTGACGCTGACGTTCGACGACCTGAACCTGATCGCAGCGCTGGGCGGTGCAGTCATCGGGTTCGATCTGGAAGGGACGGTCCACTGGCTGCGCCGAGAACCCTGGTTGCCGACCCGGCTCGATCCCTTGCTGGAAAATCAGCGGATCACACCGCCCGCGATTCTGGGGGACCGCACGATTCTCGCCACGCCGGGTGGTCGACGAGTGCTGTGTCTGTCCGTGGAAACGGGGACCGTCCACTGGAAGGCTGCGGTTTCTGACCTTCAGGGTTTATTGTACGTGGACGACCGCCTGGTGCTGGCAGCGACGCCGGATCAAATCATCGCGCTGGAGGCGTCCTCCGGCAAACGCCTGTGGCAGCAGGCTCTGAACCACAACCCGGGCCCGGTGGCCGTCACGGGGACTTCGATCTTTGCCATCCAGCGGCTCTCGACCACCGGTGAACGCGGCTGGCCGGAACTGGTGGAGCTGGATCGTCAGACCGGAGCGGTGCGCCGCACCATTCCCTGGAACGTGCCGGAACAGGACGATCTGCGGTTTGGTCCCTGGTGGCAGACCGGAGCAGAGGTCTGGGGGCTGAGCGGACAAGGCTGGCGTGAGCCGCAACGGGAGATTGTGCGTCTCCAGGCGCAACCCGGGATGCCGCTGATCCCGGAAACGTCGTCTGCCCTGAACGCCTGGTCCAGTCCCTTGCCGGTCTCGTTGCAGCGCGATCTGCAACTGACGTTGCCCGGCTGGCAGGTTTACGGGGTGGCTGCCGATCGTCTGCGCAAGCTGCCGGACGAGATTCACGGCGAACGGGAGGTGCTGCAGATTCGCTGCGAGGCCGGGCAGCCGGTGCGCTGTGTGCGTGTGGTCGGTCCGCGAGCGGAGCGGCTGCGAGCCCGCGTCGGCTGTCCACCGGAGCAGGCCTGCCGCTGGCAGGTGCTGGTGGACGGAGTGATCGTCAAGGAATGGGAAATTTCCGCGAACGCAGGGCCGTGGCAGAATCTGGAAGTCACCCTGCCCGACCCGGATGGCTCAGACCGCCTGATCCAGATCGTGGCGCAGGCTGCCGGAAACGAGGCCGTCACGACTTACTGGAAACAACTGGTGATTGATCCAGAGGAAGCAGATTGATGTCGTTGGCCCTGCTCAGGCCCCTGTTGCTGATCGGCCTGCTGTTCGGAGCGTGCTTCCCTGCCGGTGCGGAGCAGCTGAAAATCGCCGTCTTCCGGGTGGATGCCACGCCGCCGCTCGGCAGTCCGGTGGCGTATGCTCCGGCCCGATCCGTGGAAGATCCGCTATCCGCCCGGGGTATTGTGTTGCTGGGGGCAGGTGCCCCGATCGTATTGTGCGCTGTCGACTGGATCGGGATTGGCAACGGCGGTTATGACTTCTGGCGGACCGAGTTGGCCAGGGCTGCTGGAACTGACAGCAGCCGGGTGACGGTACATACGCTGCATCAACATGACGGCGTGCGTTGCGACTTCACTGCGGAAGAGTTGCTTGCGGAACATGGTCTGGCAGGAAAACGGTTCGACGTGCCGTTCGTGCGTTATGTCGTCGCCAAGGTTGCGCGAGAGATCCGGACGGCCATCGCTCAGGCCACGTCGGTCACCCATCTGGGAGTGGGGCAGGCCCGGGTGGAACAGGTCGCCTCCAACCGCCGGCTGCTGGGACCGGACGGCAAGGTCAAGCTGACGCGGTACAGCGCATCGCTCAACGCGGAGGCGATTGCGGCGCCGGAGGGCACCATCGACCCGGTGCTGAAAGCGATCAGCTTCTGGCACGAGGAGCAACCTCTGGTCTGTCTGACCTACTATGCCACGCATCCCCAGAGTTATTACGGCAAGGGAGACGTGACGGCGGAATTTGTGGGACTGGCCCGCGCCCGACGGGAAGCGGCACTGGCTGACTTGCCACACGTGCATTTCAACGGCGCGAGCGGCAACGTCGCGGCCGGCAAATACAACGACGGTTCGCCGGCCGCCCGCCTGCAACTGACGGATCGCATGGCCGACGGCATGCAGCGGGCGTGGGTCGCCACGGAACGTTTCCCGGTCACGGCGGCAGACGTGGACTGGAAGGTGATTCCCGTCCAGGTGCCGCCCGCGAAACACCTTGAGGCAGCAGTTCTGCAGGAAACGCTGGTCAGCCCGACCGCCGAGGAATCCACCCGTCTGGGGGCCGCAACGAAGCTGGCCTTTCTGGCGCGGCGCGAAGCCGGTGTGCCGATCGAGCTGTCACGTCTGCGGATCAAACAGGTCGAACTGCTGCACCTGCCGGGGGAGCTGTTCGTGGAATATCAGCTGGCAGCGCAGAAGTTGCGACCGGACTCGATCGTGTGTACCGCGGCTTACGGAGACTACGGCACCGGTTACATCGGCACAGAAATCGCCTACAGCCAGGGCGGCTACGAAACCAGCGAACGGGCCTCTAACGTCGCTCCCGAAGTCGAGCGCGTGTTGATGGACGGTATCCGGCAACTGCTGAAATGACGCTGAGGTGACGCCAGCACTACTGCTCGTCTCAGTGTGGTTTGATCAATTCATCGGCCGATCGAGGACGCGGGAAATCGTTCCTCGATCGGGCCTGTTCGCGGCAGTCAACTGGCCTGCAGCGCTGCCGTGACGATGTCGCGGGCTTCGCTGACGATGCGGTCGAGGTGGCCCGCATCGCGGAAACTTTCCGCGTAGATCTTGTAGATGTTTTCCGTCCCGGACGGACGGGCGGCAAACCAGCCGTAGTCGGTCGCCACTTTCAGACCACCGATCGGAGCGTTGTTCCCGGGGGCGGACGTCAGGCGGGCGGTGATCGGATCACCGGCGAGTTCACTGGCCGTGACTGCCGACGGCGACAGCTTCTTGAGGATGTTCTTCTCGGCCAGCGTTGCCGGCTGATCGATGCGGGTGTAGTGCGGCGCTCCAAATTCTGCTGCCAGCTCCTGGAAGTGGACGCCGGGGTCCTTGCCGGTTTTGGCGGTGATTTCTGCCGCCAGCAAACACATGATCGGCCCGTCCTTGTCGGTCGACCAGGCGGTGCCGTCTTGCCGCAGGAAGCTGGCGCCGGCGCTTTCCTCGCCGCCGAAGCCCAACGTGCCGGAATACAGGCCGTCCACGAACCACTTGAAGCCGACGGGCACTTCGTACAGCGGCCGGTTGATGGACGCCGCGACGCGCTCGATGAGAGCGCTGCTGACCAGCGTCTTGCCGACTTTCAGTGAGCTGGCCCAACCCGGACGGTGGGTGAACAGATAGCGGATCGCGACTGCCAGATAATGATTCGGATTCAACAGCCCGACCGAGGGCGTCACAATTCCGTGACGGTCGGCGTCCGGATCACAGGCGAAAGCGATGTCGAACTGATCTTTCAGCCTGACCAGGCTGGCCATCGCATAGGGGCTCGAACAGTCCATGCGGATCTTGCCGTCGTGATCGACGGTCATGAATCCGAATTGCGGGTCGGTGTGCGAGTTCACGACGGTGATATTCAGGCCGTAGCGTTCTGCGATCGGTTGCCAGAAACCCACGCTGGCACCGCCGAGCGGATCGACACCGATCCGGATGCCCGAACTGCGGATGGCCTCCATGTCGATGATGTGTTCGAGATCATTCACATAATCGGCGACGTAATCGCAGGAATGCGTGGTCGTCGCCTGCAGGGCATTCACCAGCGGCATCGTCCGGACGGCGGTCAGGCCGTCAGCGAGAATCTCGTTCGCCCGTTTCTGCACGACGGCGGTGACGTCGGTATCGGCTGGACCACCATTCGGCGGGTTATACTTGAAACCGCCGTCTTCCGGAGGATTGTGCGACGGCGTGATGATAATCCCGTCGGCGAAGCCCTCCGTCCGGCCCTTGTTGTAGGTCAGAATCGCCCGCGAGATCACCGGCGTGGGTACGACACCCACATTCTGCGCCAGGTACGCATCCACTCCGTTGGCCGCCAGCACCTGCAGTGCGGTCCGTTCCGCCGCTTCCGACAGGGCGTGGGTATCCTTGCCGAGATACAACGGTCCGGTATAACCCTGTTGCTGGCGGTATTCGCAAATGGCCTGCGTGATGGCGGCGATGTGGGCCGCGGTGAACGTCCCGTTGCCGGACGTACCACGATGGCCGCTGGTGCCGAAGCTCACGAGCTGGGCGGGATCATTCAGGTCCGGACGACGGGTGCGATAGTCGTCCAGCAGACGGTCCACGTCAATCAGCATTTCCCGGGTGGCTGGCAGTCCCGCAGCGGCATGCACCGACATTTCGCGTCTTCCCTGGCAAGGTCATTGGTGGAGTGAGTCTCGACGTCGCGAGTCAGTATAGTCAGATTTGCGCGAGACTCGACAGGGACTGTCAGTGCCAAATCCCACGTCCCGTCGAGGTCAACAGAAGGCCGGCTGGCGAGACAGTTCCAGTGAAGATTCCAGGGGAAATTTTTAGATCCATACGCCAGGGCAGGCTTCCGGCCAGAGATCGCCCGTGCATCCGACGCACCACGGACTGTGCCACCTTTCGAGATCATCCGGGACGACTGAGATAATGCTGGAACTAACTGCTTACCACGAGGCCGGGCATGCGATGGTGGCTCATTTGCTGGGGGGGAAAGTCCGGCTGGTGACGATTGATCCGGACAACGACGACGGGCCGGCCCGGACGGGCGATACGCAGGTGCGGTGGAAGAAGTCGCTCAGCGAGCAGGCGTTCGCGCGTCTCGCCATTCAGGTCTGTCTGGCAGGTCCGACGGCCGAGATGATCTATTCCGGGGAACCGTATCATCCGGGGCTGGTTCCGGAATGGGCGGCGGACTGGCAGGACGCGTGGAAGGTTGCGGCGACCCTGGTGCCAGATGAACGGCAGCGGCTGCAGTATCTGGAACAGACTGCCATCGAGCTTTATCGGCGGATGCAGCAGGCTGATTTTTGGGAAGCGCTCGCAGGTGTGGCCGATCACTTGCTGGCCCATGAAACGCTGGAAGGTGAGGAGTTCCGGGAACTGATTTCCGAATGGATCGATGGCTGAACCGGCTGTTCTGCAGCGGCGATCCGGCGAGACCGGATTTCTGAACAGTGCGGGACTCAGCGCGTGTCACACGACATTGGAAGACTGCTCCGTATCTGGTGAACAGCAGCTGGAGTTGAGGGGCGACGGGCGAATGTCTAAACTTCGCGGCAGTCGATGATCGCCCGCCGGTAGCCTGTCAATCGCGCGGGGGCTTCATCGCAGACGTGATTCCTTCCTGACACCGGACTCTCCC
>VFQN01002289.1_pt1 | contig 30036 bp, 28 predicted proteins | sample 3512371 | NCBI WGS metagenome assembly VFQN01 (sample SAMN10412370, study PRJNA504923) | tailings metagenome | isolation source: Replicate 2 from Balatoc abandoned mine | place: Philippines: Itogon, Benguet | collected 2017-08-28 | reverse complement strand
AACGCCGACCAGGGCCCGTGCCGCAGCGATCACGCGTCCGCTCATCCGAGTCATACCGCTCATTGTATGAATCTCGCAGCACGTCGATCGTGATGCGTGCCTTCGTGCCGAGCGGCTCCACCACGAACGTCGTGCGCTTCGCAGTTGCTCACGTCGCCGCTGCTTTCGATCGCGGCTTACCGCTTCGCCACTGCGGCGGCCAGCCACGGCTCGGCCGCCGGTTAAGGACCGCTTCGACTTGTAGTCGACCGGCGCCGCCGTCTTCCAGAGTCGGGCACCCCACGAGTGGCGGCCCTGGCCTTGATCGAAGGTAGTCGCAGCGCGGCGATAGCCGAGGTAATGGAGGTCGACCCCTCTGCCCGCGTTCGGCGGCGGCGACTTGGTTGATCCAGTCTGAAGGTGCCAGACTACCCCAGTTCTTTACAGGAGTGCTGACGCGTGAGCGTCAGCAACCGCGGCTGCACGACCGACGCGGATGATCGGATGTGCTGGCCATCCCCACGCGGGCCGACAGCACCGTCGTGCTTGATGACTCGGCGCTGGGTGTGTTGCGCCAGGGAGGCGCGGGAGTCATGTCCAAGCGTGCGGAGACCGTGGCCGCCGAAGCGTGCGTCGCGCTCGGCGCCGACCGACGACAGTTCGAGTCCTACCCCAATCGGGAGACCACGCTCGGCGAGCTGCCGGTGTCGCGTGCCCTGCCAATTCGGGAGCGGCGGCTCGTCGGCCCGTGGTGCTTCCTCGACAGGTTCGGGCCCCTCACGTTCAGCGAAGGCAAGCCCATGGATGTCGCACCTCACCCGCACATCGGGCTCCAGACCGTGACGTGGCTGCATGAAGGCGAGGTCGTCCACGACGACAGCCTGGGCAGCGCGTCGATTCTCCGCCCTGGTGGCGTGAACGTCATGACGGCCGGCAACGGCATCGCGCACGCGGAGCAGACGCCGCGGGCACACAGCGGCCGCCTGAATGGTGTGCAGTTGTGGACAGCCCTCCCCGACGTGCATCGCGCCGGTGCACCCGGATTCGTCCACATCGCCGAGGTCCCGACGCTCGAGCGCCCCGCAGGCCTGGTGCAGGTGTTTGCCGGACAGCTCGAGGATGCCAGGCTGACGCGCCCGTACTACTCGCCGCTGCTGGGCGCAGATGTTCACGTCCACGCGGAACACACGCTGAATCTCCCGCTCGACCCGTCGTTCGAACACGCCGTCCTGGTGATGCGCGGCGACTGCACGTTCGACGGCCAACCGCTCACGGATCGCACTCTGTACTACCTCGGCACCGCGCGAGCGGAGGCTACCTTCGCGAGTCGCGCTGGGGCACGCGTCCTGCTCATCGGCGGCCCGCCGTTTCCCGAGACGATCCTCATGTGGTGGAACTTCGTGGCACGGACGGCTGAAGAGATCGCGCAGGCGCGGAGCGACTGGGAACAACGACGCCGCTTCGGTGACGTCGCCGCCTACGACGGCCCACGCCTCGACGCGCCCGAGCTGTTGCAGTTCGCGCGTCCGAATCCGGTCAGCTGATGTGTCGCTCAGGCGGGTCGCCATGGAACTCGCCGGCATTCAAACGCCGACAGGTCCATCCTTGGCTGGCCATCGTCATCGCCTCCTTGTGTGTGTCCTTCCGCCAGAAGGAACTCACGGGAACGATGCACGATGGCCCTCGACGCCGTCTACGGCGCGGGCCCACACGGGAGGCTGAACCCGTAGACGGTGGACCGTGTGAGGAACCATGAGGATCGCCGTCATCGGCACCGGGAAGATGGGCCGCGGATTCGCCCAAGCGCTCGCTCCAACGCACGAGGTCGTCGTCGGCTCGCGCGACCCTGAGCGGGCCAAGGCAGTCGCGGCGAAGACGGGTGCGGAGGGCGGTGCGACATACGCGGCGGCGGCCGAGAAGGCCGACGTCATCCTCCTTGCCGTGCCATGGCATGCGATGGACGACACGCTCGCGCAGCTTGGCGACGCTGCCGGAGCCGTCGTGATCGACGTCTCGTTCCCGCACAACAAGCAGCAACGGGACGCCCTCAAAGGTGGCTCGACGGCCGAGGTCATCCAGGCGCGGTTGCCGCGCGCCAGGGTGGTCAAAGGCTGGAATCACGTGTACTCCGCGCATCTGACCGCCCCTGAGGTCGCCGGCACCGCCGCATCGGTGCTGATCGCGGGCGACGACGCCGCCGCAAAGCAGACCGTGTTCGCCATCGCACGAGACATGGGGTTCCATCCCGTGGACGTCGGTCCCCTGCGCGCGACGAGAGATCTCGAAAAGCTCGTGAGCGTGATGCTGTTTGCGAAGCTCGGTCCACTGCGCGTCCTCTCAGCGCCCTGACCGGTCATCGACACACACGTGGCGCCCCCATTTCCACACGTTGCCGTGGGCGTTTCGCCGCTCGGCGGCCGGGACAGTGTTGCCTCGAGCTGACGGGGCACGGCGATCGCACCGCGCTGAGATGGCGGCACGAGTACCACTCCGTGGCGGCGGTCGTCTCCTGCGCCCAGGCGTCAGGAGGCCTCGCCAGCAGCGACAGCAACTTGGCGAACAGCAGGCTCAGCGTGGCTCCTCGACGCATGTTCGGAAACCTTTCTGGGGTCGCGCTGTCGCTGATCGACCGAACCTTGCGCACGACGAACGAAGATGCTGGGGAGTTGCGAAGGAGTTGACCTACGGCTGCCGCGGGAGCATTCCTTCGCGCGCGGCAACGCTGTACACCACCGAGGCGAGCACGATCGCGGCCTTGCGTGAGGTCGTCCTCGTGCAGGTATTCATAGACGTCCATGTTCGCGTGGTGGGTGCGCGTCTCGTAGTCGAGCGGATCGTGTGTGAAGACCGGGATCGGCAGTCCCGCGTCTGCAAACGGGGTGCAGTCGCCCCCGCAGTCGCTGTTCGGCGACACCGTCGTCACTCCGAGATCACGCAGTGGCGCGATCCAGGATTGGAACAGCGGGACGAGCGCCCGACTGCCGACGCTGACGCCGCGAATGCGTGCGCCGCCGGCGTCGAGCGTGAACACGGCGGAGATCCTCGTGTGCTCCGTCTTCGGTACGATCGGCCCGCTTCGGCGGCGCAGGAACTCCATCACCTGAAGTGCCGCAGGCGTGGTGGCCCTGGGAATGGTGGCGACATGTCGGTTCACGTACGCGAGCGATCCGAGCGCACCCTGTTCTTCGCCCGTCCAGAGCGCCAGGCGAATCGTGCGTCTGGGTCGGACGCCGACCGCCTTCAGGATGCGCATCGCCTCCATCTCGATCACCACGCCGGCGCCATCGTCGGTAGCCCCCGTGCCGGCTGCCCAGCTGTCCAGGTGTGCGCCAAGCAGCACCAGTTCGTGGCGCCGGGCCGGATCGGTTCCGGGCAGGTCGGCGAGCACGTTGACGCCGCGCTCGCGATCACCGGTGATGACGGTCTCGACTGTGCCGACTCACCTGGCCCGCGACGGTGTTCGATTGTGCGCGAGCGCGCCGCCGCGCGCACGTCGAAGTGGCTCTAAGTACTGGAAAGAGAATGACTTGAGTGATTGGATGAGTGATTGTCGACACTATCTCTTGCACGCGGCGTGAGGGTGTCGTACGCCTCCACACTTCCTGGATGCGCTCCAGAGCGGGAATCTTTCGCCCTTCCCCGCCGTTTCCTTGCCGTCGGCCCAGATCTGATGCAGTGATGCAGGTACGGTATGATCAGGCATCATGCGGACGACCATCACGTTGGACGAACGCCTCATGGCCCAGTTGAAGCGGCGGGCGGCTGAGCAGGGGACCTCCGTCAGCAAGCTGGTCGAGCAGGCCGTACGGCTGCTCGTGCGGACGCCTCGCGCGCCTGCGGAGTCGCCGACGTTCGAGCTCGTCACCTTCGGGGCCAACGGGCGCTTCTCGCAGCGCAACATCGACAAGACCTCCGCGTTGATCGAAGACGACGATATCGAGCGTGTCGGGGCCGGCAGGTAGTCGATGCAGTTGCCGGACGTGAACGTCCTCATCTATGCGCACCGCCAGGACGCCCCGGAGCACGAGCGCTACGCGACGTGGCTGCAGGCGCTGACGGCCTCGGAGGAACCGTTCGCGCTATCGGACGTGGTCCTCTCGGGCTTCCTTCGCATCGTCACGAATCCACGGATCTTCGATCCGCCGACGCCGATGGAGACGGCTCTCGCCTTCTGCCAGCGGCTGGTGGACTGGCCCCGCGCCTCGCTCATCACGCCGGGCCGCCGACACTGGGAGCTCTTCACTGGACTTTGCCGTGACATCAAGGGCCCGCTGGTGGCGGACGCGTACATCGCGGCACTGGCCATCGAGCACGGGTGCGAGCTCGTCACGACTGACGGCGACTTCGCGCGCTTTCCCGGCCTTCGGTGGCACCACCCCTTGGCCGCGACATAGGCGCCCGCGAGTGCGAGGCGGCCATTCTCCTGCCGTGCCGGGGTGTGAGACAGTTTCCGCGCGTGAGCACTGCGGCTAGCCGGCGCGTCAAGATCGTCACCCTGCTCGTCGCGTCGTTGCTGCCCTACCTGAAATGGGGTGGCGGACACACCGCCTTCCTCGGGCAGATCGAGTACCAGCTCCTGTTCGATCAGGGGCTGCAGTGGGATGCGTTACTACACCCAATGGTGATGTTGCCGCTTGCCGGGCAGGTACTGCTGCTCGCCACGTTGGCACAGCGGCTCCCCAATTGGTGGCTCGCGACGGTGGCGCTCCTCCCGGTGACGCTGCTCATCTCGTTGGTTGCCATAGGCGCCGTGCTGACGCGGAACATCGAGTCCATGGTCTCGGTGATGCCCTTCGCCGCCGGGGTCGCCTGGCACCTACGCGACAGGCCCCGCGCATCGCGTGCCTGACGACATGCACAACGTCACGTCCGCGCGCCGAAGCTCAGTGCCCCTGAGCAACTTCGGGCGGTGTGCGGTGGAGCCTGGCTCGGTGTCGCGGCGATTCTCGACACTACCTCGTGCATGCCGCACGAGGGCGTCGAGGGCCTCCATGAATGACAGGGAGGCCGATCCTGCTGACACGATCCTCTCGGTTTCTCCCGCTTGCAACTCGCCGGTGCGGCCTGCCTCGCCAGAGACTACTTCCCCCTCGGAGCCACGTGCCTGTCCGACGGTTCAGACCAGAGTGCGCCATCCCATTCCCAGGTATCGTCCATTGGTGAGCCCTCGGCGCCGAAGCCTCCAAACAGCACGAGTCGCTTACGCGCGCGGTCGTAGGCGATGGCGTGCCCGATGCGGATGCCTGGCGATGTACCGCGTGTCGTCACCCGCGTCCAGCGCTCGCCGTCCCACTGCCACAGGTCATCGAGGCGTCGTGTTTGCGACCCGTCCGAGTAGCCGCCGCCATACAACCAGATGACGCCGCGGTCCCGGTCGTAGGCCATCGCGTGGGATGCGCGAGGTGGCGGCCCATCGGCCGCGACCTGCCTCCACGACATACCATCCCAGTTCCACGTGCCGCCGGGGTAGGCACGGTCCGCCCCCACTCCCCCGAAGAGCACGACGCGCCGCCCGTCGAAGGCCAGCGCAGGCCCACTCCTGGCTCCCGGGCCAACGGTGGCCATCCGTCGCCATCGCTTGCCGTCCCACTCCCAGGTGTCCCCGGGATAGGTCCACGTCTCTCTCTGCGCCAGCTGCTCCCGAACGTTGAGCGTGGGTGGCGTGATCACGCCGCCGAACATCACAGCCCGGGCGCGGTGCTCATCGTAGGCCATCGCGTGATGATTGCGGACGCCGACGCCCGCGTCGGTCACATCGCGCCACGCGCGGCCGTCCCACGCCCACAGGTCGCCGGCAGAGAAGCCGTCTATGCCCACCCGTCCGCCGAACAGCAGCAGTTGTCTGCGTGCCGGGTCGTAGATCCCGGCGCTGAGGGACCGTATCGGCGGGCTCGCCCCCCCGAGTCGGTTCCAACGCTGTCCGTCCCACGACCAGACGCCGGCATGTTCCGGCGCGCTCGGAGCGCTGCGACTCTCGACGAGCACGACCCGTCCCAAGGTTTCGTGGAAGGCGAGGATGGCTGACGACTGAGGACCCGGCTGCTCGTCGACCCGCGCCGCAACCATCGTCGCCGCAGCGAGGAGCCACGTACACCCACGCAGGGATGCCATGGACCATCGTCGGCGTAGCGCCATGCCTCGTCAAAGAGCGGCGTGACGAGTGGCAGGCGATGCGCTCCGAACCGAGCGGCGGCGCCTGCGAGGACCGTGCGACGGCGAGAAGCTGCGCACCAGTGCAAGGGTTCGTGAGGTACGGGGAGCGGCCGCCCCACCGCGCGACAGCGAAGCTGGAGCGCAGGCTGGCGTTCGGCGCGGGGCGACGCAGACGGCCGGCTCGGCGAGCCGGCCCTACCAGGACGAGGTTTCATCTTCCGGGAGGATCGACGACCGTCGACCTAAAGGTCGACGGCTACGTCCCGAGGAATCGAGAACGCAGGCAGCCTGCGGTCCGCTGCCGGTGGCGACGGAGCGCGCAGACTTTCAAGATTCTGTTGAAGATTGCCGATGCTGATGAGCCGGAGGCGGCGGGTGAGGCAGGCTCCAGGCAGGGATTCCTCGGAGGGAAGCGTCCCCCGTAACTGGTCGCGCTCGCGCACCACGATGCGGTAGGGCTGACCCATGCGACTCGTCAGGTGGTGCCACGCCACGAGTTCGGCTACGTCGTCGTGCCAGTTGCTGCTCGCGTACAGCGACACGAATGGCGTTCGCTGCAGCGCGCCGTACACCTTGTGCGCGTCCGAGACGGGGATGGGACGACCACCGCGCCGATATATCAACTCGTCGAGCAACGGGTTCGCATGGGCGCTCGCCACTGTCAGCCTGTCGGTCCACACGCCGGTGGTCAGCAGGCCAGCGTCAGCTGCCGGACTGCTGCCTTCCACCGGCGTCAGCCCGAGCGCGCCGTCGACCATGTGGGTCGCTTCGTGGAGCAGGACGTACACGATGGCGTCGAGGGCGCCAGCCTCGACTACGACCGTCCGCATCTCGTGACGACACTCGCCCGGGAAGGCCGACAGGACTCACTCGAGCGGGTGGAGTTCCCGTAGATGCCCAGCACCGCCGAGGACATGCGGCTCATGTAGTTGTTCTTCAGGAACTCGCGTGTCCCGAACCCGTCGGCACTGCTCAACCTCCTGGTGTCCACTTGCTCGCGCTTGAACGTGGCGAACGCCTGCCACGCGTCGGCCATGCCCTCTCCGACCGGGCGGCGCTGCTCGGGCGTGAGCGAGGCGGCCTGAAAGGTTCCCTCAGGACCGAGGCCCGCCCTGGCGAAGCGCTTCATGAGCGCCGTCTCGGTGGGGTGCGTCGGCGCGAAGCGCGACAGGTAGTTGTAGATCTCGAAGAACTCCGGCGAGGTCTTCTGCGCATCGGCCGACAACGGCCGCCTGAAGTCGGCAGGGGCGGCCGGCGGCGGCGTGGTGCCCGCGAACTGCGACAGCGGGCGCACGCGGTACTGCGCCTGGATCTTCTGGACCTCCGCCAGATCGCTGGCGCTGAACAGCTGCGTGCGAAACAGCACGAACGCGAAGTGCGTCTCCGACCGGATGACCGACGTCACGCCCTTGGGCACCGCGCCCTTCCATCCCGGCCCCGCCAGAAGGTAGTGGCCCGCTTCGTGGCCCGTGGCGCGACTCCCCACATACGCGAAGTTGTGGGTGTACATGTCGATGAACTGGAGCGAGTAGTAGCGCGACTTCGGCACGGCGGGCACGCTGATGACCAAAGGTTCGGCGCGCAGGTCGGCACCGAGGAACGTGTGCGGCGTGTCGGAGTTCGGCGTCTGCATCGCCTTGTCCTCCGGCGTGTAGACGCGGGCGACACTGTGGGGCGTATTCCACGCGCCCTTGTATTCCGGGTGGGTCTGGTCGACGAAGTACGAGTGCTGAATCCGATAACTGTCGACCATCGGAAAGGCGTAGATGTACGCCTCCTTGATGATCTCGCGCAGTTCTGCCGGCGTCGCCTCGACGTCGGACGCGCCTGCGACCTTCACCGGCGCGGCGAGGAGCGCCGTTGCGAAACCGGCGGCGATCAGGGGATGCGACCAGCGATGTGCGCGGCGCGCTGTCGACGCCGCCGTGACGACGAGATTGGTGATGATATGCGTGTTCATGGGTGTGTGCACTCCGAGTGGGCGAAGCGTACGACGCGCGTTGCTGCGGGCACATCCGGCAAACACGCGGCGGGAGATGGGGAATCACGCAGGGGCGCGAGCGAATCTCCGATGCGTGGAACCACCGCGACGAGCAACGCGATCGTCGCGGCATGCAACGGCCATCGCCACACGATGCCGTTGAGACGTCAACGCGACGCGGACAACGGCAGGCCCGCGCTCCAGAGACGCAGACGCGGCTCAGCGTCGACGTCCGGCGCCCGCGAACCGACCCGCATGCTGTATCGTCGGGCGACGCTGCCAGGCGCCTTGCGCACGGGTTCGTGCCGCACCGTTCGCACGCGCGGCGCGGTCACGCTCGAGCTGCGGGATGGGGTGGGAACCTCCGGGACTCGCGGTCGTCCCAGCACGCGTCGTCGGGCGGGCTGCCGGCGTGGGATTCCACGGCGCCCTCGTTCCAGTGCTGCCAGGAGCCGTCACTCCCACGGCGATACACCTGGCCGTTGTGGCCAGCGTAGATGTCGCCCGCGTCGTTCCGGCCGATGGTGGTGCGGCCTGCTGCCCCGAGGCGCGTGAGCGCCGCGCCGCCGTCGCCACGGGTGGCGCGCGTCGTCGCGCCGGTCGCGTAGTTGGTGACGTGCCCGGTGCGTGCTCAGTCGTCTCCGCGCTGGACACCGTTGCTGCCCCAGTGGCCGTAGATGTTGCCGCCCTGGCGCGTGCGGGCGTAGGTGCCGGTGCGCGGGTTCCACGCGTCGGCCACCGCACGTCCGCCGTACGGACCGTAGGCTGCCGCGCCGCCCTCGTCGGGTACCCGAATCGTGCGCACCTGCCCCGCGGTGTCACGGAGCGTCAGCTCGCGGCTCGACTGCTCGATGGCTTCCACGGTGGCCGTGATCGTGTGGTGCTCGCCGGGGACCGTCTTGATCTGCGCGGCTGCGGGGGCGACCGGCATGGCGAGGACGCCGGCGGCGGAGACGACACGTGAGAAGGACATGACGCGACTCCTTGAGTGAATCTGCGCGGTCGACGGCGGCTCGTCACGCGAGCCGCGTCGGCGCAAGTGGGTGACCGTGGCAGGAGCATAGGTGTCGCGCCCGTGCCGGCGCTGCAGAAGTTCACGCCGTTGGCGACCGTGAAACTCCCGGTGACGGCGCCGAATAGTCCGGACGATGCGGCGTGATGCCGGTGCGTGGGCAACGCGGTGCGGGCGCTGCGGGAGACAGGCTCCTCACCGCAAGGGCGTGTACCAGATGGGCGACGTGTACGCGCGCTCCTGGATGCTTGCCGGCACGTCCTTCGGCAAGGCGACCCCGAAGAACTTCGCGTCGAAAGTCGTCCAGCGGGGCGTTGGAATCTCCAGCACGCGCACGTAGTAGAAGGCGCGCTGCGCCGGATCGAACTCGGGATCGCGCCAGTAGGCCGACAGGGCTGGCGCGCCGATCGAGTTGTCGTAGCTCGCCGCCGTGACGTCCACGGTGTTGCCCACCGGCGGCAGCTTGCCGTCGGGGCCAGGTGCCCGGTCGCCGCTCCACGCGACGTCGTAGACGCGCTCGTGCGTCTTCCCCGCGGCGTCGAGCCAGCCCTTGATGACCTGGAGGCGATCCAGGTTCGCGCCGTCCGCGTCGCGGAGAGCACGCACGAGCAGCACGGGTGCCTTGCCCGCGGGCGCAGCCGTGAGGTCGCCCCCCATGGGCACGCCTCCGGCGTAGCCGCGCTCCGCGAAGTTCGACCGGTGCAGGTCACGGCGCTCGAAGTCGTAGCCCGCGAAGACCCGCACCAGCAGGCGCGTGCCGGTCGTCGCATAGACCTCGCGCCTGGACATCGCATCCCACAGCGCCTCGCGGGTGTTGCCCCGCGCCCAGACCGCCGCGAGGCCGGACGCGCTCGTCTGCCGCGCATAGTTCTGGAAGCCCTTCGGCGCCGGGCGGCCGGCGATCACCTCGTCGAAACGGACCGGGTCGGCCGACGGCTCGAGGCCCACGACCTTGCCGAAGAAGTTGTCCTCCTGCGTCGTCGACAGCCCCGTGTGCGAGTCGGTCGATCCGACGATGCCGAACTTGAACGGGTTCACGCCGAGCTTCTGCTCGTAGGCCAGTCCCCGCTTGTACGCCTCGCGCGCGTACTCGCGGGGCAGCATGTCGGGCGTCTTCGGGATCGGCCCGAAGCTGGCCTTGTCCCAGGTCTCGAAGTCGGCGAACTCGTCGCGCGGCGACAGTGCCGGATGGGCCTCGCCGTCGCCCTTCATCTGCGTCACCTCGTACAGCCGCTCCCAGCGCATGCGCCGCTCCGCGTAATCGCGGTCGATCGGCTTCTTCGTCGTGAGTGTCACGTCGTCGAACATCAGACCGTTCGAGAGATTGCCGTTGTGTGGAATCGCGAGGACGCGGCCCCCGGTCTTCTGCTCGTACGCAGCCATCCAGTCCCAGAGCTTCTCGGGATCGGTCGAGTCGTACTGCGACATCGGCACGATCTGATCCGCCTTGTCCTTGCCATCCCGGAAGATCACGTTACGGTGGAGGTTGTTGCCGCCCGGCATGCTCGTCCACTCGTAGCCGATGAACGCGGTGAAGCGACCGGGCTCGTTGTACTTCTCTGCCGCGCTCGTCACCTTGGCCCACATGGTCTTGGCGAGTCCCGGCAGATCCTTCAGCGGATCGTCGAGCGCATTCATGCGCTGCAGCCAGGCGTCGTACGCCTTGCCCTGTCCGGCGACGGTGCCTTCCTTGACGTAGCCGTGGACCACCTTGCCCCATGGATGCTGCAGCAACGCCGGGTTCGATTCGGCGATGGCCGGCGCGAGGCCGAGGTTCTCGGCGTGGTCGGCGACCACGAGGAAGTCCAGCGGCCGGCCGAGCTTCGTCCGCAGGCCGGTGTTCGACGTCACCTCCTCACCACGCGCGAAGCGATACGCCGCCTCGGGGTCGAGGATCGCGCCGATCATGCCGGCGTCGGTCGAGTACGACGTGTGCAGGTGCGTGTCCCCGAAGTACACACGATCGGGAAAGGTGTGCGCCGGATATGGGGAGTAGGTGCGCGTGCCTGCCGGCTGCGGCGGACTGTCCTGGGCGGCACTACCGGCGGCCGCCAGCAATCCTGTCGCGCAGAGCCCCGCCGAGGCGAGGAGTATCGACCACGGAGCCTGCTTGTGCATCACGTCTCCCTCTCCGGCCTGCTCGGGCCGGTGCCACACGCCCGCACGTGCTCAGAACGCCGTCACGCGTTCGATGACCCAGAACATCGCCACGGCGCCGATGGCATACGGAACGGCGTGCGCCGCCCACCGCGGCTGCGGAAGTGACAGGCGCCGGGCGAGCGCCGCGCCCAGCGTCACCACGCCCACGAACGACAACTGCCCGATCTCGACGCCGACGTTGAAGATCAGTAGCGCGAGAGGGATGGCCGTCTGTGGGAGGCCGATCTCGCTGAGCGCGCCGGCGAAGCCAAGGCCATGCAGGAGTCCGAAGCTGAAGGCGACGACCCATGGCGCCCTCGCCGTAAGCCCCGACCTGCCCTGGAGCGCGTGCACGGCCTCGGCCGCGACGAACACGATGCTGAGCGCGATCACGGCCTCGACCGGGGGCCCCGGCAGGGCGATCACGCCGAGCGCGGCGGCGACGAGCGTCACGCTGTGCGCGACGGTGAACGCCGTGATGGTGCCGACGATGCGCCGCGTACCACGCACGATCACCAGCAGCGCGAACACGAACAGGAGGTGATCCACGCCGCCGAGAATGTGCTCGACGCCGAGCACCAGGTACGACCAGCCAATCTCCGCGACGCCAGCCGGGGGCGTGATCACGAAGGCGGGCGCCTCCACCCGAAGCCGTTCCACCTGACTGGTGCCGTCCTGTCGCTCCAGTCGTGCGATGACGTCGGTGACACCGGCCGCGCGTCCACCGATGCGAATGGTCTGGCCCGTGAGGCCGCCCGGGCGCTGCACCTGCCACCGCTCGACGAGGGCGCTCCCCGTGAAGATGGTGCGTGGCTCACCCAGCGGCACGGTGCCCTCGGGCATGACGACATGGAGCGCGAGACGCGTCTGCTCGTCTTGGGCCGGTACGCGCCAGACCACGGCATAGCGTCCGCCGCCGAGTTCCCGAAGCTCCAGGTACGCCGGCTGGAACACATCCGCGTGCACCACCGGGACGAGCGGGAAGAGGACGACGCCGCACCACATCAGGGCAGCGACGATCACGCGAAGGGCCCGCGTCACGGCTGGCGCCTCCCGCCATCGGCAGTCTCAACCGCCACCGGCGTGATGGCCGGTGGGACGGCGTTGGTGGGCGCCGCCTGTGCCTGCACCACGGTCGTCACGTCCGGGTCGACGCGGAGGGGATATCGCTGCCGCGCCTCCTGCAGGAAGCGATCGCGGGCGCGCTCCGCGCGAACGCGCGCCGCGTCGTTGAGCACCGCCTGCCGAACGTCGGACAGGCGGGGTTCGCGCCCCGCCTCGGCCGCCGTGATGCGCACCAGGTGCAGCCCGAAAGCCGATTCGATGGGCCCCGTCCAGGTGCCCGGCGGCAGGTCTCGCACCGCGTCGGCAAACGTCGCCCCGAAGACGCCGGCCACCTGCGCCGACGTCACCCGCTCGAGCCGCGCCGGCAGCAGCGTGGCGTCGCCCACGGGCGCCTCGGGGTCGCGGTGCAGCCGGGCGAGCGCGTGGCGTGCGACCCTGGGCAGTGCGGCGCCGTGCCGCTGCGGCTCGAAGTAGACCTGTTGCAGGGTGTACACCCCGGGCACCCGGTACTGCTCGCGGTGCGCGTCGAACCATCGCTGCAGTTCCGTGTCGTCCGGCGGCTCGGCGCCCGCCTCCTCGAGCAGCAGCGTCATCTTCTGCACCACGCGACGACGAATGACGGTGTCGTCGCGATCGAGCTGCGACGCCAGACCCTCGCGGTAGAGCACCTCGTCCCGTGTCCAGGTCTCGATCAGGCCGCGCAGTTCGCCCGTCGTCGGCTGCCGCTGCCAGGTCCGCTCGAACGTCCGCGCAAGCGCGTCGACCAGGGCACGATCCACGACGATCTCGCCGGATGTGGCGGGCGTGTCATCGTTGATGGCCGCGTACGCGCCGAACAGGATCACGCCGAGCAGCGCGAAGTGCAGGAGAGGTTCACGCAGCACCGTGCGCACGACGGAGTTCGACACATTCGCCCCCTTGCGCGAATCACCCGGGCGCCACACTCATGACGTCGCCATGGCCCGCGAGTCGACACAGTAGTGGTGCGCGGCGTCCACTCGACAGCGGGAAACTACGCGTCGTGTCCGCGGAAAGTCCGCATCGCCGACGCCGGCTCGTGTGCGGGACTCGGCACCCAACCCGGAGCGGTGGCCGACCACACGAGGACGTGTCGACGTTCGCGCCGGCCACCGTACTGTCCACCCGACGGCCGCGTACATCCCCGCTGCCGGCGCGCACCACCAGCACCTACAGCGGCGCCGACGAGGACGCGCAAGGGGCGCGACGCGCCTCACGCGCCCGGCGCGATGTCGCTGCCGCCGCCGACCGGCTCTCCGAAGTGCCGTCTTGCGAAGGCCCGCTTAGACCCGGTCTTGAGGTAGCGCTCGAACCGACCCGCGGTCTGCGCGTCCGAGAACTCCAGCGCGACCACGAGGGACCAGGGGCGATGCCGAACGGTGACACCGGAAGGTCCATGGTTGTGCCACTCGAGCCGCCGAGCCACGTGACTGGTCAGGCCGACGTCATGGCGGGTCGCGTCGCGGTCACTGCGGAGTATGTAGACGAATCGTTTCGCGCCCATGCGGCCGCCATGAGCAGGAGGCGGGCCAGGGCGAGTCGCTCGCGCTAAGGCTTGACAGCCTTCGCGTGTGGGGAGTTCGCCTGTGGACTTGGCTGGCGAAGCCAGCCTGGCCGAAGCTCACGCGAAGCGTGAGCGAAGGCTGGCTGGGTGTCAGGGACGATTTTCGACACTACCTCGTGCATGCGGCGTGAGGATATCGGAAGCCTCCACAGTTCTTGAACGCGCACTGAAGCAGTGATCTTTCGGCCGTCGTGGTCGAGAAACAGGCCAACAACCTACAAGCAGGAACTCCCGCGCGACACCGCCTCGCGGAGGTAGTGGCGATTTCCATGCTGCACTCCGCGCTCTTTCTCGACGGCGTGGGTGTGTGTCACTCGTCCACCGGGGTTTTCTCAGTGGCGATCAAGGTCGTAAGCCGGTGTGGGTCCAAAGGCTTTGGCACGTGGCGCGGGAAGCCTGCCAACGCCCGCTCGGCGTCGTCCTTCTGCACCCGCGCCGTGAGCGCCATTGCAGGGATGCCGCGGCAGGACGCCGAGCGGATTCTATGCCTGGCAGCGGTGCCCCGTATCGGCCAATGCCCGCCGCAACGCCGAGCTCGACGTGCGCATCCGCGCGCTGTTCACCAAGGCGCGGCAGCGCTACGGGAGCCCGCGGATCCTGAGACGGCGTAATTGCCCCGTCTACCGAATCGGATCAAGCTCACCTGAGGCCTGTCTCGTCCTTGGCTTTGAGACGCTAAGATGGGCTTGCCGAACACAACTTGACGGTAGCTCGGGGATTTGGGAATCAGTCTGATCCGCGCGACCCGCGTGGCCATTTCGGGCATGGAGAACGACGAATCATGCGAGTACTTCGACGTATCGCGATGATCCTGATCGTGGTCGGTGGACTGGCCGATGTCGCCGGCGCGCAGATCCTGCGGCTGGCCGAGCTGAACACGGCGCAGATCGCGGCATTGGACCGATCCCGCACCGTGGTGCTGCTTCCGGGCGGCATCATGGAAGAGCACGGCCCGTATCTGCCGTCCTTCACTGACGGCTACGTCAACGAGCTCGCGACCCAGCGGCTTGCCGAAGCCATCGTCGCGCGTCCGGGTTGGCGCGTCCTGGTGTTCCCTGTCATTCCGCTTGGCACGGGCGGTGCCAACGTGCTCGGCGGCAAGCAGGTGTTTCCCGGCAGTTACACAGTGCGCTCGAACACGCTGCGGGCCATCTTCATGGATCTGGCGACCGAGTTCGGCGAGCAGGGGTTCAAATGGCTGTTCGTGGTGCATGGCCACGGTGCCGCGCATCACAACCGTGCCCTCCACGAGGCTGGCGACTACTTTCGCGATACCTACGGCGGTCGCATGGTCAACATCATGGGCCTCACGCCGCCGGGTGCCGGCGACGTACCGGATCCCTACCCGCTGACCGAAGCAGAAAAGAAGGAGGATGGATTGGGCATTCATGCCGGCGCGGGTGAGACGTCGACCATCCTCTTCCTGCGACCCGATCTCGTGGGGTCAATCGAACAGGCGGCGCCCCTGCCCGGCGCCAGCTGGAACGACCTGTTCGAACTGGCCAGGCGCCCGGACTGGCCCGGCTACTACGGCTCGCCCCGGCTGGCGACCGCGGCACGGGGCGCTCGCTTGATTGCCGACATCAAGGTTGTGACGGACTACGCGCTGGCAATCCTCGACGGCGCCGACGAGCGCCAGGCGGATCGCATGGGGCTGGACGCGATCAACGACGTCCAGCGAGCTGCGCTGGACTACGAGACGGCGCTCGAACGCAAGCAGCAGGCTTGGTGGCAGGCCCGCCAGCCAAAGTGAGCGGCCCATCAGCTCGGCGGGCCCCATCCACTCGGACTAGCCGGGTGCGTCTTGCGTGGCCTCGAGTAGCAGGGCGATGGACAACCTTCCGCCGTTGGGCCGTCGCATCGCATCGGGCCGGGATGCCTGGAGAGCGCCGTCGTGGACCACCCATCACCGGCTGCCGTCTCGGTGCGATTCCATGTCCCTGACTTGCAGCGACCACCAGCAGTATCGGTGGGCTCCTCTATCGCGCGGGTGCTAGTCGCGCCGATGGCTGGCGCTCAGCTGAAACCGTCTGTCTCGTCGCACAAGCACGTTGAGCATGCGCAGGGGAAACGATGGTGTACGCCGAGAGGTGGCCAGCGCCTCGGTTGCGTTACGCAGGCAGTTGGTCTGAAAGATCTCGGGCCGAAGCATCGTTCAGATCAGTAGGAGGCGATGCGCCTTTACGGAAGAGCGTGGCTGGGAGGCAGGGATTCGAACTCGGAGGGAAGCAGTTCCCGTAACTGTTGATGGCGCGTCACTTCTGGCAACAAGCGCTTCTCTCACAGTGGGTTACGCGACTCCGATTCGTTCCCTCCCCTCCACACCAGTCCTCAGGAATCGACCGCCGCCGTGGAGACATCGTGGAGACGGCGCCGGTGACGCGTACCCGACCCAGCGCTCCGGCCTGGGGCCGCATGCTTTACGGGCTCGAATTGGAGGCGTCGACGCGACGGCAGCTGTCGCGGCCTTCGCGGGGCCGAACCCAGGTCAGCCCTGCCAGGCGGCTCTCAACGTCCATCGACCCTGCCGCGCTTGGCGCGGGCGTCGACCGCGCGCACCACTTCATCGACAGCGTCGCCGAAGCCCCAGCCGATGTGCCTTGCGCGCGCCCGGATGCCCTCCAGGCGGGCCCTCGCGTTCGCGCGCACGTCCGCGGGCAACGTGTCGAAGGCTTTCGCTACTGCATGTAACCGGTTCTCCAGAGCGTTGAAGTACGCCTCATCGCCGTAGCCCAGATCAGCGGCCTGCTCCGTTCCCGCCTCGACAAACGTCAGCATCAAATCGATCGTCCCAGAGGTGTCGGCTGTCGCACGCTGATAGGCAGTGATCGCGGCGGCGGCATCGCGGATGCTGACACGACGCGTGCTGAACGGATCCGGATAGATCGCGTCGGCGACCACGCGCCGGTACTCCTCGACGGTACCGCTACCGGGAGTCAGGCGGGAGTGCAGGAAGCGGCGATTGGCGGCGCTCGCGTCGTAGAGGTCCGCCACCAGCGACACCAGGCCTTCGCGGTCGAACGTCTGGAGCCGCGCCTTCACCGCGCTCCACGTGCTGCGCCTTTTCGGTTCAGCCATGCTCCCTTCGGGGTCCCCCGCCCCCACGCGCCTATCGTCGATACCAGCGGCGATACGCTGCGACCCACTCGGCGCCCTGCGGTCGAGGAACGCTCAACTCCAACTCCGACAGCCGGACCTTGTGACGTTTGCCGCGGCGCCGGCACATGGCAATCAATTCACCGGCGTGATCGATGTCGATCTTCTCGACCACCACGACCTCACCGAGAACGCTCGCCTCACACGGAAGCGTCAGGTACTCCTCGAGCATGGTCAGGAACGCGGTGGCCTGCTCGGCGTCCCCGTATGCGTCCACCGTGGCTTCCTCGATCAGGGCGTCGAGCCGGCTCGGACTTGGAGGCCACGCGCGTCGGCCCCTTCCGGGTGGCGGCCCTGCGATTCGGGGTACGGAACCTGTGCACCGCCGACGTCTCGGAGGACAGCTGCCCCTCGGCAGCCTGCGGTTCGAGTCGGCCCGCCGCAAGGGGGCCGCCGATGACCTCGATGGAGTCCTGCACGGTGGCGTTCAGCGTGAAACCTTCGAATGCCATCAACATGCGGCCGACCTGATCCCAGGTGAACGGCCGGCCATCGACGATCAGCAGCGGGAGCTCACCCCCGGTCTCGGGATCCCACTCGATGACGCCGCGGAGTCGATGCGGTTGCGTGAGCTGCCACCCGTGTTCGGTCTCCTCGACGTGCCGCACGCTGAGTCTCTGGCGGATTCGCTCGCGCAAACGCGTGAACAGGTCATGGGCGTCGGCCTCGAGGTCGCCAAGGATCTCGAACCGATACCCTCCTTTCGCGGCTGGCCTCGCAATCTCACGCGCGTACATGGCGTGTCCGGTGGAGACCAGCATAGAACGAATCTCGAACCGGTGTCGCACCCCATCGACATCGGTGATTGCGAAGGGCGGCATGGCCGTGTTGTCGAAGTCGACGCCGAGCTGGTCGGCTGTCTCGTCGTTGAAACAGCGGTAACAACGATCGCCGACCCCGGCGATCGAGATCGAATCGTGGGCGCGCAGGATCTTCCTGCACAGGCCGCATCGGGGTCGTTCCTGGTTGCGATCGTGGCTCATGACCTGTCGAAGTCGCCGATGTCCGTTTCAACCCAGATCTCTGAGGATCTCCGCAACGTTGCGTGCGCCGTGCAGCACTGCGACGATGGTCAATGGATCGCCACTCGTGTCGTACACCACCAGATAGGAGTACACGCTCCAGAACTTCAAGGGCCGCTCGGTCAGATCCAGGCGCACATGGCCGACGCCGGGTCGTGACGCAAGCAGCCCGAACGCATCCTCGAGCGCGAGCACGACCTTTACCGCCGCGTCGACGCTGTCGCCAGCGATGAAGTCAGCGATAGCCTCGACGTCCGCCTCGGCTCGCTCCGTCAGGCGGTACGTCTTGCTCACGTGCGCTTCTTCGAGCGAGCCGTCACGCGCTGCCTGATGCGCGCCATCGCTGCGGGGCCGTCGACGACCCGTCCGGCCTGCACCTCCTGCCAACCGCGTTCAATCTGCTCCCGCCAGCGGAGCCGCACCTCGTCATGCTCCTTCAACAGACGGAGGCCTTCACGCACGACCTCACTGGCGTTGTTGTAGAGGCCGCTCTCGACCTTCTCGCCGACGAATCGCTCCAGCTCAGGCGTCAATGACACGTTCATGGCATTCCTCGCAATAACAGAGTTTAGCAAAGTCTGTTGGTCGCTGGACGCCGAACATGGAGACATCGTGGAGACGGCTTCGTTAGCCTGACGAGCGGAAGTCGAACTCGATCAATCAGATAGCGTGCGGAGGGTCAGGGATTTGCCCACGACACCATGCAGCCGTAAGTTGTTGTTTTGCAATGAGTTGTGGCTGGGAGGCAGGGATTCGAATTCGGAGCCACACGTTTCTGTAAGTGGCTGATGGCGCTGAACTTCCGAGGTTAACAGCTTGATGGACAAGCGGTTAGGGCACTCCGTTTCGTGCACTGCCGTCCACTCGATTCCTCCCGCTTCTCCCCCAGGTTGGGCACTATTTGGGCACGGGCGGTCGCCGCTCTCAGGGCTTCGGTCCCGACAGATGATCTAGGTCGAGCGGATCGCTCTCAACGTATTCCCTCGCGGTCATGTCGTCCAAGGTGACAACCGCGCCCTCGACCACCGTAAATCGTCCGCGTGCCGGAACGAGTCCCAGCCACAGCTTCAGCATCTCGGACCAATCCGCGCCCTCGAAAGGGGCCTCGTTTTCCTCTCGCACGAACCAGAAGAAGACCTCGAGCTCGCCGGAGTTCCAGTGCGGCGTTGCACGGACACGAATCTCTCGTAACGCACGAAGACCTCGGCCCTCCACCGAGTTCTTTTCGTGCTTGTCCACGAGCCGTCGCTGGAGCTTGTCAACGAGCTCGCTGAAATCGTCAGGAAACGCGAAGCGCACGCGTTTGCGAGCGAGCGCGAGTGCGAACGCCCTGCCCTCGGCCTCATGCTCGTAGCCTGGCGTCCTGACCCACGTGGCCAGCACCGCCTTCTCAACCGTCATGACCCTGTCGAGATCAGCAGCCAGGCGGTCCGGTTCGAGACTTGGCAACGTAGCGTAAGCAGGTCGGCGACCGCGCTTGATCAGTTGCAGGTCCTCGTCGCTGACCTGCACGAGAGGTGCGACCTCAATGTAGGGCCTGTCGATGCAGGCACGAACGATATCGCAGGTTTGCGTGACCACAACCAGCCCCTTCACCTCCGATTCCAACACGTGCAGTCCATCACCTGCTGCCTCCGACGCCGCCGGCGTCAGGGGCGTCGATACATCGCCGACGTGAACAAACCAGGGTTCCTGGAGCGCCAAGTCGCCTTGTCGCCACTCTTGGAGAACGGCATCAATGCGCTTGGCCTCATCCGAGTCTGGATCGAGCACCGCCACTCACGTTCTCCGACCACGGCTGACTGCCTTCGTGGCACGAAGGCGACCACTCGACGGGTGAACTCGGTCCTGAAGGGCGCCGACCAGCTCCTCGGGCGGGCGCGGAGATCGCCCGGCGCGTGTCGTCCCCGCATGCTCAGACACGGCACCGTGTCGTTCGCCGCCGCCAAGAGCCAGGATTGCCAACGCTTGCTCGTAGGATCCGGCGGCCAGAAGGTCAAGCGGAAGGCTGCCGTTCGCACTGGCCTGCAACAGCAGACGCCGATTCGAATTTGGCGCTCCTGTGTCCATCTGCCGGATGACGGCGAGAAGCCGCTGAAGATGCTCTTCGTTGCTTGGCGTCATGGCCTTGCCGCTGGCCCAGAAGTGCAGGGCTCGTCGGCTGACGTTGAACACCCGAGCGAGCTGATCCCAGGTCAGGCCGCTGCGGCGTCGGAGTTCGCCGATAGCAGAGCCAACCGAGATGCTTGCGCGAAGCGATGCGCCTGCGCTCGTCTGGTCGAGAGATCGTTGGAGGCGCGAGATCGCTTCAAGCGGCGGAGCCACCGCAGCCGCGGAGGTTCCGAGGCCAACTAGGATGACTCCAGCGAAGAACGGTTCGCGAACCTGCCGCAGCATTGCGCCGGCGGCTGACGTGGCGCCGAAGTCGGGGCGAGTTGCCGCGCTGTTCATGGCTTGCCTCCGAATCGAACGAGAAACTCATCTGTGACAGCCCAACGAAACACTGTGTAGATCCGTTCGGCGTATCGCTGTGCTTCTGACACCACCTGGTCGACAGCAAACGGCATGGGAGCCGTACTGAACATGTCGAGGTCGAGAATCCAGCTCTTCTCCGGGGCTGGTTCGATCGCCGACGGATCGACTGTTTCGCCAGGTGGGAGGCAACCCCACCGGGCCAGCATCCGTGCGTTCGGCAACTCGAGCAACGACTCCGAGATTGTGCGCACGGCCCGAGTCGCGATGCTGGTTCCGACGATCCCCCTGACCTCGGGTCGAACCAAGTTCGCGATCGCGTCCACTTCAGCCCCGGTGATGCGGTCGATGTAGCGAACTCCCAAGCGATCGAGCTGGCTCGGTCCAATGTGCTCCACGACAGCGTCAGCGAGGAACCGGAGCCTACTGAAGAAGTCGGACCGGCTCACGTACCTGGTTGTCTCAAGTGCCAGGAACTCGGAAGTCAGCGATACCCGCCAGTCTCCGCTGATGTCGCTGAAGCGCCAAGCGATCTTCGGCCTCGGTTGGACAATGCCTTCTGGGCCCAGCAGGATCGCTTGGACCTGCTCCTGTCGAAGCACGGCGTAAGTGTCCCGTGTCGCCTCCTGGAACGGCGCCACGAAGTCCCGCTTCTCCACCGACAGGATTTCCGGAAACCTGAGCTGCGCGATGACACGCACCAGGGGGGCTGTCTGGAGCGGGACCTCCTCAGGAGGAACGGCTTCGAGCGGATTCAGCATGGCGCCCATACGAATACGATAGGCGCAAATGCGTCGCATGTGAAGAGCAATGTGAAGTAACCAACAAGTCATTATTTATCAACATCTTGCTTGGCTCTATCGAAGGGCATCAAGGGCGCACTGTCGCTGCAATGCGGCCGTCCCGCCGATGCGCGACGACCTGCGGAGAGCCCGACCATCTCCCGTTCGTTGGGAACGCTCCGCGTTAGCCTTTGGAGCCGTTTCGCGCCGCGGGACGGGAGCCTTGGATGGCGGCTCAGTGATCGACAACATCGTCGTCACTGTCGTCGGCACCGGCATCGTCGTCGCCGGGGGAAACCCTCCTGCTCGGGGAAGAGGTCGACTGCATCCTGGCCGCCGGCCGGCGCACGTGCCCCATGAATGCGCGCTCCGAGATTCGCGCGCTAGTCGCCCTCAAGCACCTGAGCGCGCCGCGACAACTCATTGAAGAATGCTTCGATCGCGAAGGCGGCGCTCCATGCCTTGACGATGGCGCAAAGCTCTTGCTTCGCCGTTTGCTTGGCCCGCTGGCGTGCTTCAGCGCGTTCACAGACTCGACAACGGCGCGCCTCGATGGGGCTTGCACTCCCGCTCGCGCTGAACGGCGTCATCGATGAGCTTCGCGATACGGGCACGGCTTCCTCAAGGGCATCCGCGGTCGCCGACGCCTTGGTAACGAACTCGCCGTTCTGGCGTTCGGTCCATTCGTACTGCCACGGCGCGTCATGCCGCGGTGAATCGCTCTCAGACGAACCGTCCCGTTGACATGTCCCGGGTTTCGTCCGCCTCCGTGCGGCATGCTGAGCGAATACGTGAAGCCCCAAGAGGCCTGAGCGCCGCAGCGCCTCGAGACGTATTGCTGGCGCAGCATCTCTCATCGGCGGGTTCGCTCCCAACAGCTATGTAAAACTACACGCCGTTCCTGGCGGCTTTGATGTCGAGAAGATTAATCTGGTCGATCTTGTCTTTGTGGATCACGATGGTCAGCTTCGCGGGATACTTGAATCGCATCTCGCTGATCCTGAACGTCCACAGCATGATCTTCAGGAGATCCTCGTCGGAAATGCTCTTGTGTCCTTTGATCCGCGTGATTCCTGAGCCAAAGATCGTGGTCGATACGCTCTGCTGGGCGTAGACGTTATTTACGTTGTCCCAGAAATTTATAAGAAACTCGAGGTACTCCGGCATCGTTAGTTGAGCCTTGTTATTCTCATCGAATTTAGAGAACGCGGCCAACAGGTAGTCTTTGTATAGGCAGATCGTCCCTATCGCATACCTTCGCTTCTTCCCCCCTTTTCTGCCTTCGTTATCCTCAAGGATGTCGCTGTCATCGAAGGCATACTCTTCGATGTGGCGATCCAGTTCGGAAATGGGGGCGCCGAGATGCTTTTGAATGAAGACACCGTTGAGAGACGTTTCGCTGATGATCTTGTTGTCCACCTGCGTGTCGAAATACTCATTGAAGGCGATTGCCTTCAATCCCGGCTCCTGGAAAATGTCGCCTGCCTTGATCGCGACGGCGCTGCCCTCAACTGTGATGACGATGCTGTTTAGTTCGCTTGATCGGTACCATATCACCAAGTAGGTGAGTGCCAGCAGTGCCAAGAAGGCCCAACCGACCTTCAGCTTCCACTCGGCAGGAATGTCAACAAAGAGAACTACGACCGACAGCGTGCCACTGACGACAGATGTGAGCTCAAGGAACGTCTTAATGACTCGCCTATCAAACAGAGCGACCTTCGCCATAACGTGGCCCCGTGCACTCCTATGTGTCGATCAACTATGGGTTGTACCTGTAGATGCCTGGGGCCGTCTTGCTCCCCACCATGAAATCGCCATCCTGTAGGGCGGTCTTGATGAGGTCCTTGTTCATCGGAACATGAAGCGTGGGGACTTTGTCCATCGAATCCCGAAACACAGGAAGGCGTCCCCAAAGCGTCTTCACCGAAGATCTTAGTGATCCGTTGACCAGGAGGCTTTCCTTCGTGCTGTATTCAGGGTAGACGACAATGACGGGCAACTCCTGATCATTGATCCCGTAGTCGATTTCCTCTCGAAGCGCTCGAGAGTTTGTCGTGATCGCACTCAAGATGAGAATGATGTTCTTCGAGTGCCGAAGGCGCTCCCGAAGTCTGGGTTTCAATGTCTGTTCCCAATCGCTGCCGTCGCGAACGCTGTACGTCTTGTCATGCGAATCGACAAAGGGGAACGTCGCATCAGCGCCCTTCCACATCCGCAGGGTGTTGTAGTACTGAAAGTCCCTCGTCGCATTGGCACCCAGCGAGCTGGGATGAAACGGTTCTGCAACGTAAAAGGAGGCGTAATTTCCAGTTCGATAGGCCAAAGCGCTTCTCCAGCTCCATCGGAGTCCAGTGCCAGCGGGGAACGCGGACGGTCGTTAGGCTTTGAGGAACACGTCTCCGCTAGGCGGTGAGATGTCTACGCTCGCAGCATCAGCCGTAGTCGGGTAGTGACGGCCACCTCCTCAGTACGGACGAGGGTGTCTCATCAGCAATTGGTCTGCTGGTCGACGCCTGTGACCTACTGAGTTCAATGCCTGCTATGCAATGCATTGTATACGGCCGAGCTGGACTGCGACAGTGCCCTCAGCCCAACTGCCGCCCCAGCGAACGGCAGTCGGGCTCTGGGCTACGACGCGCTCGCCTCGCTGACCTCCTGTTCCATCTCCGTGCAGACGCGCAGCACGGCATCGCAAATGGGGTCCTGGGCGTTGGGGTCCAGCACCGGGCGCAGCAACGAGATGCTACGGCGCTCCCGTGCACAGTGAACTGCCGCGCGGGAAACGTCACGTTGCGACCGTTCTCGTCGCGCCGTTGCCAGACGGCGAAGCAGTCAGCTTGAGCCGTCCAGCTCGCCGCCGGTGAAGTGCACTTCGGCGTCGGCGAGCTTTCCGGGCGGGATGTTGCCGTCGTTCGGCAGGATGCGGACGGTAGTGCGAACTGTGCTCTCCATGTTCCAGCGAGGCGAAAGGCCTGTCCTCGTTGGTGCGTCCACGGACACCCTCCATCTGCACGTCGTCCGCCGCGCCGGGGCCGAACGTCGCGAGCAGCGCGTCGGAAGCGGTGGCCCACGGCGCCTCTTCGAGCGGCCACGTCCATGCCGTGGCACTGGAAGTAGCAGCAGTCGGTCCCTGGCGTTGCCTTGGCGACAGGTGGGCAATGACTTGAATCGCCACAGTCGCCAAGAGTGCAATCCTCAGACGGACAAGAAGATCGCCAGGGGCGAGAGGCAGGGATTGCACCCCGAGAGGGCTCGCCAGCGGTAGGCCCGAGAGCATCGAGAAACGCAATCAGCCACTGCGCGGGGCACCATTTGGGCAACGACGGAGAATTGCCAAGCCTTGAGAGCTGCAACCCTCTAAAGGGCAAGGAGTTAGGCTGGCTGGGAGGCAGGGATTCGAATTCGGAGCCAAGCGTTTCCACAAGTGGCTGATGGCGCTGGACTTCCGACGATAACCGCTTGAGGCGCAAGCGGTTACAGCACTCCGTTTCGTGCACTGCCGTCCACTCGATTCCTCCCGCTTCTCCCCCAGGTTGGGCACTATTGGGGCACCGTGCCCGACGCGACGAGTGGTGACGGCCGAGATGATTGCCGCACCTGCCCGGCCCCGTCCCGCACTGCCTCACTGAACGCACCGTTACACCGAAACCTTTCGAAGCCTCGTCACTGGCGACCCGAACTGCACACCATCAGGCCACCGGCGCTCGGACGCCCGCATGGCCGCTCCTCGTCACAAGGCACGCGGGCCGAACACGATCACTGCCGCTCCCAACATGGCAATGCTTGCCCCGAGCACGTCCCATCGGTCCGGCGTCGCCCGCTCGACAGCCCACAGCCACACGAGCGATGCCGTGATGTAGACGCTGCCGTAGGCGGCGCAGGCTCGCCCGGCGTGGCTGCTGTCGACCCGGGTCAACAACCAGGCAAAGAGCGCCAGCGAGACCATCCCGGGCACCAGCCAGAGTGCGGAGTGCTGGCTGCGCAGCCACACCCAGAACGAAAAGCAGCCGCCGGTCTCGGCGAAGGCGGCCAGGACGTACACCAGAGTCGTCGGCATGCGCCATTTGTTCGTGCCATCCCTGCCGCCCCGTCAACTAGGCCAGGAGCTCGGGCATGACCGCCGTCGCGTCTGAAACCGCGCCAATGCACGCCCGTTCTCCCGGTCCCAAGAGGCGCCTGGCATCCCGCCATCCTCTTCTTGTCCACCTCGCCCGTCCTGAGGCGACAAGCCACTTGCCGCGTCTTCGACGCCCCTCAATGCTCGGCGAATGGCGACTAGATGTTGACAGGAATGAGCGTGGTGATACTAGATATCGTGTTCACGGTCGCCGATCACCTGATCGGGCGAAAGAGGGAATCCGGTGCGCCGCCCTGCGCGGCAATTCCGGAGCTGACTCCGCAACTGTGAGCGGCGAGCGCATCCGCACGTGCGTGCCACTGGTGAGAAGACCCACTGGGAAGGCCAGCGGAATGGGCGATGACCCGCAAGCCAGGAGACCTGCCGTGTCACTGCAACTACGTCCTCGGGCGGGGATCCCCGGGTGCGCCTCCGACGTTCGGCCTCTCGTGACGGGCTGATCGCGGTGTCGGCGTCCTCTCTCCCCGGCTTGAGGTGAGAGGACTCTTGATGATCGCGTCGACGCCGGCTGCTGCTCCCGTTCCCCCCGTTTCCACACCTGACCCGTCCGGGCTCCTTCCAGCGTCCGGGCTGCGCGTCATCAAGCGCACCGGCACGGTGAGTGACTGGGATCCGAGCAAGATAAGCACCGCCATCGCCAAGGCTTTCCTGGCGGTCGAGGGCCCGCAGGCCGCCGGGTCCGGCCGCATCCACGACGAGGTGGAGACACTGACGACCGGGGTGACCGAAGCGCTTACCCGCCGCGCGGATGCCACGCGAGCCTTGCACATCGAAGACATCCAGGATCAGGTCGAGCTCGCGCTGATGCGCGCCGGTCATCAGAAGGTCGCGCGTGCGTACGTGCTCTACCGCGAAGGACAGGCAGCGAAGCGACGGGCTGCTGTCACGCCGCAACCCGCTGGCCCCACCCTCACTCTGACCCGCGACGACGGGACCCGCGGGCCGCTCGATGAAGACGACTGGCGCGCGCGCATCGTCCGGGCCTGCGACGGACTGGGCGACCTCTCCGTGGACCGGCTATTCGCGGAGGCCCGCCGCAACATCTACGACGGCATCCCGGAACACGAGCTGGAACTCGCCACGATCATGGCGGCTCGCGCGCTCATCGATGTCGACCCGAGCTACACCTACGTCGCCGCACGGCTGCTGCGCGACGTGCTCGCGCGCGAAGCCACCAGCTTCGTCCTCGACGAAGCCTTCGTCGAGGTCGACTACGCGCGCTACTTCCCCGCGTTCGTCGCGAAGGGCGTGGACCTCGAGCTCTTGACGCCGGAGCTGCTCGCGTTCGACCTGCCGCGTCTTGCGGCGGCGATTCGTCCCGAGCGCGATCGCCGCTTCCAGTTCCTCGGACTCCAGACGCTGTACGACCGCTACGTCATCCACAGCAACGGCACACGGTTCGAACTGCCGCAGGCCTTCTTCATGCGCGTCGCCATGGGGCTGGCCGTTCGCGAGCCCGATCGGAACACGCGCGCGATCGAGTTCTACGACCTGTTGTCGTCGTTCGACTTCATGTGCTCGACGCCGACGCTCTTCAACGCCGGCACGAACCGCCCGCAGCTGTCGTCCTGCTTCCTGACGACGGTTCCCGACGATCTCGACGGCATCTTTGCCGCCATCAAGGACAACGCCCTCCTGTCGAAGTACGCCGGCGGTCTCGGCAACGACTGGACGCGCGTCCGCGGGCTCGGCGCCCGCATCAAGGGCACCAACGGCGAATCGCAGGGTATCGTCCCGTTCCTCAAGGTCGCCAACGACACGGCCATCGCGGTGAATCAGGGCGGCAAGCGCGCCGGGGCCGTCTGCGCCTACCTCGAGCCGTGGCACATCGACGTCGAGGAGTTCCTCGAGCTCCGGAAGAACACCGGGGACGATCGTCGCCGCACGCACGACATGCACACGGCGCTCTGGATTCCCGACCTGTTCATGCAGCGGGTGGCTGCCGACGGCATGTGGACGCTGTTGTCGCCCGACGAGTTTGCCGAGCTGCACGAGGCGGTCGGGGCCGACTTCGCGCGTGCCTACGAGGCCGCGGAAGCGGCTGCGGAGCGCGGCGAGGTTCGCGTCTTCAAGCGCGTCCGCGCCGTGGACCTGTGGCGGCGGATGCTGACGATGCTCTTCGAGACGGGGCATCCCTGGATCACCTTCAAGGACACGTGCAACCTGCGCTCACCGCAACAGCACTGCGGGGTGGTGCACTCCTCGAACCTCTGCACGGAGATCACGCTCAACACGTCGGATGACGAGGTCGCGGTCTGCAACCTCGGGTCGGTCAACCTCGCGGCACATGTCACGCCCGAGTGCCTCGACACGGCCAAGCTGGCCCGCACCGTGCGCACGGCCGTTCGGATGCTCGACAACGTGATCGACATCAACTTCTACACGATTCCGCAGGCGCGCCGCTCGAACCTGCGCCATCGTCCCATCGGGCTCGGCGTCATGGGCTTCCAGGACGCGCTGCACTGCCTGCGGTTGCCGTACGCCTCGACCGAGGCGATGCAGTTCGCCGACGCCAGCATGGAGCAGGTGGCGTTCCACGCCATCAGCGCGTCGGTGGACCTCGCGTCCGAACGCGGCGCGTACGAGACGTTCGACGGCTCGCTCTGGAGCCGCGGCATCCTCCCATGCGATTCCCTGACGCTCCTGGAGGAGGCGCGTGGGCAGGCGATCGCGGTGGATCGCTCGATCAGTCTCGACTGGGACGCGCTGCGCGAACGCGTGAAGCGCATCGGCATGCGGAACTCCAACGTCATGGCCATTGCGCCCACCGCGACGATCTCGAACATCTGCGGTGTCAGTCAGTCGATCGAGCCGACGTTCCAGAACCTGTACGTGAAGTCGAACATGTCGGGCAACTTCACGGTCGTCAACCCCTGGCTGGTGGCGGACCTCAAGGCCGCCGGGCTGTGGGACGAGGTCATGGTCAACGACCTGAAGTACTACGACGGCAGCCTCTCGGCGATTGAGCGGATTCCCGCGGACGTGCGCGCGCTGTATGCGACCGCGTTCGAGATCGACCCGCGGTGGCTCATCGAGGCCGCGGCGCGCCGGCAGAAATGGATCGACCAGGCGCAGTCCCTGAACCTCTACGTCGACCGGCCTGACGGCCCGAAACTCGACGCCATGTACCGCCTCGCGTGGGCGAGCGGACTGAAGACGACGTACTACCTGCGGTCGCGCGCAGCCACGCACGTGGAGCGCAGCACCATGAAGGGGCCGGACCAGCGATTGAACGCGGTGCCTGTCGCGCCGTCAGGCGCGGCCTGCTCCATGGACGATCCCACGTGCGAGGCATGCCAGTAATGACAACGCATCTCTCCGACACCGTGACCACCACCGGCCTTGGCGAGATCGATCGTGCGGGAACACGCCCGCGCGTCGACGACAAGGCGATGATCAACTGCCGGGCGGACGTGAACCAGCTACTGCCGCTCAAGTATCGATGGGCCTGGGAGCGCTACCTGTCGGCGTGCAACAACCACTGGATGCCCACCGAGGTATCGATGCAGGCCGACATCGCGCTGTGGCGTTCACGCGACGGGCTCACCGACGACGAGCGGCGGATGGTGAAGCGCAACCTCGGGTTCTTCGCGGCATCCGAGTCGCTCGTCGCCAACAACATCGTCCTCGCGATCTACCGGCACCTCACCAACCCCGAATGCCGGCAATACCTGCTGCGGCAGGCGTTCGAGGAGGCGATCCACACGCACACGTTCCAGTACATCTGCGAGAGCCTCGGCCTTGACGAGGGTGAGCTCTTCAACATGTATCGCGAAGTGCCGTCCATTACCGACAAGGCCGCGTGGGCGCTTCGCTACACGCAGAACCTCGCCAACCCGCAGTTCACGACAGGCACCATGGAGACCGACCAGGCGTTCTTGCGCGATCTGGTCGCCTTCTACGTCGTCTTCGAGGGGATGTGGTTCTACACGGGGTTCGCGCAGATCCTGTCGCTCGGACGCCGGAACAAGATGGTGGGCATCGCCGAGCAGTACCAGTACATCCTGCGCGACGAGTCGCTCCACCTGAACTTCGGGATCGACGTCATCAACCAGATCAAGATCGAGAATCCGCACCTCTGGTCGGCGACGCTGCAGGACGAAGTACGCCAGATGCTCAGTGAGGCCTGCGCGCTCGAGATCGCGTATGGCCGCGACACCATGCCGCGCGGGCTGCTCGGCCTGAACGCGGAGCTGTGTGCCGAGTACATGCACGTCATCACCAATCGACGCTGTACGCAGCTCGGACTCGCGCCGCTGTTCGCCGCGGCCGAGAACCCGTTCCCGTGGATGTCGGAAGCGATGGACCTGAAGAAGGAGAAGAACTTCTTCGAGACGCGGGTGACGGAGTATCAGACGGGCTCGTCGCTGAAGTGGTGAGACGGAGATGGCGCCGCGTGGGCGCCATCTCATGACCTGAGTCGCGGCCCGCCCGGGATCGTCGAGGCACCCATGATACGCCGGGGCGTCCTCGGGCAGCGAGACCGCTCGAAACCCTCGAGAAGCGTACGAGATCGAGCCACCGAGAGGCAGAGACTCGGCCCTTGACGCTCACT